>Ga0031655_10002067_pt1 | contig 11696 bp, 7 predicted proteins | sample FrelakmetHBP12HB_FD_55187 | JGI IMG/M metagenome (GOLD analysis project Ga0031655, IMG submission 55187) | Freshwater lake sediment microbial communities from the University of Notre Dame, USA, for methane emissions studies -HBP12 HB | ecosystem: Environmental > Aquatic > Freshwater > Lake >... | reverse complement strand
AGGGCTGCAGTCATGGAGGCCAGATCAATGCTCAGTATCCACAACATGATCTTGCCTAGCAACGGAGAACCTGCAGTAGCGCCAACTCTTGACATGGTCCTCGGTTGTTATTACCTGACATCCCTCAAGCCAGGGGGCAAAGGGGAGGGAAAATATTTCGGTAGCTTTAGCGAAGCGGAGTTGGCCTACAACCTGGACATTGTTGACCTGGGTGCAGAGATCGAAGTACGGATGCATGACCATGATCAGCAAAAGCGTGTCAAGACAACCGTGGGACGGATTATCTTTAACAGCATTATGCCCAAAGAAGTTGGTTTCATTAACGAAACAGTAGACAAGACACGTCTGAAGCAGCTTATCGCAGACTGCATCAAACTAGTAGGCAATGTAGATACCGCTATTATGGCTGACAATATCAAGAATTTGGGGTTCAAATATGCCACCAAATCAGGTACCACCATCAGTATTAACGATGTAAAGGTCCCGCAAGAAAAACATCAGGTTATCCGGGAGGCAGAAAAGGTCATTGCTCAAATAGAAGACCAGCACTATCGGGGACTAATCACTGATGAGGAACGGTATAGCAGCACAGTGGACCAGTGGACACAGGCCACTGAAAAAATCACTGACCTTGTCTCACAATCATTGGATCGCTACGCGGGGGTCTACATGATGGCAACCTCGGGAGCAAAAGGCAACCTCTCTCAGATAAGGCAGATGGCAGGCATGCGCGGCTTGATGACAGATCCTTCGGGTAAGATCATAGAGTTTCCCATCAAGTCCAGCTTCAACGAAGGACTTTCCGTTCTGGAGTACTTTATCTCTACACATGGCGCCCGTAAGGGACTGGCAGATACTGCCNTGAGAACCTCAGATGCGGGCTACCTTACCAGACGCCTTGTNGACATTGTTCAAGATGTCATCATTACTGAGAAGGATTGTGGCACAACTTCTGGTATTTGGTGCACAGAGTCCAAAGACAGTTTTCTGCCTCATCTTTCTGAGCGCATAGTAGGACGCTTGGCCGCAGCTACAGTAACTGACCCCTCTGACGGTAAGGTTATCGTAGATCGAAATGAGGAAATAACCGAGGAGAAGGCAAGGCAGATTGTCTCAGCAGGAATAAGTCAGGTTTACGCCAGGTCGCCACTTAGCTGTCAGTCAAGGGTCGGCATCTGCCAGTCCTGCTACGGTAATGACCTCTCCAAAGGTCGCCTGGCAGATGAGGGTACCACAGTCGGCATTATCGCCGCCCAAAGTATTGGAGAGCCAGGAACACAGCTAACACTCCGTACCTTCCACACCGGCGGGGTATTGGGTTTGGATATCACCACCGGATTGCCACGAGTAGAGGAGCTCTTTGAATCAAGAATACCAAAAGGGCAAGCTATCCTTTCCGAAATTGACGGTGTGGCAGAGGTCTTACCCACCGAAGAAGGTTACAAAATAAGGATTACTAACTCTGAGTTATATCGTAACGAATACCCTCTGCCCCCCGGTACAGAACCGCAGGTCAGCGACGGTGAATGGGTAGATGTAGGAGCAGTTTTAGCCAAGCAATCCTCAACAGCCTCGGCTGAAGAAGAAGCAGATGTGTCATCACCGGTTCCCCTCCTGTTAGCTCCTGTGAGTGGCAAGGTAAATATTGAAGGCGACAACCTCATCATCAGCTATGAGGAAAAGGAAGAGGAAGAATACATCATTCCTTTTACATCAAGTATTAGAATAGTAAATGGTTCCCATGTGAAGGCCGGTGACCAACTTACTGACGGCCATGCTAATCCCCAGGACATCCTGCGTATCAAAGGACGCGAAGCTATGCAGCGATATCTTGTAGACGAAATACAGAAAGTCTATCGCTCTCAAGGAGTTACCATCAATGATAGGCATATCGAGATTATAGGCCGCCGAATGCTACAAAAAGTGAGGGTCGATTCCCCCGGTGATACTGAATTACTTCCCGGAGACCTGGTAGATCGCTTCGCCTTTGAAGATATCAACGCTAGAGTGGTAGCTGAAGCAGGCGAACCAGCCACAGCTCAGACCGCCCTCTTAGGGATAACAAAGGCTGCCCTCAATTCGGATAGCTGGCTGGCTGCAGCTTCTTTCCAGGAGACCACTCGAGTACTCACAGAGGCAGCCATAAACGGGAAGGTGGATAGGCTCCTAGGGCTTAAGGAGAATGTGATTATAGGGAGACTGATCCCCGCTCGCTGTCTCAAACCGGAAGACTTACAGGCCTTACAAGGTCAGCTTATTAAGCAAGAAGAAGTCATCTCAGAAGAAATGATGAGCAAACCAGAAGAACTTGAGGGCCAGGCTGAGACCCAGTTACAGGCTGCTGCCACAGGGGATATTTCAGAGGAATCAAATTAGCATAACTTGATAGCTTCTCACAACTTGCTATCGAGGAGAACGGTAACCGGGCCGTCATTGTAGATTTCCACCAGCATGTGCTTCTGAAATCGCCCTGTCTCCATTCTTAGGCCCGTAGCCCTCGCCAGTTCCACAAACTTGTTGAATAGAGCTTCAGCCTCAACTGGCAATGCTGCCTGAGTGAAGCTGGGTCGTCGACCTTTGCGAGTATCAGCTAGCAGTGTGAATTGGCTCACCGCTAACAGTTCTCCATTGACATCCACCAGTGAGAGATTGAATTTGCCTGCCTCGTCTGAGAATATACGGAGGTTAACTACCTTCTCGGCCAAGAATCGTGCATCGCTTTCCGTGTCTCCCTGAGCTACACCCACCAGGCACACCAGTCCCTTGCCGATCCGGGCTACTTCTTCTCCATCAATACTAACAGAGGCCTGGGTCACCCGCTGCAGCAATACCCTCATCGATCATCAAACACTTTTCTTCGTAATCGTCAGCCCATCCGGCACAGAGTCAACTAAGACAACATCCCCCTCTACAAATTCACCATCCAGGATTCTTTTAGAAAGCGGATTCTCTACATGATGCTGAATTGCCCGCCGCAATGGTCTTGCACCATAAACAGGGTCATAGCCCTCCTTAATAAGCCACGCCTTGGCAGACTCACTCAACTCGACTGTTATCCTGTGCTCAGAAAGCCGTTTCTGCACTTCCTTTAGCAGCAGCTCAATGATTTGATGAAGATGCTGCTCAGTCAGTGAATCAAAGATCATTATTTCGTCTATCCTGTTAAGGAGTTCAGGCCGGAATGTCTGCTTCAGAGCAGTGCTGATTGTCTGCCGTAACCGTTCCTGATCAAGCTCTTTCTCCAGACGAAAGCCAATCCTCTGACGCTGTATTTCTTGTGTGCCCAAGTTGCTGGTCATTATGACTACAACATTCTTGAAATCCACAACTCGGCCATGTCCATCAGTCAATCGCCCGTCCTCCAGAATCTGCAACATTATATTGAATACGTCTGGGTGAGCTTTTTCAATCTCATCAAAAAGAATAACCCTGAATGGACGACGACGTACCAATTCAGTGAGTTGTCCTCCCTCATCATAACCAACGTACCCCGGTGGAGCACCAATAAGCCTCGAGACAGTATGTTTCTCCATGTACTCTGACATATCCAGGCGCACCAAAGCATTTTCATCATCAAATAGAAACTCTGCTAAAGCACGGGCCAATTCTGTCTTACCCACCCCTGTAGGGCCGAGAAAGATAAAGCTGCCAATAGGCCTCTTCGGATCTTTTAGTCCGGCTCTAGCCCGCCGAATGGCTTCTGAAACAGCTGCCACAGCTCTTTCCTGATTGATGATCCTCTTATGGAGCTCTTCCTCCATATGGACTAGCTTCTTTGACTCGCTCTCCAGCATGCGAGAAAGCGGTATTCCAGTCCATTTAGAAACGAGTTCAGCAATGTCACTTTCATCCACGACACGGTCAATCTTCCTGCTCTGGAGCCATGCATTCTTGGCCTCTTTGTACTCTTCCTCGAGTCGCAACATTTGTGACTTAAGCTCAGCAGCACGCTGATAGTCCCGCCGTTGCGATGCCGCCTCTTCCTCGTTGGTCAAATGCTTGAGTTCCTGCTCCAGTTTCTTTACCGGTGGTGGCGCACTCTCCAAGTCAATGCGAAGTTTGCTGGCTGCCTCATCGATAAGGTCAATGGCTTTGTCAGGCAAGAACCGATCAGTGATATACCTGTGCGATAACTTGGCAGCAGCGATAAGGGCTGAATCAGCGATCTCAATCTTGTGATGTGCCTCATATCTGGGTCGAAGCCCCCGAAGCATCTCTACCGTAGCCTCAACACTGGGTTGTTCGATAAATACAGGCTGAAGCCTCCTCTCCAAAGCCTTGTCCTTTTCAATATGCTCCCGATACTCATTCAGGGTAGTGGCTCCTATACACTGAAGCTCCCCTCTGGCAAGCGCCGGTTTGAGTATGTTACTGGCGTCTATAGCCCCCTCAGCCGCTCCAGCCCCAACCACAGTGTGAAATTCGTCAATGAAAAGGATAATCTCTCCGTTGGATTGGCGTACTTCGTCAATCACAGCTTTAAGCCTGTCTTCAAACTCGCCTCTAAACTTGCTGCCAGCCACCAGAGAAGTCATATCCAAGGCAATCATCCTCTTGTTCTTCAAGTAATCAGGAACATCCTCAGCAACAATCTTCTGAGCCAGACCTTCAGCGATAGCAGTCTTACCTACCCCAGCTTCACCAATGATTATGGGGTTATTCTTAGTGCGCCGAGATAGGATCTGCATGACCCGGCGAATCTCGTCCTCCCTGCCGATCACGGGGTCTATCTTGCTCTGCCTCGCCAGCTCCGTCAGATCACGTCCGTATTTCTCCAGGCTACGGTACTTGCTCTCAGCTCTTCTATCAGTAACTCTGTGGCTTCCCCGCACATTGCGCAGAGCCCGATAAATACCCTCTTGATCCACACCTGCCGACCTGAGAATACGCGCTGCTTCCCCATTTGGCTCCATGGCTATAGCAATAAGAAGATGCTCAATGCCGACGAATTCATCCTTCAGCCTGTCTGCCTCAGCCGCAGCGGACTCCAGAAGACGAGGGATGCGCGGGGTTGCATAGATTTGAGCACCTTCATAAGTGACCTTTGGTGCCTTCTCCAAAACCAATTCTACCTGCTGCTTCACTACCCCATCATCCACCCCAAGCTCCTTCATTATCTTGGCTGTCAGGCTGTCCTCTTGCTCCAATAGGGCTAACAACACATGCTCAACATCCCACTGGCTGTGTCGATAGCGCCTGACAAGCTCCTGTGAAACAGCTAGCGCCTGTTGGGCTTGCTCCGTCAACCTCTCTGGTTTCATAGATGTCATGCTTCTGAGAATACTCCTTAGATTATTTTAGGAAAGAAATATAAGATCCTGTTTCCGTCTGGTTTTGCTGCAGGCGGCAAGGCAACAAAAGTCAATAACTGTTGCTACCGATCCTTGACAGGCTCCCACTTCATTTTATCACAGGTCATACTGCCTTTGTCCCTAACCATCCGATGGAGACTCAATACCAGCCGCCTTCTTCTTAGATCTGCCCAGAACATAGCGGCTACGAACCAGAGACCACTTAGGTCCCGTAGTCATGAAGTATTTCTTGAGATCTCTTGGGGAAGGGTGAATAGTAAAAGCATAGAGCAGATTCGGATTCCAATTATCAACAGCATAGACCCCGATCCGATTTATTGCCAAGAACTCCTGGTTTCTCAACATCCAGCGCTCCTGACTTAGAAGCGGAACCCCCAGAGAATCCTGAAAGGCTGGGACTACCAGGCCATACTCATTATCAACACCATGCCTCTGCCTTAGTTCTACTAATCTCTTCGCCTTTTCAAGGAGTGACTCGTCACACCGTACTGCCAGACTAACAAAGAACCCCTGCTCCTGCCGCTCAAAATACAAATCAACATCGTTGCGCTCACCAAGTCGGTACCCCTTATCCTGCAGCAGGTGACTGATAGCTTCCTTCAAATAGGACTTCACCTCATCATCACTCTCAAATTCCTCTTTCGAGCGCAGGGGCAGCAGGTCTGTCAGGGGTGGCTGCTGAATCTCTGCTGTTTCAGTCTTCCTTCTACCCTCTACCTTTACCCCTCCTTCACAGTGAAACAGATCGGTAACTTCCTCCCCATTATCATTTATGAACTCTACACTCAAAAGTAGCCCCACTCCACCCGGGACTTTCCTTCTCTCAAGAACCTGCAGATTCTTTACCAAAAAGTGGGTGGGCAACGGCAGCTTAATATCTACTCCCTTTTCAGCAAAAGTACTGTTGACTTCACCTACCGTCAACATCTTAGCGGGGACCCCATTTGTTCGTGCCACGAGGCCATTATAGCAATCACTATCCACAGGGTCAAAGCATCAATATTCAGTTCATCCACTAACCCAGAGAAGCCTCCTGATACTCAGCAACCACCCCCACCAAGCAATCACTCCTGATTGGTTCAGATTAAGATTGTATAGTATACTTCTTAACTAGGAGGAGAGATGATTGAGGGATTAAGAGAAACGATCCTGAAATCTGTGGCTGATGGAAATGACATGCTTTCAGTCATTGTGGGCCAGGATGATGCCAAGAAGAGGATACTTGCGTCATTGCTGGCTGGCCATCACGTGCTGATTGAGGGACCGCCTGGAGTTGGCAAGACTACTCTCGCCAAGCATATAGCAGCAGCTTTGCCTCCTATAAAGGTGGTGAAGGGTTGCCCTTACCATTGCCACCCGGAACAGCCTGTCTGCCCACAGTGCAAGGCAAAAGCTTCCNCTGGTGAGAAACTGGAGTCCACTATGATNCCTGGNGAGCAAAGGTTCGTCAGGTTGCANGGTTCTCCTGACCTTACTGCTGANGACCTTTTGGGAGATATCGATCCAACCCAGGCTTTCAAGTATGGTCCCCAGGACTATCGGGCATTCTTGCCAGGGAAATTGCTCAAAGGCAATCGAGGGATCGTTTTCTTCGATGAACTTAACAGGGTTACAGAGAAACTTCAAAATGCTCTATTAGAGGTTCTTGAAGAGGGCATCGCGACGATAGGGCCTTACGACGTAGACTACCCGGCTGATTTTGTGATGATAGCTACTATGAACCCGAGGGAACGGGCTGGGGTCGAGGAGCTTTCCGATGTCCTTCTCGACAGATTTGATGTGGTCAAGATGGGCTATCCTGAATCTCTGGAAAAAGAGAAGGAGATAGTAGTCCGATATGGGCTCAGGATTGATAATGTAAAAGTGCCGGATGAAGTACTTGATGCCGTGGTTACCCTGGTGCGAGCTACACGTGAAGAGCCTTGGTCGAAGGAGATGGATCAAGCCGCTAGTGTAAGGGCTACACTTTCGCTTTATGAGAAGGTACAGGCTGTGGCAAAGCTGGAGAACCGATCTGAAGCAAATATGGATGATATACGAAATATGGCCTCTTCCTCTCTTGGTAGTAGAATCAAGCCATCGCCTGAGTCTAAGTTCTACGATGACCCCCTGAATCTGATCAATGAACTGGTGAATAGCGTTCTGGAAGGAAAGTAGTCATGAGCAGAGGACTTGCTATTGCAGTCTCCGGAAAGGGCGGAGTAGGGAAGACCTTTGTGTCAGGCATGCTGGTAAAGAAGCTATCCGAGCACGGTAGCGTACTGGCAATTGATGCCGACCCGGATTCCAACCTCCCCCAAGCCCTCGGCGTGACAGTGACCAAGAACGTGGGAGAGAGCCGGGAGGCAATTATCAATGCACCAGCTCGTAGCAAGGTGACAAGTTCTAAACAAGAACACCTGGAGCTGGCCCTCCATGAAGCTATCGAGGAGTTCCCTCAATTCGACATACTGGTAATGGGGCGTTCGGAAGGTGAGGGATGCTACTGCGCCGTCAACCACGTCGTCCGACAGGTAATAGACACTAGAGCAAGGGGTTATGATTTCACTGTAATCGACTGTCACGCAGGGCTGGAGCACCTTAGCCGGCGCACTACCCGTGATGTTGACATCATGCTGGTGGTTACTGATCCTACAAAAAATGCCATTCAAACTGCTAAGAGAATTGTGGAGATATCAAGAGAGCTCAACATCGAGTTTGGCGCCATCCTGATAGTGGCCAACAGGGTGACGGAGGAAAACAGGTCTCGAGTAGACGAACTGGCCAAGGAAAACGGGCTTGAGATAGCAGCCTATATTCCCTTTGAACCGCTAGTCGCACAGTTTGATGGCCAGGGCAAACCTGTGACCGAGATCCCAAAAGACTCTCCAGCATCCATTGCGATAGATGAAATCTGCAAGAAGATCCTGGGCTACAGTTGAAGTCGGACGATATACAAATTGCTTCTGGAAGAAATCCTTACCACCTTAGACAGAATAGGCACTGACAAGTTTAGCCGGTCAGTCTTTGATGATCTTCAAATAGAAGATGCGAAGAAACTGGCCTTATTAAGCAGTCTCTGCAGTGCACACCACCTGCTTATTCTTGGNCCCCCCGGAAGTGGTAAAACAAGCTTAGCCAACAGCCTATCTGTTATTCTGGNTGATATTGAGGTAGTNGAGGGCTGNCCCCTACATTGTTTCCCCAAAGATGNTCCCTGCCCCTGGTGTATAGACAGGAAAAAGCGAGGTGAAATACTTCACAGCACCATCCTCCCTGCNGCCAGGAGATTGGTGAAGATACAAGGNAGCGGAGGGTTAACGGTTGAAGATCTGATCGGAGACCTTGATCCGGAAATAGCCTTCAAAGAAGGTATTTACTCTCCTCGTGCTTTCCTGCCCGGAAAACTGTTGCGGGCTAATCGAGGCATATTGCTGATTGATTTCATCGATAGAATCCCTGAGCGAGTGCTCAATGCAGTTATGTATGCCCTCCAAGATGGAACAATAACCATTGGTNTGTTGGAACAAAAGATCAAACTGGANACCCTGGTAGTAGCCACTGGCGGAGAGGGAGCATTAAAGTCANTACCNCTGGACTTGCTAGACAACTTTGATGTTATCCANCTTGACTACGTTGACGATCTTGATAAGCANAAGAGGATTGTTCTTACCCACATCGGCCGTGATACAGAAACCTTAGCNGAACCAGTTCTTGAGCAGGCAATTCGCATAGTTAACGAGACAAGAAGACACAGCGAGGTAGAAAGGGGAGTAGGAACGCGCGGCATGATTAGAAATGCTGAGCTTCTAGCCCACTTCCCTGAATTGGAGGAATACGAGGACGCCGATAGAAGACTTTCTGTCGCAGCAGCAGTCTCGCTGCCCCACCGCCTTAAACTGGCCCCGGAGGTCGATCTGCCTGGGAAGAGAGAGCGGATTGTTGAGGAAGTTGTCGAGAAGGTAACCGGCAAACATGAAGCCAGGGAACAGCTGGCTACCCTGACCAAAGATGACGTTCTGGCCCTGATCGAGGAGATTGTCCGGGAAGATAAGTTCAGGAAACCTCTGAAATATGGCTCCTTTGATCTACTGCTAAGGAGAATCAAACGATTCCCTGACTCCAAGCTGGCCCAGCTATACAGAGAGATTGCCTGTCGCTTGCCAGAGCTCTACCCGGAACGATACAAAGCCGATAATCTCGATGATGAGTTGCTTAAGGAAGTTGAAGAATGCAGAAAAGAGAAGGAAATAATAGCCAAGCTTATAGAGCAGCAAGCCTGGCCAAAACCCTTGAATTTCTGGAGAAGGAAGATATCCTGGAACGCACCAGCAGCGGCTGGATGCTCAGCCAGCGTGGCATTAACATGCTATTGGAGAAGTTGACACCGCGGTTGGACGAGGGAGCTTATCTATATGGATATGGGAAGCACAGCTCGGGTAAGAAGTTGAGCTTGGGCGAGGGCAGAGTGGTGGGGATGCGCCACTATCGCTTCGGGGACAAATACCGCGACATATCCTTCAGAAATACCATGAGAGAGGCAATCCGCCACCGAAGACAATACATCACCAGAGAGGATATTATCGTCAATATCAAAGACATCCGTACTAGAATGGATATTGTCTTGGTGATCGATGTCTCCGGCACTATGTTGCAGCTCGAGAAATTTTGGTTCGCCAAGCAAAGCGCGATGGCTCTTTCGCTGGCCGCGACTGCCTATAAAGACAGGGTGGCAGTGGTCTCATTCTCCAACCTGGCTGATATTGTGGTCGATCTAACCGCCAGCCCTCACAGAGTGACTCGCCGGGTAATTGAACTCGAGCTACATGAGAACGCTTTTACCAACATCGGCTATGGTTTGCTGAAGGCCTGTGAATTGCTGGAACATCACCCCAAGGGAAGAGCAAAACAGCATATTATCCTCATATCTGATGGCGATGCAACAGCACCNCATCCATCCCCACAGAAGTACGCCCTCAGGCAAGCTGCCAGGGTAGCTCGCCGAGGTATTACAATTTCCTGCGTCTGTATCAACCAGCGNTCCGCCGATCCNGAGTTGATGAGAAGGATTGCCAAAGTAGGGAANGGGAGAATCTACCTTGTCGGACCTGAGGANCTGCCNGCCACCTTGGTCGAAGAGGCAGCAGCAGCTCGCACTTCGTATTCATGAAGCTCACCAAGTGAGTATCTCATTNGACAGGTCATTCAATCTGCAACTTATAGTGAAGGTTCGGAACAAATCATCGGGCATACAGGTGATATCCGCAATGTTGAGTGAGGTCTTCAATTGAGCTCTCAGAGCTTGGTCTGCACCGGATGCGGTTGTCTGTGCGACGATATCCGGGTTGAGATCGACGGTGCCAATCTGGGCCGTATCGAGAACGCCTGTGCCAAGGGGGCGGCCTATCTTCGTTCCAGCTTCGATCCACAGCGTCGGGCAGAAGCCCTCATTAGAGGCCAAAGGCGCTCTTTGGGAGAAGCCATTCAAGAGGCAGTGCACCTCCTTTCCAAGGCAACGAATCTCCTCGTCTTTGGTCTTGATAATTCGACTTTAGAATCACAGGCGGTTGCCATCGAGCTGGCAAAAAGGCTTGGTGGAACGATCGATGACGCCTCATCCTTTTCATACGGTGCCATGATGCAGAAAATCCTTACCGAGGATCTGCCAACATGCTCTCTCTCCGAAGTAAAAGATAATGCAGATCTGCTAATCTACTGGGGTGCCAATCCTCCCCACACCCACCCGAGGCACCTTTCGAAGTACACTTACTATGCTTATGCTGATTACAATCCCGCCGGATGGTTTCCCAAGGTAACACTAAGCTGCGTCGAGGTTAGACAGACTGAGTTGAGCGCAATGTGTAAGCCGCCCTTCAGAATCAAGCCTGGACAGGATAAGGAATTCATCAATGCCATCCTCGATGAGGGACAAAACGCACGTGAGGAAGCCAGAAAATTCAGAGAAATGGTGGTAAAATCTCGCTTTTGCGTGATCTTCTGCGGTCTCGGCCTGATCTACTCTCTTGACAATGATCTCATCTCATTCAGCAAGATGGTACATACATTCAGTCAGTCGACTAGGATTGCTGTAATTCCCATGATAGCAGAAGCCAACATGAGAGGATTCCATCAATCGCTTTACAAACAGACGGGATATGTTAATAGCATAAGCTTTGCCGGCGGCATTTCTCACGGAAGTGAGTTTTCCTTATTGGAACAAATAAGAAACCGCGTCCCCGAATGCGTGCTAATAATGGGTTCAGATCCGTTTTCAGCCCTGCCTCAGTCCATAATGAAGAATCTGCAGGGCATAAACGTCATCTGTCTGGATCACTTCCGTACACCCACCACGATCTCCGCTGATGTGGTCATACCAACAGCACTGCCCGGTGTAGAATACGGCGG
>Ga0031655_10002062_pt1 | contig 11714 bp, 13 predicted proteins | sample FrelakmetHBP12HB_FD_55187 | JGI IMG/M metagenome (GOLD analysis project Ga0031655, IMG submission 55187) | Freshwater lake sediment microbial communities from the University of Notre Dame, USA, for methane emissions studies -HBP12 HB | ecosystem: Environmental > Aquatic > Freshwater > Lake >... | reverse complement strand
AAATGCCCTGGTATCACTTTTAAGTATTGCTGGTGACGGTGAGATCCCTTTATCCCTGAGAACTTTGAGTAAAATTTCATGTGCTCTACGAAGACCCTTGCNTCCACTTAAAAAGGAAANAGGTGAAGTTTTTTTATTCCAATCAAAATCATCAAGTGGCTGAATNAATTTTTTTATTGATTCTGGGTTAAAAGGGTCTATTCCTTCATTGACACACCATGAATAGACATCATTGATATCGTTACGATTCCGGAACTAAAGCAAAAGAATAATTCCAACTTAAGGCTATTAAAAAGATCTTCCCCCTGAGGATCAGGTCGGCAAACGAGTCCCCGTCCCGGAACGTTTTCTTCTTACCACNTTCCTGCAGGTATCCGGTACGCTCCCATCGGAACNGTGATCTCAAACCGCACCCCTTTTCCCGGAACTCCGGTCTCCTTAATTGTAATACCCGTCAGGGAGAGGATCTCCCTTACAAGGAACATCCCAAGCCCGGTATTTTTCCCGAACCCCCGCTCGAAAATCCGCTCCTTTTCATCGGCAGCGATGCCAATCCCGTTATCTTCCCACATCACAACCAGATCCTCACAATACTGGTGCGATGATACCCGGATTTCAGTCACCCGCTGACCATGCCGGATTGAGTTGTCAAAGAGGTTGAAAAAAACTTTTTCAAGTATCGGGTCGGCAAATACCTCGACGCCCTGCAAATCGGCGGCCAGCGCGATCTCCGCCGGGATATACGATCGGGGGATAACCCTGGCCAGATCCTGCCACTGCGGTTCATGGATTCCGAGTTCCTGGTAGACCCGGGTGAACTCGATCTGGGACCGTATCGCTTTTGTTTCCGATTCCAGGTTTCCGATGTACTGAGCCATGACCGGATTAGCCACCTTCTTTTTGGCAAGCGCAAGGTACCCGAGAATAATGGTGACTTTGTTGAGAATGTCGTGACGGGTAATACTTGTCATCAGGTTGAGCTGTCGGTTTGCCTTCCGCAGGGCATCTTCTGCCAGCCTGAGATCAGTTATATCGTGAATGATACCTTCAATGCCCAGAGGGGTCCCGTCCGCACGATAGTAAAAATGGCTGCTTGCATTGGCTTAACGGTGTTTTCCGTCACGCAATTTGATGGTGATAGGATAATTATCGACAGTGCCATTTTCTGCAAGAACAGACAGGAACTCTTTGCGTTTTTCCGGGTCAGCATAGAGATCCCGGGCTATATCCAGGCCTTGTAGGTCGTCGGGAGAATCATAGCCCAAGATCCTTGCACCCGATGGACTCATCATGGTCAGGATCCCCTTCATGTCAGTCCGGTAAAACACGTCCTGGATCTTATCAAGAATCGAACGGTATTTTTCCTCGCTTTCGCGAAGTGCTTCTTCTGCCCTCTTCTGTTCGGTAGTATCGAGATAAAAGTTCAGTGTGGCGGGTTTTTTATTCCAGAAAATCCGGACGGATTTCACATCAAGCCACCTGACGGATCCGGATTTTTGTATAATCCGGAAATAGTAGGGTTCCTTGATTTCCCGTCCTTCTATTGATTTCAGGTTGTGGGAATTTACATACTCCAGGTCATCCGGATGGACAAACGTACTGAACGGCAACCCCAGCATCTCTTCCCGGTTGTAACCACTCACCTCCGTGGCTTTTTTATTGACAAGAATGAACTTTTTTTTTTGGACTACACCGATAGCAATGCTGGCATTTTCTATAAGGAACCGGTACCGCTCCTCGCTTTCCCTGAGCGCTTCTTCTGCCTGCCTGCGATCGGTGATATCCCTTCCTACTGACTGGAATTCGGTGACATTTCCCTTTTCATCAAAAATCGCCCGGTCATTCCACCGCTGCCAGCGGATCTCACGACCGGGCATTACGATGCGNTGTTCGATACTGTCCACGGGATGTGAAGGGGTCAGCGAAGCAAAATGAAGCTTCACGTTTTCCCGGTCCTCCACGGGTATGTCCNGGATAAAGGTATGTCCGATAATCTCTTCCCGCGATTTCCCGAAATACCGGCAGTAGGCTTCATTGACAAAAACATGCGTTCCATCAGGGCGGAAGCGTGAAATGAGCTCGGTCTGGACCTCGACTACGTTCCGGTACCGAGCCTCGCTCTGTCGTAATTCCTGTTCATTTTTCGCCATTTCCCGGTATTGTCGTCGCAACTCCCCCTCGGTTGCGGTGAGTTGTTCATAGGCTGCCCGCAACTCCGATTCTGCCTGCTTTCTATTGGTGATATCGCGGAAAAAGATTAATGCACCGTTCTCCCCTCCGTACCGGAACGGTACTGCGGCCACTTCGACATCGACGGGAGTGCCATCCATCTTCAGGAACACCTCTTCCATGAGGTTGACAGGTTTGAGTTCAAAAGTAAGAGTCCTGACACGCTGCTGGATCAATTCGTGGAACGAAGGGTGTATGCGGTCAAAGGCAGAGGTCCCCAGCAGTTCTACTGCTGATGGTGCCCCGAAAAGGTGAACAGCCGCTGCGTTAAGATAAACAAAGCGGTTGTTTGTCTGGATATAAATTGCGTCAGGGGCATTCTCGACGAGGGTNCGAAAATTTTCTTCCGATGATCTAAGTTCTTCCTCTACCCGTTTCCTTTCGGTGATATCAATAATAATTCCCTGGCAATGGGTAATCCGCTTGTCGGCATCCCGCTCAATCACCGTACTGTCGTCAACCCAGCGGATATTCCCGTCTTTAGTCACAATCCGGTATTCCTGGGTGAACTGGCCGATCCCGCTGGCAGAATTCTCCCGTACTTCAGCAGATACCCGTTCCAGGTCCAGGGCATAAACGATTGAAGAGAACGAGACTTTCCCCGACAGAAACTCCTCTGGTGTGTAACCAAACTGTATAACATTATTGGATACATACACAACCGGCCAGTCTTCAGCTGCTTTCCAGCGGAAGAGTACTACAGGACTGTTTTCAACAACAAGGCAGGCCTGCTGCAGCGCCATCTCAGCTGTTTTGCGTTCGGTGATATCTACCAGGACGCTGAGCAGCGTCGGCTGCCCTTCGTACTGGAAAACTGTTGTGGAAGCGTCGATCCAACGCTCCCTTCCATCCTTTCTGACAATCTTAACTTCATAGTGGGAAGGGACGATCTCCCCCGCTGCCTCCGCAGCCCCCGATTCCTGACCAGATCCCTGAAATCCGGATGGATAAATGACCAGAAGTCTTTTTTCAACAGTTCGTCCCTGCTAAAGCCAGTGAGTGCCTCGCCCGCCGGGTTCACGTAAAGGATCTTCTGGCGGAAGACACATATGCCGACGATACTTGTTTCGGCAAGCGTGCGGAACTTCTCCTCGCTTTCCTGAAGGGCCAGTTCCATCTTCTTCCTTTCCGTGAGATCAAAGAGTGTCGCGACAGTCTTCCTGGTACCAGGAATTATCCCTACAGAAAGGAGAATATTTCGTATCTCGCCGTATTTTGTAATAAGCCGGAATTCGTATTGTGCCGGGGAAAGATTCCCCTCCTGGCGCCGTTCCCGGTGGAACCGGACCATCCGGTCAAGGTCTTCTTTGACTACAAATTCGGTCCATTTCCGGATTCCTTCAATTTCCTGGCGGCTGTAGCCGGTAAAGTTTTCGAAGGTATTGTTGACCATGGAGAGTGTCGTGTTCTCTTCAACCTGGATCGTGGCACTCCCGGTATGCTCAAAGATCGTGCGGTACGCCTTCTCTGATTCCCTCAGTGCTTCCTCGTTGCTCCTGAGGGTATCATACTGCCCGCGGAGCTCTTCTTCTGCGGCGGTAATCTGTTCATAGGCTGCCCTGAGCTCCTCCTCACCCTTTCTCGTATCAGTGATATCGCGGATGGATTCGATTGCACCGGCAATATCTCCTTTCTTGTTATACAGGAGAGAGGCTTTGCCTGACAAAATTTTTGGCACCCCCCGCGGACGAGCAGCCGCGGTCTCGGCAATCAGGACATTCCCTTCTTTTTTTGTAATAGTGTAATCACGTTTACCGATTTTTTCCATTGTTTCAATGATCAGGTCGATAAGAATCGGGCGGCGTTTGCCATAGAAGGGGAGGGCATATTCATGGTCTCCTTTGCCAAGCATATCTGCGGCGGGGATACCCGTCATCTCTTCAATCGCCCTGTTCCACGCAATCACCACCCCTTTTATATCAATCGCAAAGGTGGCATCGGGGAGGAAGTTAATAATGTCGGCAAGACGCTGTTCTGACTCCATGAGGGCGTTGACAGCTTTCCTTCGTTCCACCGCTACCCTGATATCGTGATCCAGCTCGGCAAACTGTGCTGTCGGATCCCCGCCTTTCTGGAGATAGAAATCCGCACCATTGTTGATCGCCTCGATCACCACCTCCTCGCGGCCCCGGCCGGTGAAGAGGATGAACGGGATGTCTCCAAACCGTTCCCGGACCGCCTTTAAAAAAGCGATACCGTCCATCCCCGGCATCTGGTAATCGGAGACGATGACATCGCAGGACAGGATTGAGGGGGAGTCCAGTGCCTCCTGTGCCGATGTCGAGGTCCTGACGGTGAACTCACCTGACTCCTCCAGGAAGATCTGTGCTATTTCGAGAAGACTCCGCTCATCATCAACATAAAGTACAGTGATCATCGCTTTGACCTTGATAGATTAATGATCTACAGAAGAACACGAATATACAAAAAGATTCCCAAACGCCGATGCAATAATAAATCAGCGACAACGTGAAGTAACAAAATTAAGGTATACTACCCGTTTGGCACCTGATTTCTCTCTCACCGGTGATCGAATTCGAACTTTGTTCCATTTTTTAGAACCAGATGAATGATCTTCTTCCCGTCATCTCGTGAAAAAGTCAGGAGTAATTAATGAGAATGAAATCGTACCGGCATCGAACACAACGTCTCTTCCCGCTCTGCATAACTTTTCTCCAATTGCATTTCAGTCAGGTAATTTTTGACATTATTAACCCCGATAATCCTTCTTTGATTCAGGTATTAAAATTGCATATTACCCTAAAAAATCAATGTCGTCTGGATTTTACTCTCTTCTTTGAGGACATATTGTCATCATGGCAGGATGCCCTGCATCGGTGTTTGTCGACAATATCACGTTTCTCTGCCCACTGGATCAAGGGAAGAACGGCCTCACAGAGCTGTTTTCCGTCTTCAGTCAGGGAATATTCAACCCGTGGTGGTATCTCCGGGAAAGACTCCCGGTGGATGAGGTTTTCTATCCGGAGATCTTTTAACACATCAGCAAGGGTCTTGGGACTGATCCCGTTAAGCCTCTGCATCATGTCATTGAACCGGATCTTCTCATGGTGGCCGATGATGCTGATGATCAGGATGGCCCATTTTTTCGCAATGATATTGATGATTCCTTCAAGGGGGCACAGGCAGATGATATGGCTATTGTTTTCCATAGTCACTTCAAAACTTTAAACTTGACACTATTAATACTATTTAATCGATAGTAACTTTAGAGATGAAAAACGGTGAGGAAGAAAGGATATGTGCCACGTTTTAGCAGGAGAACAGGTATCGCAGATGAACACCCTTTGTAACTGTGGATGTAGCTATCCGGTCATACTCCCGATTGGTGATGAGATCAGGAGACTGGAAAAACACAAAAAAATCCTTCAGGACCGGATTGAATTGATCGATAAGAAGATCGCCGGTCTAAAGACTGTGAACGAATCATGAAAGTCATTGAGGCCGGGCACCTGATCAAACGATTTGGTACCGTAACCGCAGTGAACGATGTCAGCCTTACGGTCCGTGAAGGCGAGACTTTCGGATTCCTCGGCCCCAACGGGGCCGGAAAAACCACCACGATCCGGCTGCTTACCGGTGTTCTCATGCCGGATGCAGGAGACGTCCGTATCAACGGTATTGATATCCACCGCCATCCGCTCGATGCCAAGATGCAGATGGGGGTCATTCCGGAGAGCAGCACGGTCTATGGTGACCTCACCGCGGAGCAGAACCTGCATCTGAGCGGAAAGATGTATGGCATGCCCAGGGCACTCCGGAACGAGAGGATTGATGAGATCTTTGTACAGATGGGCTTTTCTGAGAAAAGACGCAACCCGGTCCGGACCTTCTCGAAAGGCATGAAACAGCGGGTGAGCATCGCATGCGCCATCATCCATCGTCCCCGAGTCCTGTTTCTCGATGAACCGACCAGCGGACTTGACGTGCAGAGCCGCAGGCTCGTGATCGAGACTATCCATCAGATGAATGAACAGGGAAGTACGATCTTCCTCACCACCCACAATATCGAAGAAGCAAACACCCTCTGCCAGACGGTCTGTATTATAAATAAGGGTCAGATCGTTGCACAGGACAGTCCCGAACGGCTCAAAAAAATGTTTGCTACTACGCAGTCGGTCGAAGTCTCCTTTGACCGGACCGTAACCCGGGATCTGTTCGCGGCAGAAGGGATTGTACGGGCAGAACCGTGCGGTGACAAGTGGCGGCTGTATACGGACAACCCGGACCGGGTCTTAAAATACATTGTCGGGCGTGCGGAACGCGAGTCTCTCGGCATTACGTCCCTCACGACATCTGGTCCGAGCCTTGAAGAGGCATTTGTACACCTGACGGAGTGTGCATGATGGAGATCCCGCTGTTCCTTCGCGGTATTCTCGTCATTACCGGGAAAAACATGAGGTTGTATTATACCAAACCGCCTGTCCTGATGTTCGGGCTCCTGTTCCCGCTCTTCATGTTCTTTGCGTTCTTTGTCGGCCGTCACCTCGATCTGAACACATTTTTCCCGGCGTTTCTCGCGATGATGTTGTTTTTCACGGCATCATCGGTAGGCCCGCTGATTACGCCCTGGGAAAAACGGGAAAAGACCTATGAACGGCTCCTCTCGTACCCGGTGACACAGGATAGTATTATCCTGGGAGATGTTACCGCAGGTGCGACCTTCGGGATAGGCATCTCCCTGCTCGTATGGATAGCGAGTATTTTTTTCATCCCGGTTGCGGTTACAAACCTGGGATTGTTTGTCCTTGCGTTCTTCCTTGGCACACTGTCCTGTGCCGCACTGGGAGTCCTGCTCGCATCACCGGCATCCGACAGCCCGCCCAATGTCATGATATTTTCAAACCTGGTACGGTTTCCTCTCATCTTTATTTCCGGGATATTCGTCCCGCTCCAGCAGATGGAGGGCTGGGGACTCACTCTCGCGTACTGTTCGCCACTTACGTACCTGGTCGACCTGTTCAATGCGGCTATGTCCGGGAAATCAGCATTTTCCCCGTTTGTTGACGGGGGTGTGCTTATCGTTGTCGCTGCCGGGTTTATCCTTGCTGCACGGGTCATCCAGAAACGGAATATGATGAAGGGGATGTAGAAAAAACGAATAACAACTGGAAAGACGGGGAAGGGCCATCTCACACCCACTCCCGTATACTACCTCTCACAACCAACTGATCGGTAAATTTTAAAAACCTCCCTTTTCGTATCAGGGATCCCGTTGATGCATAACAGTCGCATGGACCGGGCAAACCGTGACACAAAGTCCACAGCCCAGACATAAACCGGAATGGTAGAGCATCCTGCCGTCATCAAAGGTCCGGGCATCAAAAATACGCATTTATCGCAATTAATGCAGGATCCCTTGTCAGTTACAGCGACATATTCAGAGCGAACCACGAGATCCCGACGGTTGAATTCCTTCATGAGCTGGAGGTCATGGCAACAGCAGGGACAACTGTTGCAGAGCGCATAAATCTCATGGTCAGGATGGTAAAGGGTCAGATGAATAAGACCGTATTCATCTGCTTTACGGATTATATCCGCAGCCTCGGATAAGGAAACCGGACGTGCCCGCCCTTTTGCTATGGAATGTTCACCCGTCTCGTCGAGTAAAAAACAGACCTCCAGCGGTTTATCACATCGGGAATAATGCACTCTGCAGCCGCATTTCTGCACTGCTATGGATTGCGCATTGCGTAAAATATTCAGGACCTGTTCAGATGGCAACACCCATTTCCGGGCAGACAAGGATTCACGGGTGGGGATTATTTTTGAAGAAAATGATATCTGTCCACGATCCAGCCATGTATTATATTTTATCAGTCTTTCTTTGAGGAAATCATCCATGATCTTCGTTGTTGTGTCTCTGGTATGCTTATTGATAAAAATTGTTCCCGGATTCAAACGGTACAGGAATATCTCACCTCATATCCAGGTATAACCGGCTATGGTATAGTCCGGGGTGTACAGGGGGCTTTAATGGGATGAGGAGGAGGGGGACTTCGAGATAATGGCGAGCGTCGTTCGGGAGTACGATGTGATGGTTAATGTGGTTGCAGCTGAAGTTGACGAAGTTCAGGTTGCCGTTTGCGTCGTGGATCATGAGGGTCGTGATGAAGGTCTCGTGTTTACTGTCGAAGACTGTGGCACAGCTGGTCTTACGATAACCCAACGTCGCTCGCCACCGCTCCTCTGAATGGTGGATTTCGTACGTTCTTCGCATATCGGAAGCTGAATACTTGTCGCTCGTTGTTTTCATGGGGGAGCTTTGGACCATTTGTTGCTATCTCCGTTTGTGTTACTTGTTTTACGGCCTTTTATCTCAAAAAGTGCAATTAAAAAAATTCACCAAAGCGCTAAATAAAAAATTAAAAATGGTATCAAATTCCCGACATTCTGATCCAAAATGAAAAAGAAAAGAGCGGGATATGAACAATTATCTTATTGCATCAACGAGAGGTTTAGCAACCGGACCGAGACTAACCGTTTTGACTGGATTTTTGTTTCTGATCGCATATTTGATTTTAATTATGAAATCCGCTGGGATGACCTTCATGCCATGGGCTGAGTCCATGTGCTGGATTATCTTTCGTGCAATCTCACGATAGTTCATCCCGGTCACCTGGAATGAACAATCCAATCCGCAATCCTTACAACAAAAGAACAGTATTCTAACCGCCTCTTTAAAGATCGCTACATTATCCGCGTATTCTATTAAATAAATGCAAGGCGGAGTCGCCATGCGGACAGGAAGCCGGACTGGTCGTAAAAAAGCATCCTGCCGACGGCTGCTGGGGGACGGGAATTGAATGCGATCAGGGAGATTAAAAAGACCGACGGGTAGTTCCCGCGCGCAATAATGACGCGGGCAGTGGCAATCACTCCACTCCTTAAAAAACGCGAAGGATTTCGCATTTTGAAAACTTTGATAAAGTAAACNTTCCCCTAGTTTTAGTTCCTGAACCGGTACTTCCCGGGCTTTTTTTAGGGTGCAATGGGGAGTGACTGTTCTGTCATGAGTCTTTAAGTAAAGCCAGCGGGACAACAGCGTATCATTCCATAAGGTATTCAAGAATCCAGGAGAGAGTATTAGGATCAGGAGTGTGGTGAAGGATCGAGCCGGTAGTGTGGGGAGCAGCAACATTACCCCTGATTATCCTGATCGCACGGATCGTTGAGACCAGCCTTGAAACGGTCAGGACGATCTATATTAACCGCGGGCATGCTAACCTTGCCGGCTGGATAGGAATAGTAAAAACCGGTATCTGGTTGCTCTCAACCGGCATTGTCATCACCAACCTTGGTGATTACTGGAACCTGTTTGCTTATCTTGCCGGTTACGGTATCGGGACCCTGCTTGGCATGCAGATCGAGAACATGATCTCGCTGGGCCATGTGATCGTCCGGCTCATCACCCCCGCCGATCCCCAGTCGCTCATCAGCGAGCTCTCCACCCTCGGGTACGGGATGACACGGATCGAAGGGTCCGGGAGTTTTTCTTCTACGGTCTCTATCATCTTCATGATCGTTCCCCGGACTGAACTCAGCCGGTTGCTGGGGGTACTGTCAACCCGGCATCCGGATATTCTCTATACGGTAGAAGATGTGCGCAATATCAAGGAAGGGGCAAAGATCTTCTACAAGGATGCAAAGAGCAGGATCCTGGGATTCTTCGGGCTATAATCCTCTTCCCGTGCAGCGATCCCCTGTCCCTGATCAAAAGGTCTATGTCCCCGCTGTCCTATCACTCTTTGAGGACAAAAATCATGGACGCACCAGGAAAAACAGGGACGTTGATTCCCATCTTCAACGCCAGGACCGGGAATGCAGAGGACTTAAGGCCCGTCACAAAAACCGATGCGGAGTGGAAAGCGCAGCTGACCCCCGAACAGTTTCAGGTTTCACGGAAACAAGGTACGGAATACGCGTTTACCGGGAAATACCATGCATACAAAGAATACGGCATCTATGCCTGCATCTGCTGCGGCACCGATCTCTTTTTATCGGACACCAAGTTTGATTCCGGCACCGGCTGGCCTAGTTTTTATTCCCCCGTTTCAGGGCTCAATGTCCGTACCCATATCGATTCCTCGGGCGGGATGGTGCGCACCGAAGTGCTCTGTGCCCGCTGCGGAGCACATCTCGGTCATGTCTTCGATGACGGCCCACCCCCGACTGGCAAACGCTACTGCATGAACTCGGCTGCGCTGGACTTCCATAAGACCTCCTGATACTCCGAATGCATGCCCCTTCACAACCCTTTTTTATGATGCCCTTCCCATAGCAGATCAGGTGAATGGATCTATGGGAAAAATTTCAGCAGGCAGGAATATCTTCATNTATCCCATGCCGGTTACCTTACTCGGCACCCTTGTGGACAAAAAACCCGATTTCATGGCGCTTGGATGGATCACCCGCGTCAATGCAGACCCGCCGACCGTTGGCTGTGGTGTCGGGCGGCACCACCATACCGTCCGAGGCATCGAGGAGAACGAAACGTTCAGCATCAACTTCCCGTCAGCGGAAATGGTGGAGAAAACGGATTATTGCGGGATGGTCTCGGGAAGGGATACTGACAAGGCAGCGCTCTTTGACGTGTATTACGGGGAGCTGAAAACAGCCCCGATGATAACCGAATGTCCGCTCTCCTTGGAATGCCGGTTGCAAACCACGGTGGAAAATCCCACCAATAATTTTTACATCGGCGAAATTATCGCATCCTACACAGAAGAGAAGTATCTTACCGATCGTAAACCGGATATAAAGAAGATCAACCCTCTCCTGCTCACCATGCCTGACAATCGCTTTTGGACTGTCGGAGAATGTGCCGGAAACGCGTGGAGTATCGGAAAAAAACTCTTCAGGAAATAACCTGCAGGAGTCACCTGATGATTTACAACTGGATTCCTTCGTGATGCCTTCACCGGTTCTGGCGGCGACGCATCACTGTGCCAGGACTGCGGGTGTATGAAAGCCCCTTGTCCCCGGCATCTCCCGGAACAGAAAACAGGTACAAGAGGTCTCCGCAGTATCCGGACACTACCCTAACGAGAGGAACCATGCGCATCGGTTACGCCTGTATCAACCGCTCGATCGGCTGCACTGCTTCCCGTACCTTCCGGCTTGCATCCTACACCGAAGAGCGGATAAGGGATACCGTTAACGGAAACCTTGCCTGCCTTGAAAAAATCCTCACCTATAATACCCTGCATGGCCTGCTCTTCTTCCGGATCACGTCCGATCTCGTGCCGTTTGCCTCGCACCCGGTCTGCACCTACCCGTGGCAGGAAGAGTTCGTAGGGGAGTTTGAAAAAATCGGTGAATATATCCGGCAGCANGGGTTCCGGATATCCATGCACCCGGACCAGNTCGTCCTCCTCAATGCACCGGACAAAGGGGTACTTCAGCGCAGCATTGACGATCTCGTGTACCATGTGCAGGTGCTCGACCTGATGGGACTTGAGCCCTCG
>Ga0031655_10002060_pt1 | contig 11721 bp, 6 predicted proteins | sample FrelakmetHBP12HB_FD_55187 | JGI IMG/M metagenome (GOLD analysis project Ga0031655, IMG submission 55187) | Freshwater lake sediment microbial communities from the University of Notre Dame, USA, for methane emissions studies -HBP12 HB | ecosystem: Environmental > Aquatic > Freshwater > Lake >... | reverse complement strand
ACGAATCAGTTTAACCCTTAACATAGGAGACAACTAACATGGCTATCTATTATACAGACATAGCGTCTAATCAAATTCAAGGGGTTAACTTCCCAGGCCAAGCAGGTCTGACGATGATGACTCCTCAACCAGGCGTACAGAATAATCCTATTCTTGAAGGTCCTTCAAAGATTACAGCCACATATACGTGGACAGGTAATGAAGCACAATACGACCTAATCAACATTGCTATCATACCTTCTGGTGCAATGATTGATCCTAACGGACGTGTTTCCAGTGGCACAACAGCCCCTGCAACAACATTAACGTTAGCTATCGGTGATAACGATCAAGGCTTGGCATCAAACCTGCCAATCCCAAATGGTCAAACAGCAGCTAATTCATTAACTGTTATCCAAGCACCAACTTGGGTTTCTGGTACTGTTTACGCAGTTGGTCAGATTGTATTGGACGCAACTTCAAGTCCTGCGAACCAAACATACACCTGTATCAAAGCTACAACTAGTTCACAGACGACAGCTCCACACTCGGATACAACATACTGGATCGCAAATTCAGTACGCTATTCGACAGCTATCAACTGTGCTGCTGCAAGCGGTAACGTATCTACAGCAACTGGTACAGCGTTATACGCTCCATACCTCGTGTCTGAAGATTGCTGGTTACAAGCACTAGTTGCTACTATTGGCAGTCCAGTTGCAGGAGCAGTCAGTGTGTTCCGCTTCGAGATTGTTGATAACAACTAATTGGGTTAGTGGTTTGACGTAATTAAAACCTGCCCGATAGTTGCGTTGTGGCGACGTGACTATCGGGTTTTTTACTTTATATGTTTACAACATTATCACCTACGGACATTGCTAACCAAGCGTTATCAAGAATAGGAGCACAATCAATTGTCTCACTTACCGATCTAAGCAATCCGTCGGCGATTGTTTGTAATAACAATTTTCAGTTAGCATTTGAAACAGTAGCTCGTGCTACTCGTTGGAATTGTTTACTTACTACTGCGGTATTGGTAGAAGTTCCACAAACTCCGCTTCCTTCTAATGGAGGAACACCTGCATCAATACCTTGGTCGCCTTATACTTCGTATGCAGCGAATGTTTATTTATCTTATGGCAACGCCATTTATACTACTGAGTACGCTTACACTTCGACAGGTAGTTTTACTAACGATCTTACAACTGGTGCTCTTGTTCAAGCCGACTACCCAGACTACAATGCCTTTGGAGGTTATCCTGATGGCTCAAGTTATCCTAGTGGCTGGCCTTATGCTTTCGCTTTACCTNACGATTTCATATTACTGGATACAGTAAATCAAGGTTCTAACGATGAAGTTTATGGCAACATGAACTCAGATGAGTATGAAATTAATGGTCAATTAATTTATACAAACACATCAACTACTTCAATTAAGTACGTTTCAAATAATCAAGATACTACTCGTTGGGACCCTTTGTTTATAGATTGCGTAACCTATAAATTAGCTTCACANATTTCTACATCACTTCGTCAAGATGGCGGTAAAATTGAACAAGCAATGCTTGCAATATATCAAAGAGCTTTATCTCAAGCTATGACCAAAAACGCTGGCGAAAGATTACCAGTACGTTTTACTCCTGTAAATTCTTCACGTTTCGTTGCAGCACGTTGGTATTTCATCAATGGCTAAATCAATTGACAGCCAAATTAGTTTTTCTGGTGGTGAGTTTAGTCCAAGACTAGACGCACGAGTTGACCAAGAAAAATACCGTTCAGCAGGACGGCAATTGCTAAACATGATCCCTTACAAGCAGGGACCATTAACACGCAGACCTGGCACTCAATACATAGCAGCAGCAAAACTAAAAAATGGTTATAGTACCTCGTATGGCGTAAGACTTGTTAAGTTTATATACAGTCCTACAACTACTTTTATTTTAGAATTAGGTAACAATTACATTCGTTTTTATAGTAATGGTCAGCAAATCCAAGTAGGCGGTAATCCAGTAGAAGTAAGTACACCTTATAGTTCAGAATATATTACGGCAAACGTAAATAAATTTGCTACTGATATATGGCAAGTGAACTACTGTCAGATAAATGACGTGATGTATTTCACTAGTCCTAAATATCCAGTTTATAAACTTACACGAATTTCAGATACAAATTGGACGTTTGCACAAGTACAATTCATTACTCCTGCTTTATTAGATCAGAACGCTACAGAAATTAGTATATCAGCAACATCTAATTTTGGTAAGGTAGGGCTTGCTGCTACTGCTCCTGCATGGGTAGCAAATAACTTTTACGCAATTGGTAATTCAGTACAAATAGGTAGCGTACTTTATAATTGCATTACAGCTCATATAAGTGGCAGTTCGTTTAATTCTACTTATTGGAAATCACAGACTATATTTCAACCAACGCATTTAAATTCATATTGGCAGTTAGCTACATTGCGTAGTTCCGCATCAGTTGAAATAGATGCACCAAATCCTTCATCGGCATTTCCTTATGGTGCAAGTGGATATTCTAATCAGATACAAATTTACGGAAATTGGGAATGTCATACTTATGGCGTATGGAACGCTTCTTTTGATATTGAGCGTTCAATAGATGGTGGTTCTACATGGACTGCAATTAGGACTATTTCTGGTCAATCTGATCGTAACGTAGATATTACAGGTACAGCTAGTCAAAGTGCATTATTTAGAATACACGTTAATACTTCTACATCTCCATCTACGGCTGGTGCTACTGCTCCACGTATCGTATTGGAAGCAGTAGATGGTTTCTTATATGGACTGGTACAAATTTGTACTCCTGATGCTTGGAATAGTTCAGTAAGTTATATTCCTAATATGCAAGTTACGTACAGTGGCGTAACGTATTATTGTATTCTTGCAGTTAATAGTGCTACTAATCCAGCCACTGATACTACGCATTGGGCTGTTAATGATAGCAATCATGCTTGTGCTAATGTCATACAACAACTTTACAACAACGCTCCTTTAGCTACTGCTTGGGTAAGCGGAACAGGAGTTTATCATGCTGGAGATATTGTAAGCTATGAAGAAGAAAACTATACCTGCATACTTGCAATCTCAGGTGGATCAACGCCCCCACCGCAAAATACTGGCAACTGGTCCCCTACTGGACCGAACACCCTTTATTGGTCAGAAGGAGCTTGGTCAGACTACCGTGGATATCCGCAAGCAATCACCTCTTATCAACAGAGGGTTATATACGCCTCGTCTGCCTACGAACCTCAACGTATATGGGGTACAGTCACCAACGACATCGAAAACTTTGCTTTAGGTGATCAGACTTTAGCTACAGATTCTTTTGCATTTGATCTAAACGCAGTTGGTCGTGGACCAATTGTTTGGATGTGTGCTCAAAATAACCTTATAGCAGGGTTCTCTGGTGCTGAATGGGTAGTCTCAGGTAGTGCTGCAACCACAGGTGGTAGCATTGGTGGTAGCATAAGCCCAACATCTATACAGGCAGTTGAACACTCTACTTATGGTTCTATCTTTGGTGTTACACCATTAGTTGTAGGCGATGGCATAATATTTACTCAACGTCAGGCTAATCAAATCAGGCAAATGATGTTCTCAGTTTATACTGAGAAATACATGAGCCAAAGCCTAACAACCTATAGTGGTCATTTATTTAACTCAGGAATCGTTCAATTAGACTACCAGCAGCAATGGCATGGTCAGCCAGAGATTTGGGCTGTAACGCAACAAGGACAGCTTTGTGGCATGACCTACGAAATGGATCAGAACATATTTGGTTGGCATAACCATACCACTGGAGCTAATACTAGTACTCCTGATAGTAATTATCCAGACGTAGGTTTTGAATCCGTATCTACTTTATTTGGTAACGGTAAAAACGATGACGAAGTATGGGTGGTAGCAAATCGATACGTCAGCCCTCCTATATGGTATTATGGCAATACTTATGCCGTAAATGACATGGTTTGGTCAGCTAATAATACGTATATATGTATAGCTGCTGTAACCAGTTCTACTTTACCAGGAGCAGATCCCACGCACTGGCAATTAGCTCCTTGGCAAACAATACCTGTAAGATCTATTGAAAGGTTCAATCCTAACAACTGGGAACAAACATTTACAGCAGCTCCAAATCCACCACAGGCTATTGTTAAAAATGCTTATTATGTAGATAGCGGATTTACCGTAACAGGCATAACTTCTGGCCCATCTCTTGTTGGTGTAACTTTATCTAACCTTAATAACTTAGCAGGACGTTGGGTAGTTGGTTTGGCAGATGGCAATGCTTTTGGACCTGTACAAGTTGGTTATACAGATACGGATTATGGTACAGTAGTTATACCTTCTGGATACCCACCAGCAGCTCCTTTATGGCAGTCTGGTTTCCCTTATTCTACTGGAATACAAGTAAGTTGGGGTACTGGATCAGGATTAGGCAATTATGAAGCGTTGCATGACATTCCAGCAGGTACTACAACGCCTCCATCATCAGATCCAACAAACTGGAAATTGGTTAATTATGTTGGACCAAACATAGTACAAGTTGGGCTTCCTATTACTTATTCTGCTCAAGCTATGCGTTACGACTCAGATCAACGTGTAGGCAATACACAAAGCCTTATAAAGCAGATCTCAGACGTATTTATTAGAGTTTATAACTCTTGTGGTGGTTTAATAGCTAATAAGTATCCAGCACCTAATACTTGGGTTTCTGGTACAACTTATGGTAAAGGAAGCCAAGTAAGTTACTTTGGTTATAATTATCANGCTGTAGCTACAGTATATACAGATATTGTACCTCCTTCNAACGATCCTACTAATTGGAGACTAATAGGTGGTGCTCCTTACCAACCTGTACCTATACCTTACGTACCTACAGGNAANCCTTTAAACGGNGATCCTACACAACAAGCACAAGGATTATTNGTAACTACACCTACAGACATACGTGTTACCCCTCAATTAAACCTTANTCCTGATACCGATCCTATAATAATAGTTACAGGTAGTGACGCATTGCCGTTGACCGTATTGGCACTTATTATTAAGTACGATGTAATAGCAACGCCATGACCATTAGACCTTACAGTTCAGAAGATTACAACATGATCAGGTCATGGTGGGAAGTACATGGCGTTGGCGTAATGCCTACAGAAGTATTTTTACCTGCAACTGGTGCTATTGCTGAAGTTGATGGAAATCCAATAGCAGCAAGTTTTCTTTATTGTTGTATAGGTGGTATTTCAGTAATTGAGTTTACCACTACTAATCCTGTAGCAAAATTATCAAAGGATTTAGTTAAAGCAGTAAAAGCACTTTATTCTCATTTAGAAAAGATTGCATGGGACAATGGTAGTCCCTGCATATTATCATTTGTTAAACCTAATTCAGGCGAAGCCCGAATAATGGCTAAAACAGGATACCAAGATCTTCAAGGTGAACCTCATGTAACTTACGGAAAGGCTTTTTCATGCCAGTAGCACTAGCAGCAACAGCAGTTGTAGCACAAGGCGTATCAGCTTATGGACAATACAAAGCTAGTAGGTCTGCTGCTGCCGTAGATATAGCAACTGCCGAACACAATGCACAAATTGATCGTGTTCAAGCAAATCAGATAGATTTAGATACTCAGCAAAACATACGCACGCAGCGTCAAGAAAACGCAGTTTATCTTTCTAATCAAGCAGCGTCTTATGCAGCAGCAGGTGTACTTTCAACATCTGCATCTCCACTTCATGCACAGATAGTTAACGCAGGTCGCATGGAACAAAAGATACAACAAGAATACGTTAACGCACAACAGAAACAACAATCATTGTATTCACAAGCAACTATTGGTATTGCTGAAGGTCAAGCTCGTGCTAAAGCAGATCGTACTGCTGGTAATTTAGCTTTAATAGACGGTGCTGCTAAAATGGCAGGTATGGCATTTATGGCTTTTGGTGGCGGTTTAGGTGGTAGTGTTGCTGGTGCAGGTGGCGTACCAGATACGGCAGAAGCATATAGTGCAATGGAAACAATGACACCTTAATATTATGGCTTTACCTATTGTACAAGGATCTGAAGTTCAAACACCATCATCAGGTGTTAAGATTGATGCTGGCCCATTTCGTGAAGCTGCAATGTCATCTGGTAGATTGCTTGCAGGTGCAGGTGCAGCAGCAAGTGATTTGTTTTCACAAGTAGGTCAAAAGATAAAAGAAAACAGACAAGCGGACGCTGTATTTAAAGCTGATTTAGCCATGACTAAAAACATGGATAATTTTAGGGCACAGCTTAAAAATATGCCTGATTCTAATGAATGGGAAAATCAGCATGAACAAATGGTTTCTGCTACCAAAAACCAAGTTTTTGCAGATCCCAACATGGATAATGAAACAANAAAGTTATTAAATAACAAACTTGATTTATGGGGTGCACAGACAGGCGGTGAAGTAAAAATGGGTCAATTACTGCAACAAGCAAGTAACACTAAATTACACGCATTAACTGTAGCACAAAGTTATGCAAACAAAGGTGATATTAATTCTGCTGAAGCTGCATTAAATTATGCAGTAGATCACCATGCTTTAACTGCAGAACAAAAAGAATCAGAATTTGAAAGTATTAAAACTGATGCATACAGAAATATAACTGATGCTCGCATAAATCAGCAACCTATAGAAAGCGTTGATTATTTAAACGAAACCTTAAAAGACAAAAATGGTGATACAGTTAAAGACAAAGACGGTTTGTATGTTTATAAAAACTTACCTGAAATGTCGCCATCTGATAGAATACAATTAATTAACAAAGCAGAAATAGCTGCTAATAAATATCGTGTACAACAAACAGATAGTTTGATGGCACGTATGCAATCAGGTGAGATTATTGGTGATAAAGAAATAGACGGTTTAGTTAAAACAAAAGTAATAAAAGCAAGTGAAGCTAAATACATTAAACAAGAACGTAATCGTTTAACACCCGACCCTAATCACGAATTAAAATACGCTAATTTTCTTACTGCAATTAATCAGTATAACAGGCAAGACGATCCTAAAAATGAACAATTTGCATATTTAAGTACGCAATTGCTTGGTTATTCTGCAGGTGAACAACAATTTCTTAAGCAGCAATTAAATAAAAGATATAACGAAAAACCAGATTCCATAGAAAGTGGATCTGCTGCTGAAAAATACGTTAGCACTATTTATGAAAAGGGATTGCTAGGCAATATAAGCATGGTAAAAGGCAAACCAGCAAATGAAGCACAAGCTAGAAATGCTGCTAGAGCACTTGTTACTATTGGCACAAATTTAAAACAATATTTAAAGCAAAATCCTAATGCTAGTGTACAAGATCAAATTGACTTTATTGATTCACAAGCTGCATCACCTGCTACCGTACAATCTATATTACCTGTAAGTAAAAACACAGGCAGAGTTATTAAACAAGATTCCGAACAAGTAACAGGTTATGATGACGAACGGAACTGATTTACCAGATTCTTACAAGCAAAACATGGATAGCCTTTTTGAAGAAGGCGATCAATTTGCTGCAAAGTTACCAGCAGACGATAGAGATAGAATTAAACAAAATTTATCGCAATCTGGTATGCCTAGATTGTTGCAAAGTCGTATAGCTGTTACTTCGTTTTTAGCTGATCGTACAAACAAACCAGTACAAGAAATATCTGACCATTTGGGTTTTTACCAAGACGCTTATGCTAAACAAGTGTTTAAAATGGATCANGTAGATACGGAAACTTTTAAGGGTTTAGCTAAAACACATTTAAAGAAAGAAAAAAATGAGAATATGATGCTNAATGAGATGGCTCATGGCATTGCAGATNAATTTACTAAAACAACTAATTTTTCTGATGCTTATGCTGCACAACAGAAAATGCTAGAAGGCCACGATGGTTATGATCCANAGCACGTAGATAAATATCAACAATTTGCTACGGACGTGTGGAANAAGTATCAAGACCATGCACAAAAATACGGCACTGCAATAGATCCGCTAAAACGTTATTTTGATTTAGCTAGGAATGGTGTTGCTCCTAATAAAGAAACAGAAGCAGAAGCAGCATACGAACAAGCAATAGCTTCTTTAAAAGATATACCAAAAGAAGATAGGCCGTTTGTAATGTCTGTAGCGTCTCGTGGCACACAACCACAACAGAAAGGATTTGAACAAAAAATAGCAGAACGTTTAGAACGTGGCATAGGACAATTAGGCGTAGATGCTGCTGAAGGATTTGGGCAATTATCTAGATTGTTTGCACCAGTAGCTATGCCAGAAGCGTTAGACCCTAAGTCTGATATAAGCAAAGCATACACTGAACAAGATAAAGAAAACGATATTAAAAATGAGATACAAGATGTACTTACTGGCAAAGTAGATCCTGCAAAATCATCTAATTTTATTGGTGAAGCAGTTTTGAAATCTGCAGATATGCTGCCTAGAATTGCAGCATTATCTAATGCTGGAGGTATAGCTCTAGCTTATTCTGCAAGCACAGGTGCTAATTCTCGTAGATTACGTGAAGCAGGTATGGACAGTGATAAAGCTGCTTTAGTAGGTGCTGCTGCTGCAGTACCTGACACTGCTTTACAATTTGTTAGCAGAAATTTTATCGAAGGTAAGATACCTGGTTTAAATAATTTACTTACAAATATAGGCAGCACTAGCGGTAGGCTTGCAGCTAATTTTGCGGTAGAAGTTGGTGCATTAGGTGCTGTTACAACTGCACAACAATTAGTAGAACCTACGTTTCAATGGGCTGCTAGTAAATTTGATAGCAATATAAAAGGTATAGATTGGTCAGATGAATTTAAAAAGATAAAAGACGCTGCACCAGAAACTGCAGTAATGATGTTGCCGTTTATTTTGTTAGGCACAGGTGCTGCTAGTTTTAGAGATCCTGCGTATGGTAGAGAACTACTTAAAAACACAGATGCGTTAAAAAGTTTAGGGATTACAGATGATACGATTGCTAAGATGTCAGCAGCAAAAAGCGTGTCTGAACAAGTAAACATATTACAAAAGAATTATCCTAAATTCAAAGATATAGGTGATGTATCTGGTTTTATAAAAGATCTTAATTCCAAGATGGAAGATCTTAAAAGTCCTGATGCACCATTACAAAAAGTAAAAATTACTGCTACAGGTGACGGACGATTTAATGTATTTAAACCTACAGGTGAATTAGTAGGTACGGCAGATTCACATGAAATGGCATTTAAATTAGCACAAGACACAGTGTCTAATTTGCCGTCAGATCAAGCAGCACAAGATTTAAAAAAAATAGGTAGTCCAGAAAAACAAAGTTTATTAGATCAACTTAAAAAAAGTGATCAACGTTTAGGCATATCGCAATTTCCAGGCGTAAGTAAGTTTATTGCGGATGCTGCCGATTCAGTAGCAAATGCATGGAACTTTGCTAGGGCAGTACCAAAATTAGAGGGATTTAAAAAGATTATAAATGAATGGACTGGTAATAGACAATTAGCGTCTATGCAGTTAGAAAACTTTCTAAAAGAAGTTAAACGTTTAGCACCAGAAAAAGTTGTACGTGAAGGTATAGCTAATTGGATAGATGCTGGCGGTGATCATGCGGAATTAAACAAACGTTTAGGTGCGACAAATAAAGCAGGTTTAAAACGTGGTTACGAAGCAGCACTTAAATTAACACCAGAACAATTACAATTAGCACAAACTATTAAGAAATATTTTGATGACGAATTTGAACGTGGTAACAAATCTGGTATATTGAAAGACGAACAATTTAGAGAAAATTATGTTACACAATTAATTGATCGTCCTTATGTAGGCGGTGGCGTTGCCTCTAAATTTTTTGGCAAATTATCTACTGTATTCCAATATAGCAAAGAACGTACATTTCCAAATTTCGGTGAATTAGAAGCAGCAGACTTTAGTGTTAAGACTAAAGATATTGGCGAAATTATAGGTGCTTATTCTAATTCTCTTACTAAGGCTATAGAGACCAGAAAAATGATCGAAGCGTTAAAAAACGAAGTAAACGATCAAGGTCAAAAATTAGCTTACTCAGGTAAAATACCAGATGAAGAAACAGGTTCTTATCAAACTGTAGATCACCCATCTTTACGTAATATAAAGTTACATGAAGATATTGCATCACATTTACGTAATGTATTAGGTAAATCTGCTATTAGGGAATGGTACGATCAACCAGGCAGTCCTATAAGTAAATTAGGTAAAGGTGCAGTTAAGTTTGTAGATACAGCAAACAAAACTTTAGGTAACACTATGTTATCTGGTTTATCTACATTCCACATAGTTCACGAAGCTAAACGTGCTGCAGGAAATCAAGTTAATATATTTAATCTTAAAGATATTAAATATGATGATCCTATGGTTCAGCGTGCAGTTAAATCTTCACTAATGCTATATGGTGATCACGATTCTGCAGCAATGTTTCAAGAAGGTTTAGGAGGTGGCAGAAGTTTAACGGATAAAATTCCAGTAATTAGGGATATAAACAAAGCAGTATCAGATTGGACTTTTAAAGAAATAATACCTAAATTAAAGTATTCTACTTGGTTGGCATTACGTGAACGTAATTTAAATTTATTAAAAGATGAAATAAGTCGTGGAGAANTTACTCGTGCTGATGCAGAATATCTTGCAGCAAAACAAGTCAATGCAAGGTTTGGTGAATTAAATTATGCAGATATGGGACGCAATCCTACTATGCAACATTTGTATAGTTTTGCTGCATTAGCTCCTGATTTTTTTGAATCCAATTTACGTAATTATGGACAAGTTGGTGCAGGTTTAACTGGTGCAAAAGTTGGTCGTGAACCATTAAAAGCATTTTTGGTTACAGCAATTGGTATGTATGTAGCTGCTCGTGTATTAAATAAAGCAGCAGATGATGATTATCATTGGGAAGAACCATTTGGTGTTATACACGATGGCAAGTCTTACACGATGAGAAATGAAGCAGAAGATTTATGGCGTGCTATAAAAAGCACACGTAGATATATATCTGGTCGTACATCGCCTGTAGTTGGTACTGCTGTAGATATGTTTACTGGTAGAAATTATCGTGGCGAAGCAGAAACTGTAACAGAAAACTTAAGAGATTTTGCTGCTAAAGTTATACCATTATCTTTTAGATGGATACCTGGTGTTAAAACTTTAAACGATTATATAAGCCCTACACAAAAAGCACGAGAAGTATCTATATTTGATCAGTTTTTATCTTCACAAGGTTTACAAGTCGGTCGAGTATCGGACATAAGCGAAGCCTATAAGATTAAAAAAGAATGGAATGATTCATTACCAGAAGGTGATCCACTTAAAAAGAAAGATGATACAGGCGTTTATCCTGTTAGCCCATATCAACAAATACGTTATGGTTTAGAAGATAAAAGCGATGATAAAGTTCTAACTGANATTAATAAAATAGGTCCTAAGAATACTGATGAAATAAAGAAACTTGAACGTTCATTACAGGCATCATTGACGCATCTTTGGACTGGCAGTGCAAAAGGTGATGCAGCGTTTATTGCAAGTCTTAATCCTAAAGATCAATACAAAGTTCTTAAAGCACAGTTTATGCGTGAAGCTATGTATGGAAAGTTTTTATTCTTATTGGATAAATACGCTAAAGATCACAACATAGAGTATCAATCAAGAGAATATGTACCTAGTCCTGCTAGGGATATTTACAGTAAATTTAGACAGA
>Ga0031655_10002059_pt1 | contig 11722 bp, 11 predicted proteins | sample FrelakmetHBP12HB_FD_55187 | JGI IMG/M metagenome (GOLD analysis project Ga0031655, IMG submission 55187) | Freshwater lake sediment microbial communities from the University of Notre Dame, USA, for methane emissions studies -HBP12 HB | ecosystem: Environmental > Aquatic > Freshwater > Lake >... | reverse complement strand
AAAGAGAATAAGCAATTGAGAGGACACAGAGGGGAGGGTAATAAAATTTCTACTACCTCGTTGAAATATAATTTTATCTCTGTGCGCTCTGTGGTTAATTTATGACAAAACGTGAATTGAAATGAGGGGGACTGCATGATTACGCATCCATCACTGCCAATACTTATCGCAACGGAAGCAAACAGTCACGGACTGGCATCCTTTATATCCTATCTCAGATCCCTCCGCCACGTTAACCTCATTGTCGCAGCGCAGGTTCCCGCTGATACCAGCTTCTTTAAAGTTATTATCACAACGGATACATGCCTGTCCGCGCCAGTCGCAAAACAGCTTGAGCAGTTCGTCAGTGCCGGCGGAGGGCTGCTGCATCTGGCCTGCAGCGGCGCTAAACCACTGCCCGCATTTTTCGGCGCACAGCCGGGGCCTGCGGGGCCTGCTGCTGAGCTGCGGTTACTTTTTGAAAACAGAAACCATCCGCTGGCAGCTCGCCTGCCCGATGCCATCTATGTATCGAGCAGCCATGTTCCTCTCAAGATAGCTGCTGATGATGTGGAGACCATCCTCTACGCAGACTGGCACTATACGCACACCCCGGTCCTTACCAGGCGCAGGATTGACAGCGGCCATGCCGCCTGCACTACCATTCAGGCCTTTGACAACTCGCATTTTCAGCAGATACTGTACCGCCTGCTCTCTGATTTGTCGGGGATGAATCTTTTCAATAAAACTTTGGGAGTCGGCATCCTGGGATATGCGCCGTCTGTGGGCAGGCTGCATGGACAGGGCATAGGGGCAACGCCGGGGCTTATCCTGCGGGCTGCCGGTGACCTTAACCCGGAACGATTGCATGAGGCAAGCAAGGATTTTCCCGGCATCCACTGTTATGAATCGGCGGATAAGCTGCTGCATGATCCTGGAGTAGATCTGGTTATCATTGCCACCGCGCCGAACACGCATGCCCGGCTGTGCCTGCAGATGATGGCTGCGGGCAAACACGTGGTCTGCGAAAAGCCGCTGGCGTTAAACAGCATTGAGACCGCTGCCATGGCTGAGATGGCAGACAGGAAGCAGGTGCATTTGAGCTGCCATCAGAACCGGCGCTTTGATGCTGACTACCTGGCGATAAAGCAGGCTCTTGCCGAAGGGCTTATAGGCGAGCTGTTTTATATGGAGACGTTTGTCGGCAGCTATAACCACCCCTGCGGCTACTGGCATTCCCATGCCGGGATTTCCGGCGGCACCACCTATGACTGGGGTGGCCATTATCTTGACTGGATTGTCAGCCTCATCCCGGAAAAAATAACACACGTCATCGGCACCCGGCACAAGCGCGTCTGGCATGATGTCACCAATGCCGACCAGGAGCGCATACAGCTGCGCTTTGCCGGAGGGCAGGAGGCGGAATTCATGCACTCTGACATTGCCGCTGTCCGCAAGCCCAAATGGTATCTGCTGGGCACGGAGGGCGCGATAATCGGCACCTGGCGGGAGGTAACGGTCAACGAGCTTGACCCGGTGCTCTATTACCATGAGCAGGAAATACCGCCGACTGAAATGACTCCCGCGCTGGTCCTGCAGCGCCGCCATTGTTCCGGAGAGATTGTCAGCCAGAAGCTGGCGATTCCCAAACGGCAGGACTATCAGTTTCACCGCAACCTCGCCGACCACCTGCTCTTCGGAGAACCGCTTGCGGCACCGCTCGCAGATTCAATCCGGGTGGTGGCCATCCTTGCGGCAGCCGCCCGCTCGGCAGCGCAGGGCGGGACAGTGGAGGCTCTTGATGTCTGAGAAAGTAAAATGGGGAATTCTCGGCAATGCTACTATTGCCCGGGTGTGCGTCATCCCTGCCATCCAAAAATCACGCAACGGCATGGTGCATGCCCTGGGTACCCGTTCTCCTGCAGCTGCCGGAGAAGTGGCTGCAAAAAACAATATATTATATATATACGGCGGCTATGAAGCAGTGCTTGCCGACCCTGAAATTGATGCTGTCTATATTCCCCTGCCCAATCATCTCCATCTGCCCTGGACCGTAAAAGCACTGCAGGCAGGAAAGCACGTACTGTGCGAGAAGCCGCTTGCCTGCAACGCCCGGGAGGCGCGCGCCATGGCAGAGGCCGCAGCCAAAGCAGGCCTCCTGCTTATGGAAGCGCTCATGTACCGCTTTCACCCGCGCAGCCAGCGCATAAAGCAGCTCATTGCCGACGGGTTTATCGGCACGCCGTGCCTGGTGCGCTCGGCATTCTGCTACCATATAGGTGAAGAGCTGCTCGCAACAGCAGACAACTACCGCCTCCGGCCTGATATGGGCGGCGGCGCGCTGTTGGATGTGGGGTGCTACAGCGTGAGCCTTGCGCGCTGGCTTCTGGATGCAGAGCCGGTTGCGGTCCAGGCTCAGGCCATCTGCCATCAAGGTGGAGCTGATGTGCACGTCGCGGGAACGCTGCGCTTCCCCGGCAGCGAGCTTGCAGCGTTTGAAGCAAGCTTTATCTCTGCTTTACAGCAAACCTATACTGTTGTGGGGAGTGATGGAGCCATTGACCTGCCCCACGATGCATTCATCCCCTGGGAAAATGATGCGCGGTTTTCCGTGCGGGAGCGAACCCAGGAAAAAGGCACTGAGTTCGTCATTCCCGGTGCTGATGAATATCAGCTGATGGTTGAGCATTTCAGCGACGCCATCCAGGGGAATACCGGACTTGCTGTTTTGGTTGAAGACAGCTTGTGCACCATGCAGGTGCTTGATGCTCTCGCTGAAGCAGCTAAAACAGGCTGCACGATAACGCCGAGTTATTCTTAGCCCTGGAAGTGTTGTGATGGAATGTGCAGGTACAAAACTGCAGAAAACAGAAAATCGGTTACATGTCAACGCCGAGACATTTGAAACTCTGGCAGGCTACTGGCGTGAACAGCGCAGTAATCTGCACTGGCAGTGCCTGTTTGTTATTCCTGCCTGGCTTACGGTCTGGTGGAATGTTTTCAGGCCGGAGTCAGAGCAGTGCCTGCTGTCTGTCAGCGAAGGATCTGAACTCATCGGCGTCGCGCCGTTAATGGTGAACAACAGGACAGCGCAGCTCATGGGCAGCCCTGATGTCTGTGACTGCCTTGACGTTATCGTTGCGCCGGGGAAGGAACAGTTGTTTTGCCGGGCGCTCCTTGACCATCTGCGCGCGCAGGGAATCAGCACGCTCGAATTAGGACCGGTGCGGCCTGATTCAACAGTATATACCCATGTTGTTGGGGCAGCCAAAACCTTTTCTTGCGAGGTTATTTGCACAGAGGAAGATGTTGTGATAGAATTACCTTTGCCGGCAACCTGGGATGAATTCCTCAATATGCTTGCAGCAAAAGAGCGGCACGAGATACGGCGCAAGCTCAGGCGCCTTGACGAAGCCGGCCGGGTTGATTACCATGCGGCAGAAGATATTACAGCAGTCAGAAGTGAACTGGATACGTTCCTGTCATTGTTCAGACAGAATCGAGCGGATAAGGCCGCATTCATGACCGGGAAGATGGAATNTTTTTTCCGGTCANTTGCAGAAGAGCTGGCAGGNGCAGACATCCTGAAACTTTTCTTTCTTACCCTCAATGATGAGCCGGCNGCCGCCGTGATGTGCTTTGACTATCAAGAGACCAGATATCTGTATAACAATGGTTATAATGAGCGCTTCAGCCAGTTCAGCGTGGGNCTGCTCAGCAAGGTGCTGAACATTAAAGAGAGCATAGAGCGGCGCAGCAGGAAATATGATTTTCTAAAAGGCGCAGAAGTATATAAGCACCGTCTCGGCGGCGAGCCAATACCGCTGTACCGGTGTTGCATCGAATTGTGAAAAAGAAATACGTGGTGAGTCGGTGAATGGGTGAGTCGGTGAATCGGTAGAACAGGCGTCCCACCTGTTACTATTGCCCACTGCCTATTGCCTATTGACTATTGCCTATTTTAAGGGGGTTTCATGAATTCCAGTCAGCTAAGAATCGCTATGCTCAGCGTGCACTCCAGCCCGCTTGGAGAGCTTGGCACCAAAGACACCGGCGGCATGAGCGTCTATATCCGCGAACTCGCCATGGAACTGGGCAAACAGGGACACCAGGTTGATATCTACACCCGGCAGAACCATGCAACAGGCGAACAATGCGTGCCTGTTTCCAGGAATGTCTCCCTCATCCACATAGAAGCCGGCACCAGCGGCTATATAGACAAACTCGCCCTCTATCCCCATCTTGCAGAATTTTTCCAGCAGATGGAGCGGTTCCGAATGCGTGAAAACCGGCGCTATGACATCGTTCACAGCAATTACTGGCTTTCAGGAAAAGTGGGCGCCTGGGCGCAGATGCACTGGCATGTGCCCCATTTCGTTCTATTCCATACCCTCGGCGCGGTTAAAAATATGTTTCCAATCGGCAGCCCCGAGCCGGAACTGCGCATAGCAACCGAGAAGACGGTTACTAAAACATGCAGCGTGATTCTGGCAGAGACAGAGCGGGAACGCAGGCAGCTGACCGAGATGTATGATGCTGACCTGGATAAAATTAAGGTGATACCCTGCGGCGTAAATTTTGACCGCTTCCGGCCGTTTGATTGGAACCAGGCACGCGGCAGGCTCGGCATACATGCAAACGAGCGTATTCTATTATATGTGGGCAGGCTTGATCCGCTCAAGGGCGTTGACCGGCTCATCACCGCGCTCAGCTTTCTGGACCACCATCAGAACCTGCGGCTGCTCATTGTCGGCGGGGATGGAAGCGAAACAGCAGAGTTTCGCAGCCTGCAGGAGCTGACGCAAAACCTGGGTCTTGAAAATTCCGTCACCTTTACGGGAAGGGTTGATCACAACGATCTGCCGCACTATTACAGCGCCGCGGATATGCTGGTTCTGCCCTCGTATACGGAAAGCTTCGGCCTCGTGGGCCTTGAAGCTCTTGCCTGCGGCACGCCGGTAATCTCTACCCGGGTGGGCGCGATGGACCAGATCATCCGCAGCAATGAAAACGGGTTTCTGGTAAACAGCGCCGACCCCCGCTCACTGGCAGAGGGCATCGAGCTGTTCATGCCGCAGGTTCGTGATGGGTTCCTTTCCCGCGCGCAAATCCGCAACAGCGTCATAGAGTACAGCTGGGAGAAAGTTGCCGCGGCCATGGCTGATGCTTATCTCGAGGCGATCCGGCGCGCCTATCCCGGATTCGTTATTGGGACCACGAGCAGGCTCCCGGCGTTTGCGAGCTGACCGGCTTCATTCCTCCTGGACACTGCCTGTATATTTTTTTACTCCTGACACTGACAACGGCACTGGCTGTCTTGCCTACACATACGGAGTGTTGCTTTGGAAAAAACGGCTGACATACTGGTAATAGCGCCGCATCCGGATGATGCTGAATTCGGCGCAGCAGGGACCATTGCCCGCTGGACAAAGGAAGGCAAAAAAGCAGTATATGTGGTCTGCTCAAGCGGCGAAAAAGGCACCAGCGACCGGAGCATAAAGCCTGAGCAGCTTGCGGCAATCAGGGAAAAGGAGCAGATTGCCGCCGCGCAAACCGTTGGAGTTAGTGAAGTCCTGTTCCTGCGCTATCCTGACCAGGGATTGGAAGACACCCCGTCATTCCGCAAAGAGATCGTTCGGCTGATCCGCACCTATCGGCCCGCAACGGTCGTTACCGCCGACCCATATCGCCGCTACATCTGGCACCGCGACCACCGCATTACCGGACAGGTGGTGCTTGATGCGGTCTTTCCCCTGTCCCGTGACCACCTGGCATACCCGGACCTGCTTGCCGAAGGCTTCGAGCCGCACAAGGTGCAGGAGGTGCTGTGCTGGGCTTCTGAAGATATAAATTACCGCTCTGATATAACGCAGACCTTTGAACTGAAGCTCGCTGCGCTGCGCTGCCATGAAAGTCAGATGAAAGAGTTCCATGTCCCCGACCTTGCGGAACGGCTGCGGCAGCGATGTATGGAAATGGCAGCGGGTGAGAATTTCGGGCTGGCAGAAGCTTTCCACCAGATCAAAATATCCATGTAGCCGCTTGCAGCAGGCTGCTGAAAAAAGTTGTTCCCCGTCGTTCATCCCGGTTCATCATCTGCCGGCTGTATAGCCTGACACTTCTCCGGAATCCTTCCATAACGTAAGGATAAAATGACAATAAATTTGCCCCGTGCCGACCTATCAATAAGCAGCTCTCCGGGAAAAATAATCGATAAGCAAAAACACTGTTGACTGATGCCTTTGCGCACATGTTTTTAGTTGTTTATGGGTACGCCCTCCATTGCTGTAATTGCTCAAGAAAATTCTGTTTAAACGCTTTTCCCCAGCCGCTTTAACGCTGCCTTCTGTAAGGCAATTTTTGCCTCCGCGAGCTTTTTGTATTTAGCTCTTATTTTGGTTACATTCCCTGCGGCAACCGCTTTGAGCACATCCCCTTCAAGCTCTGCAACTTCAAGCAGCTTATAATAATCAAGAGATTCCTTCATATGAGCCAGAACAATTTTCCCTGTGACAACGGGATGATTGCTGGTAATATTTGCGTCTTTAAACCGGGTGCCGTGCTCAAGCTCCACATCAAGCCCGGCGCGAAACTCTTCAACGTCAATTGGCATCTCTTCCGTATTGACAGCTTTTAGAATTTTCTGTGCCTCTTGTGTTGTGGCTTTCGGATCTTTCAGCTTTGTCCAGTCCCTGATGCCAATCTCTTTACAGATTTTTCTTACCTCTTCACTGGTGATGTATTGTGGAACGTTCATAGCTCACTCCTTTCTGTCACTCCATAAGTAATATTGTATCTTCAGTTATCTGATGAATTGTATCACTATATGTCATCTCTCGGCAACGGTGGATTAACAAGTCATTCATCTTCAAACCGCTCAAGCACTTCACCGGGGGCGTATTCTTTCATAAGCTGTATAAACCGCTCATGAGTGACGGCGTCGCTTCCTTCTTTTTTAACGAGATCTTCCACCATCTCAGCAACCATCTGCTGCACAAAGGAGGGGATCTCTGATAACATGCGCAGCGCCTCTTCATCCCATTCTAGTTTTAAAGTAATTGCTTCCTCCCCTTCTTTTGGCGGCGGCTGGTGCTCGATCATCATGGATGATTTTACAGTGCTGTAATAAAAGTATTTTCTCTTCTCATCCCCCATGTAAACCGGGAGATTCAACCGCGAAATCCGCTCCCCTCTGTTCACCAACAGCAAATCCTCATCTACGACTATGGCAGCAATATCACCGATAACCTTGGCCTGGGTCGGGCCAATCTCAAAATTTTTGTGGAGCGTGCACTCTATGTGCTGTTTGCATTCCTTAAGGCTGGGCGGAGAAACCTTCTGGGAAGCTATTGAAGTGAATTTCGTATGGTCAAGTTCACACATCCCTTCACGATAGAACCGGCTGGTCTCCATGACATCCTCAAGGAATTCTGATGAAGGGAAGTTTACCACAAATTCTCCAGTAGCCACAATGTTCTTATATGTGTGTGAAAACTTGCGCATGCCCACCAGCACTTGAGGGCGGTTATGCATGATATCATACGGCACAAACAAAGAGTAGGGCGCAGCATTCACGACCCCCTGCTTATTGACGGTGGTAATGATGGTCACTACCTTCGGCATCACCAGTATGTCTGAATACCAGAATGGTTTAATAGGAATAATTTTTTTCATGTAGTGCCGGCCCCCTTCATTCTAAACATTCTATTCATTTATAAATATTTCTTAAGGTCACCCTCGATATCTTTCGGAGCGGTCTGCGGCGGATAGCGTTTGACCACCGCGCCCTTCCGGTCAACAAGAAACTTGGTGAAGTTCCATTTAATGGCATCCGTTATCAGCCCGCCCTGCGCTGCGGTGAGAAATTTGTAGAGCGGGTGGGCGTTCTCACCATTGACGTCAATCCGGGAAAACAGCGGAAACGTCACGCCGTAGTTGATGGCACAGAAATGTTTGATCTCCTCACCCGTCCCCGGCTCCTGACCGCCGAACTGATTGCAGGGGAAACCCAGGATCACAAAACCCCGGTTCTTGTATTTATCATACAGCTCCTGCAGCCCCTTGTACTGCGGGGTAAATCCGCATTTGCTGGCCACATTTACGATCAGGACAACGCTGCCCCGGTATGCTGCCAGGGATTTCTCCGCGCCGTCGATTGTTTGTACGGAAAAAGCATGGATGGTTTTGCCGGGGCCGGGCTTGCTGGTCTCTGCAGTGCACGAGACTGATGCCAGGCTAAAAAGCATCAGTAATACCACGCCGGCTGTTTCCTGACGGCTAACCTTCATAATCTGTCCCTCATCCTTTCTCCCTGCTGTTGACGCTGAGCTTCTCCTGTTAAGAATATAGCATACTATACAATTCATTATCCGGAAACGAAATACCATAACAAGGACCGCAGGGGATTTTTCCGGCGGAATGTTGCTTACGATAATAAATATGTTATTATTGTTGTGGTGGTGGTGGTAAATTATTGAGGAGGTACTATGAATTTAACTAAGGATAGTATTCAGGAAACAATAGAAATCATTGGCATGACCTGTGTCGGCTGTGCGCGTACTATTGAAAATGAATTGCGAAAATTCGGCGGCATAGAGTATATAGTCGATTTCCCGGAGCGAAGCGTTACCGTCGTATATTCTCCTTCTGCATATGACCGGGCGGATTTTGAAAAAGCTATTGAATCCCATGGTTATAAAATAAGGGGAAAAATGTATTAACCGGAGGAACAGACAGTGACACAATCAACCGGCAGCAATACAAAGACCTCCACGTGCTGCATCTGCGGACAGCACACGCAGTACCCCATCGAGCTCAATGAAAAGCTGTACTGTTCATCAGCCTGCCTCAATACATACCGTGACGAGGTTGGTGAGCAGCAGTTTCAAAAAGACTCGCTTGCTACGTTTGAAAAAAAGCGTGACACGGGCTGGATTCCTGAGCGGGCCCTTATGTATATCAACATGTGCCGCAGGTGCACTAAGAATTTACGGGAGATGTGTAAAGCAAATCAGTTTGTCAGCGGTATGCATCGAGACGCGCTGCGCAAAACGGAAACAGTTCCCTGGTGCTGCCACGCCCGCTTCAATCTCAGCTCTTCCCTGTCTGATGGGACGGTGCCCGTATCCTCAGCCCGAAAGATACAGCAGAGGGCAGAAGATATGGTAAAGAATCCGGCTGTGTGCGAAGCGCTCGTCGGGCCGGAAACGCTGCGCGCAAAAATGGCCAAACCGGACGGATTAAAAGGGGTCACTACTACTATCCTGGACATTGCGGCAGCCGCGATGGCACAAGCGCCGGAATATAAAGCACAGGCAGATAAAACTCCTCAGGAGCAGGGTGAAATCATGATACATTATGCAGCCTGTCTTGAATGTGACCCGGTCTTTGGCGCTGAATGTGAAAAGCAGGCAGTGGAAAAGGAACTCAACCTGTGTATTGATAAAGTCTCGCCTCTGACCCAAGCCCTATGGTGCGAGCATACCATACATGCCCTCTCAGCACTCATGCTCAATAAACACATGACCACAGATATAATCCGGCAGATCATAGATGCCGCGGAACATATTGCTCAAGAGAAAAATGACCCGGGAATAAATACCCGGCATCTGTTTATTGCGCTGGGCAGAATAGTTAATTGACGAGTAACATATAGCGAGATACCGCATGCTTCATCAGGATAATAACCATCTTGAAAACAATTACTCCTTGCCCCCGGGGGAAGACCTGTACTGCTCGGACCTTCCGACCATACCAATACCGGAATCCGGCACAATACTGGTAACCGGCGCTTCCGGGTATATCGGGGGCAGGATAGTGAATGATATCCTGGCGCGGGGATACCGGGTGCGGATTTTGATACGGGGAAACGCCGCTCACTACCAGGAACTCTGGCCCCGGGCGGAAATAGTCCTCGCCGATGCCCTCAAGTATGAAACACTGCACAAAGCCCTCAAAGATATAGATACCGCGTTTTACCTCATACACTCCCTGCTTCTCGGCCAGCATCAGTTTTACGACGCGGACATCCGTGCGGCACAGAATTTTAGAAAAGCAGCAGAGGAAAATAATATTAAACGCATTATTTACCTGGGGGGGCTGGGAGATGCCGCAGCTTCGTTATCAGAGCATTTGCGCAGCAGGATCCATGTATCCGATGAGCTGCAGCAAGGCCCGGTCCCGGTGACGATTCTCAGGGCCGCCACCATCATGGGCTCGGGAAGCGCATCCTATGAGATCATAAAACACCTGATAAAAAAAGTCCCCATCATCAGCGTACCCAAGTGGGCCAACACCCGGTGCCAGCCGATTGCCATCCGCGACGTGATAAAATATCTGGTGGGCTGTCTGGAAACACCAGCGACAGCAGGAAAATCATTCGACATCGGCGGAAAGGATATTCTGACCTACCGGCAGATGCTGGAAATATTTGCAGATGTTACCGGCAAAAAACGGCTCTTTTTAAGAAGTCCTTTTTCGCGCCTGGGTTTCTACGCCTATATTGCAAGCCTGGTCACGCCGGTTCCCGCGCCCATAATCCAATCTTTGATGGAGGGGCTGAAAAATGAAGTCGTATGCAAAAACGATTCAATAAAACAGCTTATACCGTTTGAAACGCTGTCCTACAGGGATGCGGTCAAAAAGGCTCTGCGGCGTGAAGAACAGGACAGAGTCTATACGCGCTGGTCCGACGCATATCCTAAAGACCACAGCCTCGCAATGAAGCTGCATGAACTGGGGCGGATTCCCTACTACACAACGACCTATTCGATCCTGACTGACAAGAGCGCAGAAAGGCTGTATGCGTCAATCTGCAAAATCGGGGGAAAAGAAGGCTGGTTTCAGAACAACTGGCTCTGGTGGCTCAGAGGTATGATAGACCGCCTCCTGATGGGGGTCGGGTCATCGAGGGGGCGGCGCAGTGATGTAAGTCTCAAAATAAATGATGTGATAGATTTCTGGCGCGTTGAGGATATGAATAAAAATAAACGGCTGCTTCTCAGGGCGGAGATGAAACTGCCGGGCCGCGGCTGGCTTGAATTTAAGATAATACCTGAGAAGGAAATAAATAATTTTTCAATTACCGCCTATTACGATACAGACACCGTGTTCGGCATGCTGTATTGGTATAGTTTTCTCCCGTTTCATAACATAATTTTCAATGATTTAATAAAGCAGATTGAAAAGAGAAGCCATGCCGGCACGAGGGATGAGGGGCAGCAGGTCCGGGGTTGATGCTGGTTGCCATGCTGCGAAAAGAATTGTAACGCGACTGACCGCTATAGTCCGCGGAATAAAAATAAAACCATACACCGCGATACGCAATGACACACTAAACCCTTCATGGCCCTGTTCCTTTCTGTATAAAAGATATTTATTTTCCGCTCCCGTCAGGCAGCAGCCGGTTTAGTTCATCCTCAGGGATTATTTTCTTTGCGCGGATAATGTCGCGCACGGTTTTACCGGTCTCGCGGGCTTCCTGGGCAATGGCGGCTGCTGTATCATAGCCGATAACCGGCACCAGTGGTGTGACCAGCGCAATAGTCGTATCAACCGTTGAAGCGCACCTCTCCTTGTTCGCCGTAATCCCGTCAATACATTTTTCAGCAAACAAGGTAACTGCCGCAGCGAGTATCGTGATTGACTGCAGCAGGTTGTAGGCAATAAGCGGAAGCATGGTATTCAGCTCAAAATTGCCGCCCTGCCCGCCAATGGTAATAGCCGCGTCATTGCCGATCACCTG
>Ga0031655_10002057_pt1 | contig 11735 bp, 13 predicted proteins | sample FrelakmetHBP12HB_FD_55187 | JGI IMG/M metagenome (GOLD analysis project Ga0031655, IMG submission 55187) | Freshwater lake sediment microbial communities from the University of Notre Dame, USA, for methane emissions studies -HBP12 HB | ecosystem: Environmental > Aquatic > Freshwater > Lake >... | reverse complement strand
ACGAAAGCAAGCCATATCTCACGGCGATCATCAGTCTTGATTTTGGCATGGTCGGCAAATGGGCCGAGTCGAAGAATATTCCCTATACTACATTTGTGGATCTATCGCAGAAACCGGAAGTGATCTCAATCCTTGCTGAGGAAGTACGGGCTGTCAACAAGTTATTGGCTGAGGGTGGGCGGATACATAAGTTTGTAAGCCTCCACAAGGAATTTGATGCCGACGAGGCGGAATTAACCAGAAGCAGGAAACTTAAGCGACGCGTTTTGAATAAGAAGTATGATGATATTTATCAGGCTATGTATGAGGGGCGGGATAGTGTATCAGTTGAGGCGAAGGTGACGTATAGTGATGGAAGGGAAGGTCACGTGAATGCCACGCTTCATATCATCGAAGTATGAGTTTCGCAGTGACGACGGATTGAGAGCAAAATAATGCTTAAAATGGTCAATGTCGAGGTCAAATATAGTGAGGTGATTCTAGTCCTTCGCGGAATAAGTCTGGAACTCCCGGCAAATAAGATTGTGTGTCTGTTGGGAGCCAATGGTGCTGGAAAGACGACAACTCTTAAAGCAATATCAGGGTTGCTCGGTAGCGAAGATGGGAAGGTTACGGATGGGTTTATTGAGTTCTCTGGCGAGAGAATTGATCGTTTGGAGACGGAAATCATCACTAAGCTGGGAATATCCCAGGTGTTGGAGGGCAGAAGAGTCTTCGAACACCTTAATGTGGACGATAATGTGAGGACAGGGGCGTTGTCTCGGGGAGATGGGGAGATCAAGGTAGACATAGAGAGAGTCTACGGATACTTTCCGAGACTTGGTCAGCTTAAGAAAAGGACGGCCGGCTATTTATCAGGTGGAGAACAACAAATGTTGGTTATAGCCAGGGCTCTAATGGGAAGACCGAAGGTACTTCTTCTTGATGAGCCATCTCTTGGATTGAGCCCCCTTCTTGTTCAGGAAGTCTTTAACGTCCTTGGTAGAATTCAGGCGGACACCAGGATGAGCATGCTCTTAGTAGAGCAAAATGCTAACATTGCGCTGAAGATCTCTGAGTACGGGTATGTCCTCGAAAATGGGCGTGTGGTGTTGGATGGTCCCTCCGAAAAAATCATTGAGAATCAGGACATTAGGGAATTCTATCTCGGACTTTCGGAGTTAGGGTCTCGAAAGAGTTACCGGGAAGTTAAACATTACAAGAGAAGGAAGAGATGGTTATAAGGAGATGAACGAACTCATTAACTATCTAATTACAGGCGTAGCCAATGGGTTCATCTATTCGATGATTGCCATTGGATTCATTTTAATCTTCAAATGTTCCAAAATCTTTAACTTTGCCCAACCTGAAATAACCATTTTAGGAGCCTATATTATCTATGCTGCAACGGTGCAATTCAAGCTTCCGTTCATGCTGGGAATCGGCATCACGATTGGTTTAATCGCCATCTTGGCCTTAATCATTGAAAGGGTCTTGCTAAGACCCATGATTGGTCAGCCAATTCTTTCGATTATCCTGCTCACGCTTGGTTTGGGAAGTTTTGTAAGGGGAGCCATAATTTTGATCTGGGGGACGGAATGGTTACGGTTTCCTCCTCTATTTCCCGAGGGGGGGGTAGCTATCGGAAGAATTGCAACCTTAAGTTATCCGCATGTATTCTTCTTGAGCATGTGCTCTCTGTTCATTCTGTCGCTTGGAGCCTATTATCGTTTCTCCCGAGGTGGACTGGCCATGCGCGCTACCGCAGATGACATCATCGTGGCTAAGGTTCTTGGGATAAAGGTTACTCGTGTCCTGGCTTTAACATGGGTTATCGCCAGCACGGTGGGAGGTATAGGGGGTGCCCTTCTTACGAGTGTGACGGGAATCCACTATACAGCCGTCGAGATAGGGTTTAAATCCATGGCAGTAGGCTTAGTCGGAGGCCTGGAATCTCTGGCAGGGGTTATCGTTGTCGGACCATTGTTAGGAATTGCTGAAACTCTAATCGCTGGGTACATCGACCCACTTGTGGGAGGCGGCCTTTCGGAGGTTGCTGCCTATTTCGTTCTTATGGTCGTTTTGATTTTCCGACCACACGGCATTTTCGGATGGGAAACCATCGAGAGGGTATAATCCAATGAGAAGGCGCCATGGTCTTTTCAACGTGAGTTATAAACAAGAGTTAGCTCTAATTCGAACCCGATTCGAATGGACACTACTGGTCGCTTTTCTTTTATTAATGGCCGTCTTGCCAAAACTAATCTCGTTGGGCTGGCTTGACTTCTTCATTAGGGCCGGTATAACCATTGTTGTCGTGACGGGGTTGAATCTCATAACGGGGTATTGCGGACAGATCTCCATGGGGCATGCCGCCTTCATGGGGCTCGGAGGGTTTATCGGGGCGATTCTCATGAAGGCAGGTACTCCCTTCCTCCTCGCTTTACCGCTGGCAGGCCTATCCGCTGGAATCTCCGGACTTATATTTGGTATGCCAGCCTTGAGGGTCAAGGGGCTTTATCTTGCCTTTACCACATTAGCCGCTCACTACATTATCATGTTTATATTAGTCCGTCTTTTGGGCGGCACGGTGGGATACGAAGTGGCCCCCCCCACGGTACTTGGTTTCAAACTAAATTCAGAGATGAGAATTTACTACCTTGTGCTCATTATGGCCTTTTTGTCCACCTGCTTCGCAAAAAATATTGTTCGAGGAAAGGCGGGCCGAGCCTTCGTTGCAGTCAGGGACCATGATATTGCGGCGAATACCCTCGGGATCAATATTTACTATTACAAGCTACTCGTCTTCTTTGTCGGTTGTGTCTTTGCTGGTGTCGGGGGTTTTCTGCAGGTTGTCTACTTCGGATGGGCTTCCGCAGACACCTTCACGCTATGGAGTGCTATATGGTATATCGGGATGATTATTGTAGGGGGGATGGGGACAATTGTGGGAGTATTCTTCGGCTCCTTTTTCATACTAGGCATAGATCATTTCTGTTCCATTGTATCCCCTATGGTTGCCAATGCCTTCCCCGTGCTTAGCGGAACGGTACTTGGCGCCCTTCCTCTCCTGGTTTTCAGCTTGGTGCTGATGCTCTTCATCGTTTTTGAACCACGGGGATTGGCCCATAGGTGGGAAATTATCAGGGAATCATTTAGGGTATTTCCGTTTAATTACTGAAAGTTACCCAAGAAGCATTATACCGGCCAGGGCAATTGACCTTCTTCATCTTGTTCTTCCTTGAGGAGGAGAAAATGGGCCTGCACAGCTACACTTTATACAGTACAATCAAACGCAATGCCCGGATATTACCCGATAGAATTGCCTTAATCTCTGGGGAAGAAAAGGTGAGTTACAGCCAATTACTTGGAGAGGTTGACCGATTAGCCTGCGGACTTGCAGGTAGGGGTATAGGAAAAGGGGACCGCATTGCCATTTTGGCCCAGAATTGCCTGGAGTTCGTTTACCTCTATGGAGCGGCTGCAAAGATAGGAGCCATTATGGTCCCCCTTAACTGGCGTCTAAAAACGGATGAGATTGAATTCATTCTTACTGATTGTGAGCCCAAGGCTATATTTGTGGGACAAGAATTCGAAGATTTAGTGAGTCCGCTATTTCCGAAGGGAACAATGGCCTGTTATACAATGGGACACCCTTTTAGGGAGTTTCTTCCGTTCAACGAACTGACCACAAATCAGGGTAAATATCGTGAGGAAGATGTTAGCGAGGACGATGAGCATGTAATCATTTACACGGCAGCAGTTCATGGTAAACCCAGGGGAGCAACAATCACTCACGGAAATTTGCTCTATTTTAGTCTCCAATCGATGTATTATTGGCGACTAACGCAAGACGACGTTCATATTCTCTTAATGCCCCTGTTTCACAACTTCGGAATGACCTTTATGTTTTTTATTATGCAGGCCGGTGGATTGAACATAATCATTTCAAAATTTGATGTTGGTATGGCGCTTAACTGCATCCAGGAATATGGCGTCACTATTTTCGGGGCATTTCCGCCGATGTTAGATTCTCTTTTGAACGCCGCGAAGGAAAGAAAGTGTGACCTTTCCAGTTTAAGGGTCGTTATGGGAATAGATCGTCCGGAAACGGTTAAGGAATTCGAAGCGATGTCGAGAGCTACCTATTGGACGGGATATGCGCAAACCGAGACTGTAGGGTTTGTAAGCTTAGCCCCATATCTTAAGCGACCAGGTTCCGCTGGCGCAGCTGGATATGTGACAGAGATCGAAATAATGAATGAATCCGGAGACATTCTGGATCCTGGAAATTCTGGTGAAATTGTGACCCGTGGCCCGATGATTTTCAAGGGGTATTGGAATCTCGAAGAAGACAATAAGCACACGTTTCGGGATGGTTGGCATCATACAGGAGACATTGGTCGTCTTGATGGCGATGGATATCTCTGGTATCTTGGACGAACGCCGGAAAAGGACCTTATTAAGACGGGCGGCGAAAATGTTTACCCTGCCGAGGTCGAGAAAGTGATCTTGGAACATCCCATGGTACGAGAGGTGTCAGTGATTGGAGTCCCCGACGAGCAGTGGGGAGAAGCCATTAAAGCAGTATGTGTTATCGAAAATGGGAAAAACCTGACCCAGAATGAATTGATTGAATTTGTCGGAGCTCGAATCGCAAGGTTCAAGAGGCCAAAGTATGTCTCTTTCGTTTCTGCTATACCTAAAACTGAACATGGTTCCGTCGACAGGAAGAAGGTGAAGTTGTTCTACGGGAGCCTTGGCGGTTGAAGAGCCGATCAACGAGGTGGCAGTTATGTAGATGAACCTACACTCCGGGCTAAAGCCGGAGCTTTGGAGCTCGGACATGAATGGCCACCGTCCGGACCTACGGGAGGCCGTTACGGCATAGTCTGAGATGCTCTGGGAGATCATGCGACTCGTGCCACAGGCAAGAGGCCCCGGGGGTTCTCACCACCCCATAATGGAGTCTTTTTTCGCGAGAATATGGGACTATACCTTTGCATAATGTGATTTGGGACTCTAAGAAAAGAAACTCTGATAGGTCAGGATCTTGGAGAGGGTTGAAATGAATTCAAGAGTGTGTCAGATCTGCAACATCAAACTTCCATTGCTCCTAGGGCCAATGGCACAGATTTCAAGAGCTCCTTTGGTAGCGGCAGTTTCGGAAGCCGGCGGGTTGGGCTGCTTGGATTCTGCTAATATGTCAGAGCAGGATTTCCGGGACCAAGTTCGTCTTATCAGAGACCTAACGAAGTACCCGTTTGCAATAAACATTGCGTGGCCGACCCCGAACGCTGAAGATATGGTAAGGTGGAGCGTGGAGGAGCGAATTGAGATTGTCATATCGTCGGCTGGCCTTTCTGAAAGTGGATTAGAGAAGATTCAATCGGCAGGCATTGTGACTTTCCAGGTCATCGCAAACGTAGTCCAGGCGGTAAAAGCTGAGGCTTTGGGAGTTGATGCGGTCATCGCAAAAGGGTTCGAATCCGGGGGACTAAATGGCGTAGATCCGGTTGCAACATTCCCTTTAATCCCGCAAGTAGTGGATGCCGTTTCCATTCCGGTAATAGCTGCAGGAGGGATCGGTGACGGCAGAGGGTTGGCTGCAGCGATAGCGTTGGGAGCTGAAGGTGTTCTTCTGGGGACAAGATTCTTGGCAACTTCTGAGTGTCCTATTTATGATAGCTATAAACACGCGCTTGTGAATGCAACGGAAACCGATACGATTATGATTGGTTTCTCGAAGTTTAGTGTACGTGTGCTGAAAAACAGTAGAGCAATAGAATTGAGGAATGCCCATATTAGTGATATACCGGCCTGGGATATCGTTAAACAGGTTGGCAGAGGAGTGGATTGCGAGAAGGAACTATTGGCAGCAGGTCAAGTAGCGGGACTTATTAAAACATGCTCTTCCGTCAAGGAAATAGTGGAGAGACTCGTCCATGAGTTCAATTCAGCAGTTCGAAGGCTTCAGGATGTTGCCTCGCTATAACGTGAGATCAATGTCTTTATGAAGAATATGCCTGTCCCCGTCGTGGCAAGAACCCCTTTTCGTTTGATTCGCATTTTAAGACAGGGGGTCCATAAGAGGCCTTAAGGGCGATTCACTCTAGTGCGCGATGATGGGGAGTTTAGGTATCTTAACTTACTTCACAAATGGAGGAGAAGTGATGAGCGTAGCCAAGATAACTGACATTCCACCTGCGGTACCAGGGCTTTTCACTCTGCCGCCGTATGACATGTGTCCACCCATGTTGCTGGGGGGATTTTGCCAAGTCTGCAATCGGTACTACTTCCCTAGGCCCAGATACTGCAGAGTATGCTTAGGGGAGGTCGTTGAGACTACTCTCGGATCAAAGGGTACTATTTATTGTTTTACTGTGGTTTTAAGAAAGGCGCCGCTCGGTCTACCAAATCCTTACGGCGTAGGCTATGTGGATCTTACTGAGAGTGGTCTACGCATATTTGGTTTGCTTGACCCGGCAGCTATTGGACGAATTCAGATAGGAATGCGGGTCCGGTTAGCTGTTGCCCCTTTGGGGGATGACGGCCATGGATCGCCACGTCTAAGACCCTATTTCACTCCAGTTTGAAGAGCAGGAAAGGAGAAGAGATTAGATGGCCTCGGTAGAGATTATCGGCGTAGGTATGATCCCATTTGGAAAGCATCAGGAGAGAACCCTGGTTGACATGGGAGCGGAGGCGGCATTCCTCGGGCTTAAGGATGCAGGAGTTAAACCAGCGCAGGTTGACGCCTGCTTCTTCGCCAACGCTTTTGGGGGGCGTCTATTCGGCGATATTACTATAGGCCAAAACGTTTTTTGGGACGTGGGAATCAACCGAGTACCCGTTATCAACGTGGAGAACGCCTGCACATCAGGTTCTACAGCTTTTTATTTGGCCTATAATTCCATAGCAGCAGGGCAAGCGGAATTGGCCTTGGTTGTTGGGGCAGAGAAATTATACGTGCCAGAACTGGGGCTACTTAACTCAGGTGAGACGGAATGGGAGACTCAGTTGGGCCAGGTGGTGTCTACTGGTTTTGCTATGCGCGCAATTCGGCATATGATGGAATTCGGGACCACGATCGAACAGCTAGCCCAGGTGGCAGTCAAAAACCGCCGCCACGGGCAGCTCAACCCGTTAGCTCAATTCCGCGAACCTGTTACCGTAGAAGATGTTCTGGCTTCAACAATGATCGTCAAGCCTTTTACGCGTCTTCAATGTTGTCCAAACGCGGATGGTGCGGCTGCAGTCGTACTATCTTCTCCAAAGGTAGCTAGAACATTGACACGAAGGGTAAGGGTAAATGCTGCAGTGCTCTGCTCGGGTAGCTATGAGAGTCCTCAAGACCTAACCCACTGGGAGACTGACTATAGAGCCGCTAAATTGGCCTACGAGAAGGCTGGGATTGGGCCGGAGGATCTCGATCTGGTAGAGTGTCACGATCCTTTTACGATTGCGGAGATCTTGCACTGTGAGGCTTTGGGGTTATGTGCAGTGGGTGAGGGAGGGAAACTTGTAGAGGAGAACCAGACAATGCTTGGGGGACGTATTCCCATCAATGTTTCAGGCGGACTCTTGAGTCGAGGTCATCCCCTCGGAGCCACAGGTGTGGCGCAGATATTTGAAATTGTCACTCACTTGCGCAAAGAGGCCGGGGCGCGGCAGGTGGAGAGGGCTAAGGTAGGCCTGGCACACTGCATGGGCGGAGATAAGGCGATGGACACAAAGAGTTGTACAATAGCCATTCTTTCAGTATAGGAGTTCGAAACGTTAGATTGAATTCGGATAATACTTCCTTGAACGAACAAGGAGGACTCCATTTGGAAGAGACGATCTTCCCGGTTTTGTTGCCGGGATAATTTGATGCTCCATGATCAGATCAGTGAGGAGACCCACACGCATGTTGAAGTTGTAGAGATGCAGGATTCTCAAGGGTGTCAAAGCCTTGCCATTAAGATTTGGGTACCCCTTGGGGCTTGAATCTTTTTATGAAGAGCATGGACTTCGGGGTGTTCTAATGCGCTTCAAACTGACTCCTGAACAGGAGATGATACGTGACATGGCTAGGGATTTTACGGTGAAGAATATCAAGCCGGTGGCCTCTGAATATGATGAGGCGAAGAGGTTCCCCTACGAAAACTTGAAGAAAATGGCTGAGTTGGGACTCATGGGGATGAATATCCCCGCCGAGTATGGCGGTTCGGAGGTCGGTGCCGTCTCTTCAAGCCTTGTCATTACGGAAATTGCCAAGGGATGTGCCTCTCACGCTGTTACGACCTCTGTTACCAATATGGTCGGAGAGGTTATCTGTGAATTTGGCTCGGAAAGGATAAAGAAGAAACACCTCCCCAATCTCTGCAGCGGCGAATATGCCGCTGGTTCCTTTGCCATAACGGAGCCCCATGCGGGATCTGATGCGGCCAATCTTCGAACGACAGCTGTCAGGAACGAGAATACCTACATCCTCAATGGGACGAAAACTTTCATTACTAGCGGAGAGATCGCCGGCGTGACGGTCACCTGGGCTGTTACAGACCGCAGAGCGAGAAAGGGCAAGGGATTGAGCGCCTTCGTGGTTGAGAGTGATACTCCGGGGTTCATCGCAGGAAAGGCAGAGGAAAAGATGGGACATCGGGCTTCTTTTACCAATGAGCTCGTCCTTGACAACTGCACAATTTCAGCTGATTGCATCCTTGGAGAAGAGGGGAATGGCTTCAAGATTGCGATGATGGAGCTGGACGGAGGAAGGATCGGCATCGGGTCCTTAGCAGTCGGAGTTGGGTTGGCCGCGATCGAGTTCGCGACCACTTATGTTAAGGAGCGCGAGGCCTTTGGGAAAAACCTCGCTAGCTTCGAAGCGATCCAGTGGATGATTGCTGATTCCTATACGGAATTGGAAGCAGCCCAGCTCCTGGTATTGCGAGCTGCCTATCTAAAGGAGAACGGCGAACTCTTTACCAAAGAGGCATCCATGGCAAAGCTCTTTGCTACGGAATCTGCAAGAAATGTAGCAATTCGCGCCGTCCAGATGCTAGGCGGATATGGATATACGAAGGACTATCCAGTGGAACGCCACCTCAGGGACATCATCGGAACAACCCTTTATGAGGGGACCTCGGAAGTTCAACGGATTGTCATTTCGAGAGAGATACTAAAACATTGACCCGTCCGCCCCATTCCGTGGTTCTCAATATCTCCCTGCTTGAGTCCGGCCCACCCCACCTTGACATTAACGATATCCGGGAAGTATTGTGCTCTTGCCATGACAGGAAAGGCAACCATCGCGGGAAGCTCTGCCGCAAGATCAACAGAATGCTTCTATCCAGGGGAAAGATCACCCAAGATTTACTCGCCATGCTTCGGTCCCGGCGGCATTTTGGTTTTCCAGGTCTGCGTGGCCCGGTACAATGGTAATGGTTACGATATCTGCTATGACTCTGGCTATTTTTCAATCCCCAGAAATATTGCGATATGATTTTCAGATAGTTCCCATAGTGGGATGGGAAACATTCGATAAGTCGAAAGGCCTTATGCCCGCTTTCACTGAGTAATTGTTGATGACTGGATCCTGAAATGCCCGAACATCTGTGGGTGAAAGAGTACACTCGTGGAGAACAGGTTGACTTCCCTTTGGCAAAGAAGGGTCGAGAGGGATTGACAGTTCCTTCTCACACCCTGAAGTGTTTCCTGGTCTCACAAGATGGAAACTTCGGGGTGGACCTTGAGTATCGCATCGGCATGAAGCTTGTCGCTGCAAAGGATGATCTTTGCTTCGTAACTCCTCTCAAACGAATCCGGCTCCCGGTGTGATTCAATGCAATGGACCACTTCTGCCGGTAGCCCCGCCATTATTGCGACGTGTGTCCCAAGAATATGGTGGATCATGTACTTACCGAGGGGTGTCTTTGTTCCCGGTGAGCTCGACCGAGAGTCATATTCCAGGAGCTTCCCCACATCATGAAGAAGACATCCCGCGATGACTACGTCCAAATCAATCATGACGCCTGGGGCGATATCCGTCCCGCTGAGCAGGGCTCGCGTAATCGCCATGCCGATGCGAGCAACACCCCTGCAATGCTGAATATTCGTGATGAACTCTGCCCGGCCCGGAATCCACGGGAACTCTTCAATCCCCTCCCACTGGCCCTCCTTAAGAGCGATGAGCCATGCGTCGATGACCTTCTCTCTCAACTCAGTATTCTTGATTTCATTGATCTCCGGGAACAGTTTCAAGATATCTTCTCTGCTTGTTTCCATATTTCCCTCCCAAAGAATACTATTTCTCCTCCTGATAAGGCTTCCACCCGAAATCTTCAGGGTTATAGTCGACTTGCTCAGCGGGGACAACATGAATGGGCTTTAAATAAGGAAAATCATAATACTTCGTCTTCTTTACCACCTGACTGATCACCATGGGCTGGAAGGCCTGATGGTCTTTTGCGCGCATGGTTACGGTCCCCGTGGGTCCATTCCACTTGAGGGTTTCAAAAGATTTAATGATCTTGTCTACGTCGAGGGAGCCTGCCTTCTTGACCGCCTCGGCGTACATCATCACTCCTTTGTATCCATACCAGACCTGCTCTTCGGGCCAGAGCCCGCCCGTACTCGCGTAGAATGATTCCTCAAATTTTCTTGCCTCCGGGCTGTCGAAGCCCGGGGTATAGGAATTCACGGCAAAGTTCCCTACGGCCTCATCGCCAGGCAACACGGATAAGACATTCGTATCGCCCCCCAGGATGGAGACAAAGGGGATTTTCAACCCAAGGCTTCGACCCTGAATCAGGAGTTGAGTGAGATCGGTTCCCCAATCGATCGTGAGCACGTAGTCGGCGCCGGAAACCTTGATCTTACTGACGTAGGGGCCGAAGTCCTTGTTAAACATGGGATGAAAATCGTTACCCACGATCTGGGTATCCGGAGCGATTTCCTTGATGAATTTCTCGTAGAATTTCGCTGCATCCTGACCTGTTGCATAGTCCATGTTGAGCAAGTACACCTTTTTAAATTCCTTCTTTTGCGTCCCCACGAATACTGCCAGGGCTTTGATCATCATTCCAATATTGATATCCGTTCGGAAGACATATGGGTTGAAATTCTTTGTCGTCAGATCCATTGGAAAAGCGCCCACGGGCATAATGATCTTTTTGTATCGCGGCATGGCTTGAGCCAATGCCATCGAGGTGCCCGCGGACGAGGTTGAAAGGATGAGTTCACACTGATCAGATAAGACCATCTTTTTAAGCTTCTGGACCCCGATCTCGGGTTTCATCTGATGATCTTCGACCAGCAATTCGAGCGGCCTCCCCAGGACGCCTCCCGCCTTATTGATCTCCTTAAACGCTGCCTCGACAGTCCTGACATACCGGTCTCCATCCGTCTTGAAAGGGCCGGAGCGAACGCTGATTAACCCTACTCGAATGGGTTCTGTTGCTTCAACGGCGTTGTACCCCAGCATAACCCCGATCAACACAAATAAAACCAACCTCTTTCTCATAGCCTGCCTCCTTTGGTGATCGTGAAGTTTATGACCCTTCTTTAGATCTTCAGCACTCCGTTTTCCATAATGGTAACACCATCGATCGTAATCGTTGCCTGTGTCATATCGCCATCCTGATGGATGATGCTGTCTGAGGTTCCGCCAAGGTCATAATTCCTTCCCACGGCGATGTGAACGTGCCCGATCCTCGCTTTATCGGTGACGTGTCCAATTGGGGTGCCAGGGATCATGTGGCTTGTCCCGATCCCCA
>Ga0031655_10002041_pt1 | contig 11776 bp, 14 predicted proteins | sample FrelakmetHBP12HB_FD_55187 | JGI IMG/M metagenome (GOLD analysis project Ga0031655, IMG submission 55187) | Freshwater lake sediment microbial communities from the University of Notre Dame, USA, for methane emissions studies -HBP12 HB | ecosystem: Environmental > Aquatic > Freshwater > Lake >... | reverse complement strand
ATCCTTCACGCTTCACCGGCGCAATTCAGAACAGGATGGTTCATGGAATCTGTTATTTCCGCATCAATTATTGTGCTTGTCATTCGCAGCAGAAGACCATTCTTCAAGAGCCGGCCCGGAAAATACCTATTCATCGCCACAATTGCTATTGTTATTGCCACGCTTATCCTCCCTTTTACACCTGTCGGAAAGATATTTGATTTTGTACACCTGCCCATGTCGTTTCTTATGATACTGGGGATCATTATGGCTCTTTATATCTTAACGGCGGAACTGGCAAAAAAAATATTCTATCAAAAGGTAAACTCCTAAGCGATTCATTCCGTGACATTATCCTATTTCACTTAGGGGAAATTCTTTTCCCTAATTTCTCAATTTCCGTCCCCGTATCTTTCAGACCTTTCGCGACATCCTCAGCCACCACACTGCCTTTTTTCTTCAATTTCAGCGAAAGTTCTTTGGACTTTTCCATAGCTTCTTTCGTCCTTGTTTCAATTTTCTGACCGGCCCAGGCAAAGCTGCGCTCTAAATACTTATTGGCTGAATCAAGAGCATCACCGGCTTTTGATTTCTCTTTCTTAGCCCATGACTCCGTTGATTTGATATGGGAATCCGAAGCCAAAGCGACATAGGCGCGCGCAAAGGTTTCTTCCATTCTTTTTACCGAGGTTACGGTCCCTTTCTTCACATCATCAGCCAGTTTTTCCAATTCCTTAGCCGATGCATTCAGGGCCTCTTTTCCCTTATCAGAAGCTTTGGCAGCTTTAGCTTTCATGAATGATGCGCTCTTTTGAATTTGTTGGGCCGCCGAATTCATGTTTTTCTCCAAATAATCCTTCTTAGCCTTCTGAAAAGTTTGTTCGATTGAGGATTGTGATTCTGACGCCGCAATGGCCGTGCACGGAAGGATTCCTGCCACGATCAATGTAAACGCGGCAACGACAGCGAAAAGATTTAAGCGATGCATAGTTTATCTCCTTTCCAAAGATTGTAATAAAAATAAGTTTATTTATTCATATCTCATTTGTCAATGAGTATGTTCTTCTATACCGAAGCCTACAAGTCGAATGAATGAAACTCAAATATTACAAACGCATTGCAGTAATATTGGTTAGTTAAATTCATCCCACAGCTTGCTTTGGGATATAATATTCGTGGTTGACATACAGGACCACCCATCGTATGATTTTAAGTGTTTGGAGGAGAGGTTCGGGGAACATTTGGATGAAGACTAATAAAGGTGGAAGGAAATGATTCAGGATCGTCTTGACAAAATTGAAGAAAGGCTGAAGCAGAGTAACACAGTCAAAGAGAGTGAAAAGGCCGAGCTATTGAGTCTCCTTACGACCCTGAGGACGGAAATTGCTGGTCTTTCCCAGACTCACCATGAGCAGGCGGAAAGCATCGCCGGATTTGCCGAACTATCAGCCCATGAAGCTACACGTAGCGAAAAGAGTCCGGAGCTCTTTAATTTGTTGATTAAAGGTCTTACCTCATCGGTTCAGGGCTTTGAAGTATCTCATCCAGAGCTAGTAGGGATTATCAATACCTTCTGCACAATGCTCTCTAAGCTGGGCATATAGAACCCTTGTTCCCGCCACCTATCCCGTGGATTTTTTCATCAGCTCCTGAAATTGATTATCGCTCTTATCAAAAACTTCTTGTATTTTGCATAACCTATTGAGATAATAATACCACTTCTAAATCAAAGCGCTATTTTTGTTGGCGTCGTTGTCGGCTTCCTCAACGTATTAGTAATACGTTTCGTTGTCTGGGGCCTAGCCCCGCTGAAGCGGGACAGTTCAACTAGCGAATTCCAGTTCATTGCGTAACTGTAATTCGAGTTTCACTGCCGTCTCAATATCATCTTTGATTTAGAAGTGGTATAACTCATAAAATCAATTCAGGGTTTGGATCACTCGGAAATTAAGGGTGAAAAACGGACATTCTGGAATAAACTAAGGAGGAATGCATCGTTATGAACGAAAAAAAGAAAGCGAAACGACCGAAGAAAAACATAAAAAAGAGGACAGAACAAAAAAAAGAGGACGAACTAAGGAAGGCGGAACGACTGAAAGAAGAGCACAAGATCACAATAACTATCGTCTCCGAAGATGAAAATCTTCCTAAAGAAAAAATCCGTTACAAATTCAGCAAGGATATTTCTGAGTCCGGCATTAAAATTCAGGGCAATATTCCTTTGCCCGTTGATACTCTCCTCAAGATAGATTTAACATTAGAGAGTCTACACCAAAAGATAACTGCCATCGGAAAAGTAAAATGGATAGAATTCAACACTGAGGATGGGTCTTTTGAGGCGGGAGTGGAATTCGTCGATACATCCAGCGAAGCGATCCGGAAAATTGAGGATTACATTTTATCGAAACAAAAGTATACTAGTCTTAATCCGCTCGGTGTTCCGTTTTGGATTTTTGCGAAATTTAACAGTGCTAAATCGAAGTAAGCGAAAGGCATTTTTTATACATTAATTGCAGATTTACCCTTGATAATTCACTTCAGCTTACAGTGCTCTTTAAAAAAGATATGGAGAGAGATACATGATAAAAAAAACCGAAGAATCCATTGGCGGGAGAATTCGAAGACTGAGAGAGGCAAAAGGACTCAGTTTAGAGTCTCTTTCGCAAGATACCGGTTATCCGGTTGACTTCCTAAAAGAAATTGAGGAAGGAAAAACGGCCCCACCTGTTGCGGTAGTCCTCCAGTTGGGCCGCGTCCTCAAGGTCGACATGGATCAATTACAGGAAAATCGTAATAAAGAAGCATTCAAGCGAAGGACAACAAGCCACAAGAAGAGAGTTGCATCATATGCATATGCACCCCTTACACTGCCGGGAGAGGAAAAACACTTAAGGGCTTATCGTGTAACCATTGATCCGGAGACCGAACATAAAGGTGTTGAATACCACCATGAGGGGGAAGAATTCATCTATGTCCTTCACGGTGGTCTCACGATTCAGGTGGGTCAAAACACTTCAACCTTGAAGAAAGGGGAATGCATCAGCTTTGATTCCTCCCTTTCCCATAAGCTCAGCAATCCAACCCGGGAAAAGGCGGAGCTACTGGTTGTCATATATGTGCCGTAAGGAGGTGACATGTCTTTTCAACTGACTGCAGAACAGAAAATGGTCAGACTCATGGCTAAAGATTTTGCCAGGAAGGAATTAGAGCCTGAGGCTGCCAAAAGGGATAAGGAAGAGATATTCCCCATGGATTTGGTGAAGAAGATGGGTGAGCTCGGCCTGCTGGGAATGATGGTGCCTATTGAGTATGGTGGAGTTGGCGCCGGTGCAGTGAGCTATTGTCTGGCACTTCAGGAAATCGCTTATTCGTGTGCATCAACTGCAGTGACTATGTCAGTGGCTAATCTCTCTACCGAACCGTTACTTAAATTCGGTGATGAAAATCAGAAGGCTAAATACCTTTTTAAGCTTGCACAAGGAGAACTGCTAGGATGTTTTGCCCTTACTGAGCCCGGTGCCGGATCAGATCCCGGTAGCCTCTCTATAAAGGCAGAGGATAAAGGAGACTATTATCTGATCAACGGGACAAAGACCTTCATTACCCACGGACAGTATGCTGATGTCGTGAATCTCATTACCAGGACCGGCCCGGAAAAGGGCAGCAAAGGTCTCTCAGCTTTTATCGTTGAAAAGGGCACACCCGGATTTTCCATAGGCACGCGGGAAGATAAGATGGGGTTGAGGGCTTCCAATACGGTGGAGCTTCTCTTCGAGGACTGCAAGGTTCCGAAAGAAAACCTTCTTGGAAAGGCAGGTACAGGGTTCAAAATAGCTATGACAGCCCTCGATAGCGGCCGCATCGGTATAGCATCGCAGGCTTTGGGCATCACCCGCGCCTGTCTGGATGAAAGCATCAGATATGCCAAGGAACGAAAACAATTCGGCAAGGCCATCAGCTCGTTTGAAGCCATCCAGTGGATGATCGCTGACATGGCGACGGGGCTGGAGGCAGCAAACTTACTGACCCTTTCCGCTGCATGGAGAAAAGATCAAGGCATGCCTTTCACAAAAGAGGCCTCCATGGCCAAGCTTTTTGCTTCGGAATTGGCGAACAAGAGTGCCTATCTCGCGTTGCAGATCCATGGCGGGTACGGCTATCTCAAGGACTTCAAGGTGGAGAGACTCTATCGTGATGCCCGAGCCACTTCCATATATGAAGGCACATCTGAAATACAGAGGCTGGTCATTGCGAGGGAGCTTCTGAAAGACCAGAACTATGGATGATATGACTGAAAAAAAACCATCAAAAGGAGATAAAAATGGATTTTGAGTTATCAAACGAAATGAAAATGCTCGCCGATATGGCATACAAGTTTGCTGTTCAGGAAGTAGAACCTGTGGCACAGAAAGCAGACGAAGAAGAAAAGTATACTCCTGATATCCGTAAGAAGGCTGGCGCTAATGGTTTGATCGGTTGCTGGATACCTGAGGAATTTGGAGGAAGCGGCGCAGGTTTTCTTGGCAACACCATCATAACGGAACAGATTGCCCGGGTATGCATGGGCATAGGCCTGAATATCACTGCGGCCACATTTGGAGCTGAAAACATTCACTACTATGGAACAAAAGAGCAAAAAGAGAAATACCTTCCTCCGGTTTGCGCGGGAGACGCGGTATTTGCCGGAGCCTACACGGAGCCGAACGCAGGGACGGATGTGGCAGGTTACAAGACAAGGGCTGTTCAGGATGGCGATGAATATGTAATTACCGGCAATAAAATGTTCATCACGAACGGCACAGTGTGTGACTGGATGGTGGTACAAGTTATTACCGATCCTGACCAGAAAGTTCACAAAAGCTTCAGCATGTTTATCGTGCCTGCCGATGCGCCGGGGATCACGAAGACCAAAATCAGAGGTAAGTTGGGGATCAGGGCCAGCGACACGGCAGAAATAGCATTGGATGAGGTGAGGGTTCCCAAGGAGAACATTATCGGCAAAAGAGGGGCCGGATTCCACCAGCTCATGCACTTTTTTGACACTACACGGGTGATGGTAGCGGGCCAGGGATTAGGGCTTTCCCAGGCATGTCTGGATGAGTCAGTCAAATACTGTAAGGAAAGGACTGCTTTCGGGAAACCGCTGGGCTCATTCCAGATTACATCGCAAAAGCTTGCCGAGATGTGGATCAAGATAGAGGCCCTGCGAAATATTACGTACAAGGCCGCATGGCTGCTTGATTCCGGTCATCCAGATTATCACCTCTCCGCAATGGCAAAATACCTTGCCGGGCAAACAGCGGTATTCTGCGCCAATCTTGCAGTGGAGCTTCACGGCGGATACGGCTACATTGAAGAATACAAGGTGCAGAAATATTATCGTGATGCCAAGATACTCGAACTCTACGAAGGAACCAAGGAAGCAGAGATCATGACGCTCGGTAAAGTTCTTTTGTCGCGTTAGTGATATACTGCTACGGTTGTAAAAGCAACATCCTTTTTTTCCCGAGGATTCGACAAGCGATCAAATTTTTTGATGAAAAACAATTTGAGGCATATCGTGAACACGGCTTCCAGATAGTTTAGGACGTGATGAGAGATGATAAAGTCATTAACGACGAAACCTTACAGACTATCATGCCATGAAGCTCTTAGCAGTAAGTTATGGAGAATGCGCCTGATGAATTAACGCCCAGCAATAAAGAGCGATTTTGCAGCCAATTTCTTATTGACATACAAGGCCGACAATTTTATAGTTAGCACATGGACAAAAATATCTTATCAAAAAAATCATGATTCAAGAAAGGAATTTTATGCGTAAACTGATCATTTGTTTTTTTGTTTTTCTGTTGGCTGTTCCGGCATGGGCCGTCGTGCCGCAAACTGAGGACCAGAAGACTCTCTACGCGCTGGGTGCCGACTTGACAAAGAGGCTGTCCGTTTTTAGCCTGTCCGCTGAGGAGTATGAATTTGTCAAGCAGGGCATGACCGATGCCGCTGCCGGTAAAAAATTGGAGGCAGATCCGGAAGCCTACCAGCAGAACATCAATTTCTTGTTTCAAACAAGGATGCAGGCCGCCGCGCAAAAGCAAAAAGAATTGGCCAAACCCTATTTAGAGAATGCCGCCAAGGAAAAAGACGCGCAGAAGATGGCTTCAGGTCTTATTTACCTGCAAATCAAAGCCGGGACCGGCGCTCAACCCAAAACATCGGACATTGTCAAAGTTCACTACACCGGGACTTTAATTGACGGCAAGGAATTTGACAGCTCCGTCAAGCGCGGTCAGCCAGCGGAATTTCCGCTGGGACAGGTTATTCCCTGCTGGACGGAAGGCGTCGGGAAAATGAAAGTCGGCGGCAAAGCCAAACTGGTGTGTCCTTCGGATATCGCCTACGGAGATCAGGGCAGACCGCCGATTATTCCCGGTGGAGCGACACTGGTTTTTGAAGTGGAGTTGCTGGACGTAAAGCATCCTGCCCCCGCAGCCACTGCTCCCAAGAAACCATCGACGCCCAAGGCAAAATCAAAATAATAATTTGATAAAATATCATTTTTAAAATCATGTGCATGAAAGGGGCGGGCTGCAAACCCGCCCTTTCTGTATAATTCCCATCTTCGAAAATAAAGGTGATCGGTGTACCAGCTCATTAATTTGGTAACTTTTTAGAACTTATCATAGTGACAATTTTTTATGTCAATTATTGAAATCAAAACGCTGACCAAAACTTTCGGCAAGATTCAAGCTGTGCGCGGCATCGATTTGAATATCGGGAAAGGCGAGATATTCGGTCTCCTGGGCCCTAACGGCGCAGGGAAGACAACAACCATCGGGATGCTCTGTACTATTATCCGGCCGACTTCAGGCAGCGCCACATTGGCGGGTTTTGATATAGTAAAAAATCCAGCCGAAGTTCGGCGCCAGGTTGGCATCGTTTTTCAAGACCCAACGTTGGATACGGTTCTTACCGGCCATGAAAACCTTGAACTTCATGCCCGCCTATATGGTGTGCCTGCCGCCCTACGGGAAAAAAGAATAACGGAAATGCTGGAGCTTGTTGATCTACAAGGGCGCAGTAAAGATATAACCCGTACTTATTCGGGCGGAATGCGCCGCAGGCTGGAGCTGGCGCGCGGCCTTTTGCATAAACCGGCGGTGCTCTTTCTGGATGAGCCGACGCTCGGCCTCGACCCGCAGACACGCGCCCGCACCTGGGACTATATCAAAAAAATGGCGCAAAAAGAGCAGACTACAGTTGTCCTGACCACCCATTATATGGAAGAAGCGCAGCTAGTGTGCGACCGTGTGGGTATTATCGACCACGGGCAGATCATGGCGCTGGATGCTCCGGATAATCTCAAGGAATCCATGGGCGGTGATCTTGTCGTTATTCGGGCAAAAGAACCACCCCTGCAAAAGATACAAACATTGCCCTATGTAAAGGATGTGAAACTAAATGACGGCGCTGTGGAGATAACCATGAAGGATGCCCATCTCCATCTGCCGGAATTGCTTTCCATCATTCCCCATGTTGAATGCGTGGAAACAAGAGTGCCGACACTCAATGATGTTTTTATCAAGCTGACTGGCCGCGATATCCGCGAAGATTCACCGGAAGACTCCGGCAGCTGGGTTGACTCCGTGGCGCGTTACCGTCAGAGGGGAAAATAAGATGAGCGATAATCGTCTGCAAAAAGAATTGATGGGAATTTACGCTTTATGGTGGCGCGAGTTTAAAGTATTCCAGCGGGAAAAAAGCAGAATTGTCTCCAGTATTGTTCAGCCGCTGATGTGGCTGTTCCTTTTCGGCAGCGGTGTGGGAGCCAGTGTCAATATCAGCGATATCAATTACCGGGATTACATTTACCCGGGCATACTGACCATGTCGGTGCTTTTTGGATCGGTATTTTTTGGACTTTATATTGTCTGGGACCGGAAATTAGACGTGCTCAAAGCTGTGCTGGTCGCGCCGGTATCGCGCCTCAGTATTTTTATGGGCAAAGTGCTGGGAGGCTGCACGGATGTTACCTTGCAGATTCTTATCCTTTTCATTTTCTCGTTTTTGTTTCCTTCAATAAATCCCCGGGGAATCCCGCTGGCATTATTATTTTTGTTGATAACATCAATTGCGCTTGTTTCTCTGGGATTGTCTATCGGATCATTGCTGGAGAGCCTGGAAGGCTTTCAGGTCATTTCGGCATTTGTTGTCTTTCCGCTTTTCTTTCTCTCTGGCGCTCTTTTTCCGGTGGATAATAAACTGCCTCTGTGGCTGCAGAGCCTGGTCAAGCTCAATCCGTTGACCTACGCAGTGGACGGAGTCCGCGGCGCTTTGCTCAATGTGAACTCTTTTCCTTTTTATGTCGACTTCGGCGTCATCATTTTCTTTGCCGTAATTATGTTTCTGTCGGGAAGCGTTTTGTTCAGCCGGATGAAGTGATATACTAAAGCTATATTTTATCAAATATTAAAAAATTCCTTGTCTTTTGAATAACCTGTTGAGATAATAACTTTTGAAAACCTTTCAGGGTTTTAATTGCCCGGAAGTGAAGGGTAAAAAACGGGGAGTGGATCGTTATGGACGAAAGAAGGAAAACGCCACGACTTGAGGAGGAGAACGAGATCATCATAACTATCGTCTCCGGAGGAGAAAATCCACCTAAAGAAAAAATCCTCCATAGCCACAGCAAGGATATTTCTGTATCCGGTGCCAGAATTCAGGCCCATATTTTTTTGCCCGTCGATTCCATTCTCATGATAGAAATGACATTAAAGACTCTGCGCCAAATGATTACCGTCATCGGAAAAGTAAAATGGATCAAAGTCGTTTTTGAGGATGAGTCTTATGAGGCGGGTTTGCAATTCTTCAATACACCCAACGACGTAATCAAAAAACTGTCGGATTACATCTTGTGGAAACAAAAGTTTAAAAGTCTAAATAAAGAGGACGGATGAATTTAATCCCGCAACTTGGAAATACCATGCTCCCGCCGGAAAGGTCTCCACTCTGTGATTTCGTCAGGAAACAAGATGTCTTCTATATGCAGGAAACCTCACCACTGTGCAATGGCGAGGTTTCTTTTTGAACCGACTGAAGCTTGTTGGTCGAATGAATGAAACTCTATTACAAATGAAGTGCCGTAATATTTGTAAGTTGTAATGAGGCTAAAACTTCAGAAGCAAAGCGCATTGAAGTTTTTTAGCCGAATTTTCCAATAGCCAAAGGCTATTGGAAATTATCCCGCGAAGCGGAGGGTTTATACCCGTGATTAAATTCTATTTAGCGTATGATGCCTCAATCTGACCCTTATATTTTTCAAGAACAACGCGCCTCTTGAGTTTCATGGTCTGCGTCAGCATACCATTCTCCAGCGAAAAAGGTTGATCAATAAAAATAAATTTCCTCGGGATTTCATAGCTTCCGTAGGTGGCCTTTAATTGATTGACTATTTCATTTTCGAGGAATTTCTTTGTCTCCTCCTTTTTCAACAGCTCTGCATGATCCTTCGGCAGATTATTTTTTTCGGCCCATTTATCCAGGGCCACAAAGTCCGGGCTTACCAGACAGATATTATACTCACGGCCTTCCCCGTAGATCATGGCATTTTCAATGTAATGGTTCAGCTTGATGTCTTCTTCAATGGCTACCGGGAATACATATTTGCCGTTTTCTAATTTAAACTGTTCTTTGATTCTTCCGGTCATAAACAGGAAGCCTTCCTCGTCCAGACGTCCCCGGTCCCCGGTCTCCGGTTCTGAATCCGCCGTCAGGCGTCATAACGGCCTTTGTTGCTTCAGGTTTGTTATGGTACCCCTGCATCACGTTAGGTCCATAAATGATGATCTCCCCATCGATTGCATCCGGCCCGACATCCGACTTGTCGATCACGATTTTGCCCAGGCCCATGGCTGGACCAATGCTGCCGATCTTGTATTTCGCCGGGCAATTCATGGTTGCACCGGGCGAGGTCTCCGTTAATCCGTAAGCGTCATACAGCGGAACACCCATGTCCCAGAAAAAACGAGAAATTTCCGGATTCATCATGGTGCTTCCTGTCATGGCTCCTGTTAATCTGCCACCGAGTCTTTCCCTGATTTTCTTAAATACAACCGCATCGGCAATCTTAAATTTCAGGTTCGTCATGAAGCTGGATTTACCCTGTGCCGCCAGTTCCCGTTTTTTCTTGCCGGCCTCCACTCCCATGAAAAATAACGTCTTTGCCAGTCCGCCTTCTTCGTTCATCTTCGTTATTAACCCGTCATATACCTTGTTAAAGACTCTGGGAACGGCAGTCATGAATGTCGGTTTAACCAGAAGTAAATCCTCGGGGATGGTCGAAGCTTTTTCCGCAAGACCCATGGATGCGCCCAGCAGGCAGTATACAACAAGTTCTCCGAGTCCAAAAACATGCGCCCAGGGCAGGATGGATAGTGACGTGTCATTTTCATTGATATCAGGGAAGCAAACCGTTACGGCGTGAGCATTAGAAGTAATGTTGCCCTGGGAAAGGAGTACGCCTTTCGGATCGCCTGTAGTTCCCGATGTATAGATGAGGATGCATATAGACGAATCTTCGATTCATAAAGAATAGTATTATTAAGTATTCGATTTTTGCCGAATTCACAATCGCCGGCAAACATCGACTCCCTACTTTACATTTTGTCGTCTATATTTAATTGACACACAAGATCATTCCTAATATACTTCAACTTTCAATAACTATAATCCAAAAAAGCATGAGCCGGAAGCCGGTCACAATGCAAGTGGTCTTGTATAAGGGAAAAAACATGGAAAAAAAGAAGAGTGAAAAGACGTATAAAAATAAAACCGGCTCCCAAGATCCTGCCAACCTGCGCAAGCGAGAAAAGGTGGCGCGGCAGCAGACGGCGGAGGAAAGATTACGGTTAGAGGAGCAACGATTCCGGGCTCTCGCGGAGAACTCTTTAGACATCATTCTTCTACTGAATCGGGAAGGGGTTGTCACCTATATAAATCCGGCAGTTGAGAAAGCTTTGGGATTCAAGCCTGAGGAAAGGATTGGCGCAAACGGACTTGAGCTTATCCATCCCGATGACTTAAAGCAGGCAACGGATGCATTTATTACAGTGGTCACGGATACAAACTCCCCTGTTCTGCAGGGTGAAACACGTCTTCGTCATAAGGATGGAAGCTGGCGTACGTTCGAAACTGTGGGAACAAATCTGGTACATGATAATGTTGTTGAAGCTGTAATTGTTAATCACCGTGATATCACCGAACGTAAGCAGGCGGAGGAATTGCTGAAAGAAAGCGAAGACCATTACCGTCTGCTGGCAGACCACATGAAAGACCAGGTCTGGATAATGAACCTGGACTTAAAAGTGACCTATATTAGCCCATCTGTGGAAAAATTACTGGGGTATACCCTGGATGAGCTTAAACATCTCCCATTGGATAAACTCCTTCCGGCAACATCTTACCAGGCAGCGATGGAATTTTTTCCCCTAGAAATGTCCAAGGCTCTGAAAACTTCTCCAACCTATTCCTTAACGCGTTTACTGGAACTGGAATTTCGTTGTAAAAATGGCCGGATGTTATGGGGAGAATGCATGTTTAGTTTCATCCGGGACGAAAATGGAAAACCTGTGTCCATCTTGGGCGAAGGCAGAGATATAACTGAACGCAAACAAATAGAATATGACCTGCGAGCAAGTGAAATTAACTTCCGCCATTCGCTTGATGATTCTCCGCTGGGCGTGCGCATATCAACAACAGAAGGCGAGACAATTTATGCCAACAAAGCTATTCTGGATATCTACGG
>Ga0031655_10002033_pt1 | contig 11800 bp, 9 predicted proteins | sample FrelakmetHBP12HB_FD_55187 | JGI IMG/M metagenome (GOLD analysis project Ga0031655, IMG submission 55187) | Freshwater lake sediment microbial communities from the University of Notre Dame, USA, for methane emissions studies -HBP12 HB | ecosystem: Environmental > Aquatic > Freshwater > Lake >... | reverse complement strand
TTAATTAAAGGGGAATTTATGTCGGAGAATGTCGCGGAAAAATTGTCATTTCTGGATAGATTTTTAACTTTGTGGATTTTCGCGGCCATGCTTTTAGGAGTAGGTCTTGGCTATTTCATTCCCGGCGTGGAAAGTTTCATTAATAAGTTTCAGGTGGGCACAACTAATATTCCCATAGCCGCCGGACTTATTCTGATGATGTATCCGCCTTTTGCCAAAGTGAAATACGAAGAATTGCCGGAAGTATTTCATAATGGAAAAATCCTTGGATTATCCCTTGTGCAGAACTGGCTGATCGGGCCGGTCTTAATGTTTATCCTGGCGATTGTATTTTTGCCGGACAAGCCTGAATACATGGTAGGACTGATCATGATCGGGCTCGCGCGCTGCATCGCGATGGTAATCGTCTGGAATGAACTGGCGAAAGGCAACACAGAATATGCCGCAGGCCTTGTAGCTTTCAACAGTATTTTTCAGGTTCTTTTTTATAGCGCTTTTNCCTGGTTTTTTATTACCGTNCTCCCGCCCTATTTCGGATTTTCCGGTAGTATTGTAGAGGTAAGTATNGGGCAGATTGCCAAAAGCGTTTTCATCTATCTGGGCATTCCGTGCATTGCCGGAGCATTGACAAGACTTATCGGNGTAAAGCTCATTGGAAAAGAGAAGTATCATTCGCGCNTTGTGCCGCTTATCTCACCCCTCACACTTATCGCGCTGCTTTTCACCATCGTTGTGATGTTCAGCCTGAAAGGCAATTTGATCATTACACTGCCTCTGGACGTTTTGCGAATCGCCATGCCTCTGCTTATCTATTTTGTGGTGATGTTCTTAGTGTCGTTTTATCTTGGTAAAAAATTGGGCGCGGACTATTCCAAAACTACAACACTGTCTTTTACAGCAGCCAGTAACAATTTTGAGTTGGCGATCGCTGTGGCTATTGCCGTCTTCGGCATTAATTCCGGCGCCGCTTTCGCGGCTGTCATCGGCCCGTTGGTGGAAGTGCCGGTGATGATTGGTCTGGTCAATGTGGCTTTGAAATTTCAGCAGAAATATTTTCAGATGTAAGAAGAACGATTTTTNCTGTTGCGTTTAAACATTACAAATTAAGGATGTCAGCGCAATNCTTTCTTTATTCCACTCGCGTAATCAGAGACGATTTTCACTAAATCATGATTATTTTTGTTTTCGTCAATAAGGCGCACAACCGCGCTGCCGATAACGACTCCGTCGNCAAACCGTCCAATTTCTTTGGCCTGTTGNGGCTTTGATATGCCAAATCCAACCGCTATTGGCAGTTTCGTTATTTTACGGATTTTTCCCACCTCGGTTTTTATATTGTCAATTTTAGGTGCGGCAGTACCGGTAATGCCGGTAATGGAAATGTAATAGATAAATCCCGTAGCGTCGGCGGAAATTTTGCTTAATCTTTTTGCATCGGTCGTCGGGGCGATAAGAGAAATAAAATCTATTCCAACCTTGTCGGTGTGATTTCTAAGTTCTTTTGCTTCTTCATAGGGCAGGTCAACAACCAAAACTCCATCCACTCTCGCCGCATGGGCCGCCAGCGCAAACTTTTTNACACCGTAAGCGAAGATGGGATTGAAGTAGCCAAAGAGTATAANGGGAATTTCGGAGAACTTGCGCACGTCGGCAACCATCTTTAGTACGCCCTCCAGAGTAGTTCCAGCCTTCAGGGCGCGCTGAGAAGCTTCTTGAATAACAGGTCCATCGGCGGTGGGATCGGAAAAAGGAACACCAATTTCCAAAATATCCACTCCGGCCTTTTCCAAACCCAAAATTAATTTCTTTGTGACGCCAAGCGACGGATCACCNGCTGTTAAATAAACCATCAGCGCTTTTTCTTTCCTGCCGCGCAAAGATTCAAACTTATCTTCAATTCGTCCCATTAGCTTATCACTCCCTTCTCTATAATCGTCTGCGCGTCTTTATCGCCACGTCCCGAAAGACAAATCACAATGATTTTATTTTTAGCCATCTTGGGCGCCATCTTCATGGCATAAGCAAGCGCGTGCGCGCTCTCCAGCGCGGGGATGATTCCCTCCTGGCGGGATAAAAAAGAAAAAGCCGCAACCGCTTCTTTATCCGTTATCGTGACGTATTTTACTCTTTTTGTTGCATAAAAATAGGCGTGTTCTGGCCCTACTCCCGGATAATCCAGGCCCGCTGCAATCGAATAAGCGTCGCGCACCTGCCCATGCTCATCCTGTAAGAGATAAGTTTTATTGCCATGCAGAACCCCGACCTTTCCGCCATTGATACTGGCCGAATGCTCGGAAGTATGCAAGCCGTGACCTGCCGCTTCTACGCCGTACATGGCCACATTCTTTTCATCACGGAAGGGATAGAAAGTTCCCATGGCGTTACTGCCTCCACCCACGCAGGCAATCAAGACATCGGGATTTCTGCCTTCCATTTTCATGATTTGCTTTTTTGTCTCGCGTCCGATGACCGATTGAAAGTTGCGCACCATCTGCGGATAAGGATGCGGCCCGGCTGTTGTGCCGATAATGTAAGAGGTATCACGAACACTGGATACCCAGTAGCGCATGGCTTCATTCATGGCATCCTTGAGTGTGGCTGTGCCGCTTTTCACGGGCACAACTTCCGCGCCAAGAATTTTCATGCGGAAAACGTTGGGTGCCTGACGGCGGATGTCTTCTTCGCCCATAAATATTTTGCATTCCATGCCGAAGAGCGCCGCCACTGTGGCCGTGGCCACACCATGTTGGCCCGCCCCTGTTTCGGCAATGACTTTTTTCTTGCCCATCCTGCGGGCGAGGAGCGCTTGCCCCAGCGTGTTGTTTATTTTGTGAGATCCCGTATGATTTAAATCTTCGCGCTTCAAATATATTTTTGCTCCGCGTAAAGATTCGGACATACGACCGGCGTAGTAAAGAGGCGTGGGGCGGCCGGAATATTCCCGCTGATACCATTCAAATTCCTTTTGGAATGTTTTTTCTTTTTTGGCTTCCCGGTAAGCTTTTTCCAATTCAATCAAAGCGGGCATCAAAGTCTCGGCGGCATATCGACCGCCAAAAATTCCAAAATGTCCGTACTTATCAGGTTGAGTCTTCATCATTTTTCCCTTCTTAAAAATAGTATTTCGTTTGGTTCAACATTAGCATGCTGGATGATATCAAATATCCGTGCCAATTTCGCGTGATCTTTTTTACCCGGCTCTGACTCCACGCCGCTGTTGATATCCAGCGCTGCCGGAGCTACCACTTTCAGCGCTTCGGCAACATTTTTTTCATTGAGCCCGCCGGAAAGAATCAGTGGCTTTTTATTCTTGACGCGGCAGGCCAACTCCCAGTTCGCTTTTTTGCCTGTACCGCCGTAAAGTCCGGCATGACGGCTGTCGACTAATATAGCGCCAACATGATAACTTTTGGCGTAAACGAAGTCGGCCTCGTTTTTCAATTCCACTGTTTTGATTACCTGGGCTGATGGAAATTCCCGGCAAAACTCCGGTGTTTCATCACCGTGCAGTTGGATCATATCGAGTCCGCAATATTCCATCACTCTTTTTATTTCATCCACTTTTTCGTTTACAAACACGCCGACCTTTACCAAATCATCCGGCAACACACCGACAATCTTTCGGGCATCCGCAGGTTTTATATAGCGCGGTGAGTGCAGATAAAAAATAAAACCCAGCGCTACCGCGCCGCACCCAGCCGCGCACAGAGCATCTTCTTTATTAGTTATTCCGCAGATTTTAACTTGTATCACTTTATTTTCCCTCTTTAAATGAGCGCAGTTTTTTTCCGATATCCGGTACCGTGATCAGCGCTTCGCCAATCAAAAAAGTATGGATGTTTGCCTGTATCAAAAAGTCTATGTCCGCTCTGGACATAATTCCGCTTTCGGCCACAACAATTTTATCAGCGGGAATTTGTGCCCTGAGCTTGCGGCTGGTTTTGATGTCGGTAACAAAGGTATCCAGATCCCGGTTATTGATTCCAATAATCTCCGCACCAGATGCCAGCGCCAATTTCAATTTTTCTTCTGTGTGGACTTCTACCAGAGGACTCAAGCCAAGCTCTTTGGACAATAAAATAAATTCAGTAAGCCTTTTTTCTAAGACGTGAACGATAAGCAAAATGGCATCCGCACCGATTGCCCGTGTTTCATAAATCTGTAAAGGATCAATAATAAAATCTTTGCGCAAAAGCGGCAGCTTCACTGTTTGTTTGATTTGAGTCAGGTAATTTTTATGTCCCGCGAAATATTTTTCATCGGTAAGCACGGAAATCGCTGCAGCGCCATTTTTTTCATAAACGCCGGCAATTCTGACCGGATCAAAATCCGCAACGAGTCTGCCGCGCGATGGCGACGCGCATTTCACTTCGGCGATAATGTTGCAGTCCCCAGAGCTTANCGCCTGCCGGAAATCACGGCACGGTTCAAGCCGGGCGATTGTTTTTTCCAAAGCAGATACAGTTGTCTGCTTTTTCAATTGCGCCACTTCTTCTTTTTTAGTTTCAATAATTTTGTCGAGAATCATAATTCTTTTCCCACGTCGCTTCGCTCCTGGGATAGTTAGTCCAGCAAATTTCAGTCGTAGATGACCTTTAGGTTATGCGNTCCGCTTCTGAAAATTAGGACTCACTACATTAACTGTTGCTNATTTCAATGAGTGCTTGCAGTTTCTTTATAGCCGCACCGCTGTCAATGCAATCAGCGGCAACCTTTAATCCGTCTTTAATATTATCAGCCTTTTCTCCGGCAACAATCGCCAAAGTCGCGTTGATCAAAACAACGTTGCGGCAGGCGCCGTTTTTTCCGGAAAGAACATTTCTGGTAACCTGAGCATTTACAGCAGGATCGCCGCCGCGAATGGCTTCCAGCGGATCGATTCTGCCGAAATAGTCCATCGGATTTATATTGTATGTTTTGACAATTCCATCTTTTAGTTCCGCCACGCGTGTTTCTCCGGTTATCGTGACCTCGTCCAAGCCATCCAGCCCGTGGACAACGAAGGCTCTTTTTGTACCCATATTTTTTAATACATCGGCGAACATTTCGGTGAGCTTCGGTTCATACACTCCCAAAAGCTGTGCGGTCGCTCCTGCGGGATTGGTCAGCGGCCCTAGCATATTAAATATNGTGCGGATGCCAATTTCACGCCTGGGGCCGATCGCATATTTCATGGCGCCGTGCAGTTTGGGCGCGAAGAGAAATCCAATGCCGATTTGCTGAATGCATTCTTCCACAATTTCCTGAGGCGCGCTGATATTGACACCGAGAGCTTCCAGAACATCGGCGCTGCCGCAACCGCTGGAAACCGCGCGGTTACCGTGCTTGGCAACGATAATCCCCGCAGCAGCTACAACAAAAGCGGCGGTCGTTGATATATTAAAAGTATTGAGTTTATCGCCCCCTGTTCCACAGGTATCCACGATTGTTGTTGCGCAGGCATTGACGCGTGTCGCTTTCTGGCGCATGATGCGCGCCGCACCGGTGACTTCCTCCACTGTTTCGCCTTTCATCCGCAGCGCCGTGATCAAAGAGGCAATTTGAGCCTGTGTAGCCGTGCCATCCATAATTTCTTCCATAGCAGCCATCATCTCCGCTTCCCGCAGATCGGTTTTAGTAACCGCCTTATCAATAGCTTCCTTAATCATGGCTTATGCTCCTTTNGTCCTGTATATTTCAAAAAATTTCTTATAATGCGTTTACCCTGCGGTGTCAAAACAGATTCAGGATGAAACTGAATGCCTTCCACCGGATATTCTTTATGCCGCAATCCCATTATTTCGCCCTCAGCAGTTTCGGCGCTGATCTCCAAACAGGATGGCAATGTTTTTCGAGCGACAATAAGCGAGTGATAACGACCGGCGGGAAAAGGATTAGGAAGCCCGACAAATATTGTTTTGCCGTCATTGATAATCGACGAAATTTTGCCGTGCATAATGCGCGATGCGCGCACTACCTCCGCCCCAAGAGCGTAGGCTATGGATTGATGCCCCAAGCATATTCCCATAATAGGCACATCTTTATAAAATTCGCGGACAACATCAACTGTTATTCCCGCTTCGCGAGGTGTGCAAGGACCAGGGGAAAGGAAAATGGCCGCGGGTTTCCGTTGTCTTATTTCTTCCGTTTTTATTTTGTCATTACGAAATACCTCTACATTCTCACCCATTTGCCCCAGGTACTGGACGATATTGAATGTAAAGGAATCGTAGTTATCAATCATTAAAATCATACTTCTTCTCTCCTAATTGCCGTTTTTAATTTCAAAGCCACTTGCCGCCAGAAGTACGGCCTGCAACATGCCCCGTGATTTGTTGAGCGACTCCTGATGCTCCGATTCGGGAACGGAATCATAGACAATACCGGCTCCCGCCTGAACATATATTTTGCCATTTTTTAAAACAATCGTCCGGATAGTAATGCATAAATCCATATTGCCGCTGAAGCTGAAGTAACCTACCGCGCCGCCATAAGGGCCTCTTTTGACTTTTTCCANNTCACTGATAATTTCCATGGCCCGGACTTTGGGCGCGCCGGTCAAGGTGCCCGCCGGAAATGTCGCCGCCAGAACGTCAAAAGCATCTTTTCCTTTAGCCAGTTGAGCGCGCACATTGGAAACCAGATGCATCACGTGCGAATATTTTTCCACAACCATATATTGATTTACCTGAACGCTGCCGGTTTGAGCCACTCGCCCCAGATCGTTACGTCCCAGATCAACCAGCATAACGTGCTCCGCCCGTTCTTTTTCATCGGAGAGCAACTCATCAGATAACGCTCGGTCTTCCTGCTCGGTTTTGCCTCTTCTTCTTGTCCCGGCAATGGGACGCAATTCCATTGTTTCCTCTTCTTTGCGCACCATAACTTCCGGCGAAGAGCCAATCAAAGTAAGATCATCCAGCTTGAGAAAAAACAAATAAGGAGAGGGATTAACGAAACGCAGCGCCCGGTAGAGATCAATGGGGTTGGAGCGGCAATCGGTCTCAAAGCGTTGCGAGAGGACCACCTGAATAATATCTCCCGCGACAATATATTCCTTGGCTTTTTCAATGGCGGCTTGGTATTGTTGAGGCGTCATATTGGATTCAAAGTTAACTTCACTTCCCGTGGCATCTGCTGTTTTATGAGACGCTGCTGCCGCAATCGTTTCGATCATCGTTTCGATCTTTTGACACGAAGCGGTATAAACTTCTTCGAGTAAATCAGCTTCTTCCGTATAGGCGCAGGCGACCACTTTGATTGTATGGCGCACGTTATCAAAAATCATCATGGAATCACTGATGACAAAAACAGCCTCATCCAGATTCAGATCATCCGGCGGGTTGGGCGGGAGTTTTTCAAAGTAACGCACCATTTCATATCCCAGGAAACCAACAGCGCCGCCGTAAAATCGTGGCAGGCCGGGAATAGAAACTGGTTTATAGCGGTTGATCAATCCTCGCAGATAATTCAGGGGATTACCATTGTGCTCGATGGTCGTAATTTTCCCCTTCTCTTCGATAACAACTTTATCGCCATGAACCCTAAACACAACTCCGGCGTCCGTCCCTAAGAAGGAATACCGTCCCCACTTCTCGCCTCCTTCGACGCTTTCCAGAAGATAGACGTGATCTTTGTTCTGGAGTTTCATTAAAACGGAAACCGGCGTTTCCACATCGGCTAATATTTCCCGATAGACTGGAATCAGATTTCCCTTGTGGGCCAACTTTTCAAATTCCGCAAAACTTGGTTCATACATAAAATTTACTCCTTTGTGTGCGTAAACCCTCCGTATGGAGAGACGGCATTTCATTATCCCGATATGCTACGCTATCGGGATTGTTCGAGCAGCAAGCTTCAGTGTACTTTGTTTCTGAAATTTGGGTCTCATTAACTTCGCTATGCTCGTTTTCAGCGAGTGTCACAAAAAAAGGCCGTGATTTTTTTATCACGGCCTTAATACGCTAAAAATAAAAAAGCCGTGGAGCTCCCGGAGGCTCTCCACGGCTTTAACTTTAATTAAAAAAGATCAGCGGCGGAAAATCCTCCCTTTGAGGTTCCACCACCAATTATTCAATGATAATATTTTAACTGCTTTTTGCATAACGTACTTTCTTTTTCGGTAATTTGTACACCGTATAGCAATAAGATAATTGTCTGTCAACCTTTTTTTAATGAGTCCCAAATTGNAGAAGCATAGCGCACTGAAATTTNTTGGACGAATCATCCCGATAGCGAAGAGTATCGGGATTGTGTAATCATGGAAACATAACACTTTGTTAGATCAACTTTTTTGGCNCGAACCCTAAAAAGGCAACGGCACTTGTATCATGGAGGCATAACAACGGCGGCAGTTCTTTTGTTGAAGAGAACGGGCACGGTAGGCATCCAGATCAATCCCACGGGAGGTCGCGTTATTGTAGGGAGCCTCCGGCTCCTGCCGGAGGGGGCGCCACTGAAATAGCCATATTTTGCGCACCAGACATTTTCTTTCGACTGTTTTTCGTGAAATGTTAAATCGCCCCCGGCGTCAAGATTATTATGAGATATTTTTTTCATTACTGGGAAGATATGAAATAATCACGGTAAATGTCAACACAAGATTATTAATCCTGCTTGACACTAGATTGCATATTTTTATATAAGCTTCATACCATTTCGTTTTCTTTGGCTAACTTTGTTAGCTGCGTCGTCGGCTTCCTCAACGTATTTTCATATACGCCTGCGGAGCCTCCTCTTTGCCGTCGCGTTATCTTTTGAAAACAAAATGATATCAGAAAAAATTATTAAAATAGCTTCGGAAAAGTTTATGGATTTATTTAATTCCGCTTTAACTGTTTTTAAGAGCATTAGGATTCAGGATATTCTGGATGTGATAATCATTGCTCTCATGATTTTCGCCCTTTTGACCTGGTTCAAAACAAGAGCTTCACGCTTCGTACTCATCGGTATAATACTTCTGGGCGGAGTCTATCTCGCGGCCCGTTTCTTTCAGCTTTACCTCACCACTATAGTTCTACAGAGTTTTTTTGCTATTTCGCTTTTTGTTTTAGTCGTTATCTTTCAGGAAGATTTGCGTCGTTTTTTTGAAAGACTGGCTATGCTGGGAAATATTGGGAAGAAATTTCCGTCGCTGTCCGGACTGAAAGGAACAGCGGAAATAATCGCGCAAACTGCGGCAAATTTAGCTAAAAAACGCATTGGCGCTTTGATTGTTCTGCAGGGAATCGATCCTCTGGACAGGCATATAAGCGGAGGAACAGATCTAGATGGAATTGTCAGTGAATCTCTTTTAGAAAGCCTTTTCGATCCTCATTCCATCGGTCATGATGGTGCAGTGATAGTAAGCGGCAACAGGGTCACAAAATTCGGCTGTCACCTACCGCTTTCTATGAATACTGCAAAATACGGCAATATAGGATTGCGACACACGGCGGCGCTAGGTCTTGCGGAACGATCCGACGCGATATGTATCGTGGTTTCCGAAGAAAGAGGAACAATATCTCTGGCCTATATGGAAAATATCAACGTGGTGCAAAGTGCCGCCATACTGCACGAAACACTGGAGCAATTTTTCATTCGCAACACTCCAGGTAAAAAATCACATCCCGCGTTGAATTGGCTCAAAGCAAACAAACTGGAAAAAATTATCGCTGTGGTAATGGCGTGTTTTTTATGGATTGCTTTTGGCTACCAGAGGGATATTGTCCGCCGCGACTTCATCGTACCCATTGAATATAAAAATGTTCCTCGAAGCTGGCAGATTGATGAACCGCAGGTAAACGAAACAAAGATTATTCTTCAGGGACCACAACAGGCGTTTCGTCTGCTTGATGAACGTTCTCTAAAAGTATCTTTGGATTTATCCGCTGTCATGGATAAAAAGCGTGAATTTAACTTAACCTCTGATATGGTTAACGCTCCATCAAGTTTAACCATTGCTGATATAGTTCCCGCAAAAATTCATGTTTATGCCTCTAAATCTATTCCCTGGACATTTCCTGTTCATATCAACACGCAAAATTCGTTGGCGGAAAATATTTCTTTGCAAAAAATTATCGTTACTCCGTCAAAAGTGCGAGTCTTAATCGGTCCCCAGGCTAAACCAGAACAAATTCAAATCGAAACGGAACCTATTGATCTGCAAAAAATATTTTTTACGACAACACTGGACACAAAAATTGTACTTCCCGCCGGTGTTTCTTTCTCTGATGGGCAATCACCAGCCGCCAGCGTATTGATCAAGGTGAAAAATAAGGCTTCTTCTCCGTGAGGCAAATATGCGTTCTAAATTTCAGAAAAGATCTAAAAAGACAGGGCTTTCTCCCGGAAGTTTAGTTCATGTCGGCAGCAAATATTCGGAAAAATCAAAAATTACCCTCATTCGTTATGATGAAACATTTTTTACGGAAAAAGAAATCAGCCAGATAGCTGATTTTCGTAGTGAAAAAGATAAACAGGGAATTAAATGGCTTAATATTGACGGATTGCAGGATATAAAATTGTTCGAAGATATTGGCGAATTTTTTGGTTTGCATCCGCTTGTCCTGGAAGATATTCTCAATACAGATCAGCGCCCGAAAATGGAGGATTACGGCGAGTACATATACTTAGTCTTGAGAAATTTTCATGGCCAAGAAAATGGGGATTTACTTTCCGATCAAGTAAGCATTATTTTGGGAAAAGACTTTATTCTTTCTTTTCAAGAAAGAGAAAGCGACCTTTTCGACTCAATCAAAGACAAAATGAACAAAAACAAAGGCCGGATCAGGAAAGAAGGAACTGATTATCTTGCTCACGCCATAATTGACAATATAGTAGATAATTATTTTATTGTGCTGGAAAATTTGGAAGAAAAAATAGAATATCTCGAAGACGATTTGGTAAAGAAAGCAACTCCCTCAACTCTCGATACTATTCATATCTTAAAAAGAGAGTTAATCCTTCTAAGAAAATCTCTTTGGCCACTGAGGGAAGCTGTAAGTTCGCTGGGTAGGTCGGATTCACCGTTAATTAATAAATCCACCGTTGTTTACTTCAAGGATATATATGATCACACAATCGCCATCATTGATACCGTGGAAACATTCAGAGATATGCTCTCCGGGATGCTGGATATTTATCTTTCCACAATAAGCAACAGGCTAAACGAAGTTATGAAGGTCCTGACCATTATTGCCACCATTTTTATGCCTTTGACGTTCATTGCCGGAGTGTACGGTATGAATTTTAAATATATGCCGGAGCTGGAATTCCGCTGGGGTTATTTCGGCGTTTTAGGTATTATGTTAGTTATCGCTCTGTTAATGTTAATGTATTTCAAAAAAAAGAAGTGGATCTAGCAGTTTTTAATTTATTGCATTAGATAAAAAAATGTGATGAAGTTATTTCATAAATGGATCATTTAACTCTGCAACAAGAGCGCAGAGTGTTGATTCTATCCTGATGAGCTTCGCTATCGGGATTAATTGGACTAAAAATTTTCATTTCTCTCGCAATCCAGCGGGATTGTAAAAATTTAGTCTCATTAAAAAATCAGGAGGCGTTTAATATGGGAGTTTTTGCAGCGAGTGATATAGTGGAAGTTGCCATCAGAATTGAAGAAAATGGCATTAATTTTTATAAATTTGCCGAACAGATTGCCAAACAGGAAGAAGCGAAAAAACTTTTTGCCCAGCTCGCTCAGGCGGAAGTTGCTCATAAAAAAACTTTTGAAGGCATCTTCGCGAAAATGGAAAAATACAATCCGCCGGAGCAGTACGCCGGTGAATACAGCGCTTATCTTCGCAGTTATGTGGACAATAACCTTATTTTTACGAAA
>Ga0031655_10002022_pt1 | contig 11822 bp, 6 predicted proteins | sample FrelakmetHBP12HB_FD_55187 | JGI IMG/M metagenome (GOLD analysis project Ga0031655, IMG submission 55187) | Freshwater lake sediment microbial communities from the University of Notre Dame, USA, for methane emissions studies -HBP12 HB | ecosystem: Environmental > Aquatic > Freshwater > Lake >... | reverse complement strand
GGTGCTCCAGGCGAGGTAATGCCGGACCTGCGCCGGCCGGCCGTTCTCGTAGGCGCGGAAGAGGCAGATGTCGAGATCGAAACGCGGGTACTCGAAGTTGTCCGGGTCGCCGCCGTAGAACGCGATCTGCTGCTCCGGCGCGAACACCAGCCGCACGTCCGTGTAGCGCTTGAAGCGGTAGAGGTGATACAGCCCGCCCTGGTAGAGCGTGACCACGTCGCTGCGCAGCCCGGTTTTGTCCAGCGACTCCTTCTCGATGGCCGCCATCACGGCGCGGCGCGCGGCGAAGGCGTCCTCGGCGGACAGGCCGGGCTGGACGGCGCCTTTCACGCGCGCGGTCACGTCCTCGATGCTCTCCAGCACATTCAGCTCCAGGTCGAGGCAGCGCTTCTCCTCGGCCCGGGTGCGGGCGTACAAGCCGTCGCGCACGTAGTTGTGCTGTGCGTCGCTGAGCTTCTGCAGGTCGTCGGCCCCGACGTGGTGATTCGAGATCAGGAGCCCGTCCTCCGAGACGAACGAACCGGAGCCGCCGCTGTTGAAGCGCACGGAGGCGTGCTGCACGTGGTCCAGCCAGGCGTCGGTGGGCTCAAAGCCTTGGCGCTCCTTGAGCAACTGGCGCGGCGGCGCATTGTACAGCCACATACCTTCGTCGGCGCAGGCGACCGGTCCGCCCGCGGCTGCCAGGGCCGCCACGGCGGCGACCAACCAAAACGATTTCAGGTTCGTTGTCATCATGTCTCCTCCCAGCCGTCGTGCGGGCAAGAGTACGCGGCGGCGTGCCGAAGGCCAAGCCGGAATCTACTCGACAGGGCGTTTGAGCCGCCATGTGTAGTCACGTGCTGAGCCCGGAGCAAATCCAGCGGATCCACCAAGCCTCGTTGGCCATCCTGAAAAGGGTGGGGGTGACGGTGCCGCATGCGGTGCTGCTCGGGCGTTTTGCCGACGCGGGCACGCTGGCCCAGGAGAATGCCGAAATCCTGGGGGAGCATCAGCGGCCTGCTGTGGCTGGCAGCGCCGATGCGCTGAACATGACGGGCGCGTACCGGGATGACAGCGAACTGCGCGAGGAGGCGGAGCTGACCGCCGACAAACTGATGGACGAACTCAAGCATAAGAATCCGGCCGAGATGAAAACCCTGGCCGGCAAACTCCAGGCCAGCAAGAATGCGGCGCTGGCCGACAAGACCAAGAAAATCCTGGAAGAAATCAAGTAACCGAGTCTCCTGCCGTGTTGGAGGTAGCCAATCGGCAAAACAGAGGAGAGCTACGGATTTCGTGCATTTCGCGCCTTTCGTAGTTTAAATGCTCTTTTCAGGCTGCATCGCATCAGCCGCTGGACCCTCATGGTGACCGTCCTGGCCGGCACGGCGTGGGCGGCGGACGCCGCCATCGAGCGCCCGGGGATTCGGCAGCCATCATCCGATCCGTGCCTTCGATTTTGCGCGGAGGACGTCTTGCCCATCTTTCCCTGTGCCCTCGATGAAACGGCCATGTGCCCCAAGGGCTTGCATGCCGCAGACGTGGATTGCCTCGGGCCGCGAAAGGTGATACCTTCTGCGTCAGCTTAGGTGGGTGGGTCTTCACGGTCAGGGATTCGGAAGCCATGGAGAATCCATATCTCATACTCCACCAGGAGTTCAGCAGGGCCGGCGCAGACGTGCTGCTCAGTTCCGGCCAGGCCTGTGTTGTGTTCGGAATCGCGGCTTTCTCCAAGGACGGCGACTGGATCGTCCGTGAAAACAGGCGCAGGATGCCAGGAGGATCCGGCGCGCATTGCGGCGCTGCAGCGGCGCTTCACATGTTACGCCCGGGCGTTCGCCACGCCGTGCACGGCGGATTATAATTAAGTAGAGGTGCAACGATGAAGACGAGCATCAAACTGGCGACGGGTTTGTTGGTGGCGGCGCTGGCGGCGGGCACCGCGCAGGCGACTACGTACACATGGACGGGCGGCGGGGATGTGCTTTGGACCAACGCGGCCAACTGGGGCGGTACGGTCCCCACCAACACCGATACCGCCGTCTTCCCTACGCCCGCCACCAACAACGCCAGCCCCGCTGATCTGAGCGCAACGACGCAGACCATCAGCGCATTGACTCTCAACACCACGTACTCGATCACCAACGGCACACTGTCGCTCAATACCATCAACATTCCTGGTAATGGAAGTCCGATCATATACGCCAACGTGAACGATCAAGGCGGGAACGGACTCGTCTTTGATGACACTAGTTCTGGCAACTTCACTTTAATGTCCATTGGGGGACAGATAGCCATCAGCAGCACCGCGTCCAATGCTTTTTCCACCGTTTATGGACAAGGCCAGATATATGGCGCATACACGTGGGGCAGCACCAACGCTGGCGTGACCAACAGCGTCGCTGGTGGTGTGTATCTTGCTGACGGGTTAAATCAAAACCCGAAGCTTTTCCAAGGCACTTGGACGATCGGGGGCGACCTCCAAGTAACCAACGGTGGCAATAGCGCTGTCCAACTGAAAAACACCGTTTCGATTGGAGGCAAGCTGCTTAACGCAACAACCGCGGGTCAAAGCCGCTGGACATCTCTGCAGATCCTTTCGGGTTCGGCCGTCAGCGTTGGCGGGGATCTCATCATGAATGGAGCTTCTGGCAGCGATATCACGATCAGCCAGCCGCTGACCAACCTGGTCGGAAACGTCCTGGTCAAGAACGGCAAGTTGAAACTCAACGTGACAGACCCGATTGGCAATGGCAGTGGTGGCGCCAACACGTCCAAGGTATTCTATCTGGGCGATACCAGCGGCACCACCGCCGCCCAGATCGAGATCGACACGAACGGCAAAATCTTGAACAACCCGATCATCGCGACCAACGGCAGCAGCGGCACCGCAACCCTGTACTGCGGGGCCAACGGGGCAAGTTACCAGGTAACGTACGCCGGCGCCATCACGCTGAACAAGGGCCTCATCATCAACGCCTACAACACGGCTGGTGACATACTCAACGTCTCGGGCGCGATTGGGGAGAACGGCGGCAGCCAGGGCGTCAAGATCAACGCCGGCGGCCAGGTCGGCACCGTCCAGTTCGGCGGCGCAAACACCTACAGCGGCCCGACGACCATCAACGCCGGTACGCTGCTGCTTTCCGGCATGCTCAGCAACTCCAGCGTCTACGTCGCCTCGGGTGTCGTCTTTACCCAAAGCGTCAGCGGCGTTATCGCGGGTACCGGCGTCACCTTTACCAACTTCGGGACGACAGTCCTCGGCGGCACAAACACCTACACCGGCGGCACCGCCGTCAATGCGGGTAGACTGTCCTTCCTGACGACCAACGCCCAACCCGCCTCGGGTACCACCACCGTGGCAGCGGGCCTCCTCACCCTGGGATTGGGCGTCGGCGGCGCAGGTTATTTCGGTTCCGCGGACTTGGACAACCTCTTCGCGAACACCCTTGCCAACGTGAGNATGAATACAACTTCCCTGGTCGGCATAGATACCAGCGCGGGAAACTGGGATTATTCCAATTCCGTCCCCTACACCACGCGGGGCCTGAACAAGCTCGGCGCCAACACGCTCACCCTCTACGGCACCAATGCCTACGCCGGCCCCACGGTGATTACCGCCGGCACACTCAAGTTGGGTTCGATCCTGGCCATCACCAACAATGGACCGGTGACGGTGGCCGGTGGCATCCTGGATCTGAACGGCAGCAGCTACACCAACAACGCGATTACTATGACCTCCGGCACGATTTCCAACGGCACNTTGGTAAGCGGACCAGCCTATATCGGCTCCGGCGGTACGGTCTACGCGATTCTGGGCGGTACCGGCGGGCTGACCAACAACAGCAGTACGACGACCCTCACTGCCTCGAACACCTACACCGGCGCGACGGCTGTGAACGGCGGCACATTGGCGCTCCAATTCAACGCCAACAATGCCGGCGGCGTCATTAACACCAATACCGACATCGTGTTAGGCTCCGGGGCTACCTTGAGCGTGCTGGGCGGCAGCACGGCGATTGCCAATACCCAGACGTTCAACAGCACGACGCTCGCCGGCGGTCTGGCAACCGTCTCGCTCACTAAAAACACGGCCACGAGCGTCACGCTGAATATGGGCAACCTGACCAACAACACCAGGGCTTATCTCAATTTTTCGACGGCGCCGTCCGCCACATTAATCGTTAATCTCAATCATGTTTTAGATGCATCCGGTGTGCTACTGGGTCCATGGGCCACCGTCAGCAGCGGTACGTCGCTGGCGTACGTGGGGTACACCAATGCCACTGGCGGTACTATCTACTCGTATGCGGATGCCACCACCGCAACAGCAGCCGACTTGTCTAACGTAACCAATGCGACGGTGAACTACACCTACGGCGCCGCCACCACGCTGACCAACAATCAAACCGGCAACACCCTGCGCTACACGGGTGGGAGTTCGACGACAGCACTGGGCGCCTACAGCCTGACCTTGAACGGGTTGATGAACGCCGGCAGCGCCAGCACTTGGACCATCTCGGGTAACGCGGGCAGTCCGGGCTTGGTCATCGGGGCCAACGGGGAACTCGACATTGTCGCCAACACCCGGAACACCACCATCTCCTCAGTCATCTCGGGCACGGGTGCGTTGGTTTATGGTGGCCCCAGCGCCGGCACGCTTACCCTTAGCGGTACGAACACCTACACCGGCAAGACGGTTGTCCTGAATGGCACGCTGGGATATTACATCCCCTTACCCATCGCCGGCGTCGCCGGCCCGTTGGGTGCGCCCACCGGGACTAACGCGGTCATTGACCTCTACCCCGGCGTCACATTCCAGTACAACAATGGACCAGTCCAAATAAGCCAAACTAACGATTATATTATCAACTTGGCAGGCACCGGTTCCGGAACTGTGACACTAAATGGTGCAAATTGTAATGACACCGTTTTCAAATTCGGCGGCTTCACCGCCACCGGGATAGGGCCAAGGACGTTAATAATTAATTGCAAAGGTGACCGGCCTGTTTATGTATACACTGGTGGCATCCCGGATATGTCCGATGGTAGCCAAGTCACAGTATCAAACGTCTGGAGCTCCGGTAGCTCTACTTCTGACGGTTTAATAAATCTTCAGGGTACCAATACTTTCAACGGGCCATTGTTCCTAACCGGAGGCGGCAATGGAGGTCCTGGTAACTTCCTTATTGGCGGCTCGGGCAATGTTGGAGGGAACGTGCTGACTGTCACGCCTGGTGGCACGGCCGTGTTGGGCAATGGCAATTACACCAACACCATCACATTCACTTCGGGTACGGCGGCTTCCGTGCTCTTCTACTATGCCAGTTCGGCCAATCAGACTTTGTCGGGTGTGATTTCCGGCCCCGGCGCCCTGACGATGGGCGGCGCCAGCACGCTGACCCTCTCCGGCGCCAACACCTACACCGGCACGACGACCGTGAACGGCACCAACGGCGTTTTGCGCGTCAACGATGGCACGGGTCTGCCGACCAACAGCCTGCTGACGATCAGTTACGGCGTGTTGGAAACGGGCGCCAATCTGGTGCGCACCGGTGGCAGCGCGGCGGGCAACATGCAGATCACCGCCGGTACCAGCGGATTCAGCGCCAATGGCGGCCCCGCCATTGTCTGCTTCGGCACGCTCGGCAGCCCGACAGCCCTGACGTGGGGCACCGCGCCGTTCCAGCCCGGCACACTGGTCCTGAACGAAATTACCGCCAATAACAAGTTGAATTTCACGAACGCGGTCGCGCTGAACGGCGCCATGCGAACGGTCAACGTGAACGCCACGAATGCCGCGGCGATCGCGACCATGAGCGGCATTCTTTCCGGCAACAGCAGCAGCGGGTTGACCAAGGGCGGCGCGGGCACGTTGGCACTCTCCGGCCCCAACACTTACGGCGGTGGCATCATCGTCACGAACGGCACGCTGGTGGCGAGTAATGCGACCGCGCTGGGCAGCGGCACGGTGGGCATCACCAACGCGCTGCTGCGCCTGACGCAGTCGTTGAACATCAGCAGCAACCTCTCGGGCAACGCCGGGGCCGCCATCGATCTGGGCGCGACGGGGACGGTGCTGACGGTCAGCCAGGGCGGCAACAGCACGTTCGCCGGCGCCATCACCAATACCGGCGCGCTAACCATGAACGGCTTGGGCACGCTAGCGCTCTCCGGCACGAACTATAGCGGCGCGACGATCGTCAGCCACGGCATCCTGCGGCTGACCAATAGTCCCGCTGTGCTCGGCACGAACACGGATGTCTATCTGGCAGGCGGGACGCTGGACCTGTCTTTCACCGGCACCAATCAAGTGCATGGGCTCTCGACCAACGGAATAACCATGCTGGCCAACGGGGTGTACGGCAGCAATGGCGCCAACCTCACTGGCACGGGTTATCTGCGCGTTGACTCGGGGTTGCAGGCCCCGACCGGGCTGAGCGCTTTGGGATTGAATGCCAAAGTCAAGCTGACATGGAACGTGGTGACGAACGCGGACAGCTATTACCTGTACCGGTCGGCGACCTCCAACGGCAGCTACACCGCGACCTACCCGGCGGCCACGAACAGCTACACCGACACCAACGTGGTCAACGGCACCCTGTACTGGTTCGCGGTGCAGTCCACTAACAGTGCTTCGGGCGCCAGCCCCCTCTCGGCGTGGGTCAGCGCCACGCCGATGGCGCCGACACCGCCGACGTTCCTGGGCGGCGGCGTCAGCATGAACTTGAGCACAGGCGCGGCCGCGCTCACGTTTGGGACGCAGGATGGCTATGAATACCGGATCCTCTACAATGACGATTTGCTCACTAACGTGTGGACGGTTGTCGAGCCGCCAGCGGACGGTTGGACGAACAGCCCCGGCGGGACGATGACGATCACGGATCTGAGCGCGACGAACATTCCGCAGCGCTTCTATCGGATCGAAGCGCGGTAAGCGGATTCGCGCCGAACCTGGAGGCCGGGAGAGCGATCTCCCGGCCGCTTTTTTTTCGTGCTTCCGGGCATCATCTGTGCCACTAAGCTAAAAAATCGCCGCATTTTGGCATAGATTTTAATTCGTAAGTGGTTTGATTGGTTTTGTCTATGCCAAGCTGTGTAATCGGTGCCATCGGTGGATGAACTTCCTGTCTACGGAAGCTTCGTCCTTTCGGCCGGCGACCGCCGCAGCGCTCTGTTGACACGACCGGCGAACGGGCCTGGGGTTTCCCGGCAAGGCCCTCCGGGCTGTGGGTCGGGGCGCCGGGGAAAGGGGCCCCATGCGGCAGAACAGAACGCAGGCCACACGGCGCATTGCGCGGCTGCTGCTCGGCGGGGCGGCGCTGCTGGGCGCCACCGGCGCCGGCGGGGACGGCGGTTGAACTCAACCACACCCTCGAACCCGGCCAGGAAGCAGCCGTGCCGCTGCCCGCCGGGCCGGGCGCGGTGCGACTGCTGACTGCGCGCCTCGGCTCCGAGTCCGCCACGGCGTGGCGCGCGCTGGTGCTGCGGATCGAGTGCGACGGCGCGGAAACCGTCTGGTGCCCGCTGGGCGATTTCTTCGGCAGCGGCGCGGGCGTGAATGCGCTGGAGAACTGGCAGCGCACGGTCGTCAAGGGCGGACCAATGACGTGCCGGTGGGTCATGCCATACCGGAAATCGGCCCGGCTGGCCGTGCAGAACCTCGGCCAGGAAAAGGTCGAACTGAAACTTAGCGCGCGTATCGGCGCGTGGAAATGGGACGCGCGTTCGATGCACTTCCATGCCAACTGGCGGCAGCAAAATCCGCTGCCGACCCAGCCGCGATCGGATTGGAATTACATCGCGGCGACCGGCCAGGGCGTCTATGTGGGCGACACGCTGACGGTGTTCAATCCCGTGCCGGACTGGTGGGGCGAAGGCGACGAGAAGATCTGGGTGGACGGCGAGAATTTCCCCTCGCACTTCGGCACCGGCTCGGAGGATCATTACGGTTATGCTTGGGGCGACACGCGGTTGTTCCAGGGGCCGTTCGTCAACCAGATCCGCTGCGACGGGCCGGGCAATCGGGGCTACACCGTCGTCACCCGCACCCGCAGCCTCGACGCGATTCCGTTCACCAAGTCGCTGAACTTCGACCTGGAAGTGTGGCACTGGAATAACTNCCAGGTGGCCTACGCCGCCGCAACGTACTGGTATGCGCGGCCCGGCGCCAAGAGCAACCGCGGGCCCCTGCCGGCCGAGGCCCTGACGCTGCCCGCGTCCTGACGCCGGACGATTCAGCCTGGAAAGAGCAGTTGGCCGGCTTCGAGCAGAGTGTTGTTTCAGATCCTGATTGACGCACGCCTGTCGATGTGGCAGAAGGCATTCTCTTTTTTGCAGCCATGGCCACGCAGAATCAGCCGCCGGTTTTCCGTTGCGCTGCACAATAAAAAGACGGGCCATGCGTTCTAAACGCATGGTCGTAGGGCGGTGGTACACAATGCGGCGCAGGCGGTCGGCAATTTCTGCATGAATATGTGGGCCATAGACCAAGCGGTTTTAAGTTTCTGGCGCGCGGTGGGGCGGGGCGCCATCGGGCTGGCGGTCTGTGCCGCAGCGCTGGGGCTGGCACCGGCTCGGGCGGCCGACGTGGCGGAAACGAATGACGTGGCCCTGGAGCGGTATTACACGGGCAACGCCCTGTACAACCGCAAGCTCTATGGCGCAGCGGTGCCCGAGTACCGGAACTTCCTGAACGCCTATCCCCAGCACCCGAAGGCGGAGCAGGCGCGGCTGGGCCTGGCGCTGAGCTGTTACCTGAGCGGGAACTTCCAGGAAGCCGAGCAGAATCTGCGCGTGCTGATCCAGAACGGGCGGGTCGGCGACCAGGCCCAGTTGCAGGTCTGCCTGGGACAGTGCCAGCTCAAGCTGCGGGGGCCGGCCGAGGCGGAGAAGACCTTTGCCGCGGCGGCGCAGGCGGGGGGCGCCGCGGAATTCAAGAACCTGGGCCAGGCGCTCCTGACCGACACGCTGTTCAAGCAGAAGAAGTGGGCGGAGACCGCGGTGGCGTCCGACCAGTTGCTGCGGGCTGTGCACACCGGCGACCTGGCCGTACGGGGCGCGTACCAGGGCGCGTACGCGCGGTTCCAGCTCAGGCAATTCGGCGCAGCGGCCCAGGGCCTGGAGGCGCTGCTGCCGCAGGTCAAAGGCGGTCCCCTGGAAGGACAGGTTGCGTTCCTGCTGGCGGAGAGCCGGCGCGAGGCGGGCGAACTGGACAAGGCGGCCGCGGCGTACCTGCTCGCGGCGAAAAACGAAAAAGACGTCTTCGCCTGCGAGGCGACCTTCCGCCAGGGTTACGTCCATTTCTTCCTGAAACAATACGATGACGCGAGCAAGGAGCTGTCAAAGGCCCTGCAAACCGAGCCGAACAGCGCGTTTGCCAACGAGGCGCGCTACTACCTGGGCCGGACGCACGTGGAAAAGAAGGAGTTCGATGCCGCGCGCAACCAGTTGCGCGTAGTGGCGCAGGGGACGAACGATTTTACTGCGGTTGCCGTACTGTGGCTGGGCCGCTCGTTCTCGCGGCAGGGCAATCCGGGCGGCGCCGTGCAGGTCATCACGGAATACCTGCCCCGGTTCAACAACCGGGAACCCCTGCTGGGCGATTTACTGTTCGAACAGGCCAATGCCCTCATCGAGCAGAAGCGCTATACGGAGGCCACGGTGGTGCTGACGCGGATCGAGAACGAATGTCCAGGGTGGCCGGATCTGATGGAAGTGCTCCGGCTCAACGCCCTCTGCCTGCACTGGGAAAAGAAATATCCGGAGAGCCTGCAGCGCTGCGAGCGTTTCCTGGGGGCGCAGAAGGACAAGCCGAACACCGCGCTGCTCTTCCTCAAGGCGGAAAACATCTACCTCAGCAACCCCCAGAACGCGGATCCGGCGCTGAAACTGTACCAGGAGTTCGTCGCGGCTTATCCCCAGGATCCCAAGGCAGACGCCGCCTGGCTGAGGATCGCGCAAATCCATCATCGCAAAGGCACTTGGGCGGAGGCGTTGAAAGCGATCATGCCGCTGGTGAAAAAAGAGCTCCCCGGCAAAACCTTCAGCCAGGTCAATTTCATTGCCGGCGACAGCGCTTTCCGGCTGGAGGACTGGGATCAGGCCATCCTGCGGCTGGAGACGTTCATCAAGCAGTCGGCGCCCGGCGAAGTGAACCTGGATACCGCCCGGCTCGAGGTGGCGCTGGCGGGCAACCGCGCGAAGAAGAAGGTGGATGTCGCCGTGACCAACCTCAGCACCCTGGTGGCGCAGTATGGCCAGAGCCAGCACCTGGCCCTGGCGCTGGCGGAACAGGGCAAGCTGCAGTATGAAAGCCGGAAGCTGGGCGAGGCCCGGAATTCGATGCAGCGCATCGTGACGGAATTTCCGCAGAGCCCCGAGCGCACGCAGGCCGAATATTACCTGGGCTGGATTGCCCTGGATGAAAAGCAGGACGTCCCGGCGCTGAATCATTTCCGGTACGTGCTCAGCAAGGGCGGGCCGCTGGCCGAGGACAGCCTCCTGCAGTTGGGCCTGATGATGCTGCGGACGGAGAACTATCCGGAGGCGATCAATTATTTCAACCAGCACAGCGGCACCTATCCGGCCAGCGCCAAGGCGGATGAAGCCGTGTACTCCGGCGGCGTGGCGCTGGCCCGCAGCAAGCAATGGGATGGGGCGATCGGCCGCTTCCGAACGCTGCTCGAGAAATTCCCCCAATCGCCGCTGCTCGACCGCGGAGTGTACGAATGGGCGTGGGCGGAGCGCAACCGGAACAACAAACCCGAGGCCATCAAGCAGTACACCTACTTGCTGGAGAAGTTCCCCCGGAGTTCGCTGGCGGAACGCGCGCGGTTCGAGCTGTCGGAGCTGACCTTCGACGCCAAGGATTTCGAGAAGGTGCTCGCGCAGTTGAAGGCGTCCATCGCGACGGCCAAGGATCCGGCGGTCCGGCAGCAATCCCAGTACCGGCTGGCCTGGGCGTACCTGAGCAAAAACGATCCCGACGCCGCGGCCAAGCAATTTGAAACCTTCGTGAACATGTTCCCGGACTCCGAACTCGTCGCCTCCGCGCTGTACCAGGCCGGCGAGAGCCGGATCAAGACGAAGGAGTTCGCGCTGGCCGCCGGGCATTTTGCCGCCGCGCTCAAGGCGAAGAATCCCCAGGAGGTCGCGGAATCGGCGCTGCTGCGGCTGGGCGAGGCGCAGGGGCTGGTGAAGCAGTGGGTGGATTCCGCGGCAACGTACGAACAATTCCAGCGCACGTATGCCAACAGCAAGTGGCTGCAGCAAGCGCGACTCGGTGCCGGCTGGGCCTATGAAAACAACAAACAGTATCCCCAGGCGCTGGGCGAGTATGGCAAGGTGCTGGCGGGGAAGGGTACCGATGAGATCACGGCCCGGTGCCAGTTCCAGGTGGGCGAATGCCAGTTCGCGCAGCACAAACTGGATGAGGCGATCCAGGAATTCACGCGCGTGGAGGTCAGTTATCCGTTCCCGGAGTGGAGCGCGCGGGCGCTGCTGGAGATCGGGCGCGTGCTGGAGGCCAAGGGGAACAAGCCTGCGGCGGTGACGCAATTCAAGGAAATCATCAGGAAGTACCCCGCGGCCAAGGCGGCGGCCGCGGCCAAGGAGCGGCTGGACGCGCTCCGGGCGGCGATGTGAACAAGCAACCAGGCGGACGATAGCAGCAAACGGCCATCATAGAAAGGACACGGCAAGTCATGAAATATTTACGGAGCACCAAACCATGGGCAGCGGGGCTGATTGTGGCCCTGTGCCTGTTCGTGACCATCGCAACGCTGGCCCAGGAAGCGCCGCCGTCGGCGGCCGCCGCGCAGACGGCGAAGAAACAGGAG
>Ga0031655_10002021_pt1 | contig 11824 bp, 9 predicted proteins | sample FrelakmetHBP12HB_FD_55187 | JGI IMG/M metagenome (GOLD analysis project Ga0031655, IMG submission 55187) | Freshwater lake sediment microbial communities from the University of Notre Dame, USA, for methane emissions studies -HBP12 HB | ecosystem: Environmental > Aquatic > Freshwater > Lake >... | reverse complement strand
CCGCATTGGGCCACCTGGGAGCACTTCGACAAACTCGCCGCCCAGGGACTGATCATGTACGGACAAATGACCGCCGGTTCGTGGATCTACATCGGCACGCAGGGAATCCTGCAGGGGACGTACGAAACCTTCGGCGCTTTAGCCAGACTTAAAGGCTGGGGGTCGCTCAAGGGCAGGTTCTGCCTCACTGCCGGTCTCGGCGGGATGGGTGGCGCACAACCGCTCGCCATCACCATGAACGAGGGCGTTGGCCTCATCGTCGAAGTGGACCCGGCACGCGCCAAGCGTCGCCTCGACATCGGTTATGTAGACAGGGTGGTGGATGACCTCGAGGAGGCCATGACCCTCGTCGAGGAATTCAAGGACAAAGAGAAGCCGCAGTCCATCGGTCTGATTGGCAACGCCGCTGACATCTACCAGGAACTGGTGATGCGCGGTGTCATCCCCGACGTGGTCACCGACCAGACCTCCGCGCACGAGGCGCTGATGTACATCCCCACCGGGCTGTCGGTGGCCGCCGCGGATGAACTGCGCAAGTCGGACCCCGAAGAGTACAAAAAGCGGGCCATGGCTTCCATGGCGCAACATGTAAAAGCCATGCTCGCCTTCCAGCGCAAGGGAGCCGAAGTCTTCGACTATGGCAACAACCTGCGCCAGCAGGCCTACAACTATGGCGTGACCGACGCCTTCGAATTCCCCGGATTCGTTCCGGCTTACATTCGCCCGCTTTTCTGCGAGGGCAAGGGGCCCTTCCGCTGGGTGGCCCTCTCCGGCGACCCCGAAGACATCTACAGGACCGACGAAGCGGTGCTGGAACTGTTCCCCGACGATGACCACCTGCGCCGCTGGTTGAAGATGGCGCGCGAGAAAGTCCCGTTCCAGGGATTGCCGGCGCGCATCTGCTGGCTAGGCTACGGTGAACGCACCAGGGCCGGATTGAAGTTCAATGAGATGGTGGCGGATGGGACCCTGAAAGCACCCATCGTAATCGGGCGCGATCACCTCGACTGCGGCTCGGTCGCCAGCCCCAACCGCGAGACCGAGGCGATGAAGGACGGCTCGGATGCCATCTCCGACTGGGCCATCCTGAATGCGCTAATCAACGCTGTCGGCGGGGCCACCTGGGTCTCGTTCCACCATGGCGGTGGGGTGGGCATCGGCTACAGCCAGCATGCCGGGCAGGTCATCGTGGCCGACGGCACGCCCGAAGCAGCCATCCGTCTGGAGCGCGTCCTGACCACCGACCCTGGCCTGGGTATCGTCCGCCATGCCGACGCCGGGTACGAGCAGGCCATCGCAGCAGCCAAACGGCATGGCATTAAAATGCCAATGTTGAAGTGATTTATACGGTGACGCAGCAGGCTGTACCTTTGCGATTTCATACCCGTTTGCGGTACAATCTGGCCCGGTTTTTTTAACCAGGAGTAAGAAATTATGGAAACCAGACGAATTGCAGTCCTCACCAGCGGCGGTGACGCCCAGGGCATGAATGCAGCCGTGCGGGCCGTGGTGCGCACCGCCTTGGATAAAGGGGTGGAAATCTACGCCATTTACGAGGGATACCAGGGATTGGTCCAGGGCGGCGACTGCATCCAAAAAATGGACTGGGACTCGGTCGGTGGGATTTTGCACCGCGGCGGGACCATCATCGGGACAGCCCGCAGTGAAGAGTTCCGCACCCGTGAGGGACGCCAAAAAGCAGCCCGCAACTTGATCCAGAATGGGATTGACGGGCTGGTCGTCATCGGCGGCGACGGCTCGTTGACCGGGGCAAACCTCTTTCGTCAGGAATGGTCCTCGCTGGTTGATGAGCTTGCCAAAAGTGGTGAGATCAGCACCGGGGACGCCTCCAAGTATTCCAGCCTTCTCATCGTCGGGTTGGTCGGATCGATTGACAATGATTTCTCCGGTCCGGATATGACCATCGGCACCGACAGTGCCCTGCACCGTATCACCGAGGCAGTGGACGCTATCACCAGCACCGCCGCCAGCCACCAGCGCACGTTCATCGTCAAAGTGATGGGCCGTAATTGTGGTTACCTTGCACTATACAGCGCCCTGGCCACTGGTGCCGACTGGGTGTTGATCCCCGAAGCCCCGCCGGACGTGGACAACTGGCAGGAAGTGATGGTCGAACGCTTGAAAGCCGGTACCAAGGCCGGGAGGCGCGACCACATCATCATCATTGCCGAAGGCGCCCGCGACCGCCAGGGCAAATACATCGGCAGCACGGACGTTCAACGGGTGCTGGAAGAGCACCTGGGTGAGGAAGTGCGCGTGACCGTGCTCGGCCACGTCCAGCGTGGTGGGCATCCAAGCGCCTACGACCGCATCCTGGCCACCCAGTTGGGTTACGAAGCGGTCGAAACCCTGCTGAATGCCAAGCCCGAAGATGAACCCGTGGTGGTCGGTACCAAAGCCAACCACATCACCCATTTCCCGTTGATGGAATGCGTGAATAAGACCCGGGCCGTGGTCGAGGCAATTGCCGCCCGGGATTACGAAAAAGCCATGAGCTTGCGCAGCACCAGTTTCAAGGATGCCTTGAATACGCTGACCACCATGGTGCGCGCCCTGCCCCGCCCGGCTGCCCCTGGTCAGAAACGTTTTCGTATCGCCGTCCTCAATTCCGGCGCCCCCGCCCCGGGCATGAACACCGCCGCCAGGGCGGCCATCCGTCTTGGCTTGGACCAGGGTCATATCATGCTGGGGATCAGGAACGGTTTCGATGGCCTGGCCAAGAACGAAGTCCAGGAATTGAACTGGATGGATGTGTCCGGTTGGGCTTCCTTGGGCGGGTCCATGCTGGGGACCAGCCGGGTCGTTCCGCAGGGCAGTGACCTGTACGCCATCGCCCGCACGATCGAAAACAATTTCATCAACGCCCTGCTGGTCATTGGCGGCTGGAACGGGTATGAAGCGGTCCATACGATGCTTACCTCCCGGCCTAACTTCCCGGCCTATAACATCCCGATCATCTGCCTGCCGGCTTCGATCAACAACAACCTGCCCGGCTCGGAGTTCAGCATCGGCGCCGATACCGCCCTCAACAGCATTGTCGATGCAGTGGACAAGATCAAGCAGTCGGCGGTGGCCACCCGGCGCTGTTTCGTGGTCGAAGTGATGGGACACTGGTGTGGCTACCTGGCCCTGATGAGCGGACTGGCCACCGGCGCAGAGCGTGTCTACATCCCCGAGGAAGGTGTCACCCTGCGGGACATGCAGGTTGATATCGAAAAGCTCAATCGCGGTTTCGATGCCGGCAAGCGGCTTGGTCTGATCATCCGTGCCGAATACGCCAATAAAATATATACCACCGCCTTCATGTGCGCCCTTTTCGAAGAGGAGGGCCGGGAAGTATTCGACGTGCGCCCGGCCGTCCTGGGCCACCTGCAGCAGGGCGGAGACCCCTCCCCCTTTGACCGCATCCAGGCCACCCGGCTTTCCCGCCTGTGTCTGGAATATCTCATCAATGAGTGCAACCAGGGCAGCAACAACTGCGCTTTCATCGGCCTGCAAAAGGGAAAATTCAATTTCCATGACATGCGCGATTTCGAGCGCATGATTGACTCCCGCTACGAGCGCCCGAAGGAACAGTGGTGGTTGGAATTGAAAGGCATCTCCAGTCTGATGGCGAAGTTCAGTCCGACAGACTAGAAAACAAAAATTTCACTTCTCATAACTTTTTTCCAAACCTTTTCCCTTAGACTAAAGGATTGAAGAAACAAGGGTTCGGTGAGATTTACTCGCCCAATCCTCGTTTTCATAATCCTGCGAAGTACAAAGGTATTGATTGAAACCAGTCTTTTTTGTGATATAATATGGACTAATATTATCATATAAGTATATTATATAAGCAGACTATGTTTAATCTCGGGAAGAAACAGGAAAAGGTTCACATATTTATGCAAGCAGCAGTATCTCTGGAAAGGAGCTAAAAATGAAAATAACCATTACGAAAAATGAGAAGCCCGTCCCCGTCACCATTCTCCACCTGGACGGCATACTGGATGGAGCCAATTACGAGAGCTTGATCGACGAAGCCCAAAAGGTTTTCGCCACCGGCGCCCGCGACATCATCCTGGACCTGAGCAACCTGACCTTTATCAGCAGCGCTGGGTTGGGGTCATTGCATCGCGTGGCCTTGTTGTTCCAGGGTAAAAAACATCCTGCAAAGGATGAAAGCTGGGCCGCCTACCGCTGGGCCGCCTACCGCTCCATTGACCCCGACCACAAGCGCAGGACCCAGGAGCATGTCAAACTGCTCTCCCCCGCCAGGCAGGTTCGGGAGGTGCTCGATTTGATTGGCTTCAGTTCCCTCTTCGAAATTCACACCGATCTACACCAGGCGGCAGCCTCTTTCCACCTTACCGTGCCTTAGGAAGCCAGCTTACTGTAAGCGCTTTTTTCACCCCGGATCGCCTCGGGGCTGAGTTGATGGTCTACATTAGGAGTACAAAAATGGAAATAACAATTACGCGAATAGAAAAGCCCGTCCCAATCACTATTCTGCACCTGGAAGGCAAACTGGACGGAGCCAATTACGAGAGCTTGATCGACGAAGCGCAAGAAGTGTACGCTGCCGGCGTCCGCGACATCATCCTGGATATGAGCCAATTGATCTTTATCAGCAGCGCCGGGTTGGCCGCGTTGCATCAGGTGGCCCTGATGTTCCGGGGCGAAAAGCATCCTGGCCAGGATGAAGGCTGGGCTGCCTATCACGCCATTGACCGCGACCGCGGCAGCAGGACCCAGGAGCATATCAAACTGCTTTCCCCGAGCGAACAGGTACGACGGGTGCTTGACCTGACCGGCTTTAGTTCCCTCTTCGAAATTTACACCGACCTCCACCAGGCGGTAGCCTCTTTCAGCCTTGTTTCACCTGTAATGGAAACTCGTCTGCCATAGTACCTGGCGGTTGTTTCTGTTACAGGATGATTTCAAACGAGATGCTACTTCGAGCATCCCGTTTTTTATTTTCAGACTGCATTTATTGATGGGGGGAACAGAGCCGCTATACTAGGTGTTTATGCGAGAGTGCATGAATAGAACTACCCCGGACGATAAAGCTAACCGGGGCCAAGAGTGGAAATAAATAAGGGGAATGGGGTCGTTGTGCGTTTCCCATGAAAAGACTATACTCCAAGGTGTATGAAACGCCTTTTATTTGTGTTACTTGTTTTTTTCATGGGTATCACAATGGCAGCTTGCGGGCCGGGAAATATGTTTGGTCCCACCCATGGAGCAACACCAACAATCAAAATAACACCAACTCCGCCAGCCAATACACCCCTGCCTGCTGCCTCAACGACCAGCATTCCACTGCATTATGTTGACCCCGTTGATGGCCTTATACAAATTATTTGGGCATCAGATCCTGAATTGTCCCAATATGATCCAGAATCCACTGCATATGCTGAATTTCCTGAAGCTTTAAAGCAGCTTTCAGCCATGGGTTCAAATGCCATTGACGCCGCCTCTGCCCTGGCGGTGGCAATCACTTTCCCTCGTCCAGATTCATACTTGGCGGCGCAAACCATAATTTCTCTCGGACCCGAGATTACATCAACATTATTACCTATACTCATTGGTAACCTTAAAAACCAGAAACCTGAAGTCCGCATCTATTCGGTTATTTTATTAGGTTATGCAGGGAATGATGCCTCATGTGCTGTTGGCGATATTAGTCCGCTTTTATGGGATTCTGATCAATCGGTTCGCTCTGCGGTAGCATTGGCATTGGAAAGAATCACCGAACAAAACCTGGTTGCAAGTGAGTATGAAATTGTAATTACCTCTTCGTTCCTGGCGAATTCAATATCGGCAGATACTCCGGAAGGAAAAATTGTTGGAACAGCAAGAAAATGGTGGACAGAACAAGGCTCAAAGGTCAACTGGCACCCCAGTTATGACCTATGTGACCCTTAACCTTCATGGTAAAAACCACCCAATAAGGGCCTGCACAGGTCGCGCAAGGCGAGTGGCTGGAGAGGCACCGCTAAACGCTCGTTAACGGTATAGCGCACTGCGGTTTGCACCGCGGGATTGCTACGCGAAGACCTTGCCCCCGTAAGTGCAACCCTTTTTTGTATAGGATAAATGGGAATAAAGCGGAATGTCTGTAGAAATGAATATTGGTTCCAGAAATACCCTTGCAATTATCAGCTTCGTTTTCGGTTTACTTGCGTTTCTAAGTACCGTAATCCTTTCCAACAACATCCTTACTGGTATATTTGGGCTCGCTGCCATGATCATTGGCGCATTGGCTCTGAAACAGATAAAGAAACAAAGCGAAAAAGGAAAAGGGCTGGCCATAATAGGCATTGTTCTGGGGATCCTATCCATCGCATATTTTCTATTGGGAGCTGTTTATTATTTATTCCTCACATTATTCTACCGGGCCATCAGCGGGTGATAGGTTTAGAGCGGTGCGGCAGCGGGCAATAGCCCGGATGGCTTCGGTGCAGACACAACCCGATCTAATGAGATTGGCACTCTGAAAAAAGGAGAATCAATATGCGACTGCAGGATGAAGTAACTCTGATCACTGGCGGAGCTGCCGGGATTGGAAAGGCCACTGCGCTGCGCTTCGCTGAAGAAGGCGCCAAAGTGGTGATCTGCGATGTAAACCAGGAAGCAGGCGAAGCGCTTCTCAAGGAACTCGGACCTGCCGCCCGTTTTGACAGGGTCAACGTAGCCGAAAGGCAGGAGGTCCAGGTCTGGGTTGACTCCGTGATCAGCCAGTATGGTTGCATTGACGTGCTGATCAATAATGCCGGCATCACCCGCGATGCCCAGTTCGTCAAGATGAAAGACGGCGAACTAATCAAACAGATGGAAGAGGCGGCCTTTGACCAGGTGATTTCGGTCAACCTGAAAGGCGTCTTCAATTGCACCCAGGCTGTCGCACCCTGCATGATCAAACAGGGCGGCGGCGTGATCGTGAACGCCTCGTCGGTGGTGAGTTTGTACGGTAATTTTGGCCAGACCAACTATGCTGCAACCAAGTCTGGAGTGATTGGCATGACCAAGGTCTGGGCGCGCGAGCTGGGAAAGTATGGCATCCGGGTTAATGCGGTTGCCCCGGGCCTGATCCTGACGGAAATGTTGCAGAAAATGCCCGAGAATGTGCTGGCTGAGATGAAAGCGCACACCCCCCTTGGCCGCCTGGGCAACCCGCGCGACATTGCCAACGCTTACCTGTGGCTGGCGAGCGATGAGGCTGCCTTTGTCCATGGAGCCACCATCAGCGTCGATGGCGGAATTGTCATCGGCACGTAGGATTTTAGATTTTTTGCAAGCGCACCTTATGGCTGGCCGTATTTTTCGGTGAGCAGCTTTTTGTCAATTTTTGCAGCGGCTGTCTTGGGCAGCGAGTCGACAAACAGGACCGATTTCGGGATCTTGAATTTTGCCAGGCGCGTCTGGCAGAATGCGATCAATTCATCCGCTGTCAAAATCGCGCCAGGTTTGAGAACAATGAGCGCACGTCCCACCTCACCCCATTTTTCATCAGGCACACCGATCACGGCGGCTTCGGCCACCGCCGGTTGCGCGTGCAAAACGCTTTCGATCTCGGCGGGGTAGACGTTTTCACCACCCGACTTGTACATATCCTTGGAGCGGCCGACGATGTAATAACATCCGTCCGCATCGCGCCGCGCCAAGTCGCCCGTGTGCATCCAGCCATCGATGATCGCATGGGCAGTCTCTTCCGGCTTGCCCCAGTAGCCTGCGCAAACATGGGGGCCGCGCACGATCAATTCACCCACCTCGTCCGTGTCACATTCGCCGCTTTTGCCATTGATGATTTTTACATCTATGTGGATCAACGGATAACCGACCGACCCGGGTTTTTCCAATCGCTTTTCGGGCGGCATCCAGAACGTGTTGGGTCCTGCTTCGGTCAGGCCATAGCCCGTGAACAATCGAATGCCGCGTTCGGCAAACCGTTCAACGATGGGCAACGGGCAGGAGGCGCCACCGCTTCCGCAGATTTTCAGCGAGGTGAGATCGGCTTGCGTCCAGCGCGGGTGTTGTTGCATCATGATGTACATGGTAGGCACACCCACCAGCAAGGTCACGTGCTCATCGCGGACCAGGTCAAAAACCTGGTCAACATCGAACGTGCGACAAACGATCGAAGTGCCACCGATGTGGACGAGCGGCGCCGTAAAGATGTTGAATCCGCCTGTGTGAAACAACGGTGTATTCAGGATGGTGATGTCATCGGGGCCCAGTCCCCAACCCATCACCGTGTTGACCGAATTGGCTGTGATGGAGCGGTGGGTTAAGATCGCCCCTTTGGGCAGGCCCGTTGTGCCGCCCGTGTAGCAGATCGCCCAGGCGTCATTCCAATCGAGTTTCTCTTCAGGGGGTTCGGCATCCGCGAAACGCTCGCGTTCAGAAAAGAGAATGTCGCTAGACTGGAGGCATTGGTCAAACGCGACCCAGGNTTTGACACTGGGCNCGCTGGCATGCACCGCCTCGGTTTGTGCGGCGAATTCCTTGCTGTAGATAAACACTTTTGGAGTCGCATCGTTGAGCAGTCCGCTCAATTCGTGCGGGGTCAGCCGCCAGTTGAGCAATTGGATCACCGCACCGATCTTTCCACACGTGAACCACAGGTCGAGGTATTCAACGCAGTTCATTGCCAAGATCGCAATNCGGTCGCCTTTGCGCACATCCAGGGCTTCGCGCAAAAAATTAGCCGTGCGATTGACAGTGCGGTTCCATTCGCGATAGGTGATGCGCCGCTTGNCGTGCAGGGTATCAATGAGCGCCACTTTGTCCGGCGTGAGCATCTCGCGCCGTGTGAGCCAGTTATTGAGATACATATTTTCTCCTTTGAACCATCGTTATTCCCATTTCACAACGGACGCCGACCAGGCATACCCGATACCCGCCGCGACCATCACCATCACCATTCCCTCGCGCAGGCGGCCTGTCTCCAACCCTTTCTTGATCGAGAGCGCCTGGTCCTGCTGGCCGATATGCCCGTAATCGCCCAGGTAGAACGACTGGTCATCGCGCAATCCCAGTTCCTGCAGGACGAATTGATGCGCCGAGGGTTTCATGTGCAGGATGTTCAGGTAACCAATGTCGCCGCGGGTCAATCCGCTTTGTACCAGCGCCTTGTCGATCACCGCCAGGAAGTTTTGTAGCGAAAGCCGGTCGAGGCGCTCTTTCATTCCTTCGGGGTCCGGCACGTCAATGGTATTGCGCCGTGCGGCAATTGCTTCGGCAGTGACGGGTTCGATCGTCCCGCCAGCAGGGATGATCACGTCCAGCGAGAACGAACCATCCACCATCACTGCTGATCCGAGCAGGGGATGGCGCGGATAATTTTTCTGCAATAGCAGGGCGCCGCCGCCNGCACTCAATCCAAACACAAAGCGCGAACGCAGGTTGGTGTAATCGATTAGATCGCCGTTACGATAGCCGCCCGCGATGAGGACCGTGTTAATTTCGGGATCGCTCAGCATCATGGCCTTGGCCATCTTAAGGGTTGCCATCGTCGTCGCACAGCGCATCTGCACATCGATCGCCCAGGCGCGCCGTGCTCCCAGGTCGTACGCCAGTTTGATCCCGGCTGTCCAGAGTGGATACTCTTTCCACTCTTCGGTCGTGCACAAAACCAGGTCAACCTCGGCGGGTTGGATGGGGGTCTGTGCGAAGGCGTCCTGCGCAGCCCACAAGGCCATGGCGTTGGTGTGATCTTTTGGCCCCGGGACCGGCTTGCGTCGTATCCCCATCTTGTTGGCGATAATGTCTTCGGGGATACCCGACTGGCGTGCGATATCGGCGGCCGTGATGAATGTTTGCGGAAGGTACACACCTGCCGAAACGATGCCAATGCTGGGTTGGATTGACATCAAACGCGCCCTTAGCTTTTCAGGAATTGTGTCACCGTGGCATTGAATTGATCAGCCATTTCGATTGTGAATGCGTGACCGCCTTTGGGGAAGATCTTCAGCTGGACGTTTGGAATTTTGGCAGCAAGCATGCGGGCATTTTCCACGGGCACAACCCGGTCAGCATTGCCGTGGGCGATCAATGTCGGCGCGGTGATCTGGGCAACCCGCTCTTCGGCGTTGAATCCCGGGGTGGCCATTGCCTGGCGTTGATACGCGGGTACAGGTTGCGGATGGGCAACGCGCCACTGCACATACTCGTCCACGAGTTCAGGATGAGCCTGTTGCCATTCAACTGACGTGAATAATTTGAAATTATTGCGGATGTCAGTTTCGGGGTTGCCCGTGCGATTCATCATCTCGACGATCGTTTCCTTGGGAGTTGGGATCGCATTCGGCCCGCCAAAATTGGTGCTGACCAGGACCAGTTTGTTGACCATGGCAGGATAATTCAAGGCAAATTCCTGCGCGATCAGCCCGCCCAGCGATGCGCCGACGATGTGGGCGCGCCCAATCCCAAGCGCCTTCAACAGCCCGGCCGTATCATCGGCAAACATCTTGATACTGTATGGATCTTCAGGTTTGTCGGATTCCCCTGCGCCGCGGTTGTCAAAGGCAATCACCTGGAAATGTTTCGATAACTCGGGCGTTTGGCGGAACCACAGGAATGTGTCCGCGCCCAGCCCGCCGATGAGGACCACCGGTTCTCCCNCTCCGTGAATTTCGTAATGAATGTTGATTCCGTTCGCTAGAATTTTAGGCATCTCTTCCTCCTTCATAAGTGGGAACGATCAGGCTGACACCTGCTTGTAGGATAGGATCAGAGCNGAGGGACATTCCTGATCCCATCCGGGTATGGTTATTATACGGCGATTTGCAAAATGCATGCCATTCATTGGCTAACCTTTCCCCCCACCGCGCCCAGCCCATCCGGAGCCNCGAGCCTCCTCGCGCGTGCTCTTCTCCCGAGCATGATTGATTTTATCAAGATTTCGATGTACTATTTCCTTGCAACCCGATGGAGAAAGGACAATTGCGATGAAAGTCAAATTTTCCCGTCGTGATTTTCTCAAGATTTCGCCGGTAAGCCTCGGTGAGTGTTTCTGATGGTGGCTTATCCCTCGGTGTAGCTGCGCGAAGACCTTGCCTCCGCAAGTGCAACTCTATCTTGAATAGGATAAATAGAAAAAACGGAATGCCTGCAGAATCAAATATTGTTTCCNGAAATACCCTTGCAATAATCAGCTTCGTTTTTGGTTTACTTGCGATTCTTAGTGCCGTGATTCTTACCAACAACATCATTACTGGTTTATTCAGGCTCGCTGCCATGATCATTGGCGCTGTAGCTCTGAAGCAGATAAAGAAACGAGGCGGAAAAGGAAAAGGGTTGGCCATAGAAGGTATTGTGGCTGGGGATTCTGCCGATCGCATACTTTATATTGGGGGCTGTTTATTATTTATTCTTTACATTATTCTACCGGGCCATCAACGGGTGACAGGTTCAGAATAGAGCGGCGCCGGGCGATAGCCCGGATGGCTTAGGTTCGGCAGGTAACTCCCAATTTGGCGTAGAGCGAGGAGGGGGTGATTCTCCTCTTACTGATTTAGAATTTATGTTCTATAATAACGCTTGTCGATAAGCACTTGCATCGCCCCCAAAGGGGATTCGTTCCGCGAAATTTCATAAAAAAGTGACTTTAATTCATATGGACAGGTTCACCGCTCTGCTGTTGCTCCCCCCTTTCGCGTGCCATTGCAAGCCGTCGTCCTTGTAGTGACGACCCATGGGTCGGCTGAGGCAGCGAAGTCGAAGGATGACGGCGACACCGTCCCGGTGCTCTTCCGGGAAGCAATTTCCTATTCTACTCTGGCACCTCTAGTACTTCTGGTCCTCTGTCTTCTGTTTTTTT
>Ga0031655_10002004_pt1 | contig 11900 bp, 15 predicted proteins | sample FrelakmetHBP12HB_FD_55187 | JGI IMG/M metagenome (GOLD analysis project Ga0031655, IMG submission 55187) | Freshwater lake sediment microbial communities from the University of Notre Dame, USA, for methane emissions studies -HBP12 HB | ecosystem: Environmental > Aquatic > Freshwater > Lake >... | reverse complement strand
ATGCCGCGCCGCTATCTATAGATTCAATTTTTATTTAATTGGCTTGCTTTTATAGTAAAAATAAAGTAGTTTTAAATTATGAGTCAGCAAACTCCAAAAGAAAATTAATATCTAATCAGGTGCAATAAGCCCTTGCCCGGTGTGTTTCTTGCTGACTCTCACCGGGGCCTGATTAGTTTTTTATATGGGAATAAAATGAATTTTACTAATTATTTTTCCCACGATTCAAATGCAAGAGAAGATGAAAAAATAATAAAAATGCGAATGACGCATGATTGGTATGGATATGGTTTGTATTGGGCGATAATAGAGCTTTTACGTGATTCGTCTGGGTATAAAATGCAAACTCAATATAGTTGCATTGCATACACGTTGCATACTAGCACCGAAATTATAGAAAGTATTATTACTAAATTTGATTTGTTTGTCATTGAGAATGATGTTTTTTACTCAAAGTCCCTCATAGAAAGAATGTTAATAAAAGAAGAAATATCTGTCAAGTCAAAAAATGCTGCTAATATTAGATGGAAAAAATACCATGAAAATCAAACACTTAATGCGAATGCATTGCTAATGCATAGCGACCGCAATGCAACCGCTATGCAAGGAAAGGAAACTAAGGAAACAAAGGAAAGAAAAGAAAAAGAAATATATAAAGAAAATTTTTCTTCTTTTGAGGTTTTAAAAAACAAAATAGAAAATGTTTTAAAAAACAAAAGCAACAAAAAAGAAGAAACAACTAAAGACATAGGACATTTTGAAGAGAAAGAAAAAAAAGAAAATTTGTCCGAAGAATGTTGTTTGCAGGAAAACGCATTAGAGGCCGTTTTAAGCCCGGATAATCCGGAAAAGATGGAATGTGTCGCCTCTACACCTGATGTTGGCTGCAAAGCGGCAAGGATTGAGCCTGAAACGGAAGCGGAGGTTATTCCTCCAGACGTTAATGAGGTTGAAGCATATTGCTTAGAAAGAAATAATGGGATTGATGCGAAGGGTTTTTGTGATTATAACACTGCAAGGGGATGGATGATGGGTAAGGCAAAGATGATGTCATGGAAGGCTTGTGTTCGGGTGTGGGAGAATAACAATCAGCTTGGTAAAGATAATGGAAAAAATTTTGAGAAGAAGTCGTTTATAGAATTTTAGTGCAATTGATTTCGTTAGGATTTTATGAAGTACGTTAAATGTCCTTTATGTGGGTCGAAGATGAATTTGCGATCTGGTCGTTTTGGTAGTTTTTATGGATGTGGTTCATACCCAAAATGCACGAAGATTATTAAGATTAGTGATGCGGTTCGTTGCATGGTGAATGAAACGGATCACGTTGACGATGATCTTGACACAGTGAGTAAGGCAATTGCAGGGTCAAAGACAGTAAGGGTATCTAAAGAATCACCGATGACAATATTGCCTGAAAGTGGATTGCCGACAAGTGTTTTCCCACTTTTGAAATTTAAGTTTAGTGAGTTTACGCCTGAACAAGTAGAGAGTATGAAATATTATGACAAGGATTGTAATTTTGTTCTTGCGCTCCCGACAGGATCAGGAAAAACTAGTTCAGCAGAAATGTTTATGGCGCATTCTTTGCGGCAGGGTAAAAAAGTAGCGTACATAAGTCCGTTAAAGGCACTAGCGCAGGAGAAGTATGATGATTGGTCTGGTGATTCACACGAATGGTCAAAGAAAAAAAATGCAATATTGACAGGTGATTATACGTTAAGTAGTGAAAAGGTAAAGTGGTTAAATGATGCGGATATTATACTTCTTACAAGTGAAATGTTGTGTAGCAGGGTAAGAAAAAGAGAGAGCGAGAAAAGTGAGTTTCTTGACAAGTTGGGAACACTTATAATTGATGAATCGCACCTTTTAGCGTCATCTCGCGGCCCTACTATCGAGTGTGGGTTGATGAAATTCACAAAGATTAATCCTGATTGTAGGATAGTTTTTCTTTCAGCTACAATGCCGAATGTTATTGATATGTGTGGTTGGTTGACAAAGCTGAATGGTAAGAAAACAGAAATGATTAATACTGACCAAAGACCTGTCCCATTAGAAGTGCATTGGGTGACGTATGATGATCGTGGAAGGGCTTCTGAGGTAAGTGATGCGAAGATAGAGGCTTCAATAGGAATAGTTGACGAGTTCCCGGATGATAATTTCATTTTGTTTGTTCATTCAAAGGCAATTGGTAGAAAGTTAAGGGATAAGTTAAGAGAACGTGGGTATGAGGCAGAGTTTCATTGCGCGGATTTGAGTAAGGATGATAGGGGAAGAATAGAAAGGGCGTTTCGATCAAAAGAATTGCGAGTTTTAGTCGCTACAAGTACAATTTCTATGGGCCTAAATATTTGACAGAGGAATTTAAGATTGAAATGAGAAGTTATCCTTTGTATGACACTCTCGATGAGGCAAGAAAGGCATGGGAAAGTTTTGCTAAATCACAATGTTTTACTTGGAGTATGGAGAGTATTTAATGGCAAGAAGGGTCGTAGTGGTAGGAGTTCACAGAGGAAGTAGTGAGGTCGATCCAATGGACATTATACAAGAAATTGGCCGCGCAGGTAGAAAGGGACTTGACAAAAAGGGAGATGCTTATGTATTAATGCCCAGAAGTAAATTTATTGGATTAAGGGAGAAATATAAAACATCACCTCCGATTGTATCAAGGATGATTACCAATGATAAAGAAGGGATTGACAATGTTGTTTTTCATGCGGTGAGTGAAGTAGCAGAGAATAGTGTTTGTACGATTAGGGAGTTTCGAGAGTGGTATAATAGATCGTTGGCGGCATATCAGGGTTGTGAGTTGTCTGATGTAGATGCAAAAACAATATTTGACTTGCTGGTAAGCATTAGGGCGGTAAAGATTGAGGATGGATTATATAAGGCTACCGGCCTTGGAAAGATAGCAAGCGTGATGTATATGAACCCCTATGATGTTTTTGCATGGTATATGAATTTCGGGAAAATTATTAAGACGAGATGGATTACTGATAATTATGCTATTTCATGGGCGTTTGCGAATTGTCGAATGTTTGATACTGGTTTTGTATCGGCAGAGGATACAGATTGTTCTCTGTCTTTTTTGGGGAAATGTCGTGAGATAGGATTGCAGATGTTTAACACAAGGGCTTCGAGTGGTGCGGCTTTTGCTGCTTGCCTTGGGGATAGATTTATGGCTTCTGAGGTGAGAGATAATCGTGTTGATTTATTAAGAATGGATATAGAGCGAATTGTTACAACAGTATCAATGATTAGCGGATATGCAAAATGGAGTGTGGGCGATTTTTTTCAGAGATTATTGATAAGGTTTAAATACGGTGTGAATGATTCTTTGGTTGATTTATGTAAATTAAGGGGTATTGGAGCGGTTAGGGCGGGGATGCTGTATTCGGCTGGAATAAAGAATAGGGATGACATGGTTAGAAATAAAGATGCGTGTGTTAAGGCTCTTGGTGGTAGTGACCACGCATTAAAAATATATGAGGATGCTTTATCGAAAGGATAGTTATGCTTGATGAAGGTTGTGATGAATGTGGATTGCCAATGGGAAATGAATTGTTTAAAATGCTTTCTGAAAGATTTGGTAATATGTTGCAAAAAAAGGAAGAAGAGTATGAGATGCATTCTGCATTGAGCGAAGAGTTTCTGAAGGAGCATAAGGCTATTGAGTTAGAGTTTTGTTTTACCAGAAACAAAATGAAGGAGCTTGATGCAAGAAACAATTTATTGTGGGCAAGAATAATGGAGAGTGTTAAAATATATGATAAGGATTTGAGGATAGAAGGCGAGTTTTTGATGATAAAGAAGGAGATTAAAGACAACAAGTAGTATTTAACTTTTGACAGGAGGGGTTATGCGTAGATTGGTTGGTTTTGTATGTCTTGTTGCGTGTTTTTTTGCGGGATGTTCAAATGAGTCTGTTGTATCTCAGAAGAGAAGTGGTTTGGTTATAACGAATCAGTCAGATCATCATGTTTTTGTTGATTACCAGAGTGCAATAGAACTGTTTGTGGAGGCTTCGGGGCAAGGTGCGTTGTCTTACCAGTGGAAAGTATCTGGAGGCCCGTATGATGGATTTGTCGATATATTAGGGNCCACTGGATCGACATATACAAAGAGTGTAGCGGAGAGAGGTGATAATGGTTTGGTATATTTGTGCGTTATTTCTGATGAAAATNGATCAACAGAGAGTATGTATATGGTTGTTGTGGTTGATAAGATGCCTCCAGTTATAGTTACTCAGCCGGAAGATGAGTCTGTTAGTGCTGGGGAAACTATTTATTTGTATGCTGAAAGTGATGGGACACAGCCGATTGATCCAGTGTGGAAGAAGAATGGTGTTGTGATAGAGGGTGCGACTTCTTCTTTGCTTGAAATTGATAATGCGTTAATATCAGATGTCGGAGAGTATACTTGTGAAATGAGTAATGAGTGGGGAAGTGTGGTAACAAGGATTGCAACGGTAGGGGTGAAATAATGTCGATAGAGATGTGTTTGATATTTTTTCTTTGGCTGTTTTTGATGGGGCTTGCCGTATTGCAGTGGTATGCAATTAGAAGAACAAGATCGGATATGAAGAGAATTTTGGAGTACACGAAGGAGTGTGTGAAAATAGCCAACGAAAGAGCAGATATGCTTAATGGAATGATAGATAAGATGGGTAGTGATGATGATGATTGACATTTTATGTGTTTTGTGGTATATTAACAGTATATATCGGCTTCATTCCAAAAGGCAGACTCCATTCGGTGTGCCATTGTTGGGCCTAAAGACCAGCGAACTCGACCCTCGCTGGCCTTTTTATTTTCCCTATTGACAAAACATAATTTTTATAGTATACTTACTATATATAACAAAACACAAACAGGAGGTCGAGATGAGTGTGGAGTTTGAACATTGTATCAGTAGGGATGATGAAGAAATCTGTTTAATTGTTGAGTATGACTATACCCCAAGAGAAAGGATGACAGAATGTTATCCTGGGTGTAATGAAGACGTTGAAATATGTTGGGTAAGGAGAAAAGATACAAAGCAGGTGTTTATCCTTACCAATGAGGAGAAAATAGAAATTGAGCAGGTATGTTTTGATGATGCTCATAGAAGAATTGAGGAGAATAAACTGGAGCGTCAGTTAGAACGCTCTGAAAGGAGAGACGAATTTTGGCTTTAATAGGTTGGTACTATTTGCATACGAATGGAGAGCTTATTTATAAGCGTGAGCTTGGTGATACGGCGGCAGATATTCGTGAGTCTGATTTCGCAAGAGCAATGTGGCCTGTCGATGATGATGATAGAGAGATGGCATGGACAATACTTGTCGAGGCACTTGCGCTTGATGCAAGAAATGACAGAATAAAAGAGCTTGCTGTAAAATGGAATTGTACGAATGATGATGCTATTCATTATGCCAACAGGGTCGGATGCATTTTAGGGAAAGACGGTAATCAGTATACAGCAACAAGGAAGGACTTTATTGATTTGCATGATTCGTTGGCAGGGTTCGGTGATACACGTCTTGATGCTATGGCCGATTTATGTAAGAGACTTGGATACAAAGGCGGTAAAATGTGGAATGCCGGATTTAAGGATTTGTTGAAATAGGAGGGTTCATGGAGATTTTAATGGGTAGAGATTCAATTGGTCTTGCGAAGATCAAAGAGCGTATTGATAGAGGTGAGGTTGTTGGTATTGCCTTTGAGCCGGGAGGGGCATGGAGAGTAGATTTTGTAATTGTAAAGACGGAGTTCATTAATTATTCCACAAGAGAAAAAGAAAAGATCACTATTCCCGGAACGAATGATGACTATTATCTGTTTGTTCATACCAACGGTAGCTATCTGAATTATGTTTTTGGCTCCTTTGCAAGTAAGTCTTATCTCATGTCGAAGTTCCGATGGAACGACTGCAAGGAGATGGATGACCTTGAGTGGTTCGTGAATGGAATAGTTACCGGCCACTGTACAAAATGCAATAATAGAATAGGGGAGTGTATTTGTGAAAAATGATTTTGAGCAGTTGTTGTTTGCCGCAGAGAACGTGCGAGATATGTTTTATTTCCTTTCTGATTCAGATAAAGTTAATTCTGCCTTGTACAAGCAGGCAAAGAAGAGCGTTGGTATATTTAATCGAGAGATTAAGTCCAAAAGTAAGGAGTTGCAGTACGAGATAATGAGTGATTATGGATTTATTCTTACGTTTTCAATAGAGTTACCAGACAGAGAAATCTTGCTCTTCAATAAAACAACGCTTGAGCAGGAAATAGCGAAAATAGAGGGTTTTATAGAGAGATTGAGGTTTTTTGTTGATAGTAAAAAATAACTATTGACAAAACCATTTTTTATTAGTATAATTAAACTGTATAACAAAACATAAACTTTAAAAAAGGGGTCGAGTATGTTCTTTTTACAGTNTTATTCAAGTAAGGTTTTGGATGAAAGGACTCTCAGTTCAGCGGAAGCCGAGTTGGATGCGATTGAGAGTAAGTGCTATGATGACGTAGTTGATACTAAAGACTTCATTTATAACGGAGAAAGCCTGAGTATCGGTGGGGTGTGTGAGCAGTCTGGTTTTACCCCTACCGGTCTTGACCAGTTTGGTCGGTTTTTAGGGGTTAAGGCGTATTTTTTTAATCGTTTACGGGCTATTACTCGATACAATGTTTTTACGGATGTGATTGATGATGCCCACAGCATTCAGTCTTCTGCAAAGGTGCGTTTTTATGATGGTAATGTCCGGGCGGTGCTTGGTGCAGAGTACACGCCGATTTCTCCCAAAATGCTTATTCGGTCTTTAAGGGATGCAGGATTTGACGAGAATAGTCTTGCATTGAGGCTCTTTGCTGACCACGAGGCCACTGACTTGATGCTTTTTTCCAAGGAGCCTTTAGCTATTGCCGGTGACGGCGTTATGCACTCAGGGTTGATTATGCGTGACGATAGCATTGGCAGGGAGTCGGCTTCGGTTAAGTGTTTTCTGTATAATTCTGAACTTAATACCGGCATAGTGTACAATGTGCAGGGGGTTCAGAAGTTTCGTTTCAATCATACAAAAAATGTCGAGGCAAAAATGGCAGAGGCAATTAAGTATTGCGTTGCCAAGTTTGTGAGTTGGTTCGAGAATGCTGGTGATACAATGAGGAAGTTGCAGGAAACGACTGCCCTTGAGCATGAACGGTTAATACCGATGTTGAAATCAATTGCGGTACGGGTGCGTGAGATTGAGGCTCTATTGCAGATGGAAAAGCTGGTTGGTGGTCGTGCATATTCGGTATGGGATTTAATAAGTACAATATCAAGGTACTCTGCAAGTATCGAAGATCGTAACCGTACTTTTGAACTTATGGAGATCGCCGGTGCGATAATGAGTTGCCCGAAACCATTTTCTATCAATTGGATTGATTAATAAATGCCCAGACTTGTCTGGGCTTTCTTGTACAACATTGAGTGAGGAGCGTTATGGTTGCTAAGAAGGTTATGGATTATGAAGAGGTGCGGAGTATGTTGCTTGAGCATGTATCTGCTATGGACAGAGAAACGGTTTGTGGTATGGTTGGCGACATTTTCGGGGTGAAATGTGTTGTTTCCGGTAGTGACGTTGAAATTGAGCCGTATGATTCATACGGTGGTGTTTTCGGGGAGTTTGAAACTGTGGTTGATGTTAGGGGTGGTATATGTGAGTGCGGGTCTTTGTTCGATCCAGAGAAGGATGTTTTTTCTGGTGAAGGGGAGTGTAAATGCGGGGAGCCGGATGAGCATTGGCATTGCTTTAAGTGTGGTTCTATTAAGCAGGATGCTTTTTAATGGATTTCAAGGATACTGATGAATGGACGATGAATGCCTCTATAGCCGCTAAAGAGTTGCGGACTTTGGCTTTTAGCGAGGCCAATTCGTACAAGAGGAATGCTTTTTTAACGGCAGCGAATAATATTGAAATTCTTGGGGCAAGGCTTGGGGCTTATTTCCCGGACAAGTTTAAGCAGATCAGGGGAGTTGGAGATAGTACGGCAAAGATTTTACGTGATCTTTTTGATAAGGGGATGAGCACAAGGGTAGAGGTAGCTAAAATTGATTTGGAAAAAAAGGAGTTGATTGATAAGGACGGAGTTGTTAAACGACCAGTGGAAGATGTAATTGAGATGGTAACAACGGTGCTGAATGGAATCAAATTGTTTAGGGGAGTTAGCCGGGCAGTAATTGCCGGGGGAATTGGTAGGGGGGAGAAGTTTGTTTCTGAGGGTAGGATAGTTGCTGTTGTTGAAAATAATTATGATCGGATAAAGATTGGAAGGTTTATTTTCGAAAAGGGTGATGAGGGGGAGTACGGGACTGAAAAGGCGAGTGCCATTTTTGATAGTGGGTTTAGAATAACGGTAGTGTTTTGTTGTGTTGATGAGTTTGATAGTAAAGTGGGTGAGTAGTATGCCAGTGAAGGATTTGTGTCATAAATGCAGGAAAAATGTTGTTGTAAGTGGAAAATATTGTGATTTATGTAAAGAGCGGGGAAGAGAGTATACGGCCCGTATGCGGCAGTTGCGCAAGGATAGAGGGCTTTGCATAGTATGTGGAAGTCGGTCTGCGATGGATGGTGTATCGTATTGCAGTGATTGCGCCAGTAAGTGTGTAGAATCAGTGACGAATCTTAGACTGGAGCGTGATATGGCTGGAATATGTATTATCTGCGGGAAAAGACCTCAGTTTGGTGGGAATAAAAGCTGTAAAAAATGCACGAAAATAATAAATTCAAGGTATCATAGTAAAAAAGATATTTAATCATTGACAAAATTATTTTTTTCTATTATAATATAAGAGAGTCGCAGGATATAACAAAACAAAAAGAAGGGTCGAATGGATACAAAAACTGAAGGGGTTGAGGTGTTTTTGTCTGGAGTCGATAGACTTTTGGAGGTGATAAAAACAGGTACGTTGGCAGTGACTATATCTGAAGGTCGTTCTTTGACAAAAGAGTTTCGTAGGGATGATGGCGCGATAGAGTTTGTTCAGGCTGATTTAAACCTTATTCTTGGTGATAAGGCTCCAAAGATTGAAGTATTGAAGTCAACACCATCTTTTCTATTCAAGTTGCAGAGGGTTGGATTAGTTGCGATTTTGGATAACACAGGCCATGAAGTGAAAATGATTGTTCAGGAGAAGAACAAAAAGCCTGATGTCAAGAAACCAGTTGTAGAGGAAAAGAAGGTTGAGACGTTAGATGTTGATTATTACGATGTACCGGCAGTTTTCGATATAGTCGAAAAGCTGATTGTAGCAAAAGAAGTTGTTTTTGCACACGGAATGCCGGGATGTGGAAAAGATCGAATGTTCATTGAAATTGCCAAGAAGCACAATATGGAGTATGAGCGTATTGAGCTTAATGGTGATATGTCAAAGGAGGATATGTACGGATTCTGGGAGCATAAGGAAGGTGTTGGCACACAGTTTGTTGATGGGTTCCTTCCAAGATGCATGAAGAAGGGTATTTTTCTCATAATGGACGAGGTGGACGTTGCCCCAAATGAAATCCTGATGACTATGCAGAAGTTGCTGGAGAAGCAGTCTGATGGTTCCTTCAGCTCGATGTATAATCCAATGGAGTCAGTTCAGATATATGCACATGAGTCATTTCGTATTGCTATGACGGCCAATACGTCTGGTAAGGGCGATGATACAGCTCTCTTCCCTTCTACTCATCCTTTAAATGATGCGTTTCTTGACCGTATTCCAGCGGTTATAAGAATGGAATACCCTGTAAAGGATGTTGAGAAAAAGATTCTTGTAAAAGTTACAGGTGTAGAAGAAAGAATTGCAGGAGAAATAGCAGAGTTGGCTTTAAAGGTACGGAGTATTTTTAACACCGAAATTTACTCGACATTTTCAATGCGTAGATCAAAGGCTTTGGCGGCAAGAATAAAAGGTGGATTGTCGATAAAGAACGCATTGAAGGTATCGGTACTTGACAGAGTAAGTCAGAATGATGCAAAGGCGATACTTGAAATTGCTAACAGGATATGGGGGTCGCGCCTTGGCTAATGCAAGAGATGGAGTTTTACTTGATTGTGGATCGACTGTTGAATTTCAGGCGAAGTTTAATGAGTCACAAGCAGCAGTAGTATCATCTTTCTCAAAGATTGGATACCGTGTACTTTTTTCTCCAAGCGGTATTCCGATGATTGATCGTGAAAAGAAAGAGGTTTACATTCCAGTTCTTATAGAGAAGGATACTGATAGAGCCTCAAAGATGATTCGTGGATGGGTAGATCACGAAATGGCCCACGAAATTTTTAATAGCGAAGAGAAGTATATACACAAGTCAAAGGCAATCTCACCAAAGTTTGAGAAGATTTTCAGGATTATTGAGGATGGACGTGTAGAGAGAATGGAGTCAGAGCTTCTTTTCGGATGTAAAGAGAATCTTGAGTATATAGAGAAGGAAATAATTGGAAAGATAAAGAATATTGATGTTGCAACTTTCATGCTTGCAAAGTACGGAAAGGACAAGGTTAATGAAATTGGTTGCAGTGATTTTATTGAAGGAATGAGTGATGAGACTTTAGAGTTTGTCTCAAAAGTTGCATCATGTGAAGAGTCGTTTCAGGCGGCAGAAATGATTTACAAAGACCTGAAAGATAAGAAGGATGAAGGTTCTGGTGAAGATAAAGACAAAAAGAAGAGTAAGGAAAAGAGCAAGGGAAAAGGAAAAGGAAAAGGAAAGGGAAAGAGAAAAAAAGGGAGTTCTAATCCGTCAAGTATGAGTGAATCTATGTCTGATGAAAGTGATGATGATGATAATGACGAAGATGAAGGTGACGAAGATGAAGGTGACGAAGATGAAGGTGACGAAGATGAAGGTGACGAAGATGAAGGTGACGAAGATGAAGGTGACGAAGATGAGGATAACGAGAATGATAGTAATGATGAGGATGAAGATGGAAGTGATGGCGAAGATGAGAAGGACGAGGATGGTTTACCAAAAACCATTGATTTTACTGATGACATAAAGGAGACTTTTAGTGGACTTGATATTGCAGAAGAAATTGCAAAGAAGATCAATAACGATTTGAAAGTAAATGATAGAGATAGATACTTAAAACAGGAACGATATATTCCATACACGAAAGAGGATAAGATTATTGATTTGTCTGGAATACCGGGGAATGATAACTGTTTGGTCAATAGAGTTAGGGCGTTAGTTAGTACGCTCTCTCAGAAATTGTTACTTGAAATGCAAGCGACAAAGATGTTGAGAGATAGATATAAGACGAGTGGAATACTTGACAATAGAAAAGTATATCAGCTTGGTTTGCCAAAGATGTCAAAGGATATTTTTTATACAAAAGTTCGTAAGGTGGGATTGAGTACAGCGGTTTCAATATTGGTTGATTATTCGGGATCAATGAATGGGAGAATAACTCTTGCAAGAGATTTGGCATGTGTTTTGTCTATGACAATGGAGGCTTTAGAAATACCGAATGAGGTTCTTTCTTTCACGGAGTATAAAAAAGAAAGCAGTTTTTTGGATAGCTTGAAAGGTTACACAAGAAAATATCCATTGACGCATAGAATACATAAGGCTTTTGGGAAAAGAATGCTGAACTGTATAGGTGGGCTTAGTAGTATTGGATCTCACCCAATGGAGGAGAATACAGATGGAGAGGCTGTATTGTGGGCTGCATCAAGGCTTGTTGTAAGGAGAGAAAATAGAAAGATTCTTTTCGTTTTGAGTGATGGAATGCCATCGAATGGAGAGACGAGTAGTAAGTTGCTTAAAGATAATTTGATTGATACGATAAAAATGATTTCAAGAAAAGGAATAGAGACGGTTGGAATTGGTATCGAGACGGATGCTGTTAAAGGATTCTATAAGAATAATGTTGTTATAAATGATCTTGGAGATATAATTAC
>Ga0031655_10001998_pt1 | contig 11919 bp, 7 predicted proteins | sample FrelakmetHBP12HB_FD_55187 | JGI IMG/M metagenome (GOLD analysis project Ga0031655, IMG submission 55187) | Freshwater lake sediment microbial communities from the University of Notre Dame, USA, for methane emissions studies -HBP12 HB | ecosystem: Environmental > Aquatic > Freshwater > Lake >... | reverse complement strand
GCTCACAAAGACCGACGCAAAGGAGGTATGGCGGCGCTGGGCCGCATCAAAGGGGGAAATGCGCACCAGGCGGTGGACGCCGGTCTCACCGCTCAAGAGGCCGTAGGCATATTCGCCGGCCACGGTGAAGGTGGCGGATTTGAGGCCAGCCTCTTCTCCCGCTTGGTAATCATCCAAAGTAAATTTGAAGCCGCGGCGCTCCGCCCACCGCCGGAACATGCGGAGTAGCATCTCCGCCCAGTCCTGGGACTCGGTGCCACCGGCGCCCGGGTGGATCGTGACGATGGCGTTGAGCGCGTCGTTCTCGCCCCCCAGGAGGGTCTCAGTCTCCAGGTGATCCACTTCCTGGCGAAGCCCATCAAGCTCCGCACGGAGGTCGGCTGCAATGTTTTCTCCCTCACGAGCAAGCTCAAAATAAGCCTCGCCATCCGCCAGGCGGTGCGCCAGCTTTTCATCCGTCTCCAGCGCTTCCGCAAGGCGCTTGCGCCGGGAGAGGATCTTTTGAGAATTTTCCTGGTCCTGCCAGAAGTTGGGTTGGGCTATCTGCTTCTCGAGAGCCTCGAGCTCCTGACGTCGCTGGGGGGAGTCAAAGAAAACTCCGCAGGTCGGCGGCCCGTCGCTTCAGTTCGTCGAATTCCCTTTGCAGTTCTTCACTCATGGTCTGTCCTTTGTCCTTTGTCGCTTGTTGGTTGTTAGTCGTCAGTTGTCAGTCAGCACGTGACGGGCATCCGCCCTCAGCGTTCGGAGGCCAAAGCATGTTGCCGGGCTTTGTCTGACATTTGACTTTTGCCTTTTGATTTTTCTCTTACTCCCTTACTCCTTCTGCCCCGAGCGCACGTCTATTGGCGATTCGCCATCCCCCCGCCAGTGCTGTCAGGACCACACAAAGCCAGGCGAACACGTCCCCGTAGGCGGTATAAAACGTTCGCGTGGTCCGATAATCGAACCTGCCGGGCAGAACCATCAAGCGATGGCGCGGCAGCCGCGCCTGAACGCGACCATAAGGATCAATGAAGGTCGTAATACCGTCATTGGTGGCGCGCAGCACGTAGCGGTCATTCTCGATGGCTCGCAGGCGCGCCATTTCCAGGTGTTGCGCAGCCGCTGCCGAGTCGCCGTACCACGCGTCGTTTGAAATGTTCACCAGCACTCCGGCGCCCGCGAGAGCCAAGCGACGTACCAATTGCGGGAAAATCGCCTCGTAGCAGATGAACACCCCGATCGTTCCCTCCGAGGTCACAGCGACGTTGTAGCGGGTCCCGGGAACGAAGCTTCCCACCTCGGACGTAATCTTCCCGATCTTGCCCGGGAATGCCCAGGGCGGCACGTATTCGCCAAAAGGCACCAGATGAATTTTATCATACGTCATCACCAAGCGGCCCTGCGGGTCGATGACCACGGCGGTGTTGGTCGCCTGGTCGCTGCCGGGCCCCACAAAATTCACGGTATTGACCACCACGAAAGCGCCGGCCTGCTTCGCCATGTTCTCAATCGCCATGCGGAATACGGGGTCGCGCATGAAAAAGAAGGGCGCGGGGTTCTCCGCCCAGACGATGAGCGGTGGCGATCCCGGCGGAACGGTTGCTCCTGCCGCCGCCGCGCGCGAGACTGGGGCGTTGCCGGCAGCAGCGAGGGTCGTGTTGACGAGTTCCTGAAGTTGCGCAGGGTTACGCCAGGGTTCCCAGCCCTCAAGGGCTGACTCATCCAGTGGGACATTGGGCTGGAGCAGAAGGGCCGTATGGTTGCCCCCAACCGGACGATCAGGCCGCAAGGCAAAATCAGTCATCACCAGAAGCACTACCCAGGAGATGACCGCCGCGATGGCCTTCCTCTTCCCGTTCGCCATGAGCACCCACGCAAGCAGCGCGCTGGTGGCGACAGCCAAAAACGAAAGCCCATACACGCCGGTCACGGAAGCCACTTGCCTGACGCCGGTCGCCTGGATGGCATAGCCGAGTAGATTCCAGGGGAAGCCGGTGATCAAGTAAGTTCGCGCCAGTTCGGCGGTGACCCACAAGAAGGGGCTCGCCGCCAGCGCCATGCCGGCCGAACGGCGTGCCAACCAGCCTTCCAACAAACCGAAAGCCCCGAAAAACGTCGAAAAGATAAGCGCGAAGAGCACCAGAACTCCCAGCGCGAGCACGGGATTCAAATTCCCGTAACGCTCCATGACTCCGACGAACCAATAGCAGCTTCCCGCCAGGAAGATCGCACCGCTCAAATAAGCGAGACCGAAGGCGCGCCTGAGGCGTGGTTCGGACACCAGCGCTACCAGCAAGGGAAAAGACGCGATCCAGACCAGAAGATGCCAATGGAGAGCCGGAAAGGAGGCTACCAACAGCAATCCGCTCAGGGCGCTGGCGGCCCAGCGATGGGAGGATTTTGAAAGTGGTTTGGAAAGGCTCAATTCAAGACAACCGGAAATAAGAAGTCGGAAGTAGGAAGTAGGGGATAAGAACGGCTTGGCCCGACTTCCTACTTCCTATTTCCTATTTCCGCTCTCTCTAATGCCGGATGAAGGGGTTGAACCCCTCCGCGGCAAGCTGCTTGCGAACCTTCTCGGCATCATCGTGGGTCTTGAAAGGCCCTACCTGCACGCGGAAGAGGTTGTCGTCGGCATGGGCGTACTCGGGCGTCACCAGGAACACCGGGTAGCCGCGCTCCTTCAAGATCTTGACCAACGACTCGGCATCTTCCTTGACGCGCGAGGCGGCCACCTGCACGGTAAAACCAACGCCAACCTCCCCGGAATTGGAGGGGGGAGGCACAGGGGGCGCGGCCTCCGCCGGGCTCTCCACCTTAGTCACTGGCGCCGCCGAGGACGGAGGAGATGAAGTAGTGGCACCGGCGCCGGAGGACTTCGATTCTACGGGCGCCGCAGGCAGCTTGGCAGGTGGTTCGGCTGATGGGCTCGTGGGCGTGGCCGTCTGGGATGAATCGGGAGGCGGGTTAACGATGGGCGGGGTTAGCGACGGGGAGGTGACGCGTTCGGTCACCGGGGCCATCCGAGACGCCCGCTCGTTATACCCCACCAGGAATCCCAGGGAGAAAAAAACTCCGCAGACCGCCACGGCCGCAAGAAAGAGCAGTATGAAATGCCGCACGGAGAGCCCTTTATCGTCCTGTTCTCTCTCGGCTCCTCCAGCCATGATCCTCCTACATTCCTAATGTACAGTCCCGATTCATCGGGGCCTCGCCCTCCTGTCTGCCTGCCGGGGATCGCCGCGGAGACTCCCGAAGCAATCGGGAGCGCCCGCCCTGGAAAAAGCTCGCGGCGCCGCTACACCTTGGTCGTTCCGCCGGGCACGGGAGCCGCGGCCGGGAGCGATTTCTGAAGCAAGACACCCAGCAGATCCAGGGGGAGCGGGAAGACCACCGTGGTGTTCTTTTCGGTCCCGATCTCCACCAGCGTCTGGAGGTACCGCAGGGTGATGGCGACGGGTTCCCTGGCGATGACCGCGGCAGCTTGCGCGAGTTTCTCGGACGCCTGGAACTCGGCGTCGGCGTGGATGATCTTCGCCCTGCGCTCGCGCTCGGCTTCGGCTTGCGCGGCGATGGCTCGCTGCATCTCTTGTGGCAAATCCACCTGCTTGACTTCCACTTTGGTCACTTTGATGCCCCAAGCTTCCGTGTGTTCATCCAGGATGGTCTGAAGGCGCGAGTTGAGCTTTTCGCGCTGGGAGAGCAGATCGTCAAGTTCCACTTCACCCAGCACCGAGCGCAGGGTCGTTGCCGCCAACTGCTCGACGGCATAACGATAGTTCCTTAGCTCGATCAGAGCCTTCTGCGCCGTGATGACACGGTACCAGAGGACTGCATTGACCTTCACCGAGACGTTGTCGCGAGTGATGACGTCCTGGGGGGGCACTTCCCATGTCTCGATTTGGAGCGAGAATCTCCAGATCGTGTCGATAGGCCAGAGGATCAAGATAAGTCCAGGCCCCTTGTCCTGTGCCAGAACGCGCCCCAAGCGCAGCACCACAGCCCTCTCCCACTCGTTGAGGATGTTAATGCACTTCACAATCCAGAGAAAAACGATGAACGCCGCAACGACAATTGCCGTAACCATGGTGACCCCCTCTGCATGCTCCAAGAAGTTTGTTCAACCGGTAATGTCCACCCCTCTGCTTTACGAACCACGTCCGGCAGGAATTCGGGAGGTGGCACAGGCAACCTGCCCCGATCCATCAAGGTGTCGCCTGTGCACTGCACCGCCCTCACCTCGCGTCCTTGATGGGCACGAGCGCTTGTGCCACCGCGCTGCTCTGCCGGCGTGCGCCTGACCCCGGATTCAGAATTCCAGATTCAAGATTCGGGCCGCCCCTACTCGCGCGTGTCGGACGCCGGTTCGACAACCAATGTCAGGCCATCGACGGCTTTAACCCGCAGGGCGGTTCCCTTTTGCACTTTCCCCGGGGCGCGGGCAGTCCAGATTTCGCCTCGAATGAGAACCTTCCCTGTCCGGTCGAAGTCAGTCTCCGCCACGGCGATAGAGTTTATCATCCCCGCCTCGCCTGTGACGGACTTTCGCCTTCGGGCCGCAACCGCCAAGCGGAGAAGAACGACGGTGATGCCCCCCAGCGGTATGGCAACACCCAGTGCCGTGGACAAATGAATTCGCGCCTCCGGCCAGGGCGAGTTCACCAGAATCATCGCCCCGATCACCAGGGCGATGATTCCTGCTGCCGCCAGTGCACCGTGCGAGGTCAGCTTAACTTCCAGGATGAACAAACCCAGGGCCAGGGCAATCAGCAGGACTCCCATGTAATTGATGGGGAGAAGATTGAAGGCGTACAAGGCCAGGACCAGCGCCACCGCGCCCACAATCCCGGGGACAATCACGCCCGGATGGGTGAACTCGATGTAAAGGCAAGCCAGGCCCAGGGCACCGAGAATGAAGGCAATGTTGGGGTCGGCAATCCAGGCAAAGAACGTCTCGAGCCTCGGCATGGTAAACGGCTCCACAACCGCATTGGCCAGGTGCAAGGTGGTCGTGGTTCCGTCGAATCGCTTGATCGTCTTGCCCTCGAACTTCCCGAAAATATCGTGGGGGGTGCTGGCCACGGCATCGATGAGTTTGAGATCGAGAGACTCCTGATCCGTATAAGAAGAGCTCTTCCGCACCGCGTCTTCGGCTTTCTCCGAGTTTCGCCCGCGCTTCTGGGCGATGGAGCGGATGTATGCCGCGGCGTCATTCTCCATCTTGGCTTCCATCGTCTTGCCGACCTCGGCGCCGCCAAAAACAACCGGGTGAGCGGCCCCGCTATTGGTACCGGGAGCCATCACAGCCAGGTCTCCGGCGAGCAAAACGAAGAAACCCGCGGAGGCAGCGCTCGCCCCGCTCGGAGCCACGTAAGTGATAACCGGCACGCGCGAATTGAGGATCGCTTCGATGATTTCGCGCATGGAGTCCTGCAAGCCCCCAGGCGTGTTGAGCTCCAGAAGTACAGCGGCCGCGTTCGTCTGATTGGCATACTGGATGCCGCGGACGACGTATTCGGCGCTGACATGATGGATCATCATGTCCAGCCGAATCTCCACGACTCGAGGAGCTGTCTCCGCCGTCGTGCCGGAGGGGGACAGTCCGGTTACAAGCAGGAAGAAAAGGAGCGTGTACGCGGGACGGCAAGCTTTGCAAGTCAAGGTGTTTTCCTCGGGGGGGGAGTAGCGACGATTTGCTCGAGCAATCGCTCCGCCTCTTGATTGCCCGGCTCGAGCGCGAGCGCCGCTTGGCCCTGCTCGCGGGCGCGCTGCGGCTGCTGGAGGGCAAGGTACACCCGCGCCAGGGTAAGGTGCGCGGCCGCACTGTTCTTAAGTTGGAGGGAATTCTCCAGCTCCGCTGCCGCCTCGCGGTGCTTACTCTCCGCTTCCAGAACCTGAGCGAGTGTCAAGCGCGTCTCGCTGTCGCCGGGAACCAGGCTGGCAGCTTCAGTCAGCTCGCGCTCAGCTTCCGGCAGACGTCCATCGGCGAAAAACTTCTTTCCGCGGGCGATATGCACCTCCGCGTGCTCGGCAGGTGGGAGGGTGGCGAGGTGTTCCTCCAAAGCGTTCTGGAGAGTGAGGGCGAGCAGGTGGAAAGCCCCACCGTCGTAATTCTTCTTCAGGCGCGTGCGTGGAAGAATATCCTGGGACAATTCCGCCGCCGAGCCTTCCTCGTGCTCCGCCAGCCAGTGGGCTTCCCGTTTTTCTCCCGCCGCGTCTCCCAGCTTCTTAAGCGCCATGGCCAGCAGGGTGTGAGCCTCTGAGTCATCCTCGTTGACGCGAAGTGCCTCCTCGAGCGCCTGGGCTGCTTCCTTGTACCGGCTGAGGTACCACAAACAGACGCCCCGGTTGAAGCAGAAGTCCGGGTCACTCGGATCAGCCTGGTAGGCCCGATCGAATACGGCCAGCGCTGCGGCGTACTGCCCGCGCCTGGCTTTCAGGACACCCAAGTTATTCCAAACCTCGTTAAGCGGAATCTGCCGGGCGAGTCCTTCGAAGGCCTTCTGCGCCTCCGCCTCGTTCCCCAGGAAGTATTCGTCCACTCCGAGGAAGAAAAGAGATTCGAGGTAGTGCTCATCCGCCTCCGGGAGCTTCTGGAGCCAGGTCGCTGAACCCGTGTATTCCTTCCGGTCAAAGTAGAGCTGGCCGAGGGCGAAAGCTGCGCGATGGTCAGCAGGGCTTAAGCGGTCTGCCTCCTGAAAGAAGTGTATCCGGGCCTCGTCATCCGTCGCCAGGAGCCCCCGGACGTAATTCTCGAAGGCATCCAGGCGAACGGCAGGAAAGGGGCGAGCGAAGTCTTCTTCCTTCCCCACGATAAAGTCCGGATCGTGCATCGCCAGGAGGCGCCAGGCCAAGCGGGTTTCGACATCCGTAAGTTCCGCCAACTCTCCGGCTTCTTCGAATGCCGGCGTGAGCTTCAACCGCCGCATCTCCAACAGCCGGGCGCGCCCCGTCAGCCGGTCCCCCTGGACATCGTAGCTGCCGACGATGACCCAATCTGCTCCTAAGGTCTGAGCAACTTCAAATTCGCTGGCAAGTGTAAGCGGCGCCTCAGGAGAAAGGCCCAGCTGGAGGCAGGCTGCATTACGCTCTTGCCTGCCCAGAACGTAATTCTCAGGCCGAGCCAGCCGGGATGAAAGCAACACCGGAAAACTCTCGGAAATCCAGTTCAAGTCGGGACGGCCACTTTGGTTTTCAAATGGAAAAACCAGAACCGTCCGGACCTCGGAAGCACCTCGGAGGCTCAAGGGAAAGAGCAGCAGAAGCAGCACTCCTAATGACTTTCGCATTCGCTTGTGACCTGTGCTCGATTATAGCACTCTGCGATTCGAGCGCGGCATCACCCTGTACTGTCGAACGGCTGCATGCGTCGGCTGGCAGATGCAGGATGGGGCGAGGAATCGCGCTCTGAGGTTCCATAACGGAGGGAATCACGAAGTCCTTTACGAGCGCGTAGTGTTCCGGATACTCGGGTTGCCGCCAGTCTGATGTGCAGAGGATTACGAGGTCGAGATCGGGCACTACAAGCAGGTATTGTCCCCCGTATCCCGCCGCATGATAAGTCTCATGACCGGAGATTGTACCTGTAAACCAGAGGAATCCGTAGCTGATGCGGGTCCCAAAGAAATCTCCTGTGAGCTGCGTCTTGGTCGATTCCGAGACGTACCATTCCGGAATCAGTTCTGCTCCATTCCAACGCCCCTTGTTCAGATACAACTGGCCGAGTTTCAAAATGTCGGCCGCCTTCCATAATGAACTTCCACATCCCAACTCCATCCCATTCTTGTCCTTGTACCAAACTACCTCGGATATTCCCAATGGGCGGAAGAGGTTGACACCAGCGAAATCCAAAACAGTCTGATGAGTGGCTCTGCATAGAATTGCAGACAAGATATGCTGCGCGTACCCGGAATAGAAGAATTTGGCTCCCGGGTCGCCGTCCAGGGGCTGGGTGAGCGCCGACCTGGGAGGATCATCATCGTTCTTACCCCACTGCGGCGGATCCCTCCAAATGCCCGAGGACATGGTGAGAAGGTGCCTGATGGTCACAGTCCGAGTTCTGGGATCCAGCGGTGACTCAATCTCCGGGAAGAACCCGATGACTTTCTGGTCAAGGCCGATGCGCCCCTGTTTGATCGCCATACCGATGAGTGCGCTGGTGACGCTCTTAGTGATGGACTGGACGTTCTGCAATTCGTGTGGGCTGGCGCCATTATAGTGTTGTTCAAACACAAGATACCCGTGCCTGGCAATGAGCAAGCTCCGAATATGCGGCAGTTCGGCCAGGGCGTGAGAGTTCATCTTCGCCAGTATTCTGGCATTCAACCCCTGTTCCGCAGGCGGGGATGTTTTCCAGTCGTTGGCCATTCCAGGCGAGTGGCTGAATGCGAATAACGTCGCGCTGACGAGTGCGGTCAACCTAACGGACTTCTGCAATCCCTGCCCCCTTCCACATTGAGTTCTCAAGACTTTCCACCCCCCAGAGCCTCAACACGATGAACTCGGGCGTCCCAGGCACGCGTTCGCGCATTCGAATAGCCCGCAGCCACTTCGCAGGCTAACTTCATCGGCAAATCGTGTCTCCTCGATTCGAGTTGGCCGAATCGTGCCAACAGCTCTGCGTGCTTGCAACCCCAAGTTAGCCCGTGGCAAGACGCACAGGAGACCTGAACCAACTTCACGGGTGGGCCGGTTGCTCCGGATGATAGCCGCCGGCGTCGTGACCCTGCCGGCGATCTGGCGGTGGCGGATGGTCTTTCCGACCTCGCAGGCTCCACACTCCCGCCCTTAGTCTTTGATCGGGATGGGGAGGTTGTTCATCAACTCTATAAAGGCAGGATTCTGGCCGATCTTCTGGAAGTCCGGGTCCTGGTTAATTCTCTTCTTGTCCGCGAACCCATCTTCGAGTGCGTGGCGAAGGTACCGAACAGCCTCCTCAGGCCGCCCCAGCGAGGCAAAAACCTTTGCCATATAAAAATAAAACTCAGGGCCCACTCCTTGCGTCGCCACAACCGTAGCGGTCAAAGACCGCTCGGAGAGGATATTCGGATCCAGGCTCAAGGCTTTCCGATAGGCTTCAACGGCCTCCGTGTACTTCTTCATGTGGTAGTAGGAAGTCCCCAAGTTCAAGTGAAAAGAAGCGGAATCAGGCGCGATCTTCAGAGCCCGCAAGTAGTAATTGACGGACTTCCCAAACTTGTTCTGCATGTAGAAGGTAGTCCCAATGTTATTCCAGGCTTCCGAGAATTCTCTATTGTGTTTGATCGCCTGGTTATAGGATTTGCGTGCCTGACGAAAGTTCATTTGTTGCTGATAGGCGATCCCCAGCTTGTTCCACAGGACGGGATCAGAGTATTTGCTCTCTCGAAGGGCGCGCAGGTAGTAGTCCACGGCATCGGCATAGAGCTTTCGCGCCATGAAGATATCCGCGCGGTCTTGCGGGCTGAGGGCCTGCGACTGGCTGGGGTTCGTCGGGGTTTGCGCCTCGGCGGTGGCAGGCGGAGGGGCCTGCTGCCAGGAGAATGTCTCGCTCTTCCCCAGGCTCGGATCTCCCCCAACCGCAAGCCAAAGGCTTCCGCAGCCGATCAACAGTAGCATCCAGATTCGGGAAGGAGTCATGGTTACCTCGAGTGCGAGAGGCAACAGCGTCCGGCGCGAGGGTGGCCCTATCCGCTAGGCTCCGGCTTCTTTTGGGATTCCGCCGGAGCCGCGGGCTTCGATTCTTTCCCCTTAAAAATCGAGAGGAACCTTTTCATGATACCACCTTTTTTCTGCTGGGCCGCGGCATCCGTGGTTGAAGGGGCAGCCGCCGGCGCGGTCCCGGGAGGTGGAACGGCAGAAGGAGGCGTGGCCGCGGCGGGCACGGTCGAGTCGCCCCGAGGATGGAACAACCTGCTCAAGATTCCCGTCGATCCGCCCCCAGGCCCTGCAACGCGAGGCTCGGTGCCCTGGATGAAGTACTCATTGCGAACCACCAGCGACTCTCCTCCACCCTGCGGGTTGACCTTGCTTTCCACAGGGGCCGCGACCACTCCTGCTGGGGGCTCAAAGGGTTTCGCGTCCTGGTAGCCTGCAACCTGCGTGGCCCGCTTCATAAACTCGGTCCATACCGGCAACGCGGAACTCGCCCCCGGGAGTTTCAGTTCCCGGTCGTCATCATAACCCACCCAGACGACACACAACAGGTTAGAGGTGAACCCCGCGAACCATCCGTCGTGCGATGTGCCGGTCTTGCCGGCAGCCGGCAGCGTAAATCCCCGGCTACGCACCCCCGCGGCGGTGCCGTTGTTCATTACACTTTCCATCAGGCTCACCATCAAGTACGCAACTCGCGGATCGAGCGCCTGCCGGGTGGCGGTCGGAGCATGCCAGAGGGTGCGCCCGGAGGCGTCGTTGACGGCCAGAATAAACCGCGGCTCAACGTACTGGCCGCTATTGGAAAAGATGGTGTAAGCCCCCGCAATTTCCAGCGGGGTGGCGACGTAGGCGCCCAGCGCCAGGGCGGGCGTGGATAACAAATCTTTATTAATCCCGGCGGCCACCGCCAGGTTCCTTACTCTGTCGTATCCCACCATCTCCGCCAGGCGCACGGTGGCCACGTTAAGCGAGAACATCAAAGCTTCCCGCAGGGTGACCATCCCATGGTATTCCTGCTTGTAGTTCTCCGGCTCATAGGTCTGGTCGCCCCACTGGAAGGTGGTGGGTTCATCGTCAAGCTGGGTCACCGTGGTGATGAGCGGCTGCGACCCGTCCACTCCGGAGCTCAAGGCGGCGGCGTATACGAAGGGCTTGAAAGACGAGCCGGGCTGCCGCTTGGCGAGAACGTGGTTGAGTTGGCTGAGGCCATAGTTGCGCCCCCCCACCAACGCCTTGATTTCGCCCGTGTGAGGATCCAGGGCGACTAAGGCCACCTGGGGCTGGTTCGGGTCGGGAGGCGGCGCCCCTTTGGCGTGCTTGAACTTCTTCACCTGCTGGTCCACTTCCACCATGCCTGCGCGGACGCCGTCGGACGCCGACCGCTGCGCATCCGGGTCGAGCGTCGTGTAAATCCGATAGCTCTGGGAAAGCAGGTCGCGCTCGGAGAACTGTGCGAGCAACTGGTCCTTGACCATATCGACGAAATAGGGCGTTTGCTCGCCTCCGGCGTTCTGGCCCACCACTCCCAAAGGAGCCGCGGAGGCCTGTTCAGCTTCGGAAGACTTAATCGTGCCCAGTTCGAGCATCTGCCGCAGCACGGAGTTCCGCCGCTCCAGAGCGCGAGCGGGATACTTGTAGGGGGAATAGAGATTCGGACCTCGAATCTGGCCGGCCAGCAGGGCGGCTTCGGGCAGCGTCAAGCTGTTCACGTCCTTGTTGAAGTAAGAGCTGGCGGCCTCGCCGAATCCGTAAATGGAAAAGCTTCCCCGCTGGCCCAGATAAATCTGGTTCGCATACATTTCAAAAATCTGTTCTTTGCTCAGCCGCTGCTCGAGTAGCATGGCGACGAATATTTCCTCGACTTTCCGCCGGAACGTCCGCCGCCGGTTCATCAGGATGATGTTGCGGGCGAGCTGCATAGTCAGCGTGCTGCCCCCCTGCAACTTTTCCTCAGCACGCAGGTCCGTCAAGGCGGCGGAGATGATCCGGTAAAAGCTTACGCCGTGGTGCGAAAAGAACTGGCGGTCTTCCGTGGCCACGACAGTGTCCACCAGCACTTTCGGGAGATCCTGGTAACGCACCAAGCGCCGCTTCGAGCGTGTGGCATCAAAAAGTGTCGTGATGAGCTCGGGCTCGAGGAGGTAGTGGTCCAAAGCGACGGAGCGGTCCAGGGCGGTGATAGAAGCAATGTGGCCTTCCCGGAAGGTCACCGCGACCGCCCCTTCCTTGGCCTCTTGCCCATGGAAAAAAGATGCCGGACCCGGATGGATCTCCAGCCGGCTTCCGGACACTTGGTAACCG
>Ga0031655_10001989_pt1 | contig 11947 bp, 10 predicted proteins | sample FrelakmetHBP12HB_FD_55187 | JGI IMG/M metagenome (GOLD analysis project Ga0031655, IMG submission 55187) | Freshwater lake sediment microbial communities from the University of Notre Dame, USA, for methane emissions studies -HBP12 HB | ecosystem: Environmental > Aquatic > Freshwater > Lake >... | reverse complement strand
CCTACAAACCGGAATTTGGAAACAAATGTAAAAGGTATTTTTGTAGCCGGCGACGGCACCGGCAAAAGCCGCGGAATTGTGGGAGCAGGAATTTCCGGAATCATCGCCGCCCAAGGCATCGCCAAAAAATATTTCAATTCCGAATAAGCAAGACCTGCATAACTGAAAAAATGGTAATTAAACCAATCTTAAAAGGCTAATTTGTTACCTATGATAAGATGGCGCATTAAAACAATTTTATTACTAAGCATAATCTCTCTGTTTGCCTGTTCTCCACTACAGATTCAGACATCAAACACCACTACCACCTCGGCATACGCAACCACTGAGTCCTTTTTCTTTGATGCAGTCAGCAAGAATAATATCATATCAGTCATGCGTCTCATCGAGGAGAAAATCGTGGATATTAACACCCGGGATCGCTATGGCTGGACTGGATTCATGTATGCGGCACGATATGGGCATGATGGTCTGATCGAATACTTCCTCACAAAAAAAATCAATATCAACGCCCAGGAAGAAAAAGGGCAGACCGCCCTGATGATTGCTGTCAATAGCCGCAACTCTCAAGTTGTAGACTTTTTGTTGAAATCAGGTGCCGATGTGACAATACAAGACGGATATGGTTTTACCGCCCTGATGTGGGCAATCCACGACAAGAGCTGGGATAGCATCCCTTTACTGCTTGCCGGGGAAAAAGGCATCGACATCCAAAACCTTGATGGTCAAACTGCACTGCATCTGGCAATACGCTACCGTCTTTACGATATCGTTTCTCTCTTAATCAAAAACGGCGCAAATCTTAATATCAAAGACAGCAAGGGGAATACACCTTTGCTTCTGGCTGTGGAAAATAGTAATAAGGCAACCCTCGAGCTTCTGCTGGCAAAAGGTTCTCTGCTTGAGGCACAGGATATAAACGGTTACACACCTCTAATGAAAGCGGTTTACTACGGGTACATGGATTTCATACCGTCATTGCAATCAAAAAAACAGAATATGAATATTCAGAATTTCGAAGGACAGACTGTCCTTCACCTGGCCGCAACTAAAAACTATCGCGATCTGATTATTTCGATTGCAAGAAGAAAAGCAAACCTTAACATTCCTGACAAAAAAGGGATGACAGCATTAATGATAGCCGCGCAGGGAGGTTTTGAAAAAATAGTTATTTTATTAGTGAACAATGGGGCAAAAATGACTATGAAAAATCATGAAGGCAAAACCGCCCTTGTCCTGGCCAAGGAAAAAAATCACCAAAGTATAGTCACTTTTTTTGAAAAAAGAATGAATAAAAAATGAAAAAACAAAAAAACACCCGGAATATTTACTTTTTTGTCCTTATATTTTGTCTGATACCATATATTAGCAATTGCGCTTATTTGAGCATCAGCAATAAGGATGACATAATGCAAACCCCGGCATTGGATAAGAGCAGCGAAAGAATTACTTCATATAATTCCGCTGTGATTAAAGGTAAACTAATAAGCGCCGATGAGTTTAAGAATCCCATCCTTCTGATTGTTTATCCTCTTTCCTCGGGAAATAGCACATTAACTGATTACGTAATTTTGAATGGTACCAGTTCCTTTACGCTCTATCTGCCTGAAGGACGTTATCATCTATACGCCATCTTTGATTTTAATAATGATGGCATCTATGCAGAAAATGAAGTCTCCGGTGTTTATGGTCTGCCGCTGTCTCCGAAGGAAATATCTCTGAGGAGAAGCGAGGTGGTGAAAAATATTGAGATACATTCCACAAAAGAAAATTACGGCAAAATTACCTTTCCCCGGCAATTAAGGATCAAGGAGAGTCAGAATACAATCAGCCAAATGACCTATAACGGACAAATATCTAAAATTTATGACGAAAAATTTTCTCAGGAAAACGCGGTAGCTGGCTGGTGGAACCCCACAGCCTTCATGAAGGCCTTTGGCGCCCAGATCTATTTTCTGGAGGGATATGATCCTCACAAAATCCCCGTCCTTTTTGTTCATGGAGCGGAGGGAAGCCCGCAAAACTGGGTATACTTTCTGATGCGTCTTGACCGAACCCGCTACCAGCCCTGGTTTTACTATTATCCTTCGGGGATCCACCTCTCTTTGGCGGCACAGCTTCTCTATGATGATCTGACAGAACTCCAGCACAAATATAAATTCAAAAAAATGTGTATAGCCGCTCACAGTATCGGGGGATTAACTACACGAGCCCTCTTAACCAAAAACAAACTGGACAAACAAAATAATTTTGTGAAGCTTTTTGTTACCTTTGCTACACCATGGACCGGCTTTGAAGCGGCTGATCTTTCCCAGATAATAGTACATAAAAGTATACCCAGTTGGATGGATCTTGGCTCCCAAAGCGTTTTCATCAAGAGAACAATGAGCGCCCAACTGCCTGCTCAAATCAAGTATTACCTTTTTTACGGAAAGGAAGATAAGTTAAGCAAAGGAAAGGCTTTGGATGATCGGGCGGTGTTAAATGCCAGTGAAATATTTGGTTTTGATTGTGACCACAATACTATTTTAACTGATCGTAAAGTTTTTATTAAATTTAATGAAATTTTAGAAAAAGAGCTGTTTCTTTCCAACTAAGATCAGAACCCGGTTTTTGGCAGAGCTTTGCTCAAATAGTCTATTTCTTCCGCTGAGCCTTTACCGCGCGGAATGCCGGGCCCCACAGGGGATGTCCTGCTTCTGCCGGTTTCAGGTCGAATTTGCTGTCTTTCTCCAGTGCTTTTCTGAATTCATCGCGGCACTGCTTTTCCCGGTTCGACAGGCAATGAATAAATGCCAGGTATTTATGTGCTTGCACGGCATCACTGCCGAAAGTCAAGCCCAGATCCAGTGCACTTTGCAGGTTTTTAGCCGCGGTTTTATAGTTGCCATCTTCGTAGTTTTGTATGCCGGTCGATAGTGCCTGGTCTGCTTTGCTCATCGTAAGCTTGGTAAGTCCGATATCCCTGGCCGGTCCGGAAGAACAACCGATGGTGATAAGCAGGAGTGTTGCGGATATTGCGATAAGCAGGTATGAACGCATAATTGTGTAATCCCAATTCCAAATCAAAGCGCTATCTTTGTTGGCAACGCAGCCCTGCAGGGAACCCCGACGAATGCCTGGGCATGCCTGGGGCGTCATCGCCTCGATATCATCTTTGATTTAGAAATGGTATAATTCTCCTTTAGTTAAATTTATGCCGGATTTTCATGCTTTCTCCGGCCTTCAGTTTTACTGTTTTACGATAGGGCGAAAAGGTAGCGCTCTTGATCTCTATCCGGTGTCTGCCGGGGGAGAGCTTGATCTTCTTGAGCGGCGGTGAGGCTCCCATACTTTTTCCATCGATGAATACTTCACCCCAAGGGAGAACTGTAAAATTGAGATTGGCCTTGGCGGGAACGGCAATTTTCGGATTTTTGCGTACTTTCGATTGCCCGCCTGCTGTCTTGCTCTTAACTGTAGTGGGAGATTGCTGTTTTGTGGTGGGTGCTGAAACATTACGGCTTACTACTGATTTTTTATCATCGGTAGCCGTTTTTGCAGGTTCGCGCTGAGTATATATGGATAGTGCCGCGGCTACTAGAATAATTACGACTATTACCGTGCCTATCATCTTTTTTTGCCAACTCCAACCGGGAATTAAGAGCTGTTTATTTGTACCCAGTACCAGGGTGGCGTCTCCATCTCTTTGTGAATGTTCACCAGACTTTTTCCCGGGTAAAGCCGTGGATGGTAATTGCGCAGAGATGGTCAGCTTCTTGAAGTTTCTGAGGTCATCGGCCATTTCCCGCGCCGATTGATAACGTTCTTCCGGTTTCTTTGCCAACGCCTTGGAGACAATATAGTCAAATGCCGCGGGAATGGAGGGATTGACCATCGTTGGCGAATCAGGTATTTCATTCATAACCTGATACATGATGGAGTTGAGGTTGCTGCTGCTTCCACGACCAAAGGCGGATATGCCGGTAAGCAGTTCATACAGTAAGGCTCCCAGGGAAAAAATGTCGGAACGACCATCTGCAGCTTTCCCGGATACTTGTTCCGGCGACATGTACTTGGGTGAGCCGAGAATAGTACCGGCTTGGGTTTCGGAACCCGATGATGTCATAGCGATGCCGAAATCCATGATTTTTACGACGCCATCGCGCAGGACCATGATATTGGCTGGTTTAATGTCGCGGTGGACTACGCCATGGTCGTGGGCAAACGCGAGGGCGTCAGCGACCTGGGCAGTTATTTCGACTATCCTGTCCGGCTGCAGTGTCTGTTTGGAAGCGATGATTTCCTTCAGTTCTTGCCCTTCCAGGTATTCCATAGCTATAAAAGCTGTGTTATCGGCTCTGCCCACATCATAGATGGTGACAATGTTGGGGTGGTTCAGACGTCCGGCAGATTTGGCTTCGCGATTAAAACGTTCTACGAAACCGGAGATTTCGTCCCCGGACAAGTTGAGGTTGATGGTCTTGATAGCGACGGTGCGGTCTATAAGCGGATCGACAGCCTTGTAGACTATGCCCATGGCGCCTTTTCCCAACTCGGACAAGATTTCGTAGCGGCCCAGTTTTTTTATAAGAATCTTATCTGCGTTAACTGCGTTACCATCCATAGAAAAAAGCTTCCAAGCATTAATAATAAAAAAATTTATAACGTGTTAAATACTAACTTTCCGGGTTACCGTTGTCAAGAAGATATCATCTGATAAACGAAGAGAAAAAGGGTTAAGTTTGCCTTTGACTGTTGAGATATCGCGCTTAATATAAGTCAGCTACTTTGTATTCCATTTCTTCTGCCGGATACGGCTTTAACGCTCCCAGAAGATTGGACGTATCAATCATATCATTTTTCAACCAACTTTCTTCCTGCTCTTTGGGAATAATTACCGGCATCCGTTCATGAATGGGCCGCAGCAGCTCGTTGGCCTGGGTTGTAATAATTGTACAAGTATCAACCGTTTTTTTCTCCGGCGTTAACCATGTTTCATAAAGGCCGGCAAAGCCGAATGGCTTTCCTGATTTCAGATAAAAGCAATAAGGAATTTTCTTCTTGCCGTCTTTTTTCCACTCGTAAAAACCATCGGCGATAATCAAACATCTCCTATTCTGGAAGGCGTTTTTGAAGCTGGGCTTTTCATTCACTGTCTCCGCCCGGGCATTGATTAATTTAGCGCCAATGGATGGGTGCTTGGCCCAGGCGGGAATCAGCCCCCAGAGAAAAGAAGCCAGAATGTTTTTATTGTCACGCCGGATAACCGCAGGAATATGCTGCCCGGGGCTGACATTGCGGCTGGGCTGAAAAGAAGCGGAGACTTCCTGGATATCGAAATCCTCCATAACAACAGACAAATCAGAAATCAAAACAAACCGGCCACACATATTGAGCTTCTCCCGATTATCCACTTTGGAATAGGGTAATTATGAACATTTAAGTCTACCTTGACAATAGAACGATCGTTCTATATAAAGTACCCATAACCAAATAATGAATGAAGCAAAATAACCTCTAGTTAATTTTTTATTTAAGAGCACACAATGACTCAACAATTATTCAGACTGCATTCCTGGCCGCGTGCTATCGTTCACATTGACGGCGACGCTTTTTTTACTTCCTGTGAAGAGGTCATTCACCCAGAGCTCAAAGGCAAGGCACTGATCACCGGCGGCGAACGCGGCATTGTGGCCTGCGCCAGTTACCCCGCCAAAAAGTTGGGAATAAAGCGCGGCGTGCCGCTGCATGAAGCACGGATAATCTGCCCGGGGCTGATTATCCTGCCTTCCGATTACGAAACTTACAGCCTTTTTTCGCGGCGGATGTTCGGCATCATACGCCGTTTTACGCCCGATGTGGAAGAATATTCCATTGACGAGGCTTTTGCCGACATTACCGGTATGCGCCGCGCCCTGCACTCATCCTACGAAGAAATCGTGCTGCAGATGAAGAAGGAAATCGAAAGAGACCTCGACATCACTGTTTCCGCGGGCTTGAGCATTACCAAGGTGCTGGCAAAAGTTGCTTCCAAATATCTCAAACCGGCGGGAATGACCGTGATCAGAGGCAGAGACATCGCCCAATACCTCTGCGATCTGCCGGTGGAAAATATCTGGGGTATAGGCCCAGCCACAACCAATTATCTGGCTAAAATAGGTATCCGCACAGCACTCGCCTATGCACAACTTCCCGAAAAAACCGTGCGGGATAAATTTACCAAACCCGGCTTGCAAATCTGGCAGGAATTGCGCGGCGAATCAGTTTATCCGGTGACCACGGAAGAAAAAAACTCTTACGCTTCTATTAGCAAAACCAAAACATTTGCCCCGGCAACGTCGGACGCCGATTATCTCTTCGCGCAACTGATGCGCAACATGGAATCGGCCTGCATCAAGGCACGGCGCTACGCTCTGGCGCCACAGAAGATTGTGGTGTTTTTGAAGAAAAATAATTTCGGTTCGGCAGGAAGCGAAGCTGCGCTTTCGCGCCCCTGCGCCTACCCTTTAGAATTTTCCGTTATCATCCGCGATCTTTTCGAATCATGCTACCGCCCGCAGGAACTTTACCGCGCTACCGGTGTTATCCTGCTTGACCTCGCACCGGACAATAATATCCAATGCACTATTTTTGATAATCCTGTGCAGGCTCAAAAGATAAAGAAACTTTACAATGTCGCCGATGAGTTAGGACAAAAGTTCGGCAAGCACACTTTGCATCTGGGGAGCACCCATCTGATTGAAAAAATGGGCAAGGGCCGCAGGGGTTCTCCCACCGTGCGGGAGCAGACAATTATTAAAGGTGAGCCTCGCCGCCGCCATTTGGCCTTGCCATTGATTCACGTAAAAACTAAGGTTTGACCTGTAACCCGCTACCCTTTCATTCCTTTAAGTGCACTTTACAAAAAGGAGAGAATCAGTACATCTGTATAAAGTGAAATAGATTTTCGCAGGTGATGGCTTTTCCCGCTGGTTTTGTTGATATAAATCCCATTGTTTGTTGCTGATAAGAAAGCTGATTTATTAGCGGCACCAATACCCAAATAAGTTTATGTTCCAAAAAAGTGGAAATCATTTTTCCCAACTTTCTTTTTAACTACATACATGGCTGTATCAGCATTGCTGATTAAGGTATCAGAATCTTCCCCATGGTCAGGAAATATCGACACGCCAATACTAATGTTTACCTTTATCTCCAAAGGAAATGGCTCTAAAGATACAGGTTTGCTAAACTTTTCAAATATTTTTCCTATAAGTATTTCCACATTATTGTTGTCAGAGACATCCGTTAATAATATCACAAACTCATCTCCGCCGATCCGGGCAACTGTATCATTTCCTCGTTGAACCACTTCTTTCAATCCATTGGCAACTTCTATCAAAAGTTTATCACCAACCTTATGCCCGAACGTATCGTTGACCTCCTTGAATGAATCCAAATCTAAAAATAATACAGCCAGTTTCTGCGGCCTCCTTATAGAGGAAACAATGGCTTGTCCCAGGCGGTCGAACATTAATTTTCTGTTGGGCAAACCCGTTAAGGTATCGTTGTAGGCTAACTGCAATATCCTCTCTTCTGTTAAATCAACGAAATTACCCACAACAGCCGATTTACCATTCATATTAACTTCCGCGACTGATCCCATAATCCACTTGATTGATTCACTATCAGTAATCGCCCTGAACATGTAAAATGACTTTGTCTCTCCTTTTAGTATAGCAATAGAGCTTTTCCTGACATGTTCCCGATCTTCTTCCAGAACAAGGCCCAGCGGATCCAAATCTTTTAATTTTTTTTGAGACCAGTTGCCAATATCCAAAAAAGCCTTATTAGTAAAAATGAACTTTTTATCCTGGATGATGTATATCCCGAATGGAGATAGATTAAGCAAAATCTTGATAAATTCATTTAATTCTTTGATTAATTTCGAATTTGAATCAAATTGTATTTTTAATTTTTTATTTTCATTAACAACTTTTTTTATTATCTTTTCCAATTCCTCATTTTTGCTTATCAATTGCTCCCTTCCACTTCCCACGCTATATCACCCCCTTTTTTGGGATTTTTTTAGACTGATTATATAATAAACAGTTTATATTCTATAATCTACACTATTTAAATAAAAAAATCCTTCTTTAGTCTTATAATATTCAATACAATATATAAATGTTTTTTCTCATCAATCAGCTATTTTTTTGGCGAACTTACCGGTTTTTCATAAGCAGGATATTCTAAAAAACTAATTATTGAATAGTTTGATAATGTTTGATGTAATTTTTAATTCAGATGGGCTGATCTTTTTATATAAAGGCAAGTAATTTATTTATTGCGCAACATTATCCAATATATAGGCCGTATCTGTGTGGACCGCCGGTCAGTAAAATATAAATCAAGCTAAAATTTCTTGAGTAAAGATTTTAATGCTGGTATGAAAGTCGCGTTCTTTTGAAAAATTATTTTTAAGGATGGTTATTTATGCAGAACCCTAATTTTAGTTCCGGCCCTTGCAGTAAACGGCCAGCATGGAATATCGATGCGCTGAAGAGCGCCCCGGTGGGCCGTTCTCACCGTTCCGCGCTGGGCAAAGAAAGAATTGTCAAATCCATCAACGAAACAAGAAAAGTTTTAAATATTCCGGCAGATTACCTGGTGGGCATTATGCCGGCTTCAGATACCGGCGCTTTTGAATGCGCCATGTGGAGTCTTTTGGGTCCCAAGCCGGTTACCGTATTGGTCTGGGAGAGTTTTTCCGAAGGATGGGCAACAGATGTCGCCAAGCAACTCAAACTCAATCCTAAAGTCATCAAAGCGGATTATGGAAAAATTCCCGATTTAAAGTCTGTTGACTGGACAAACGATGTCGTCTTTGTAGCCAACGGAACAACCAGCGGCGTTAAAGTACCGGACTATAACTGGATCCCGGCTAACCGTGAAGGCCTCTCGCTTTGCGATGCCACTAGCGCTGCTTTTGCAATGGAAATAGACTGGAGCAAAATTGATGTTTTAACTTTTTCGTGGCAAAAATGTCTGGGTGGTGAAGCCGCGCACGGCATGCTGATCTTGAGCCCCAGAGCGGTTGCCCGTCTGGAATCTTATGATCCTCCCTGGCCCATGCCCAAAATTTTCCGCCTCAAGAAAAGCGGCAAAATCAACAAAGCCATTTTCGACGGCGATGTCATCAATACTCCCTCGATGATCTGTGTCGAGGATTATCTTGATGCTCTCGATTGGGCCGGTAAAATCGGTCTTGCCGGTCTGATCAAAAAAAGTCAGGCCAATCTGAAAGTTGTTGAAGACTGGGTGGCCAAAACCGACTGGATCGAATTTCTAGCTGCCGATGCCAAAATTCGCTCCAACACATCCGTTTGCCTGAGCGTGACCAGCCCCGAGGTCAATGCGCTTCCGGCAGACGAAAAAGGCAAATTCCTGAAAAGTATCACTTCGGAATTGAGCAAGAAAAATATCGCCCATGATATCAACTCCTACAAAGACGCACCCGCCGGATACCGTTTCTGGTGTGGTCCGACCATTGAAGAGGCTGATCTGAAGACAACGCTTGCAGAATTGGAAAAAGTTTATCATGAGAAGATTAAAAGCCTTTAATTATTATTAAGGAGAAAGATATGAAAAGAGTATTAGTCAGTGATTCTATGGCTGCCGAAGTCGTAGAAATATTAAATAACGCCCCGGACATTAAAGTTGACGTTAAAACCGGCATGAAACCGGAAGAATTAAAAGCGGTCATCAAAGACTATGACGCCTTGATCGTCCGGTCATCCACCAAAGCCACGGCAGAAATAATTGGAGCAGCAACAAAGCTTGTCGCTATCGGCCGTGCCGGCGCCGGTGTTGATAATATCGATATCCCCGCCGCCAGTAAACGAGGTATCGTCGTTATGAATACACCCGGCGGCAACACGGTGACCACTGCTGAACATGCCATCGCTATGATGCTATCCCTCGCCCGCAAAATACCTCAAGCAACAGCCTCAATGAAAGCTGGCAAGTGGGAAAAAACCAAATTCATGGGTAACGAGTATTGCAATAAGACATTGGGAATCATCGGACTCGGACGCGTCGGTGCGGTTGTAGCTGATCGCGCTAACGGTCTTAAAATGAACGTAATTGCCCATGATCCTTTCATTTCTCCTGACGTAGCCGCACAAATGGGTGTGAAATTGGTCAGCCTGGATGAAATCTACGCTAATGCTGATTTTATCACCGTCCATTCGCCGCTCGCCAAAGAAACAAGAAATCTGATTAATGAAGAATCCTTTGCCAAAATGAAAAAAGGCGTATTTCTAATTCACTGCGCCCGCGGCGGAATTGTCAACGAAAAAGCTCTTTATGAGGCGCTTAAATCCGGTAAAGTTGCCGGCGCGGCCATCGATGTTTTTGAAGAGGAGCCGACTAAAAACATGGAATTAATCGGGCTGGACAATGTTATCTGCACACCACATTTAGGCGCGTCCACCGATGAGGCACAGACCAGCGTGGCTATTGCTATCGCTCATCAGATCGCCGCCTACTTCGCCACCGGCGAAATTAAAGGCGCGGTTAATTTCCCCTCTGTGAGCGCGGAAATAATGACTGTTATCCGTCCTTATCTTGATCTGGCCGAAAAGCTGGGAACATTCCAGGCACAGCTAATCACTGGCGCCATCCAGGAAGTGAGTATTGAATACAGCGGAGAAATTCTCAATCACAATGTCGCCCCGATAACCATTTCTCTGATCAAGGGTCTTTTGGAACCGGTTTTAACCGAAACCGTCAATTACATCAATGCTCCGGTTATTGCCAAAGAAAGAGGCATTAAGGTTATCGAATCCAAAAACAGCGAGGTCAAAGATTACACCAATTTGATTACACTGACTGTAAAAACATCGAAAGAGACCAGCATCACCGCCGGCGCATTATTCGGCAAACATGATCCAAGAATTGTACGCATCAACGAATTTTCTGTGGAAATAATTCCTGAAGGCTTCATGCTGGCAGTATCCAACAGCGATCGGCCGGGTGTCATTGGAAATCTGGGAACTACTCTTGGCGAGAATAAAGTCAATATTGCCCGCTTGCATTTAAGCCGTGATCCTCAGGCAAAACAAGCGCTGGTCATTCTGAATACTGATTCTGCTGTTGACACTGATGTTTTGGAGAAATTACGGAAATTGCCCCATGTGATCTCCATCAAACCGATTAAAATGTAAGGATTATTTATGGCCAATGTTGCAGTTGTAGGCACTCAGTGGGGTGATGAGGGCAAAGGAAAAATTGTTGACCTTTACACCGAAAAAGCCGACGTAGTCGCTCGTTTTCAGGGCGGAAATAATGCCGGTCATACTCTGGTTGTCAAAGGCAGAAAAACTATTCTGCATTTAATTCCTTCGGGAATTTTACATGACCATAAAATTTGTATTATCGGCAATGGTGTTGTTTTTGATCCTGCTGTTTTTCTTCAGGAAATAGAGGAATTGCAGCAAGGCAACCTTTTGCCACCTCATACTAAGCTTTTTATCAGCGAAAAAGCTCATTTAATCATGCCCTACCACCGCAGCATCGACCAGGCCCGCGAAGCCCGATCTTCGGGCAAAAAAATCGGCACGACAGGCAGAGGCATCGGTCCGGCATACGAAGATAAAGTCGCTCGTACGGGAATCCGTGTGGGTGACCTTTATGAAGAAGATTTATTCCGGGAGAAATTGCGACAAAGCCTGGAAGAAAAAAACTTCTTACTGACTAATTATTATAAAGATAAGCCGCTTGGCGAGGAGGAAATAGCCACCCAATATTTAGCCTATGCCCGGAAGATCAAACCTTATGTGGCAGATACTTCCATGATTCTGGATCACGAAATAAAGCAAGGGAAGAAAATTCTTTTTGAGGGAGCACAAGGCTCTCACCTTGATGTTGATCACGGAACATATCCTTATGTGACTTCTTCCAATACAGTTTCCGGCAATGCTTC
>Ga0031655_10001979_pt1 | contig 11981 bp, 15 predicted proteins | sample FrelakmetHBP12HB_FD_55187 | JGI IMG/M metagenome (GOLD analysis project Ga0031655, IMG submission 55187) | Freshwater lake sediment microbial communities from the University of Notre Dame, USA, for methane emissions studies -HBP12 HB | ecosystem: Environmental > Aquatic > Freshwater > Lake >... | reverse complement strand
GGCCCGCTACGGCAAGCGATTTTTCGCCTCGCTTCTTCCAGCGGGTGAACCAGGCATGGACGGCTTGCCGCGATACACTCAATTGGCGAGCAACATCCGCTTGGGGCACGCCTTTCTCAAAAAGAGCCGCCGCCACAAGCCGCCGTTGCCCCATCTCAGCCAAATCTCGTCGGGGAGAATAACGCGCTGGTTTTTTTATCTCCATTCTTGTAATATAGCATGGAGTCCAAAATTGTCACCCTTATTATGCGAGATTCTATAGAAAGGGGATGAAGCATAAACTTAGGCTTAATTTTGACAATTGTGACATCATCTAGTATGATGGAAGCAGGGTGAGTTCTGTATGTTTCGCCCTTTTAAAAAGGAAATTGAAATCAAAGGAGGACAGTAATGAAGAAAGCTGAGCGAGAAAGATTGACGGCAAAATACGAGGCCAAAACGCATAACCAGCACGTACCTTTTCCACTTGGCCGTGTGCAGACATCCTTTCGTGGCCCATTGCCTGAAACCAAGCTATTTAAACCATCTACCTCCAAAGGTAGGACAAAGCAAACCTAAACAAAGAATCACCTACAAAACCGCTTTAGGCTCCTGATTTTGAAAATCAAGAGCCTAATTTTTTTTCGCTGCTATCCCCAAGATTAGGGCATTGCTGAATTCCATTCTATTCAATTCTTTTTTCTTCGAATTTATTATTCTTTCAATCCCTTCCCTAATTAAATCTATTTGTTGATCTTTTAAGACAATCATGGCTTTGAGCTGCTCAAACCATTCCATTACCCAAGGCACATCGAGTAATTTTTGAAGGGATTTAGGCAAATACGTATGTTGACCTAATTTCAAAGTATTGTTCTCCAAGATTTGCTGAAATCTAAGGCGAATTTTTTGTTCGGGGCTTATTTCCCGAATTTTTAGCTTTCTATATAATTCTTTATTATTTTTTTTAAAAAGCCTACTGCTTCCTTTTAAAGCGAGCACACACTCAAAATAGTCTGCAAATAATTCATTAAAAAGGTAATTATCATCAAAATATAGGTTAAACCAAGTATTTATATTCTTGTTTTTTATTGATTTAAAATACATTAGTCGTAAAAGCATATTAAGAATTATATGTCCTATTTCATGGAATACATAAGATAATTCTTCAGGGAAGAATATTGAACTTCTAGGAATACTCATAAAAGAAAGCGGTGCGGTAGGGAGAGACAAAATATTCGGGCTAAATTCAGGAGATAATCTAGTAAAAGCCGAATATTTAAGGAAGTCGTGAGATTCTAACATATGAAAATTATCTGCAACCTTAAGGATTACGTCATGAATAATTAAATCCAATGTTGAAAGGTACTTCTGATAAGATCCCTGAAATCCTTGTATTGGTAATTCGCCAGATTCGAATCCCAGAGAAATCGATCTCAATCTTTGCGAAATGGCCTCGAAAAATCTAGAAAGCACTATAACTATATCGCCCTGATATTCTTCTGCTCCGACTAAATAATCTCTATAACCCTCCATAAATTCATCCGGGATTTCTGATTTTAGAAATTTAACAAATTCATTCCAGCTTTGGAAAATATATATAAAATCGCGATTAAAATCCTTTAGGCTTAACGAATGTAGTGATGCTTGAAGTCTCATTAAGGGGTCAACCATGTGATCTGGAAAATGCCATGTTTTAATCTGTTTATCGCCAATTTTGAGCAATTTAAAAATATTGTTATGATAAATTTTATCATCTGAGAAGCTTTCAGAATCACAATTCACTGTGTGGTCTGGATCAATCCCTAATTTTGTAACAGTTTCAATAATTGGGGGGGAATATTTCCTAACCCAAGGCAAAAATTTCCTTGTAAAATAAGCAAAAAAATCTCTTTCATTCGTACGTTTTTTAGGCCATATACAAAAGTCTTCGTCACCTAATTGAAGTTCGCTATTAAAGTGCGTATTATCGGGGAAATTTCTAATACACGCGCTAAACCCAGGATAAAAGCGCATTGCGATTTGATAGTTTATATATCGATCGGCAGGTATCTTGTCTGCTAATACATTAAATTGCGATACTAACTTGCCTTTGCTGTAATCAGTAGGAATAGCAACAATAGTTGATGTAGCCTTAATGATATATTTGTCAGCAATTTTGGTAGTTCTCAAGACTAGAATTTGATTTTTTATATCAGTTATACTATTTGCTGCTGTAACTAAAATAAAATCCTCGACGCCATAAGACCCAAGCATAAAGGAAATTAAAGATTTGTCATTTGAATTAGCAAATTTACAACGAGATAGCATTACATTATATAATTTATCATATCCATATAAATCATATAATGACTCTGCTACTTTCGTAAAAGTAAATCCAACAAAAGGATAATTATTAATTTTTTTTGCAATTCGAGCCGGGGTAACATCTGATAAAAGTGTCCCAATATGAAAGCGGTGTTCATAGGCCAATGGGTTGATTTCCGAGGAAGAGAATTTAAAAAGGGATGTAGAGTTATTAGAAAAATATAAGCGAATTAAATCAAACCTTCCGAAAGGAAGAAAAGTTAATAAGATGTCGCTTTGAGAAGAATGGAGATTAAAATATTTTTTCTCCTTAAAAAAATCCTTGTGGCGGCAAGCCGGAATAGATAAAAGCTGAAGTCCGAAGCCTATTCTATTTCTATATGGCATGACTGCTTGTACTCCCTCTTTAAGTTTTTCTTAACGAGAAAAAACTCCTTTATGCATATTAGGACGAAAACTCGGAACTGTATCACTGAAATGTCATATTCCAAGACGGGTATTTAATGTGCAGTAGTTTATTTTTGCTTAAGGATTTTTCCTTTAACCTCCCGTCCTTTTGGGAAAAATGGCCTTTCTTTTGTTGCATGATTATCTTCCTTTTTTAAGGTTTGGTCTGTCGTTAGAGATTTTTTGCGTTGCTTTTTGCCCTTTTTATCTTTCATTCTTCAATCCTTTTTATTTAGATTTATAATTTCAATTTTTTGTACAGAAGAGCTCTTATTCTGAAGACGCTTAATCATTATGTAAGGCCCTAAATTTAACAATAGAATTGAAAGAGAAATAATAATGAATTTAAACACTCTATGCTTATATTCCGACCTGGCATCATTTCTTAAAGCCATATTATTGGCTTTTTCTTGGTACTGTACGCTCAGGTTGCATACTAGATCAAATTTCAATTTTTCTTCAATATTGTCTTCCTTGCTTTCCTTGTAATGTGCCTCTAATTTTGTTATATATGTTGCAATTTCCGACGGCGTTGCAATATAGCTCCATTTAAAACAAAATATGACTCGTATTGCATAGTATATTGAAATGACGAGGGTTACGATATATGCCGCTGTCAATAATGTAAAGATAATTCCGATAATATTGAATGAAAATTGGAAAATATAGCATTTAAGAAATACGCTTGCCGCTCCTAGAAGTGCAGTTATAATTGCAATAGGCAAAGATAAACTTCCTATAAGTTTGTCTGCCCTCTCTAATTCAAAAAAGTATAAGCTCTTAAAAAAACTTTCTACATATTCATTAAAGCTTGACATCTTAATACCCATGCGTTCCTTTTTTGGTTCCTATCTACTGAATAAGAGATGCCGTCTCCCCTTTGAAAAGCTTCATAATGCCATTAAGCAAGGTTTTATTGCTAATGACATAAAAATCCCGCCCCTGTCGTTTTTACTGCTTGCGAACTTACCAGTTAAAGCACCCTATAGTATATCATCCTTTTGAAGCTCCTCGCAAGAATTTGTGGGTTGATTCTTCGGCAGAATCCTGGATTTAGTCAAGGATGAAACCCCGTAAGGGGCGGCCTGAAAGGCCGTCCTTGACGAAATCCAGGATTCTGCTAACTTAGCGAAAGGGAAGAAGGAAGATATGGCTTTTAACCCATCAATCTTGAGATTTGGCAGCCAATTTATGAAACGCTTCAAAAATACAGGCCAATACATATCTTCCTTCTTCCTTAAAATAACCTTAAAAATCAATAACTTATCCATAAAAAAGGCCTATTCTTGCCCACATATTCTTAGGAGCCCCCCTTTTGAAAGCCGAAGCTAGATTCCCCCAAATTCTTACGAACGTAAAAGCACAGCGAATGGGTCAATAAGATTGGCGGTGAAAGAAACCTTATGGATTTTCGCTTCAATTACGGCTATACCGCTTTCTCTTTTTTTAAGACAGGCTTTGTCAATCCGCCCCTTTAGGTATTCATCGGCGGCTTTACCTCGACTTGGACCAACTCCTACTTCGAACTCTGCAAGGTTCACTTCAAGGTCAACAGGCTCAATTTTATCGAGAATAAGGGCATATCTGGAACCAGTAACCAGTATTCCATCCGGAATGGGTTCCCATTTAATACCATCTGAGGAGTACTCCCGTGCAAAAACATCCTCTACTCCAGCATTCGAGATAATAGGTACCATAATAAGACCGATTTGACCCTGCTCTTTCAAAGTAAGCCGTGCAAAGGGCTGGACTTGATTGATGGGATGGCATGAGGTACCTCCATATCCCCAAAAAATCTTGCCAGTATCGACAAGTTCCTTTCTTTTTCGATCAAGGATGGCCGCCCATTCTTCGCCAGCATGATTTCCTACCTTCATGAAGATTAAATTATTTTGGATTGGTGACATTTTCTATTCTTTCTCCAGTGGTTCGACGCTGAAATCGCGGCTTGGGAATTTGCCGCCATTAGTAAGATCACGGATATATCTGGCCATCAGCGGTGCCTCGCGTCCGTAGAAATTTTTAAGGTCGTTTTTGCCAAGGCGTTGACTGTTATATTTACTCTCATGTTTACCGTTTCTCCTGAGTATCAAGCAACAGGAAGTTAATTCCGGATTATCATCTAGATGATATCGATGAAATTCTGGGAGCATCTCTGCCACATGGAAACCTTCCTTAAATGCTTTCTCTTGCGTCGAAGCTAGAACATAATGGGTCCAGCGGAACGATGGATGGTCGCCTATCACGATACAAGCTGAGGCTTCTGACCTAACACCCTCTATACCACGGCCGACGAAGGCCCACACACTCGACCCTTCATTGGAGGATCCCCATGGAGGATTTGTATAAAAAGCATCGTAATTCTGCCAAATATCTTCAGGCAATGGATCAACAACATTGTATAACCGGGCACTGATTATGCTGTTTAAGCCATAATCATTTGCGAAGTTCTTGATTGACAAAACAATTCTTTCATCAAAATCAAGAACATGAATATGATTGGGTAACCCCGAAATCAGGCCTTGGCTTCCAAGGTGTGCAACTGCCAATCCAATTGCGTCGCCATCACCGATAAACAAAACCTTTTTTTTATCAAACCAACGGCCAATTATCTCGGCCTGCAATAACATGTCCGGCAGCTTCATGTATATCTGGTCGTAAATTCTCAAAGGCGGCGGGCGATTGATTATCACATCCGAAAGAGCATAGAGGCATTTTCGAAAATCAATGCTCATTTCTGTGTGTCCTTGTAGATATGATCAATGAGGTCGACGGCCGATTTCATACCCTCTGGAAATAGATACTTGACAACTATAAGAACAAGGCTGGATACTTCGATGAGAACGGCAGTTATAAAAACGTTTGCCACCCATTTCTCGATTTCCAACACTTTTGCTCCAATCATAAAGAATGCGATATTAATAAGAATAATTTGTACGCTCACAACAATCAAAATCCATGTTGCATACCTTGATCGCATTTTCCTATCGCTATTTTGCTGTTCCTTCCATGCCTCTACGAAAGTACGAAGCTGATAACTACGGTCACGAATCTGCGCATATCTGTCAAGTGTTTCCACATCACTGGGCGTCACCGGCTTACCGACCTCTGTAATCATCTTGCGGATTGAAGATGGTATCTGCAGCGCCTCAGTCATCTGAAGATATCCCTAATCGTGCCAAGCGATAGCCCATTGCTTCTTCGGACACGCCAAACAAGCTCGCCATTTTCGAAACGGATCGTAGCTCGTTCCATAAAGCGCGGATATGATCTTCCGGCATTAGAAGGGCTGAGGCAAAAATGTTCGCCTGAATTTCTGCCCTACGCTTTGATGGAGTATTCTCTGAGTCTTCACCGTAATCCTCGCGGAATAGGTCCGCTTCATCATCCACAAACTCTCCGTCCCCCAATAGATGAAGGAAATGGTGCGAAAGTTCATGGGCGATCGTAAATCGTTTGCGATTCGGTGAATCTTCAGCGCGTACAAGGATCATTAGATTATCACCACGCTTAGCAATCATGCCAGAGAGATTGCCCTCCGAAAATTTGGCGTTGTTTACCTGGAAACCTTCCCGTTCTGCCAACACAACGGGGTTTATCGGAATTGACTTGAGCCCATGTTTGCGTAAAACGTCCTGTGCCTTAAGCTCAATTTCATGGCGGGGATGAAAAGGGACCTGTACTGTGTTTTTATCGGCGGCCATTGGAGTTCCAATCGTTTGTTAAAAAATCAGACAGTAAAATAACACGAAAATTTATCAATGTCAAGAAGACTTGGGTTTCTGCCTACAATCTGTTCCCAGGTATATGCTAAAACCCACGATTAAGATTATTTCTACCATTTTTTTCGTTTGACATTTGCACGCTTGTTCCAGAAATGTTCCAGGTTTTCGTCTAAACCGGCCTAAAAGGGCCGTTCTATCAGGTTAATCGGTAGCGGCAACTGACCTACTTTTGCTTTTATTTTCGCTAACTTAGCGATTTTGTTGAGTTTTTGCCGATTGGATTACGTGAGTTTTTGAGTCCCGTGCGTCTACCAGTTCCGCCACTCCGGCTCTCAATGATTTCAATAACTTAGCACGTTTCATGGAAATCTCAAACGCCATTTGTTCCAGAATTGTTCCAGCTTTTTGGAACTTCCACCCCTACAGCGAGTTTAAGATCGTCCAAAGTGATCGTATCATACCGCTTGAAACATTCCATGGTTTGATGCCCGGTTATCGCCATGATAACTCTGTCCGGGACTCCCTTTCTTCTCATTCTGGTCACGAAACAGTGTCTCAGATCGTGAAAATGGAAGTCCTCGATATTCGCCCTTCTGCACGCGATTTCGAATGCTGTCCTGACACTCCTCAGGTGCGATCCCTTGAAGTTGAAAACCCACTCATTGGTTCGCTCCATCTTTTTCAGCACACCTGAAAGCACGAAGCTTATCGGGACCTGCCTGCTCTTACCGGTTTTCGTGCCATCACCCGAAAGCTTGATGACTCCGAGACTCATATCAATCTGCTCCCATTTCAGGTAGAGCATCTCATTTCTCCGCATCCCGGTCTCCCACGCCATGATCAGCACCGTCCGAATATGAGCGGGAGCCGCGAACAAAAGCTTGTGGAATTCCTCGTCGCTCAGAATTCTGTCTCGGACGTTATCTTCTGCAAGGAGTTTAAATCCGAGCATGGGGTTGCTGGTTATCTTTCCATCCATGTAGGCCCTGCGGAAAATTGTTTTTCCACAGGCAAGCTCACGATTGATGGTCGCTGGCGCAGCAGGCTCACCAAGCCCGCCTGCCCCCGCTTTTCGCAAAGCGATGTACTTGTCGAACATAGATCGCCTTATGGCCTCGCATGGAATTTCACCGATGTGCTGCTTGAGTCTCCGAACGCTTACCCCGTCCTTTTCAAAGCTTCGCTTGCGTGCACGGCTGTAATCCAAAAAATCTTCGGCAATTTCAAAGAACGTGACCTTCCGCTGAAGCAATCTGAGTTGGTAGTCATCGCTGGAAATGTTGTTCAGAATTTGAGCAAACTCCAACTCCGCTTCATGCTTGGTCCTTGCTTTGAGCTTTTTCTTGATGTCCTTACCCGTAATCGGGTCGCAATACCGTCCACACCAAGAAAAACGACCGCTTTTGCCGACCCGCTTAAAGATATTGGCCATTGCCACCTCCATTCCGCAGGTCAGCTGCCGCTCCTTGATATTTTATAGCAAGTCGGACAAATTTCCCACTGGCGATCATAATTTTCTCAAACCTTTGCAACGAGGCTCTCCTCTATGAGCTTTTCGATATCCGGCTTTCGGAATCGGAGGCAACGCTTGCCGCCGTCCTTGCCAAGATCGACGTAACATAGCCTTCCCTGATCAGCCCACTTATAGACTGTGCTCTCATCAATGCTGAGAAACTCGGCCACCTGCCGAGCCGTAAGCAATTTTTCAGAATAGTTGTCCATCGTTGCCAACTCCTTCCTGCCCGACCCGGCTAATCCATCAGGCCAACCAGTTTGTCATCGCGTCCGTTCCGCCATATCGGTTTCAAAATATTATCAATATTGTTCAAGGTGAAATTACTCGCCAGAGTAAACAAAAACATGCCCGACCCCTTATTGCTTTCGTCAACCGCCTTGCAGGCCTCTATCATGTGGCTAATGCGCTCCTGAGAAATCGCCAACGTTAAAACGCGGGCGTTTTCAAATCCGAAAGTTCTCTTAAAGGAACCGTCTAATCGGCAATGCCAGTAACCAAGCATTTTTTTATAGTACGATGGCCTGAAAAAATTATTCCTCACCACTGGCATGGTCGAGCGATCCGCTTCAAGGAAAAAGAATGCACGATTTTTATCGGAAGCATCGTTATTAAAGCGCAGTCCGAAAACCCTGTCCGGCGCTAAGTCGAAGCGCAGATTTAGCGTTTTTCCTTTGAATTCTCGGTTTATGTTAACCTTCAAAATCGGCTCCCCTTTGACAATTCGCTCCAGCTCGATGATTTCTATGCCGCTGTGCCTGTCGCATGCTAATTTGAGCGACGCTGAGAATGCCGAAATCATTAGTGTGTGCTCTAGGTACAGCCTTTTCACGTCCCGATTCTTAGTTGTCCAGTCGACGTTGCTTCGTGGGATTCCCATGACCTCGTGCAAAATATCGGCCCCCTTATTTCCCAATCCGTAGACCATAGGGTTGGTGCCTACGGTAAAAGGCTTTATTTGCTCCGGCGGCCTGTCCAAATAGCCAGCGTGAAATAAAAAGCTGAGTCTCCTGAGAATGCCCTGCTTGCTGCCCGTCACTAAAGCGGCTATGTAGTCGGAGGGAATGAACCGGTGCTTATAGACGATTTCAATGATTTTCAAGTCCCTCTCCTGCAAATGAAAATTGACCTCTCCGGCGGCGCGCCGGTATCGGGGCTTTCTTTGTTGCTTTATCAGCATCACGGGCGCGGGCGCAGTGTTGTCAGGCATGGTCTTATTCCCTATACGAAGCGGGTTCTTCCAACGCTTCCGCCGCTTTATTCGAGAAAGCCGCTTCCATTTCTTCGAGTTCCTTGTAAATTTTGCGCAGCGGCCTGTTATAATGCGAAGCGGAAATCTCCCGCAACTTTTCTTCAAGCTCTGGATTCAGCGGCGGGTACTCGACCGGAATCGTATTTGCTACCAACGGGTCGGTGTTTTTCCGCCCCTTGAGTTTTATGTAGCATTCGCCGACCCGCTGGCTCATAATTTCCCTGATCGCGTTCTCAACTTCCTCTTGCACGCTGTAATATGTCGGCTTGCCCTTTTTGCCCGTGAAAATGTTGCCGTCCCAGTATTTGACCCGCTCACCAGAAAAACTGAAAAGCTCCTTTGCCATGCGCTCCGCGTCCTGCCGACCGACATTAAAGCAAAGCTGCGTGGCGCAGTTGCCCAATGCAATGTCCACGTAATCCTCATCCAATTGTGATAAACTTTGGTGGAAAAGATTTAGCGCAGCCTTGTATTTTCGGCCCCCTTCTAGAATTGGCAAAAAGAAGTCGGGATGGAAAATTTCATGCATTTCATCACAATAAATGGAGACAGGTGTCCTTTGTTCTTCCGGTAATTCGTCCCGCGCGATGATGGCCTGGTGAATTTTCGCAAACAGTAATATTCCAAACAATCTGCGGCTCTCCGTTTTCAAGTGACTACGCGAAAGGTTTATCAAAAAAATCTTGCCCTCATTGAGCGCCTTGTAAAAGTTGATCGTGCTCTTTTGCTGGCCTAGAATTGGCTTGATATAAGGGTTGGAGATAAATGCGCTGATTTTATTGCGCGACGACTCGACGAAAAGTTTCTGATCATTGTTTCGGAAAGTGTCAAAATGTTGCTGCCAGTAAAGCCGGACATCCCTGTTTTGTGATCTGTCCACCACTGCCTTTCTGAAACTCGTGTCTGTTAGGAGCCTGGGAATAGATGCCAAAGTCAGGTTAGCTTCCTCACATAATAAAAAAGAGTGCCTTAAAATGTCCTCCATACGCGCGCCCCACGCGTCGCGCCAAATACTCTTGAAGGCTGAAATTAGTTCGTCAACGACCTCATAGGGATGGCCGGAAAAAGTTTCAAGTACGTTAATTCCAATAGCTCCGCGCTGCTGGTTGACCGGCTCAATCAGCACGATATTGTCAGTGATTGGGTGTTGCTCGGAAAGGAGGGCAACGTAATTCAAAAGGTTGCGGTACAAGTCGCCGTGGGGATCGTAACACACCACAGATAAGCTGCCGCTGTTTTCAATCGCATATTTAATGTCTTGAATTAACATAAAATAACCCAGCCGTGTCTTGCCGGAACCACTTTCACCTAAAGCATAAAGGTGCGGATTAGTTACGCCCTCGTGAATTATTTTCCTATTCAGGCGCAGCCAACTATCGAAACTATGCCCCGTGGCTATGATTCTGTTTACCGTCATTTTCGTCTTCCGGGCAATTCCTTTTTCAAAAGCGGTTTGAGGAGCTTCGATAGTGGCCAGGCGATTATTTTCAAGGCCAAGATGGTCAGCCATTTAAACAGCCTTAAGATATTTTCAAAAAGCTTGGGGTATATGCTGTTGAGTAAATCGCGCATCAACAGCAGCACCAACCCCAGAAAAAATAGCCCTACAAGTAGATTAGTAATCATAACCAAACCACTTATCAGTGAGGTATGAACATGTGCACGGCGGCGTTAATGATAACCAGCCACACAACCCATTTGAAAAGCAGTTTCGTGAACCTCGAATCAAAGCCGCCAAACATAATGGCGTAAGCGACGCCTAGTAAAAGCAAAGCTTCCAGAGGCATAGCGAAAAGGTCAAAGAGCTTCATTGAGGTATCTCCTTTTTCGGGCAAAACGGTTGAAAAGAAATGTTTTCAGGGTTGCTAAATAAGCCCTTCCACACCGTTTCAAGCCTGTCGGCCCTGAAGTGATTCCTTGCCGGTGTGAGTTGGTTGGTGCCGGAAATGCCGTAAAAAACGACATTAATACCATCGTTCTGAATGGTCATTAGTTTAGGAAACTCGACCTTTCCCGCGCCGTATAGAGCTTTGCGAACAGATTTTTCCTCCGTTTCCTCACCGTCAGTAATAGCAAAAAGGTAGCAAGTAGCAGAAGGATTTTGCTGACTGCCGCAACCTTGCCCTCGAAGAACCTCAACGCCGCGCCGAATAGCCATGTATAAGGGGGTTGCGTCAGCTTGACCCGGCATGTTTTGCAGCAACTTGGAGACTTCCCTGAGAAACGATTCATTAAGCTTGGCTTCGCCTTTCGTCTCCATGAGCTTGTTATTCTTGGGAATCAAGATGCTGCCCACAGAAATTGGCTCCATTGAGGACAAGGCGTCGCCGGTGGCGATGATTGTTAGAAGCGACTTTTTGCGCACACCGGGCAACGCCTTACTGACTTCCGCTAGTCCCAAGACTTGACTTCTCGACTCATTCACTGAATCTGAGCGGTCAATCACGAGCACAACGTGGGCAGGCGGCACAGACTGACAGTTCAGTAATAAAAAGGTCAGTAATACCAGTCCGCAAGTATACGCAATTTTTGCACGCTTCATTTTCCACCCCCTATAATTTCATCGTCAATTTTCCACGGCACACGAAATCGGCCCTCAATTTCTGCTAGCCCCGCCTGGTAGCCGTCCAGAACAACGGACACCGCAAGCTTTTTCAGATGCTCGATCTGCCCGCGCCTCGATATGCGCTCTTTAATATGGTCGTTATAGGCGTTTATTCTCTGGCGTATCTCCGCGATTGTTTTCTCAGTCCGTTCAACA
>Ga0031655_10001978_pt1 | contig 11988 bp, 16 predicted proteins | sample FrelakmetHBP12HB_FD_55187 | JGI IMG/M metagenome (GOLD analysis project Ga0031655, IMG submission 55187) | Freshwater lake sediment microbial communities from the University of Notre Dame, USA, for methane emissions studies -HBP12 HB | ecosystem: Environmental > Aquatic > Freshwater > Lake >... | reverse complement strand
TGGTGATGTTATGGTCTACCCATCCCCACTCTGTTATTTTGACAGTCCGGTTTTCCCATCCTGGGAGACTTTGAAAAGGGTAATCAAAGTCTCGATGGGGGGTCAGGGTAGCATCCTTCATCAGGGACGCCATGATTGATGAGGTAGTTTGCTACACTTACAATGTTCACCTCTCCCCGTTGAATGGTTCCTCCTGCGGCGAAAAATAAATGATTTTCTGATAGATCTGGATTATAGATTTCTTTGAGTTGGTATTGCATTTTTGTTTCCAGTACAGCACAGAAAGCAAACGTTTCACAGGTTGGTGCGGGTGACTGATCTTTAATTGGAGTAGTATTATCAGTTCCGTTGATATCCCGCCAACTGAACGAAGGCGGTTCATTGAACAGTTCATGAGCGGTACCAATTTTTACTGTACTAAAAGAAGCGATTGGGATCAACAAAAAAACTACCCAGAAAATCGTAATTGCTTTCTTTATAATGTTTCCCCCACATAATACATAATTTTTTACCTTTATAATAATTGTTATTGTTCTTGAGTGGAAGGTAAATTAATATATGGTCTTTTTCTTAACCTTGAAATAATGAACCTTCGAACCATTACGGGACAGCAAAAAATAACCCTATTTCTAGGTATTTTTCTTGGAATCATTACAGTGATTATACTTGGGTACCTCCTTGCACCAACTCTAGTTTATGACCAGTGGATCTGGAAATATTATTGGGGGCCAGTGGTTGCTGATGCATCAGGGCATTCAGTTTCCTACAATGGTGTCACCGTATTCGAAGGCTATACGATTCTTTCGGAGATTACCTATGGAATTATCCTTGTCTGCGCCCTCTATGGACTATACAAACTTTTAAAGAAACTTGAAATCAGGATTGACTGGTATTTCTGCCTTACCTTATTTCCATTTATCCTGTTTGGTCCCGTCACTCGCGTCTTGGAAGACACCAATTATTTTTCTAAACCAGCGGTGTACTGGTTCATCTCACCACTAATATACTTTCAGACAACGCTGTATGTGCTGATCTTTCTCTTTCTAGGGTATTATCTCCAAAAAAGAGCATTTAATCCACGGAAAACACTGATCATTCTTCTATCTGTATTTGTTCTTATTGATAGTTTCTATACAATGATTTGGGCTCTTGGAATCCGCTATGGTGCTCTCCGTATCGAACCCGGTTACCTTTACGTTCTTTCCCTTCTCGCATTTCTCCCTCTTCTGTATCGTCTGATAAAAAAACAGATAATGACGGCCAATACCGTCATTTTCTCAGGGGGGTTACTTGTGGTATTTCCAAGTTTTTTCCTTATTGGACGATGGATTATGGGGGACCAATGGAGTGGTTCTTTTGGTACATCCATTAATGTGTTTTTGCTCGTTATCGGTCTTGTCGTCCTCATCGTAATTCTCGTGTACCTGATTGCATGGATCTATCGAAAACATGACACTATTATGGTGTACAAGAAACCGTTGAATCTCTCGATGCTTGCAGGCCAACTGATTGACGGGATAACAAGCTACGTGAGTATTTATGATCCCTTGCATATGGGATTACCGTCATATATTGAAAAACATCCAGCATCAAACAGTCTCATGGAGCTGTGGCCACCGTTATTTCCCATTGCCAAATTCCTCCTGATTATTATAGTGATTTATATTTTTGATGTCGCCTATAAAAAAGAACTGACGAAGTATTCACAGTTAGTCAATCTCCTTAAAATCGGCATCTTCATCCTTGGCGTTTCCCCAGGATTGCGAGATCTATTGCGAGTCACAATGGGCGTATAAAAGTGGCATAATGATCTCTCATAGTGAGACAACAGAATTATAAATACCAATGTTTTTTCTTCAGAGATGATGAGACGACATCCTGATTGGCTGAAAATACGAATCGGTGAAGGAGAAAATTTTTCAAAAGTAAAAAATCTCCTTAGAAATGCCAAGTTGCATACGATTTGCGAAGAGGCCAGATGCCCTAATATCGCTGAATGTTTCGGATGCGGCACCGCTGTTTTTTTAATTTTAGGGAATATCTGCACCCGCAACTGTAAATATTGCAATGTCACCCATGGCAACCCCGGGCCATTAAACAAAAATGAACCACGAGATATCGCAGAAAGCGTAAAAACCCTCGGATTGAAGTACGTGGTTGTAACATCGGTGACACGAGATGATCTCCCGGATGGTGGAGCACGTATTTTTTCTCAGACCATACAGGAAATTCGACAGTTGAATCCAGGAGTTCACATTGAAGTGTTAATCCCTGACTTTAAAGCAGACGGGACTGCGTTGCAGAGTATCGTTGATAGCGCTCCTGACGTCATAAACCATAATATTGAGGTCGTTGAAACATTATTTCCAGAGATTCGGCCACAAGGAGAGTATCAGAGGAGTTTATCTGTGTTAAGAACAATAAAAACCATGGATAAACAGATGAAAACAAAATCAGGATTCATGATTGGACTTGGAGAAACCAAGGAACAGATTCTTGCAACAATACAAGATCTAAAAACGGCACACGTTGATTTTTTAACAATAGGACAATATTTGCAACCAACAAAACAGCATGCTGAGATTAAGAAATATTACACGCCAGATGAATTTCAAGAGTTTAAAAACATCGCACTGAGTCTTGGTTTTGCACATGTTGAATCAGGACCGCTGGTTCGAAGCTCCTATCATGCACAGAACGCCTTGCAGTAGATGTTTGCAGATAAGGAACTTTAAAAGAAGACAATTGAATACACGTACAGATTATGCGATCTCAATCTATCTATAAAGTGCCACAGGGAAAACTACTGAAAATCTCTGTCGAATACGATGAAAAAAAAAATAAAATCAGAAATATTCGAATCACTGGGGATTTTTTTGCCTATCCTGAAGAGGCAATTGAACTGATAGAAACGAAACTAAGAAACGTATTGATAGAACGAGAGCAATTACAGAAGAAGATTTCTTCCATCATTACTAAGTATCATATTCAATTTATTGGTTTAAATGTAGAAGGTTTGACCCAAGGTATCTTAAAGTGTAAACCATGAAAGAACAATGGAGACTGCTCCAAACAGGTTTCAACACTGCTTTTTCAAATATGGCAATTGACCGAGCCATATTAGTGGCAAATAGTAAAGGCAAGGTTCCTCCTACAGTACGATTTTACGGGTGGATTCCGCCGGCTATTTCTATTGGGTATTTCCAGAGTTTGGCTGATGAAGTCGATGTTAGTGCATGTGAAAGGCTTGGTGTTGATTACGTGCGAAGAATCACTGGTGGAGGCGCTGTGTTTCATGATAAAGAATTGACTTATAGCATAGTTATACCAGAGGCACATCCTGCAATACCAAAAAATATTTTAAAAAGTTACGGACGGATTTGTAACGCATTAATACAAGGGTTGATGCACCTAGGAATTTCGAGTACATATGCTCCTATTAATGATATCCTTGTTAATGGGAAAAAGATTTCTGGGAATGCACAGACACGAAAAGAACGCACGGTTCTTCAACACGGGACTATCCTTTTAGATGTTGATGTGGACACGATGTTTTCCTTACTGAAGGTTCCAGATGAAAAGATAAAAGATAAACTAATCCAAGACGTAAAACAACGGGTGACATCGTTACACCATACATTAAAAAAAAAGATACATTTTGAAGAGGTAGCAGAAGCACTGAAGTTCGGCTTTGAGGAAGAATTCCATGTCGAATTGATCCAGGGGATTCTTACGAAAGAAGAAAAAACGCTAGCGACACAATTTGAAAAAGAATGTTTTTCAACAACGCGGTGGAATCACAGAAGATAGTAAGAGTCCAAAAGCGATTAAATTATCATTATTTTTTAGATAAGAAAAAGACCCAGTGTTTCCGCATATTCTTTGACTCGAAGATACTCTTCTCTCGAAACCGCACAGGCGATCTCCTTGTATTCATCAGCATGGTATTCTGGTCGGTACTGCGCCATGATGTTGACAGAGACCTCCGGGATGTTCTTTTGGATCCACTGCATAATCCTCTGCGAACAACATGTTCCATGGTTCGGCAGTACCAGATGTCGTACAATTACTTCACCTTGCTGATGCGCAAGCATATGATTTCTTTCCACAACAGCAGTATATCCATCAACCTTAGAGAGTCTTTTTGCGCATGAATCATTCCCGTATTTGAAAGCTGTCAGATAGAGATCTATCACCCCATGCAATAATTTCATTGCCTCTTCTGAACAATACATGTTTGAGTTCCACACCTGCGAAATGTTACTGTCTAATTTCTGTAAGACCTTCAGGATATACAGAATATCTGATGTTGGGTCCCCACCGACCCAATTCACGTTTCGCGCACCCTGCTTTTTCCGTTGTTCAATAACTGAGACAAGCGTTTTTGGTTCTATGGCCACACCGCAAGGATTCTGACTGATATCCCAATTCTGGCAAAAAACACAATGAAAAGTACATCCTGAAAAAAAGATGGTATACGATGGAACAAGCACTGTTTCTTCACCAAAATGAAGAAACTCAGAGGCAATACGCAATTCTTGGACACCGCATTTTCCAGCGGTTTTTTTTCGGTTAACTCTGCATCGATGCTCGCAGAAACAACACGCTTGAAAGAGACGATCCGCCAGTTCAATTTTTAGATCAAGAAGCGACTGTATCGGTGTCGAAACCTGCACCCTCATCAACTGAAGCGCCTCATCATGGATGCACCAGAGTTCATCGGTGGATTGGATTAGTGTAAATGAAACCGGGATATGTTTACAATCAAGATACTGTGCAACCCCCTGTTGTTCAAGAATATCATGATATTTTGGAAGGAGCGCCCGTATCGAAATCATTTTTTTGATATCATCGTAGAGAATTAAAAACTATTTTTTATACTGATCAATATCAACTTGCATGCCATCTTGAGCTGCGATGACACTGACTCCTAACTTCTTTGTGAGGCGTTCTGCTATCTCCCATGGTTTTACTTTCACCATACCCATACCAAAATGCGTCAGAATCGCAAGACGTGGTTTGTTTGCCTCAATGATCTGTTCTGCTTCTTGTAAACAGAGGTGTTCAATGGTGCTTTTATCATCAAGCATAACGACATTTATAATAAGTATTTCTCCTTTGTAGTATGATGCAAGCGTGTCAAAATAATCAGTATCAGCAATCAGAGAAATCGAGCTGGTTTTTCCTCTGATGTTTATTCCATACGTTTCAACCCCATGTTTCAACCGTATTGGTGTTTCAAAAGAGATATTCCCTACGTGGTACTTTCCTTTTTCTCTGAGAATTTCAATTCGCTCCACTTGTTCACGTACATATTTAAAAATCACCGGATCGCCTTCAAGTGCATCCGCTGGAGCAAATACCGCCCCCTTTTTCTTGAAACCCCCGTTTGTCATCGCCTCAATCATGATATTGATATCATTGGCGTGATCAAGGTGACGATGGGTGAGAATTATACCTTCTAGATCCTTGGGGTCGAGCTTTGGCCTGCTGGAAAGACAACGTACCAGTGCACCTGGACCTGGGTCGATCAACATATGTGTTCCATCGATAGTGAGCCATATTCCTCCTGATGCCCGCAGCTGTTTCATGACAACAAACCGTGCACCAGCCGTCCCAAGGAATTTAATAATGTTCATACTGTGTTTCTTCTTCTAAAGGCAGTTTTCCTGTTCTAAGGGGAAAATTATTAACATGCATAATTGATATTTCTATATGAATCTTTTTGAGTATACCTATGATATCGTCCGACAGATTCCCCGTGGGAAGGTTTCGACATATGGTGCGATCGCAACAGCTCTAGGTGATAAGATAGCAGCGCGCGCTGTTGGTCGGATGATGAATCAGAACCCTGATGCTGATAATATGCCCTGTTTCAAAATCGTTCATTCTGATGGACGACTTGGTGGGTTTGGACTAGGGATTCACGATAAAATAAGGAGATTGAAAGAGGATTCTATCGATGTTAAAGAAGGTAAGATTGTTGGTTTTGAGGACGTTTTCTTTGATGATTTCAAGACAGATTATCCTCTAAAAAAGTTAAGACATGAGCAAATCGCATTGAGTAAAAAAATCAAGATACTGGATGATTTTAATGTCATAAAAACCGTTGCCGGCATTGACGTCGCGTATCCTGATAATGAATTTCATGAGGTCTGTGGTGCTTGCATCATCTTTGATTATAAAACAATGCAGGTGGTTGAAGAACAGATGATGTTTGCCGCAACGAATTTTCCATTTATTTCAACATATTTTTATTATCGGGAATTTCAGATTGTTCAAGGACTTATGAAACGTCTGAAGAGAAAACCGTCTCTTTTACTCCTTGATGGAAACGGCATTATCCATCCCTTTCGTTGTGGGTTTGCATCTCAAGCGGGTATAACCTTAGATATTCCAACAATTGGGGTTGCAAAAACCCTTCTCTATGGTACGGTAAAAGGTAACCAAGTGATTATCGATAATGAACAACGAGGATACGCATTTTGTTCGAAGAAAGAAAAGAAACCAATCTATGTCTCTCCCGGGCATCGTGTATCTCTCAAAACCAGTCTTGAGGTAGTAAGACACCTGAGCCTGTATAAAAACCCTGAGCCGTTACGACTCGCACATCATCTCGCAAAAGAAAGATTACTGAAGAACCGGTAGTTCATCGCTGGAGAGTACCGGAATATCGTGATCTTTGAATACTTGTTTGTATGTAGTGACCTGGGATTTTTTTAATGCTTTCTTATGAAGATAGACACCATAGACGTTTGGCGTTGCCCGGAATGTCTGTTCAATCATCGTCCAATCGATGATTCCGGTATCAATATGGTATGATGGTATCATGTGACCAAAGGCAACCTTTTTCTGAAATGCAACATCTGTAAATCGTGGAGCGTAGTGACCTCCGCCGATCCCGAGGAGTACAGGAATGTCGTTTGGGAAATCTTCTTCGTAATGGTATTTGGCAAGCAGTTCAAGGAGCGATGTTGCAATTATATAACCAGGTTCTTTTCGTTGCCATTGTGCTTTGGTGCTACCTACTTCTACGAACAGGGTGGGAATCTTTAGGAAGGGTCCATGGTGGGTGACTTCGTAACAAACCTGGTATTCGAGATCTGTTGTTTGAAGATTTTTTTTAATGAGTCGAAGAAGATGTGTCATCATTCGTGGTGCTGCGGGTACTAGTGTTTTTGGTTTTCCGCCGAACTTCGCATCGCCATAATTCCCAATAGGATGGACTGTAAGACTTGGTTCTCCCATTTTACTGCGATGTCTTGAAAGAAATATAACTATCCTTGGTTCGATGTGGAGTTGTTCTTGTACTTCGATGTCGATATTTTCGTGTCGTATTTTTTTATCTGGGATGGTGACGATCACCAGATTGTTCATAGAGGTATGTCGGTAGATAGGAGTACCATAAAAAGTGCCGTGATCCTCCCAGGTTGTTTGTTCTAAAAGACAGTTCTTTATATTTGAGCTAGCAGGATCCTCAGTTGAAGAAACGATCAGGACGGTCATATAGTCATTGGAACAGCGCAGGAGTTTTTGTAATTTGCGGCGTTATCTGTTTTGCTAATTTCTTTATTATTTTTATGTTCTCATTTCCTTTTTAGATTCTTCCCTCAAACTTTTAATACCAAGATATAAACACCAGCAAAGGAAAATAAATTCACATGGAAAAACAACAAAAGCCTCAATATTGGCTTCCCCGTACCTGTTCACCGTCACCATGGATGCTCCGCCATTAAAATAAGCAAGATAAAAAGTTATTATAAATATTGAGTTAAACATCACGCTGGCAAGCAACCCGAATACTATGATTAGATTTCCATATTTTGCGTTCATTTTTATTCCTGTTGCCATCTAAAGATACCCATCTTGCTGTAACCCCAAGGAGTATTGACACACTTTTTTAGAGGTATTTCCGTTTTGTTGACTGACGAGTTTCTTAATTTTGTCGACATGGACAATATAACGGATTCGGTCTTCAATGGAGCATATTTTTGCGATGAATTGAATTTCTTGTGCTTCTTCTTCTGTCGATAAAAGCCCGATTACTATCATACAATGAAGGGTTGTTTTACCCCTTATAAAGTCTTGTTGTACAGATGTTATCAATTTTTATAATTATTACATCTATAAAAATAGTGAGAAACCGGTCGAATTACTTTTTCATAAAAAAAACTTCATCGAAGAGCATTCTTTTCTTATAACTGACACTTTATTACATGCACTTTCTTCCGAATATCCTCTCGAATGTGTCTTTTTTCCATAATTCATCTATCTCCATGTCATCAATAGGGTTCACGCTTTCAAACGTTTATATGATTTCATTTGTTATTCATATCGTATGATTGTATTACATTTTCATAAAGAACCTCGATGACCAGCATTGGTTTTTAATAGGTCGCCCTCATTTGGGGAGAATGATGTTAAAACTTTCACCGATTGTCTGTAAAGAGTATACCTTAAGATTTGAAAAAACCCTGATTATGGGAATTCTGAATGTGACCCCTGATTCTTTCTCTGATGGAGGGTTGTTTACTAATATTGATACGGCGGTTGCGCATGGGAAAAAAATGGTTTCTGATGGGGCTGACGTTATTGATGTAGGTGGAGAAAGTTCACGTCCAGGCTCAGCACCGTTATCTGAAAAAGAAGAACTGGACAGAATTTTTCCTGTAGTGACACGACTCCTTAATGAAGTTTCTGTTCCCATTTCTATAGATACCTATAAACCACTGGTTGCGGACGCGTGTCTGAAAGCAGGTGCACATCTCATTAACGATATCACTGGAATGATAAACCCAGAAATGAGAAAAATTGTAGCAAAGTACAAGGTCCCTGTTGTCCTCATGCATATGAGGGGGACACCGAAAATCATGCAGCAGAACCCTATCTACCAGGACTTGCTTGGAGAAATTACTGCATTCTTTCAAAAACAGATTACAAAAGCACGAAAAGAAGGAATTCAACATATCATTATCGACCCAGGGATTGGTTTTGGAAAAACTGTAGAACACAACCTCCAGATACTCAAACACCTAGAAGTATTCAAGGCACTTGGCTGTCCGATTCTTGTTGGGCCATCGCGGAAATCTTTTATAGGAACAATAACAGGTTTATCGGTAAAAGAGCGTCTTGAAGGAACATTAGCTGCGGTTACCATAGCTATTATGTATGGAGCAAACATAGTACGTGTCCATGATGTAAAAGAATGTAAGCGTGCTATACAAGTCGTGGATGCGATTCAGGGTGCATAATGCCGATGGTGTTTCTTGGCCTTGGGTCGAATATCGGTAATAAGGAAAACTATATCAACAAAGCACTTACTTTCATTTCTGAGTTAGATACGGTAAAAAAAACATCTCATCTGTACCTCACTGAGCCAGTCGGGAATATCACACAAGACTGGTTCCTGAATTGTGTCGTCGAAATCCAGACTGATGTTGATCCGAAAAAACTATTATCTTCTTTCAAATCTATTGAACGAAAACTCGGGAGAACAAAAACGGTGAAAAACGGACCACGGACTATCGACATCGACATCCTGTTTTATGGAGATCACGTTATCAAGACAAAGACTCTTGTTATTCCTCATCCGTTGATACAAGAACGGCTCTTCGTTCTTCAGCCAATGATAGACATTAATCCTGATTTTATCCATCCTGTGCTCAAAAAATCAATTTATGCGCTGTATACTGATCATCCTTGGACTGAAAAAGTCACACTCTACAAATAGATGACGTTTATATTCCTCGTTTCTATTCTCAAATCGAAAAAAGGAGAATCATCTATGAGACTGTGTCGAGAATTTTACTTTGATGCTGCACATTATATCCCGCATTATAAAGGGAAATGTGAAAAACTGCATGGTCATACCTATAAATTGGAGGTTGTCATAGAAAGCGGTGTGAAGAAGGATGGAATGGTAGTAGATTTTGCAAAAATGAAAGAAATCGTAGAAACAACTGTCCTTGAAAAACTGGATCATCAGGCGTTAAATGAGCTCTTTGAGAACCCGACAGCCGAACATATTCTTGAGTGGATTTCTACGCAATTGAAAGGAAAGTTACCGTTGTCATCGCTACGACTATGGGAAGGACAGGGGAAATGGGTAGAGATACTCATTTGAAGAAAGGATGTATTGCATCGTGTAAATAGGGTTTGGGATTGTGGGAGTCGTACGGGAGTACATAAAACTTATTCGACCATATGGTATCCTTTTTATAGGATTCACCCCGGTTTTTGGAGCGCTGTGTAATGGGCAGTTCGATGCATTTCATCTCTCACTGTTATTAATTATTGGGGAACTCGGACATATATTTGTCTTTGTCCAAAATGATTATTATGATATCGAGATTGATCGAAAGTCAAAATATGTAGAACAACGACCACTTACGACTGGTGCTATATCGCGATCACAAGCACGTTTTCTTTTTCTTAGTTCTTTTTTTATATCGGTGGTTCTTGCTACTGTCTTTTTCTTTTCCGTTCGTTCGTTTGTTGTGTTATTGATATCGTTTTTACTCATGACTCTGTACAACAGATACAGTAAGCGGATCCCAGGTATGGAATACGTGTTGGGGGCTGCGGTGTTTATGTATGGGGTGTTTGGGGCATTAACAGTCTCTGATGAGATTTCAACTCTGGCCATAATCATTTCTTGTGTTGGGTTTATGCAATGGGTGTTCAGCGTGGGCGTGTCTGCGAATTTAAAAGATGTGGAATTTGACACCAAACTTGGAATTCGAACAACCCCTGTTCTATTTGGTGTTCATGCTACAGGAACTCAGCTGAAAAAACCAGCACTATTTATCATGTATACTTATGTAATAAAAGGAATACATCTGTTGGTGGCAATGCTTCCGTTCATCCTAGGATATACCTCTATTCTGTTGAATGGTTATCCAATTCCTCTCCTTGCTTTTTTCATTCTGGCGGGCATCTTACTCTTCATTATGAGAGGGCTTCTTACAACGTCACTGAAAGAACGTAACCTAATGCTTCGGTATGAAGGGGCACACGAAGGACTCGCGCTGCTATTGATTCCCTTAGTTTTACTTAGTTACCTGGTAGAACATGTTGGTGTTCTTCCAACATTCTGCTTTATGCTTTTTTTGATTTTTTGGCCACTTCTCTGTTTACGACTCTTATTTGGAAAAACCCTCATCCCTTTAGAATAATCCTGAAATATGGTGAATTTTTTCGAAATTATTATATAGTTATAGAATATTTGCCTGCTAATTAAAACCGTGAGGAGATGAAAAATGGTAGCCATAAAAGAAATAAAGAGCGCAATAGCAGTAGCAATAGCCGCAGCATTTGGTTTCATTATAGCCTTAATCTGGAAAGATATCATAGTTGGTATAATGACACTTGCAGGACTTTGGCTTGCGGGTGGACCAACGACATGGAGCGGTGCAGCGATTTCAATAGTCGTGGCAGTTGTTATAACTGTCGTATCTGTGATCGCAATTGTATATATTTCAAAATGGGGTGGCATCACACAAAAGTAGAAATAACCCCCCTCTCTTCTATGATAATTCTTGAGATCCTGGGGAAGAGACCTTTCTCAGGATTCTCGTGTTGTTTTCATTATCTTTATCAATCACATCTCATTTAATAGTTATTGATGGTGAGGTCGTATGACGACACTCTTCTATACGGGTACAGATCCACCCATCGAAGGGGTGGATTAGCCCACTATGGTGAGTCATTAGCTGCCCACTCTTTTTTACAGGGTACACAGCCCACGAGAAAGGAGGACAGCCGACTCTCACCATCTCATACATGCATAAGCCTCAATTAACAAGCAGCGATGTAAGGTTTCTTTGTCGTCAACACCTTATAGATAATATCCACTAGAGTGGAGGCGACAGCAATTTTTGCGATACCAGTGTTTTTCTTCTGGTTCTTTTTCCGTCGGTAATATCTTCCGAGTCGAGTGTTGGTCTTGCCGATAGTATTAGCCGCTTGAACCAGTGCCCAGCGTAACAG
>Ga0031655_10001976_pt1 | contig 11992 bp, 18 predicted proteins | sample FrelakmetHBP12HB_FD_55187 | JGI IMG/M metagenome (GOLD analysis project Ga0031655, IMG submission 55187) | Freshwater lake sediment microbial communities from the University of Notre Dame, USA, for methane emissions studies -HBP12 HB | ecosystem: Environmental > Aquatic > Freshwater > Lake >... | reverse complement strand
ATCACGCCGGCGCCGATCTACCGCCTGATCCGCCGCTTCCGTGGAACACTTGTTCTGGACGAAGCGGATTTCAGCGACTCGACGGAAAAGAGCGAAGTCATCACGATTCTCAACTGCGGGTTTGAGCGAGGCCGACCCATTGTGCGTTGCTCTAAAGACGACCCGAANACCCTGGAAATCCTGCCCTGTTTCGGGCCCAAGGTATTTGCCACCCGGTACACGTTTGATGATGTGGCGCTGGAAGCCCGCTGCCTTACGACCAAGATGCAGGAAACCGACCGCGGTGACATCCTCTCAATTCTGGATGACACTTTCTTTGCCGAAGAAATGAAGCTTCGCAACAAACTTTTGCTATGGCGCTTCCGCAACTGGGCAAAGATCGAGTACAACTCAATCCGTGATATCGATATTGGCAAATTGGAACCAAGAATCAAGCAAACCAGCCTGCCTTACGCCCTGATGTTCAAAGACCAGCCCGAAGTCATGGAGCATTTCAAGGTCTTTATCCATAAATATCAGGAAGAAATTATCCAAACTCGTTCCGAGGGTGAGCAAGGCCGTATTGTGATGGCGTTCTTCACGNTGGCCGCCGAACACGGGCCAAATTATGTGAGCTCCGGAATGATAACCGAGTATGTAAANGAGCACTATAAACTGGATATCAAGACGCCCAAAGTGGGTAAGATCCTGCACTCATTGGGTATGGACACNACCAAGAAACGCTACCAGGGAAAACAGCTGCATTACATTAACTGGAATCCAATCACGATGCGCAAGCTGCACCGGCGCTATATGACCGACCGCAGCGAATTCAAGCAGCTGTTTGCCGGAGATAAGCAATTCGCTATTGAGTCAGGAGAAGATCCCGACGAAAAGAATGAAGGTGAGAATCCGGAATTAGATGTAGAGGTGTAGAATGCGGGTCCCAGATACGACCTTGGTGGTTAGCGCGATCTTCTCCGTGGCCGAGAAAACCGGCACGGAGAAAGTTACCCCGGGTATGGTCACCGCATTCCTCACCCAGCAATTCGGCCTGGATATGCCCCTCCATTCGGTGAGCGAAATGATGAGCGCCCTGGGCATTATTACCCATACCGTCCAGAACAACCGGTACATAATTTGGGATAGCGAAACCATGTCGCAACTAAGACAAGAGTATATCGGAAAATTCTCTGCCACCAGTACAAATAGCAATTTTAACGAAAAAAGAGGTTGATTATGTTAACTTGCGAGCCTGCTACTTATTCTAACTAATTAAACTAATTAAATAGGGGGTACCCCCTGGCTTTGTCCCACATGTCTCATCGTCCCAGTCGAAAAGCGAAAAAAGAGGTTGATTATGTTAACTTGCGAGCCTGCTACTTATTCTAACTAATTAAACTAATTAAATAGGGGGTACCCCCTGGCTTTGTCCCACATGTCTCATCGTCCCAGTCGAAAACATGAAATTAGAAAAGTACCATAAAGGTGAATTTTGTTTGATAAGACCGACAGTTTACTGCCAGGAAGGTTATTGTTCCCGCTGCTTGATTTATCAAGAAATAATGAAGCTTAAAAGAACGAAAGCCTTAAAAGTTAACCCGGAGGAAATCAATGCCAATTAACCTGACACCGCAAGAAATAGAGCTTCCCGCCAAATTCAAGCACTGGCGAGGGGAGCAGGAAGACGTGATTGAAAAGATCGTAGCTTCCGACAAGAAGCTGTATCTGCTGGATGCACCCACCGGCTCCGGTAAAAGCGTCATCGGGGTTGCGTCGAGCTATATCTGGCGCACCAACTGGCTGACCACCCGCCGGCTGATGGGTGAGGATATCAATGTTCCGGTGATCGATTTACGGAACGAAGACGGCGAGCTGCCCAAACGCGTAATTTATGTTACCCGCACCAAGCAACTGCAGGAACAGCTTTTAGCGGACTTTCCCAATTCCCGCACCATTAAAGGAAGAGCCAACTTCCCGTGCTTGCTGGCGCCGCAGAAGTTTCCGGACCTGACGGCCGACGATTGCCCGCACCAGGGAAAAGATACGCGCTGCGCTTACAAGCCGATGTGTCCTTACNTGGTCGCCAAACAAGCCGCGGTCAAAGCCGAGATCGCCGTCCTGAATGAGAGTTATTACCTGGCTGAGGCCAACGGACCGGGGCAGTTCAGCAAAGCCGACTTCGTGATACTGGATGAAGTTGACTCGATTGAAAACTCGTTGATGGGTCATATCTCGATGAACATTACCCAGTCCATCCTGAAGGAGTTTGACTTGATGCCGCCCGCCGACTGGGAAGACTGGAAATCGTGGGTCAAATGGTGGAACCAATCTATGAGCAGCCGTGAGAAGACCGTGGCTCGTATTGAAAGCCAAACAGAGCTTTTCCCGGATAAGTGGACTGACGTAGAGATCCGGACCAACCGCCGGCTGCGTCGACTCGATAATTTCAACAAGAACCTCCAGCAATTCATGGTCGAGACGTTAACCCAGCTCATGGCCGGATCTGGAGTAAGCAAGTTTTCCCCGGATGACGCGCTTAAAATTACCATCTCCGGGAAAGAAACACCGTTCGTGGTCGCTGCCCGGACGGATAAAAGCGGTACGGTGACGGCGTTCGAGTTAAAACCGGTCACGGTCCGAAACTTTGCTCATGGCCGGTTATGGCGCCACGCCGAGCGGTTCCTGGGTATGAGCGGTACAATCCTGTCGCCGGTGGTGCTTGCCCGAGAGCTTGGATTACAGGAAGACGATTACGATTACCGGCAGATTCCCTCACCGTTCGCGCTGAAAAACCGGCTCGTCTATTTCTGGCCGGTCGCCAACATGCGCCGGCAGAACATCGAAGCGGGAATCGCGTTGCCCAACCTCCTGGCAGCCGTGCAGAAGATTCTGGATAAATACCCGAAAGAGAAAGGGCTTATCCATACCGTCAGCTACCAGGTTGCGTCGGCGCTGCGGCATGACCAGGTCGACCTGAAGAACAGCTCGAGGATCATCACCCACACAGCGCAGGACCGCGCTGAGATGCTGGAAGAATTCAAGAATTCGAAGCAGCCGCTGGTAATGCTGTCTCCCAGTTTTGACCGCGGGGTTGACCTGCCCGGTGACCAGTGCCGGTTCATCATTGTCTGCAAGGTGCCCTATTTGGACTTGAGTGACAAGCAGATAGCCGCCCGCCTCAAAGCTCCCGGTGGTGACCAGTGGTACGTTTTCAAGGCACTCCAGACCATCATGCAAATGTCGGGCAGAGGCGTGCGTAACGAGAAAGACTATTGTGATACCTATATTTTAGATGCCCAATTTAACAGCCTGCTGGGGCGTACCCGCCAGTACATCCCGAAGTGGTGGCTGGAATCGATTAAGAGGGTTGAAGACTTATGAGCGATAACTATCAATGTAAGTGGTGCAAAAGAACCGACGAGAAAGTTATGGCGATGACACAGGGTGACTTGGTAGTGAGAGGGGCTGTGCTTGAGTGGACAGTGCGGGAAGGACAGTGGAGAAAAATCATAGCTATATTCTACGCACACAGAGAATGCCAAAACAAGGAAATGTCAGCTAACGGCGACGGTTCCGGAGTGAGGGTGACCGCATGAAAATAGCCGTCATCAATGCCAGCTCAACGGCTTACAATTTAGCGACCGCGAAGATGGCGAAGAAATTCACGGACGAGGGCCACGAAGTGTTCTCCAGCCACCGGGCTGATCTGTTCGACCATCAGGTCAACAAAGCTTACCTGTCCGCCATCTTTACCTGGGATCTGCCGGTGCTGATTCATGATGCCAATTTGCTGATGTCCAGAAACGTACCGGTCGAGGTAGGCGGTCCGGCCGTGACGGCGATGCCGGAGTACGTCAAAGAACGACTCTGGTTCAAGGAGCTGGCTCAGGTCAAAGTTGGACTGGATGATCGATTTGAGCACGTTCCCGGTGATTTCCAAATTACCTTTACATGTTACGATGATAAAACTGAAATATTGACTCAGTCAGGTTGGAAATCCTTTAATGACTTAAAACAAGGAGAATCAGTCGCAACTTTATCTTCGGCGGGTTACCTTGAATATCAAGTTCCTTGTAGGATAATAAACGAACAATATACTGGGAAAATGATTCGTTTTGGCGGTTTTCCAAGAGCTTCCTGTGATCTTCTGGTTACTCCCAATCACGATATGTATGCGAGAAAACCAATAGGAAAATATAAGGGGAAAAAATATGGTCAAGAATATGAAGCAGTAAGAGCCGATAAAATTATGCTTCATCCAAAGGGATGGCAATTCAAAAATTACGCAAAGTGGGTAGGAAAAGAACAAGACTTTTTTACTTTACCACAAGTGACTCGTCTGGAAAAAAATAATACAATAGCTAATATCGAAGATAATACGAAAAATTACATTTTCAAAATGGATGATTGGCTTGAATTCTTAGGTTATTATTTAGCCGATGGTTCTTCAACTTACGGAGCTAATACACATTCTTATCGAATTAGAATAGCCAAATTTGGAGATAAGCTGGCGCAAATAAAACGCTGTATTCAACGATTAGGAATCTCAGGTATTTACGACCGACCAGATGGTCTTGAATTCAACAGCAAAGCCATTTACTCTTATCTAAAACCTTTAGGGCACGCTCACGAGAAATATATTCCCCAAGAATATATGAATTTAGATACACGTCAATTAAAAATCCTTTATAAGGGGTTAATGATGGATGGATCAACCCAAGGTTTATACGTTACCACCTCTAAAAAATTAGCTGATCAGGTACAAGAAATATTACTTAAAATAGGTGTTTCGGGGAGAGTTTCTCTCCATCAAGCAAAGGGGCACAAAGCAAAACTAAAAGATGGAAGAATTATTACAGGGAAACACGATTCCTATAATGTTTTCTATGTAAAAACTAAAAGATGCGGGATTGCAGGCGGAAATAACGCTCATCTACCGCAATGGGTAGATTACGTAGGAACAATTNATTGTTGCGAAGTGCCTAATCACGTAATCTATATTCGCAGAAACGGTATTCCTATGTGGAGTGGAAATAGTCGGGGATGCCCCCGGGCATGCGAATTTTGTCTGGTAAATAAGCTTGAAGGTCGAAAGATAGTAGAGTACGAAGATTACTCTGTGCCGGTGGGTAAAAATCCGTATGTACAGGACAACAACATCTTAGCCACCAGCTGGCCTCATCAAGAACGTATGATCCAACGGTTAAAACACGTCAGTAACCTTGATATCAACTCTGGTTTTGACGACCGGATATTCATAAAGGACCCGGACAAATACTGGAATTTATACCGTCAGTTGGCCATGGAAGCCTGGCGGTTTGCTTATGATTCTCCCGAGCAACGGGAGCCCATTACCTTCATTACCAAGTGGCTGAACGGCAAAGGTATCAATTACCGGAAGATTATTGTTTTCTGTCTGGCAGGTGGCCCGGGCATGAGTTTCGGCGAGTCCCAAAGGCGGCTGCAGTATCTGGTGGATATCGGTTGTTCTCCCTACCCCATGAGATACCGGCCGCTGGATTCGCTGGAAAACGCTTATACTCCACCCGGCTGGCAGCCAAAATGGTCTGACCTGCTTTTCGGTTATTACGGCGTGCCCTATATCTGGAGAAGCTGCAAGTGGTCTGATTTCCTGATTGCGCGGTCCGATGAGGGCAAAATCACAAAGTACGAACTAGGCGAATTGCTATGTCAATAACATAGCATTGCTATATGATTTGGAGGCTAAATTATGACAGCGGAAGAGAAATTAAAGGCACTTTATAAAGCGCAAGATCCGGTCGAACAAATGGTTACGGAGCGCTTATTGGGTCAGAACTACGAACCACATCTTGTTGCAATAAATCGTAACGGCGGCATCCTTCTGGCGGCCGAGCATATCGATTTAATTGCCGATTTAGTAGTAGAGAGGCTGATAAAGTGGGAAAGAGACTCCACTCTTTAGAAGGTTAAAATATGAAAACACAATCAAGATCAAGGATATTAACTAACGAGCCGGATGACTATATCGCGGTCAACAAAGACGGCGTACTGATGGGTACTACCGTCGGTTGGTCGATTTCGACCGAGCTGAACGGTTGGGTGCAGCGCTACATCGAGATGGGCAATACTATTTATAGGGTCGACCGGGAAGTCGTAGTTAGATATATGGGAGAAAAAATACCGCACGAGATACTTGACCGGCTGGAGCTGGCAGTAACGGCGGTTTTGGAGGGCAAATAATCGAAGCAGAATCTAAAATTATCAGCATGCGGTTAAGAATACAGAATAACCGATTGAAGGAAGAAATTAAGCGTCAGGGCTATACAATGGGTACGTTGTCCAAGAAATTACCTTTCTCTTATCATACGCTGGCTCAGATTGTAAATCTTTGGCGAGTACCTACGGAAGATCAAATGATTAGCCTTGCTTGCGTGTTCCTGAAACCTATCGATTATCTTTTTCCTGAGGTACTATTGGACAGCTTACGCCGTAAAGTATTCTCCAATCGAACCAAATTACTGGATGAGGAACAGGTTAAACGGTTACCGAGCCCGGCGCCACGCTTGCTTACCGATGGAGGCATGGAAGAGGTAGAGGCAAAGGTTGACCAGGGGTTGCTTAAACGGGAGTTATACAGGGCTATGGCTGGTTGCACTGAACGCGAAAAGAAAGTAATTTCTTTACGGTTTGGATTAGATAACGGTATTAGCCGGTCGCTCGAAGAAGTTGCCAAGGAGTTTAATGTGACCAGGGAACGTATAAGACAAATAGAAGATAAAGCTCTAAAGTACCTGCGCCATCCAAGCCACCATGGGAAACTAAAACCCTTTTTGGATTTAATTGATGAGGAATCCAAGAAGTGCAAATGGTGCAATAAGCCTATCGAAGAAGAAGTTTTGGAAAAACATCCAAAGGCGAAAGTTTGTTTACGCTGTTATGGTCTTTCGATGGAAGAAAAACATAAAATTAAGGGAGACTGGAAACCAATGAAAGCTCGACAGCCGGAATCAATAATTGAAGAAAAACCAATCTGTTTTTATAACCGAGACGAATTATACCGTGATCCGGTCAATTTTACGGATAATTCAGAAAGATATGCGGGGAGGATACAAAGATGACAACCAAGATTTACGGAGCATCGGACGACCTAATTGAATTTGAAGGGGATGTGTATGGAGAGGTCGGAGATTTCGGCACGGATGAACGTGAGAAGGGCGACCTGGTAATCTGCAGCGACGGCACGTTGCTGGAAATCAAGTACGGCAAGGCCGATATGGCGATTTGGGGCATGGTCCTTCTCAAGGACGGTAGTCTATTTAATCGGATAGAGCCGTGTAACGATGAAGATGCCAAAATACACAGCGATATCGCTTTCTTCAAAGACGGCCTCAAATGGGCTTACGTTGCTACAGAATGGGAGAGGGTCAAATGACAACCGAAGCGCAGCATACCGCCAATATCGAAGCCAAGATGAAAGAGAAACCCGTGACCCCGCCGGAAGTAATCGAGCGGTTCAAACGTGATTATGCGCCCCTGGCGCTGCGGGTACGCGACGGTAACGAGAAGCTGATCAATGCCTGGGTGCAGATCCAGGATTACGAAGACCCGACAGTTTTCGATGCTTCCATGGAGAAGATCTCCGCGGCCGCCAGAAAGCTTTCTCAACTCTGTACTTACCTGGAAGTCATTGAAGAAGTGCTGGAGGGAAAAGCCGATTGCCTCTACATCATGAACAAGAAGAAGACCCGCAAATGCAAAGAGTTCTGTAAAACGAAGAAAGGTACCGAAGTGGAAACCTGGTGTTTTGTTTGCCCATCAAGTTATCCGTACTGGAGCGAAGAATGGTCAGCGTTCAATCAGGCGTTTCAAACAAGAGGCTAATAAAACTCAATGCTCCCGATGGCGAAGGCGCCCGGTGGTCTATCGGTTATGTGGGTCCGGACTCCGAATGCGACCGGCCTTCTTTCCGAAAGTACCATTTCAAGTGCCGCCATTGCCCGTTTCTGGATTGCGGCAGTAAGTTTTTCCGCCCCGGGCGGCAGCCGGTGGGACATGTTAAAACATAGGTTAGCCTCAAAGTGGGACGATGAGACAAGTGGGACAATGCAGGGGGGTACCCCCCTATTAATTAGTTTAATTAGTTAGAATAAGTAGGAACTATGCGCAACGAGACTAAAAACTCAAAGTGGGACGATGAGACAAGTGGGACAATGCAGGGGGGTACCCCCCTATTAATTAGTTTAATTAGTTAGAATAAGTAGGAACTATGCGCAACGAGACTAAAAAGAAGTTAAGCGATGCCCAGAAAGGCAGTACCTACCGGTTTGGTGCTCACCAGACGAAAGAAACCCGGCAAAAGATACGGTTAGCCCGTACTGGTGCACACCATAGCGAAGCAACCAAGCATAAGATACGGTTAGGACGGACGGGCAAATTCATGTCGAAAGATAGCAAGTTACGACGCCGGATGCGGCGGGAGTTGGACGAAACCGTGATTGAGGGAAGAAACGAACTAGGGCAGTTGAAATGGTTACCTGGTATAAGAGCAGAAAGGAGCGAATGGAATGTACAAAATAGGGATTGATCCTGGCATTACCGGCGCCATAGCCTTCTTGCCGCCGGCGGACAAACTCAAGGAATTGAACCATGGCGGAGTGGAAGTTCATGACCTGCCGGTCTATCAGGACGGTAAACATCAGATGATCAACGCCGTCAAACTGGCTGACCTCCTCAAGAATTGGTATCCGGGGAATTATGGCGTTATTCTCGATGATATGATGGTTTATGTGGAACAGGTAGGTGCTATGCCCGGCCAGGGAGTTGCCGGCATGTTCAATTTCGGCACGAGTTACGGTATCATCCTGGGAGTGGTCGGTGCTCTGGGGCTTCCGCTGACCCTGGTGCGGCCGCAGGCCTGGAAGAAACGCGCAGGCTTATTGCACCGTGAGAAAGACGAAGCCCGTACCATGGCGCAGCGCCTTTACCCGCAGATCGATTTATCCCGGAAGAAAGATATCGGCCGGGCGGACGCCATTCTGATTGCGAGGTTCGGTCATGACTAAATGGTGGAAACCAGTGGGTTTCTGGAAGCTTGATCCGGTACCGGAAAACAAAACACAATGGGCAATCTACATCATTCTGATGCTTTTTGCCTTCCTGGCCGGCTTATTTGTCGGTTGGAGGTTACCATGAAACAGAAATTCCGACGTGGCAAGCCACCGTTCCAGATCCATGAACGGGGCGACCGGCCACCCGTCAAGCACGTGGAGAGAGTGCCCAAACCGTGGAAGCCCATTGCCATCAATACTCCCTGTCCGCTTTGCAAGAAACCGCTGACCAGGGATAATATGCACGTGATTTACCTGAACCGGCAACGCAAGGTGGTGCATAAAGTATGTCTATAGAACCCTTTGACCAAATCAACCGCACACTCAAGCAGCTGAAAGCGAAGCCGCCCCGGGTCCGAAGGCCTCACTCAAAGTTAAAACGTATGATCGCCGGGATCTGCCCGCGCTGTCCGGACGGTGGCGATGTCTATATCGATTACAAGAACGGCTCGTGCTGGCGCTGCGCCAAGTGCAGTGGCTATTTCGAGCCCCGGGTACTGACCAAAGCAGAAATACAAAGGATAAGGAGGTTCTAATGACTCTCATCGGATCTGGCGCTCAAAATCGCATGACCAACCCCTACGTTCCCGGCTCTGAATGGCGCATCGGAGATTTTGTCTTGTTCGATGGCGCCGGCCCTACTTTCAGCATCCTGTCATGGTTGCTCGGCCGCTGGGATAAAGACTGGAAGGTGCTGACCCGCAAGCCCTGGCACACCGGTTTCTTATCCCGCAAAGACGCTAACGGTGACTGGTGGGTAGGCAATTCCGTGGGCGGTGTTGGTCCTACGGAAACCTTGCTCAAGGACTTCAAGGAACCGTACCTGGTCTTCCGCTGGTTTGAGACAGCTCCGGACGAGGCCGCGGTAGCTGCTTTCATCGCCGAGCACAAGGGTGAGAAATACGATAACTTCTGGGGCTATGTCTTCGTAATTCTTTGGTACTTCGTGCCCTGGTGGCCGCTGATTATCGACCATAAATTCATGTGCTGGGAGTTCCTGTACCTGTTCGCCCTGCAATTTGGCAAACCTATTGATAAAGTGTACCGGTACCCGTTCATTACCATACTGATGGATAAACTGGGTTACCCGGGCTATGGAGAAAAGAATGGCTAAAAACAGTTTTCACCAGAACCTGCAAGCGTTTGTAGAGGCCGAGCAGAAAGCCGGCATTGATGAAGCCCTGATGGAAAAGCTGCACCTCATCGCCGGACTAGATACGATGTACTTTGATATGGTGCCGGAACGAAGGAACACACTCAACGCTTTCTTTGCCGAGATGCATGACCTATTTGTGGGAGAAATGCTCACCGGTAAATACGGCGCCAGCATCCTGATTGATTCCCTGATAGTTTCCAGCTTTGAGGCGGGTTACCGGCTGGGAGAAGATGAAAACACTCCCACTGCGGCTCAAAAATTCGGCGGATAAAAGAAAGAGGGGAGTGATTAGACTCCCCTCTCTTGTGCTCAGAATCGTTCGGCGATTACCGGCGAGCGCAGTTTCTCACTGCTTCGTGGATAGCGCCAATACTCATTCCCTTGTGGACATTCGCTTTCACGCAATTCCCAACGGGAATACCGTACTGTGTCTTGAACGCTTTCTGTTGCGCGCCATTGGTATGGACCATCGCAACATACGGGGTCAAGGCCTTGCCACGAGCCAGAAGTTTGACTTTTAGCATCGTAGACTCCTTTACAGTATTTCCTCAAAACCGGGCTTAAAGAATTCCCGGTATCGACCTTACAAGTTTATTAGCACATAGCTAAAGGCTTGTCAAGCAACGATCACCACCTGATCGTTGATAAAAGAGGCAAAGAGCAGATTCCCGATGTAAATATCCATATAGACGTTATAAACCCCGCGGCCGGGCATGGTAATAGGCACACTCACCGTCATGGTGCCGACCGACATAAAGGATAATTTCCCGCTGGTNGCTANTTTAGTGTTTTCATCCGGACCCAGCCAGAGCTCAATGGCCANCNGNCCNGTCGGCATATCGATTAAAGGTACGCGGGCGGTTTTCAGNACTCCCGACTGCAGAATGCCTTTAATATTATCCAGTACCGCGGCCAGGCCAATGCTGGCATTGGTGCCATAGTCCTGATTATCAACGCCTTGAGGGTAATAGCCGGCGGCGTTATAGAATTTGTTGCCGGTATTGGAAACTCCGCTGACAGCTTTATTGCAGAGCATCAGAGTGTTGGCATTTTTACCGATAATAGTATTGCCGCTGACCACGCAATTCAGGTAGCCGGTCGTATCATTCAGCCAGATTTCCGTTAAACCGGCATCGCCATTATAGGCAAGGATATTATTGGTAAAGCTGAACGTCTTGACAGAAGTACCGACGCCCGCTTCCCAGAAAACGGAGATGCCCCGGTAATTATAATAGAAGGTATTATCATGGGCATTGACGCCCGTCATGGAGATCGGCACACCTTCGGAGTCCAGCAGCATGCCCGTACCACCGAGAGCCATACAGTGATGAACAATATTGTAGTCAAACTCAATATTGGACGTGACGCCCTGGTTGATATTCCCGCAATAGAAGCCCGCTCCGCAGTCGTTTAATTCATTATGGTGGATATGACCATTGGTGCAGCCATATTTCGTGTCAATGCCTGCCTGCTGGGTATCGCCCGATTTGAACGTATGTTCTATCAGGGAATTTTTGATCTCAAAGTTATCCACCGTAACCAACGAAATAGCTTCGCCTGTCAGCCCTTTATTGGTGTTAAGAGTGTGAACATTATCCAGCACGATGTGCGTGATCATATTGGGATGATAGCCAACATCATCATAAGCCGCGTAAACGGCACCGGCATAGGTATCGTGAATCAAAAGATTGGAGAGGGTAATATAATGGCACTCCAAAGACAGACCGATGCCCCAACGGTTCTGGGAATTCTTCAGTTCCACACC
>Ga0031655_10001971_pt1 | contig 11997 bp, 15 predicted proteins | sample FrelakmetHBP12HB_FD_55187 | JGI IMG/M metagenome (GOLD analysis project Ga0031655, IMG submission 55187) | Freshwater lake sediment microbial communities from the University of Notre Dame, USA, for methane emissions studies -HBP12 HB | ecosystem: Environmental > Aquatic > Freshwater > Lake >... | reverse complement strand
GTAGTCAGGATAGGAAAGAGAGGTTTACCAAGGTGTGCAAATATCGTGAAAAACTACAATTAGAACGCTGTCAAACTGATTACCAGCAATCAGGAATTTCACGGGTATATTGCAGAGAATGAGGGTGAGTCCAGGTGAGCACGGTCTGTCGATCAGCAGTGATCCTCGTAGGTGGGGAAGCCCGGCGTGCCAATGGGCAGGAGAAGTACTTCTTCGTATATGAGGGCAGGACCTTCATTGAGCGGCTCATCGGCACCCTTGAACAGGTCGTTGAAGAAATCATACTCGTAGCAAAGGATCCCGAGCAGTGCAAACGATTCCGCCACTTTGATAATGTCCGGTGCATCACCGACATCCGGCCGGGCATTGGCCCGATCGGCGGGCTGCATGCAGGAACACTGGCAGCACACGGCGATACGCTGTTTGTCTCCGCGTGCGATATGCCCTGCATCGATGCGAGAGTAGTACGCTATCTTTTCGATGTCATAGGCAACGCGGATGCAGTGATACCCACCTGGAATTATGAGATGATTGAACCGCTCCATGCAGTATACCGGCGGTCAGTTCTTTTAGCTTACCTCGAGGATCACGAGTCNTATTCCCTTCGCCCGATGATTCGCAGCATCAACACCCGTTATGTATCAGTCGAAGAGCTAAGGCAGTTCGATCCGACTCTCAAAACATTCACCAACATCAACAAGCTTGAAGATCTCGAGCGGATGAATGCGGGCTTCTTTCCCGGCCCCGATAAGGAATGAAACGGCCAGAATGCTGTTTTTTGCTGATTTAAACCTACAATTGTCAGATGGAATAAGAATATCAAGTACACTGCAGCGATGCTTATTTGTATTTTATGCAGGCCGACTGTCAGTGTCCGGGAGACAGAAGCAGTGGGTTGCCCTTGCACGGACACTCTGAATTGAACATGAGTTCCTGATGATCGACGACCTGTTCACCGTGCTTGATGGTTATAACATGGATTCTGTGAAACACTTGATCAAAGATGTTGTTGCAGTTACGCAAAATCTCCTGTATTGTTGTAACACATCATGGTATGGATTCTCATGATATGGGTGACCGGATTTGCATCCTGCACCGGGATACAAATATAGGGGAAGGGAAACCCGGCGATCTGTCTGCGTGCGGGTGCCGTGGTGTGAGGGCCAGTTCCTGATTTCGTTGCGCGTTTTACTCTTGCTGCACACATTGACTGAGATACGAAGTTAAAAAAAATAATATTATACCATATAGTAATATTTTTTTAACTTCATTCAGTTATTCTATCTCTCGAAGGTTAAACGTCCGCCAAAATGCAGATGGTAAGTTAACGTCATGCCAAAAAAATTAATTTGTATTAAGCAATTCACATTTACCTCCTGAAAAATTAACAATCTTTAATTATAGTGCCGAATTAACTCTAAAATTAAGCAAATCAGTTTGTGATATGTATGGCGTTTTCAGTACATGTTAATATGGAACGATGTACGGGTTGTAACAACTGTGTTGTTGCATGCCCGGTGAATGCTCTTGAGTTATACTCAGTAGATCCTGCGACAAAGGAGAAGATCTATGTGGTTCAGGATGGAGTTGCAATCAGTCTCGACTTCAAAGATGAGCTCTGTGCCGGTTGCGGTGTTTGCGTTGAAGCATGTCCCATGGATGTGATTACCCTTTCCGGAAAAGGTGAAGACTTAGCCATGATGGGTAAAGCAACGTTGGAATTTGCTTAAACCGTACGTTGCTTCCCGTCTTTTAAGCCCTAAACACCAAGAATGAGGAATCTGATTCCATTGTTTATGCATTCGATTATAATTCACATGGAGATTCTATGACAAACAAGATTACACTAAACATGATCACATGCCGGACCATCAATCAGGGTGTCGGCATGGAAGCAGGCAAGACGTCCCAGAAGTATTTCGATGCCTGTTCAATTATTGAGATGCACGCTGATGACTTTAAGAGCCTCGGCATCTGGAAGAACACCAATGTCAAGGTCACCAGCTCAGTCGGGAGTGTCATTGTCAAGGCTGTTGAGACCCGGCAGGACCTCTACCCGGGCCTTTGCCATATCCCAATGGGACCCTGGGCGAACAGGATAGTCCCGGCATATACCTACTCCACCGGTGAACCATGTTTCAAGGGGTTCCCGGTGAACGTGGAAGTTGCCATGAATGAACCAATCATGAGCGCAGTGAATGTGGTCAAGGATGCCTGTGGACTTTTGAGGAAGTGATGTAGGATGCCAAAAGTAGTAACTGATGTAACCTGTCCGTTCTGCGGGACACTCTGCGATGATCTCGAAGTGACCGTCTCAGACGACAATAAGAAGATACTCTCTGTTCGCAATGCCTGTGCAATCGGTGCAGAGAAGTTTAACCACACCAGCCTCCCCGGTCGGGTCACCCGCCCCCGCATGCGCCAGCCTGACGGAACATTCAAAGAGATCTCGTATGATGAAGCAATTGACTGGACAGCAAACATGCTGGTCAAGTCGAAAAAGACCCTGATGTACGGGTGGGCATCCACCAGTTGTCAGGCTATGAGTGTAGGACACGAAATTGCCGAAAAAGTTGGCGGGGTTGTTGATAACTGTGCAACCGTCTGCCACGGGTCATCCCTGATTGCAATCCAGGATGTCGGAATCCCGAGCTGCACCCTTGGCGAAGTCAAGAACCGTGCAGATCGCGTAGTATTCTGGGGCTGCAACCCGGCACACGCCCACCCGCGACACATGTCCCGGTACTCCATCTTCCCCCGGGGTTTTTTCACGGTCAAGGGACACAAAGGCCGTAAGATCTACTGCGTTGACTGCCGGTACACGGACACCGCACGCTGTGCAGATGAGTTCATCCAGGTTCAGCAGGGCCATGATTACGAACTCCTCAATGCATTCCGTACCGCAGCCCGTGGCGAAGCATTGCCTGATGTCATCGGTGGAGTTCCCAAGGAAAAGATCTATCAGGTCGTTGAAGAATTAAAAGGGGGCAGGTTCGGCGTTATCTTTTTCGGCATGGGCCTTACCCACACGCTTGGAAGGAACCACAACATCGATATCGCAATCAGCTTCACCCGCGACATGAATGACTGGATGAAGTTCTCGATCATTGCCATGCGGGGACACTGGAATGTGACCGGGTCCGGCCAGGTCCTTTCCTGGCAGTATGGGTTTCCCTACGCAGTTGATCTCTCCCGCAGGACCAAGGCCCGCTACCAGACCGGCGAGACAACCTCAGTCGATCTCCTCGTGAGAAATGAAGTGGAAGCATGTTTCAATATCGCCACCGATCCGGGTGCTCACTTCCCGATCGATGCGGTCGTCAGCATGTCTAAGAAACCAACCGTAACTGTTGACCCGCATATCAACATGTCAACCGAGATCTCTGACATCCATATACCGGTCGCGATGGTCGGGGTCGAAACCGGAGGGTGCGCCTATCGTATGGATAACGTACCAATCGAGACCAGGAAAGTTGTCGATGCACCGGACGGAATGCTCACCGATGTGGAACTGCTGACAAAGATCAATGCTCGCGTGGACCAGCTCATGGGGGCGCAATAATGGCGGAATATCTTATTAAAAACGGGCATGTCTTTGACCCCGTGCAACACATCAAGGGCGACAAGAAAGACATTGCTATAAAGGATGGAAAGATTGTCGAGACTTCGGCACTATCCCCAGCGGCAAAACAGATCGATGCAAAGGGCAAGTCAGTCATGGCGGGGGCAATGGAAATCCATGCACACGTTGCCGGGCCAAAGGTCAACCTTGGCCGATGGTACCGTCCCGAGGACAAGCTCTTTGATTCCCACAAGACACCGGGTATGACCAGAATCGAAGGAGGTAAATCAATCCCGACTGTCTTCAAGACAGGCTATGAGTACGCCCGCATGGGATACACATTCGCGATGGAGGCAGCAATGCCTCCACTCTATGCACGCCATGTGCACGAAGAGATCCACGATACCCCAATCATTGACGAGGCGGCACTCCCGGTTTTCGGAAACAACTGGTTCATGCTCGAGTATCTCAAGAACCATGAGATCGAGAATAATGCAGCGTATGTAGCGTGGACTCTCAACCAGACTAAGGGATACGGCATTAAAATCGTCAACCCGGGTGGAACTGAAGCCTGGGCATGGGGATTGAACTGCCTGTCGGTAAATGACCCCGTTCCTTATTTTGACATCACACCGGCAGAGATCATTACCGGACTTATCGAAACAAATGAGTATCTTGGTCTGCCTCACTCTATCCATATTCATGGAAACAACCTGGGTAACCCAGGCTGCTACCAGACCACCCTCGATACCCTTAAACTTGCAGAAGGGTTCAAGGCAAAGAACAATTTCGGCAGAAAGCAGGTGATGCACCAGACCCACCTCCAGTTCCATGCATATGGCGGAGACAACTGGGGGAACTTCGAGTCCAAGGCAAAGGAAGTTATGGACTACGTCAACAAACAGGATAACCTTACCATTGACACCGGTAACGTCACCCTTGATGAGACAACGACGATGACCGCGGACGGGCCGTTCGAGCACCACCTAGGTGGACTCAACCACCTGAAATGGGCAAACGTGGACGTCGAACTGGAGACTGCAGCCGGAGTTGTTCCGTACATCTACAGCCCTGACATCAAAGTTTGTGCAATTCAGTGGGCGATCGGGCTTGAGCTGGCACTCTATGCAAAAGATCCGATGCGATGCTTCATTACAACTGACCACCCGAACGCAGGACCGTTCACCCGGTATCCCCGAGTCATCAAGTGGCTGATGAGCAAGAAGGCACGCGATGAGAGACTCAACACATTCAAGCATACCGACAAGGTCATTGCTGCAACTACTCTCGCAGAGATCGACCGCGAAATAACGCTCTACGAACTGGCGGCAATGACCCGCGCCGGTCCCGCAACATCGCTCGGATTGAGCAAGGACTACGGGGGCCTCAAGCCCGGTATGAATGCCGATATTGCCATCTACAATATCAACCCTGACAAGATGCCATCAGATCCCGAGGAGATTGAAAAGGCATTCTCGGGTGTTGCCTACCTCTTCAAGGATGGGAAGATCTGCGTTAAAGATGGGATAGTCGTAGATAATGGCAACAAACGGACGTTCTGGGTGGATGTGAAGGTCAAGCCGAATAAGCAGGTTGCGCACGATGTGAAAGAGAAATTCCTCAAGTATTACAGTGTAAATGAGGCGAATTACTCTGTTCCCGACAGCTATGCGCCGCATCCCTATGTAATTGCAGTGGATGCTACCCAGTGAGGTGACAAGAAAATGAAGACAGTAACACTAACGGTGAAACAGGCACCGGAACTCTATCTGGAATGCGAGAACATCACACCCGACACATTTGCTGGGAAAAAAGCCGATGAGATCGCACAATTGCCGGCATATCAGGGAAAAGAAGACACTACGCTTGGCGAATATTTCACCATTGCCGGTGAGGCCGGCGCAACAGCAGCAGAGACCCAGATCATTCTCAAGGGAGACTGCTCCAAGATGAAATACATCGGCATAAAAATGACTGCTGGTGAAGTCATTGTCAATTCCAGCACTGATATGTACACCGGTGGCTGGATGAAGGGGGGTAAACTTGTTGTCAAGGGTGATGTCCACTCCTTCTGCGGACTTGGTATGGAAGGTGGCGAATTCCTCATTGAGGGCAATGCCGGCAACTACCTCGGCGCTTCATACCGTGGCGACTGGCGAGGGATGCAGGGGGGCATCATACGGGTGAAGGGCAATGTCGGATCCGATGTCTGTACCTTCATGAACGGCGGTGAATTGATCGTTGAAGGCAATGCCGATGTCCATATTGCTACTCATGCAGAGGGAGGCAGGATCGTTATCAAGGGCGATGTCAACCGACGTGTTGGGGGTCAGATGGTGAAAGGGGAAGTTATTGTGTTTGGCAAGATCGGGCTGATGATGCCCGGCTTCAAGTACATTAAAGATGTGGATCTTGAGGTCGATGGTACCAAGGCCAGGTTCGCTGAGCATATCGGTGACCTTGGCGAGCGCCACCCCACGAGAAAAGGTGAGCCGGTCTATGGAAAAATTTTCCTGAAAAAATAAACTATCCTTTTTATTTTTCCTTTTCGGATAATCACGCGTGGTTCTTGTTGAAGTATAGACACGTAATTGCGAATTTCCAAGGTAATAATCCCGTATTGCGATTCATTCATCAGATATTTTGATTCAATGCTCATAATTAATTATTTTTAATTAACATAAATATTTTATCAACACAGAGCGCATATCTTTTACCCATCATGGGTGCATAGTCCGTACGTGTGGCAGGTTCTACCTCGAACACTCTGCTCATCGTTGCCATTAATGAGACCAGCTATGAAGGGGGAGATACGGACACCCTCCTTTTTCAATCGATCCGCTTTTCTTTCACAGAACCTTGTACTCCTGAAATGTAGATTCACAACAATAGAAATCGTGCCATCATATTATTTACGATTGACTGCCGCTCACTGCGCAGGACCCTATTTCCTGCATAGCGACTGCAGAAGTTGGAAAACCAGACTGTAAATGAATCTGAAGGACTTCATCAGCAGAAAGGAATCGTGTATGCCACAGGAATTTCACTTTTGCAGGATCATTCCGGGGTTAGTCCGATAGTTAGATAATATATCAAACGATTTCATGACAGAAAATACCTTTTCGTCGTTAAATACAATACACTAATAAAGTGCAAATGATAATATCAAGCATTATATTAGCATAAGAAGAAACGAGGTTATCAAATGGATACTTACATTTGCAGGATGTGTGGTCATGTCTATGACCCGGCAAAAGGAGAAGCGAAAAAGTACACGATACTTCTGACGGGGGTCGGAGAACCAGGAACGGTGCAGGCAGCCGGACCGTTTGTAAAAGCCGGAACTGATTTCTCAGCCCTGCCGGAAGACTGGAAATGCCCGGTATGCGGTGTTTCGAAGTCATACTTCCGAAAACAAATGCCAGAACGGCTGGCCGGCCTCAGGACGCTTGCCTGAAAACATTAAAAAGTTTCATTTTTTTCAAAACTGATTTATTCCTGCACCAATTCAGCTATCGTTTTCTTGAACTCGTCAAATTCCAGCTCGTCAAGCTGTTCCGGCAGAAGGCTGCCGGCTGATGCCTGTCGATAAATCCAGTTGATAATCTTATCAACGACACGGATTACATCCTCCTGTATCTTGACCGTGATCAAGTACCGCCCGATCTTCGGGTGCCTGCCCCGGTGCCCGCCAACCGTAATCCGGTATTCTGGATCAGTTCCCGTAAGGATATGGAACTGGCAGGCCATGATACAGAACCCACAGTCCATGCATTTTATCTTGTCCAGCACGATAACACCGTCTTCCACCCATATTGCCTTTTCCCGGCAATAATGTGTACAGGAGCCACAACCAGTACAAAGCCCGGGATCCCGGATGGGTTTCCGGATACCGGTGATGCCGATCTCGTTGAGCCGCTCACTCTCGCACCCNTTTGGGCAGGAAGATATTGCAATCCTGACCTTGACCGGCAGCTCTTTTGCNAAAAATTTCCGGTCGATCTCGTTTGCGAGTGCAATACTGTCAATGATACCAAACTTGCAGTGCCGGGTACCCATACATGCAGTTACGTTTACGACCTCTTCCCGTTCAGCCCCTAGCGGCGTCCCGTTCGCTTCGAGTTCCGCGAGCAGCCCTTCCAGCTGTGAAGGGTCAATGTGCGGGAGTTCCATGGTCTGGCGGGTGGTCAGGTGGATTTGTTCGACACCATACCGTTCCGCGATTGCCCCGGCTTCCTTCATCTGGGTGGGGGAAATCATCCCGGCGGGTATGCGGAGCCGGACGATNCAGAAGTCGGGATCGCGCTCNGTGATNATCCCTCCTTTTGTATAGAGTCCCTGGTTGATNGGCATGCGGCTTGACATATGCAGAATAGATTGTTCGTGTTAAATAATAGAGGTTGTCTAATGACAAATAATTATAGTGAATAGTTACCTAATAAGTACGTATGACGAAGCAGTCCGAATATATGGAGGCTTTTTTTGGGGTCGAGCTTAACCAGAAGTTCGCGGATATGATCAATGATCTCAAAGAGGTCGAAGACAACTTAAAAGAGCTTTCCTCCGATATCGCCAAACTTGGCGGAAATCTGAGCCCGGAGGAGTTTAAAGGGANGATAAAGGAATGCCGGGCGTCCGCTTACGAGTTTGCCCAGCAATTAAAAGATTCACGCCAGTTCCTTGAATTCTATCTCAAATCCGATAAAGCCTCTACTCATATTATTCTTGAACGGGACGCCTACATGAAGATCTACCAGATATTCAAGTGGGACGGAAATGATGTGCGGGACCTCAAACGCTGGATAAAAGAGCTCAAGGAGATCTGTGACAAGGTAGGGTTGAGAATGGAAGACCTCATTAACTTCCAGAAACTGACAGCACAACCCGTCCCGGATGAATTCAAAAAATTTCCCGTATATGCTCTCGATCGCCANGGATATTGCCTGACCGGCAAAAATTTTGATGAAGTGATGCATACTGAAGAAGTCCGGGAAAAAATAGCAGAGAATTCAACGATATAATTTTTTTAAATAATTTAAAAACCAATAATTTTCACTATTTTTCTGTTTTTTTTTTTNATAGCATAATGTATTGCTAAATACTCCAAGTTTAACNTTATTGCACCAAAAAAAATTTAGGTAAATTACTTATAATTAACTTACAAGATTAATTGATCAAGTTTAAAAACAATCATCATAAATTTATCATTATGGCCGAAACAAAGGCAAATGAAAATAAATCAATGCTTGATGGCCTTGCGAGAAATCCGATCACTGTAGGAATTCTCATAGGTGTCATTGCAGCATTTGTACAGGGATTATTGATTAGTGCGGGTGGTCCGGAAGCCTACGGGTTCTGCGTTGCCTGCCACACCCGTGATGTGGTAAATGACGCGGTCAACTCGATTGCCGGGACAAAACTTGCGATTGCCCCCATCTCCCAGAACGCCATTCTTCCGGTTTTGACCGTGATCGGTGTTCTTATCGGGGCATTTATCTCTGCAAAAGTCTACAAGGAATTTAAGACAAAGACCGGTTCTGCAATCTCATATATCTGGTACCTCCTCGGAGGATTATTCTTCATGGCTTTCGCCCTGTTCATGGGGGGTTGTCCCTACCGTATCGCACTCCGTGTCGGATATGGGGATGTGGTTGCATTCATCGGATTACTCGCCATCATTGCCGGTGTGCTGATAGGTATAAAAATTGCCACAGCAATGGCGGAGCGTGAGGGATAACCATGGCAGCTGCAGGCTGGTTAAGCAAGGATGTTGCGGTTATTGCCGTCCCCATTGTAACAATACTCTTAGGAATCCTGATTGGGTGGCTCGGGCAGCGGTCCGGGTTCTGCTCAATTGGTGGTTTCCGCGACTTCTTCATGTTCAGGCACACGCGTCTCCTTTATGGGTACCTCGCCCTGATTGGAGGAGCATTTATCGGCTATCTCGTCTTCTGGCTGATCACACCATCCGCGTTTGAGCATTTCTTCTGGTTAATGACGAGTGGTCTGACCCCAGTCCCGGGCGCCCCGGCAGGATTATTGGTTACCGGCTACNTTATCCTCGCAATCATTGGCGGAATTGCAGTCGGTCTCATCGGGGTGTTGCTCGGTGGCTGCCCTTTACGACAGCTTGTCATGACGTCGGAAGGTAATGTTAAAGCACTCGTCTTTGTAGTTGGCATGTGTATTGGTGCGGTTGTGTTTACCGCATGGCTATCAGGATGGGTCGTTGCANTCCTGAAAGGACTCGGTATTGCATAAAAACTTCNNACAANGGTGAAATTATGGCAATAAAGAATCTNGATATTACCGGAAAAGTCTGCCCGTACTGTCTTCTCGTTGTGCAGAAACAGGTAAAAACTATGAACCAATCGGATGAACTGGTCATTATCTGCGATCATCCACCGGCGGCTACCGCTTCGATTCCCCAGTTTGCACAGGATAATGGTATGAAGATCGATTCAAAGAAGATAGCTTCCGGCGTATGGGAGATCCGGATTACTAAAAAGTAACAAGATAAAGCTAACATAAACCATAAATAATGAGGTTTAAAAAGTTGTTGAGAGAACCCCGTCATGACACCCAATTTTTTTCTTCTCGGATCACCTTTAACTCAGGAACGTCTCAGCTGGATCGATGAAAGCCTGAAATTTTTCTTCGTAAAATTGTATCCTGAGACCCTGCGGCATCATGCAAAACTCAAGGAAAGTGTGTTTACGTTCCTGATCACCGGGGATGCTTTGTACAGCCTCCATGAACCAGAGACACAGCAGGTCTGGGAAAAAATTCTCCTGCTGCCATCAGTGAGAATCATCTGTGATCGTCAGGAACTTGACCTCAGGGGCGTTTCGGTTGAACGCTTAAAAATGAAATATCCCGACCAGATTATCGATCACAACAGCCTGAGCCTGAACGGGCAGACATCATTCTGGCGCGATGTTGTCAAAATTGCCCGACAGCATGAGCAACCTGTTCCCAGCACTATCGGGTACCTTCAGATAGAATCACCCTATATGCACCGCTCATCACTCTCTACAGTGCAGTGCCTGACTGCTGCCATTGAAGTGCAGGCAGGCATAGAGCTGTATGCATATCTTGACGGCGTCCATGCAGGGCATAATGGCCAGAACCCTACTGAATTTGACAATATCGGCAAGGGCCTTGAAGATCTTGCAGAACTGGCCTCAAAAAGAAACCTNCATTGCCATATGCTCGCCTGCAGCCGATGTGCAGCTGCACGAGGGTATAGTACATGGGATGATGGACATGGAATTGTCATCTCGACCTGTTCAATAAAACCTTTCAGGATCAGGAACCTGAATGAGATGATTGCCCGGTTTGAGAGCAATCACCTTATCCTTGGAGAAAATGTTGCGTCTATCCAGATGAAAAAAAAAGGGCAGCCGTCAGCCCTGGCGGGATCGGATAAAGGCCGTGCACCGCCAATAACCATTCTTATCACCCGGTTTCCGTATGGAACCGAGTACGCGTTTGGCGCACTTTCATTTGCAGTTGCATGTGCATTTAACGGGATACTTACCCGGGTAATCTTCATTGAAGATGGGGTGTATACCCTTAATGGCACCCACCATTTGAATAAGGATACGAAAAATTTTAACCTGCAGGAAGTGATCGATGTGGTTGCCGGAAGCGAGAACCTCCAGCTCTATGTATATCAACCCTCACTTCAACGACGAGGTATCGTAAAAAACAAAAATATGACTGCGGTACTCGATATTGGGGTAACAGAACTTGGACAACTGTTTTTTAATCCAACGCAGGGAGTACAGGNGAACCACCAGAGGATTTTATTCTTTTAACGGGACTGGAAAGGAGTGTTGCANTTTGGGGGAAAAACAAAAGGAGATACCGGATTTTTCTGATCTCACCTGCACGAACCTGATGATCCGCCTGAAGATGCTGCTGAAAAATACCCCACCGGATTCCGCAGTTGAAATTATTGTCCGCCGTGACCAGCGGGATACGATCGACGTCCCGTTTTCACGGACAGGATATGACGTGAAAATTCACAAAATTGACACCAATCTCTTCCGTGTCAGGTTGCAGAAACGAGATACCGACGAAGGTAGTTGATGCCTCAAGCTGTCATGATCGGAAAAATTCATAGAATATTTGCCCGGCATGACCGGAATTATTGCATTTTCTCAGTCACCGGAAGGGACGAAAAGTTCCTCTATTATTCCCACAGGTCCCGCCCGCTCCGTTCGCTTATATTTGGCAGGGATTTTGTCGGCAAACTACCTCAGCTCATGAAAAACGAAGAACTCTGCATCGAATGCGGACTGGGTTTATCAGTGGCAGGAGGGGTGGCCCTGGACAGCGGGGACTGCGTGGAGTGGCATTGTTCGCTAGNGGAAGCAAACCGTATGCTGTCGAAGATTAAGGATGTGCTTGGAGAGCAGGGTAGATGGATC
>Ga0031655_10001963_pt1 | contig 12036 bp, 14 predicted proteins | sample FrelakmetHBP12HB_FD_55187 | JGI IMG/M metagenome (GOLD analysis project Ga0031655, IMG submission 55187) | Freshwater lake sediment microbial communities from the University of Notre Dame, USA, for methane emissions studies -HBP12 HB | ecosystem: Environmental > Aquatic > Freshwater > Lake >... | reverse complement strand
GCGGCTATTTATCACCAATGCGCTGGGGGGGACTTGAACCCCCACGCCTTGCGGCACATGGCCCTCAACCATGCCTGTCTGCCAATTCCAGCACCAGCGCTTGGGCAGGTCGTATTATAATCGTCTTCATTGACCTGTCAAGCAAATCTATTTTATTTTATCAGGAGAGTGTATGACCCGTATTGTTGTTGATGCCATGGGGAGTGACAATTATCCTGTGCCGGATGTGATTGGTGCTGTAATGGCTGCGCGCGAATATAAGGTAGATATAATACTCGTTGGCGATGAAACGAAGATTAAACCAATCCTCGACAAACAAGACCCCGGTAACCTCCCGATACGGATTGTCCATGCTCCGGAAATGTTGACGATGGAAGATAAAGGAATAGCTCTGGTGCTCAAGGCACGCCGGCCCAACTCCAGAAATTCCATGTCGATTGGCATTGACCTGGTCAAAAAAGGCGAAGCGGATGCGTTTGTTACCGCGGGCAACACCGGCGCAGCCTCTGTAACCGCTTATTTTCGGCTTGGAACCATCCCTGGTGTGGATCGCCCCGGTCTAACACCTGTTTTCCCTACTGCCACTGGTTCATGTATAGTAATTGACATAGGAGCGAACCCAGACTGTAAACCGGAAAACTTGCTACAGTTCGGTATCATGGGTAGTATTTACTCTGAAAAAGTTCGTGGTGTAAAAAATCCAAAGGTGGGTTTGCTTGCCAATGGGGAGGAAGCAGGCAAGGGAAATGAATTGATCAAACACGCTTACCCACTCCTCGAGGCGTCCAATCTTAATTTTTATGGCAACATTGAAGGCAAAGAGCTCATCGGAGGTAAAGTTGATGTTGCTGTTACGGATGGATTTACCGGCAATATCATGTTAAAATCATCCGAAGCCGTGGCAAAAATGTTAGTGGATAAGATCAAAGATGCCATCCAGAGCGGCGGCCCGCTGGTAATGCTGGGGGGGTTCCTTATAAAGCCTGCTCTTAAAGGGATTAAGAAATTGATGGATCCATCCGAAGAGGGTGCCGCACCTCTCTTGGGTAAACGGCTTGGTTTTTATTGGTCATGGTCGCTCAGATGCTAATGCCATTAAGAACGCAGTCCGCGTCGCAAAAAACGCAGTTGAAGCAGATATATTGAATTCCATACATAGTGCAATAGAACAGTCTCTTAAGAAATAGAGGAAATTATGAAAATAGTCACAAACGCGAAAATGATCAAACGGAATGCCAAAATCGGGCAATATACAAGCATCGGAGCCTTGGTTGTTCTTGGGATCGGCTTGTATATATCCTTCAAAAGGCCTGATAAATTTGCGTATTCTCTTGGAGCCCTTCTACTCGGTTTTTTCATGTCACAGGTTGGCATGTATTATGGCAACCGATGGGGTCGTAGTCCCCGCCATGATGAAGTCGTTGATAAAAGCCTGAAAGGCCTTGGACGGGACTTCACGATTTATCATTACGTAACTCCTGTCTCTCACCTGCTGGTCGGACCTGCTGGAATCTGGACCCTTATGCCATACTTCCAGTCCGGTATCATCTCTTATACGAAGAACCGCTGGCGCTCGAAGGGGGGTGGATTTATCCAAGGTTACCTGCGTATTTTTGGGCAGGAAAATATTGGACGTCCGGAGGTTGAATCGAAAGTCGAAATAGACTCGGCAAGCCATTACCTAAGCCGCGTTCTTCCAGATGATACTAAAATCCCNGAAATCCAAGCTCTNTTGATCTTTGCCAACCCTAAAGTGGAGTTGAANCCAGATGGTTCACCCACCCCAGCGCTGACTTCGGATCAAGTGAAGGATTTCATGCGTGAGAAGACTAAGAATAATCCCATTTCCGAGGAAATGCTGTCCCTCATCCGCAAGACACTTCCCCAGCCAGAAAAAGAAGTAGAATAAATTCCTAAAGAAAAACTGCCTGTCACGATAACTGCCATCAAAAGCATGAGGCGGAGATGGCAGTTGATTTTATTGGTGAATTATTATGGTAGACTTGTTCCATGACACACATCGTCGCCCTGGATATCGAAACTACGGGTTTAGATCCATCAACAGATGCTATCATTGAAATTGGGGCGGTTCGTTTTGAGGGTAATCGCATAGAGGACGAATTCACTTCCCTTGTCAATCCCGGGCGCCATATCCCTGAATTTATCTCTGGCCTGACAGGCATTAGCGACGAAATGGTTCGCCAAGCACCGAAAATTCGGGATATATTGGAAGAATTAGCCATTTTTATCGGTGACCAACCCATCTTGGGGCATAATATACAGTTTGATTTGTCTTTTTTTAGGAAATATGGGTTATTTACTCTCAACGAATGCATAGATACATACGAACTGGCTGCTGTGCTAATGCCCTCAGCAAGTCGTTACAACCTTGGCTCACTTGGTCAGCAACTTGGCATCCCTTTGCCGGCCACCCACAGAGCCCTGGATGATGCACGCGTCACAGCGGCTGCTTTCCAGAGGTTATTTCCCCGCGCATGCGAATTGCCAATTAATATTTTGGCCGAGATCGTTCGGCACAGCGAACCTATCCAGTGGGACGGAGCTTGGGCTTTTACCCAGGCTCTCCGGACTCGGTCGAAGGAAAGTGTTCGGGTCAAAAAAGATCAAATTGAGCACGACAAACATCCACTTTTCGAGGGTGAGGCAGGAAAACGTAATAGTTCTCCTCTTCAAATCCCACAAGAACCACTTTCGATTGATCCTGAAGAAACCGCCTCCCTACTGGAGCATGGCGGTCCATTTTCGAAATATTTTGAAAATTACGAGTACCGCCCCGAACAAGTTGAAATGCTCCGGGTTGTTTCAAATGCCCTTTCTACCGGGCAGCATCTTATGGTTGAGGCCGGTACGGGTGTTGGTAAATCGTTTGCTTACCTTGTCCCAGCGGCATTGTTTGCACTGCATAACAATACACGCGTGATCATTTCCACGAATACTATTAATTTGCAGGACCAACTCATTAAAAAGGATATCCCCGATCTGTGCGCTGCTCTTCACCTGGACCTTCGGGCAGCGGTCTTAAAAGGACGATCAAATTACTTATGCCCACATCGTTTGGAACTACTGCGTCATCGCGGTCCTGCTAATGTTGACGAGATGCGCATCTTGGCAAAAGTACTCGTTTGGCGCTTGGAAAATACCAGCGGTGACCGAAATGAGATCAACCTGACCGGTCCGTCAGAGCGAGAGGTCTGGGTTCACATTTCTGCTGAAGATGATGCCTGCACCAACGAAACTTGTCTGGAACGTGCTGGTGGAACCTGTCCGTTTTTCCTTGCCAAACAAGCATCATTGAACGCACATCTCCTGATTGTCAATCACGCCTTACTGCTAACCGATGTGGCTGCAGGAAACCGGGTATTGCCTGAATATGAGTATTTGATCGTGGACGAAGGTCATCACCTGGAGTCTGCAACTACTGATCTTTGTCTTTCCACCTGACACAATTTGATCTGGAACGCATGATCAGGGAAGCAGGTGGATCCAATTCTGGGGTCCTGGGAAATTTGCTCAATTCTGCACGTGACCAAGTCCGACCATCTGATTTTGCAATGTTGAATCAAAAGGTGGAGCGGGCCACTGACCTACTCTACCGAACGCAGGAACAAGCGCGCATCTTCTTTGAAGCTTTGGCTGAGTTCGTAGGTAACCAACGCGAGAGCCATCCTAAAAGCGTCTACGCTTATCAGGAACGCATCCTGCCATCCACTCGTACACAACCCGGTTGGGACAATGTTGAAATTACTTGGAGCGCCACCAGTGAAACCCTAAACCTGTTCAATTCCATCCTGGCAGAAATTCAGAAAGGTGCTGCAGAATTATATTCTGATGGGGTGGANTCCTTGGAGGATGTGATCAGTAATATGGGTAATCTCTANCGCAGGTTGAGCGAANCCGAAAANATGGTTGGCTCGCTGATCTATTCACCAGTTAACGANTACGTTTATTGGGTTGAAGTAAATCCCAATAATAATCGGATCGCATTGAATGCAGCGCCGATCCGGGTTGGAGTTCTGGTGGAAAAATATCTTTGGCACGAAAAGCGCTGTGTAATCCTCACTTCTGCAACGCTCACAACGCACGGAGAATTTGATTACATCCGAAATATCCTTTCGGCTGATGAGGCGGATGAGCTGGCCCTGGGATCTCCATTTGATTATGAGAGTGCTGCTTTGCTCTACATTGCCAACGATATTTCCGAACCAAATGCGCCAGACTACCAGCGCCAACTCGATAAAACTCTTGTCCAACTCTGCAAAGCAAGCGGCGGCAGAGCTCTGGTATTATTCACATCTTATGCACAATTAAAGCGGACCTCAAAGAGCATAAGCAGCCCATTGGCACAGGTTGATATCGCTGTCTATGAACAAGGGGAAGGAGCTTCGCCTAACGCCTTGCTTGAATCGTTTAAGAGTAACGAACGCGCTGTTCTGCTCGGGACGCGTTCCTTCTGGGAGGGCGTGGATATTCCTGGTGAAGCTCTTTCTGTCCTCGTTATCGTAAAACTTCCATTTGCAGTTCCAACTGATCCCCTGGTAGCCGCCCGAGCTGAAACATTCGAAGACCCGTTCAATGAATACCACTTGCCGGAGGCTATTTTACGTTTCCGCCAAGGATTCGGTCGTCTTATCCGCACCCAATCAGACCGGGGAGTGGTGGTTATACTTGATCGCCGTGTATTAACAAAAACATACGGAAAGTCATTTATTGAGTCAATTCCCCAGTGTACCGTGCGGGTTGGTTCATTGAATGATNTGCCAAATGCTGCTTCAAAATGGCTGGGGGTATAATGTGCATGGAGATAATTAATGGACGAATTAAAGTATGAAAACATCGTGGAGGTCAACGGCCGCCTGGAAGCTGAAATGATTGAGAGTCTTCTGGAAGCTGAAGGTATTGATGTCGAATTAGTCCAGGAATCCATCGGTCATTCTTCTTATGCAGTCACAGTGGATGGATTAGGAAGGGTTCAGATTTTTGTTCCTAAAGATAAGGTCAATGAAGCTCGCGAGTGGTTAAAAGCCTATAAGGATGGCATTGAGGAATAGGAACTTTCCAATAGTGAATGAGAAGTTTTATTGGTTGGAATAGTAAAACTAATAACCAATATCTTCTCGAGGTATAATATCCACCGGTTGAAGCTAATAACAAATAATAAACCCCCACCCCTCTAAATTACAAGAGGACCTGTATTTTAACTTAATACAGGTCCTTATTATTTTCAATACTTATTTCTTGCGACTCAGAAAATACTTGTAGCCGGAATAAATTATAAAACACACAACCGCAGCGATCAGGAATATCGGCCACCCTGACGCAATAGCTGCCCCCAAAACACTCCACTCAGAACCACCTGTCACTGGATAGTTGAGCAACCAAAATAGGGCCATAAATACAGCAAGAACCGTAGCAAAGACTGCGATCGTCCAGGTTGCCATGCTTTTTAGTTTCTTGGAGTTGACATCCATAGGTATCTCCTTTACTCCAGTTCTGAGATTATTGTAACATCTTCTCTGGAAAGACCAAATTACAGTTACCTTACTTTCTCAGCACGGATCGATATATTCAACTCATCATGGATAACCTGGATATTGGTAAAACGGTTTTGTAATAAGGAGATAATTTTATTGTCATCAAGAAAATGGCTTTGCATTAGAAGTATTTTTTCCATGATCGCGATAATTTTTACAGGAATTTTATGAATATCTGGCTCAACAATAATCAGATACCCACCTGGGGTAAGGACACGCCAAAATTCATTTACAGCACGACGTTGGACAAGAACATGATGAAAGGAATCTACTATAATGACACGGTCGAAAATATTTGAACAAAAGGGGAGAGCTTCAACTGGAGTGCATGTTGTTGCCAATCCCTTTTCAACTGCATGGCGTAACATACCGTGCGATTTGTCGGCAACAATCACTCCCCTGACCATTCCTTGCAAAGCTTCAGCAACACGTCCAGTCCCGCCTCCTGCATCAAGTAACAGGCTGTCTTGAGAAAGGGAAAGCAAATCAAGGAATGAAGCAGATGGACTAAACCTTGCCAACCTATTATATAAACCCGCAATTAAAGAAAAATGATCCAGCGGCATCAAGGTCCTATTGTGATATAGTCTTTAATGCCATCATAAGTTGCAGAGCCGATCCCAGACACCTTTTGTATATCCTGAATGAATTGGAAGGGACCGTTCTGATTCCGGTAATCAATGATGGCCTGTGCAGTTGTCGACCCAATGCCCGGTAAAGCATCGAGTTCCGACACAGATGCGGTATTGATATTTACACGACCGGCATTGATATGATTCGAACTTATTATTCCAGGTACGTCAATTTGTTGACCATCTGTCAATGGGGCCGCCAAGTTTATACTGTCTTTTTCTGCGCCATTGACAAATCCACCCGCTGCTCGCACCGCTTCATCAACACGACTGCCATCAGGAAGCGTATACACACCCGGTGTAGCCACTGCTCCACTGACATAAACTGTGAGTTCTCCTGGTGTGGATGTCGGCAAAAGTGCTACCTGTTCTCCACGCGGACGGGAAGCGGTCAGCCATATAATACCCCCCGCAAGAAGGCCAATGAGTATTCCAGCTATTATATTTAAAAAAGATTTCATGCTTTCTCCTTCAATCCAGCTTCATCACGCTCAGACGGTCTTCGGGCAGGGAATTAAAATTGATTATTCTTTCAATATTACTGATGCATCGAAAGTATGGGGGCATTTCTTCAAACGCGATCTCACGAAACTCGAATTTATTGTACAGTGATTCTAACCTGGCCCTGCACATTAAATATATTGGGCGTCTTGGCTCGTTAGATAGCAAGGTNCCAATGATCTCTCGAGCAATACCTTTTCCTCGATCTTGTTCTTTTACTGCAATCGAGGCCAGTTCCCGCGAACCATCNGAATGTGGCTTTATTTGACCACATCCGGTCAAATCCCCTTGCCAAGATATCGCAACAAGGAAGCGCCGCCAATCCAATCCAGTTGGATTGATGTGGACAGCATGAATCAGCGAACGGATCGCAGGAAAATCATCTCGCACAGCCTGGCGTATGGAAAATTCATCCATGGTAACCTGCCGTAANAATAATAACAAATGAAGCTACAAACCAATGGATAAGCAGCGGGTAAACGAATGACTTCGTCCGCCAGGCAACCCAGCCAAAAGCAAATCCCCCAAAAATAGTAGAAATTGTTTCTACCTCCGGTTTGCCTATATGTGCCAACGCGAACGGGACTGCTTGGAGCCAAATCGCATCTGGTCCAAATTTTCGGGCATACCCAAAAAGCAGCCATCCCCTGAAGAGGAATTCCCAACCGAACAAATCAAGAAATGTATTCCAAGGGAGCCCAGTAATCATTGGTTTGTAATAAGCCCGGATTGCCGGATCTCCACGGATCACCAGCCATAAAATTGGGGCAATAACCACAATCCCACCAAAAGTTAGTACAAGGCCAGCTTTCCAATCTCCCAGCCCCAAACCAAATTCGACAGGTTTTTGTCGAAAGATCAACAAAACGATAATCATCGGAACGACAAAATAAAGAACTGTCCGATCAAGGACTTCCATTGAAATACCTGTCGCATCCCACCCAGGGAATAATTTCGTCCATGGAAAAAGTGGATAAATATAATAATCCATCAACAACAAAAGTGTGCTGACAATGGTTAAGATTGCAATTTTCCAATCAAAAACGAGTTTCTCACCGATAAGCTTTTTCATCGATGCACCTAATATGTAAAATAGGTCTGGATTCCATTAGGAAAAAGTTTTTTGACAAGTTTAAAAGGCTAAAAGGTGAGTTCTGATCCATGGCCAGCAAACAACAACAAAATTATAGTAACCACCAGTAAAATTTCTATTTTTTTACCTTTGTTTGCCTGCGTCCTTAAAGAGTGGCTCATCCACCTTGCCATAAGACTGAGGACTTGATTGTCATGATCTGTACAATACCAAAGTCGATGCGATCTTTCGCTTTTTTAACAGGTGATGAGATCAATCATATGATTGTTTTACAGCCGCACGAAAACCAGTATGAGCGGTAAGCATATCTGGTACCGTAAATTCAATCTGCAAACCATCCAATCTTTTGGCTCCGGGGAGCCGCACAGCTCGGTCCGCTGCTTCCGGTTGGCGAAATTCAATAGTCACACGTATTGGAGCCTTCACTATAAACGGTTTGGGAGCTGATTCATCTTTCAAGCGGAGTACAGCCCGCTTCGCTACTTCCCTTATTAGGGGGATAGTCACTTTTGGAGATAAACACTCCGCAGAAAAATAACCGGAAGCCTGTTTGACCACAGCCGTTTCTAATGGCCCAAGCAATTCCACCGCCTGAGCGCAAGCGGTTTGGTCACCGGATATCATTAAAACAGGCACTCCAAAATGACCAGCAACTGCTGCATTCAAGCCATACTCCCCCACCAACAAATNGTTCAGCCAGACATTTGCGATCCGTCCACTTGACCAAGTATGNGCCAATACTGCATTTTGGCTCCCGCCACGTGCATGATATCCAATAAAGAGAATACCGGCTGTTTCCCGATCCACGCCCTGAACCATTGATAAAGGCGAGTTGCCACCAGAGTTCAATCGGGCACGTTGATCCAATTCTTCTATTAGAATATTGGTTCCATCGCCGTGACCATCTGCAACAACAAATTCATTTACTCCAGCATCTGCAGCACCAGCGACCGCAGCATTGACTTCGTCTGTCATGATTTTTCGAAATCGTGCATATTCGCTGTGGTTAGAATCCGTTTCTTCCCAACGAGTAACACCAGAAACTCCTTCCATATCTGCAGCAATCAAGATCTTCATATCCAGCCTCCATGTGTTTATAACAAGTATATTCCAACAATCTTAAATGGCAAGAGAAAATGAGGTTACAATGAACAGGATTTAATCTCGAGTAAAATAACGCATCAAATATATGTTGCTATTATATAGTAGCCAAAACCTGGCGGATTAATAGGTATGATACGTTATGAACGAATACAATTTCATGCCCATCGCCGCACACCCGAGAAGGTACTTCTTAGGTATAAAAGCTTTGCCAACTCAAGTATCATCTTATAAAGGTCTAAATCATGTTAAAGCGGTGGCCGAGTCTGATTTATCAACCGACATGTTTCTTCCTGGTAAATGATTCCCGGGTGGTATGTTGAATGTGGACGACAAACCAAACCGACTTAGCCCGATCACCTAAAACCTTTATTCAAGGCTGGTTCCTGGTAAAACCTTCCGGTCCACTTACCATGAGTCAGCCCCTCTTTCATGTTGACCTGGCATTTCTTTTTATATATCATGTAGTGTGCTGATGTTTGTAATATATTACATATAATTTTACCCATCAATACTTTTATAAATAGCTCATTGAATGCCTAAAATAAATGAAAATGGATATTTCCCAATCTGATCATCAAAACGACCCGAAAATGCTCAGCAGCGTTAGAAATTATAAAAACCGACCTTTTAGTATAAAACTGTTGGCAATTTATGCCTTAATAATGGCATTTTGGAATGGCTTGCGCCTGATGCAAGGGATAATCTTCTGGCCATCATTTCAAGCTTATAATTTGAGGCCAGCACCAATTTACATTGTTATCAGCGGTGGATTCTGGATGATAATCGGTCTTATCGACTCTTGGGGGCTGTGGGAAAGAAAGGTTTGGTCTTGGTCAATAACGGTTATCATAACTATTAGTTATGGATTATGGTACTGGTCTGACCGCCTAATTTTTCAGAAGCCGCATGCCAATTGGCTCTTCGCCCTGGGAGCCACCTTTATTCTAATCTCGACCGCTTTTTCTTTTTTGTTCTCGCCTAGAACGAGGCAATCATTAAGGAAAGACACCAATGACCGAAAATCTAAAATTTAAACATCTACATGACAAAAAAGCCATGACGCGGCTTGGCGGCGGAATTGAACGTATTGAGGTTCAGCACCAGAAAGGTAAAATGACTGCTCGCGAACGCCTTGACCTGTTACTTGATAAAGGTTCATTCCGCGAGACCGATCCATTGGTAGTCCACCGAACGCACGATTTTGGGCTGGCTGAACAAAAATATATGGGTGACAGTGTAGTTACCGGGTGGGGCACCATTGATGGTCGTTTGGTTTACGTTTACTCGCAGGATTTCACCGTATTTGGTGGCAGCTTGGGAGAGGTGCATGCTGAGAAAATATGTAAAATACAAGATTTAGCGATTAAAAATGGCGCCCCGATCATTGGTTTAAACGATTCAGGTGGAGCTCGCATTCAGGAAGGTGTGGTTTCACTTGCCGGGTATGCAGAAATATTCCTTCAAAATACACTTGCCTCCGGGGTAATCCCCCAGATTTCAGCTATTCTCGGGCCCTGTGCTGGTGGCGCAGTTTACTCCCCCGCCCTGACTGATTTTGTTTTCATGTCACGTGAAACATCCCATATGTTCGTAACAGGTCCAGACGTTGTTAAAAACGGTTACCCACGAAGACGTTTCATTCGAAGAGCTTGGCGGTGCTGCTGTACACGCTGAAAAATCCGGTGTATGTCATGTGGCTGCTGAAAGTGAAGCAGATTTGTTATATCTAATTCGTAAATTATTGGCTTACCTGCCTCAGAATAACATGGAGGACCCGCCCTTTCTCTCCGACGGAGATGATTCTCTTCGTATGGACGAGGCACTTGACTCCATCATTCCGGATGACCCAGCAAAACCTTATGATGTTAAGGAAATCATAAGGCACNTAATTGATAANACTCAATTNTATGAGATACATGAAGGATTCGCCCAGAATATCGTTGTCGGATTTGCACACCTGGGAGGACATTCGATTGGGATTGTGGCAAACCAGCCTCAAGTATTAGCAGGGGTGCTCGATATTGATGCAAGTGAAAAGGCTGCCCGCTTCGTCCGTTTTTGCGATGCTTTTAATCTCCCTATCATCACTTTCGTGGATGTTCCGGGATTCATGCCTGGCTCAGCCCAGGAACATGGTGGTATCATTCGCTCTGGAGCAAAGCTACTTTATGCATATTGTGAAGCTACTGTTCCAAAAATAACAGTTGTATTGCGAAAAGCTTACGGGGGTGCATACATTGTAATGTCGAGCAAGCATTTACGTGGCGACATAAACCTAGCCTGGCCTAGCGCAGAGATCGCAGTTATGGGTCCAGATGGAGCGGTCAGCATTATTTTTCGTAAAGAAATGGAAAAAGCCGATAATCCCATCCAGCGGAAAGTAGAACTGACAAAAGAGTATCGTGAAAAATTTGCAAACCCGTATATTGCCGCAGAACGTGGATTTCTGGATGATATTATTGAACCGCGCGATACTCGTCCCAGATTAATCAATGCCTTGGAAATGCTTAAAAATAAACGCGATTCTAATCCATCAAAAAAACACGGGAATATTCCGCTGTAAATATCAAGGTGATCATGACTACCCGGAATTGGATAATAATCATTTTGATGATTCTTATTGGAATTTTGGTGGTTCAAACAGGAATTAATAAACAAACGGGATTGGGTATTATTTTTGTATTGGTACTCTTAGGGGTGGTCAGTAGTGTTAATAGATTTTATTTAAATAAAAGTGGGATCATCAATACTCCACCTATTGNGTTATTATTTGGAGACATCTTCATTTGGAACAGATATAATCTGTTAATACCCATTTTGACACATAACGCTATAAATATTGTCATGTCGCTATTAGGTTTTTTCAACCATTTCAATAACCTTCATAATTTGCTCTTGAAAGAGACCGCATGAACAACGATCCAAATTCCCGTTTGCAAAAAATATCACAGTATGTCCAGGCTTGCTTGACCGAGAGTTACCAAAAGCGCAAGGAAGAAGATAAAGTTAATCTCCATCGTTATCTATTTGGGTTAGATTATCGGTGGAAACATACTCTGCGCGTGGCTCAGTTTGGCAAGGTAATAGCCGAGACAGAAGCCGCTGATATCGAGTTGGTCGTTGCTGCCTGCCTGTTACACGATGTTGCTTGGTT
>Ga0031655_10001962_pt1 | contig 12040 bp, 10 predicted proteins | sample FrelakmetHBP12HB_FD_55187 | JGI IMG/M metagenome (GOLD analysis project Ga0031655, IMG submission 55187) | Freshwater lake sediment microbial communities from the University of Notre Dame, USA, for methane emissions studies -HBP12 HB | ecosystem: Environmental > Aquatic > Freshwater > Lake >... | reverse complement strand
CTAAATATTCCATGGAAGTGGCCTCTGCAAGGGAGGCAGACTGTTTCACGACAGTCAGTGAAATAACCGCCTCTGAAGCAAAAAATTTTCTTGGCAGGTACCCGGATGTTATTACACCCAACGGTCTTGATGTGGACCACATTCCTGATCTCACCGCAAACAGAGCGCCGGCGTTGAAATCGAGGGGAAAACTCCTGGCCGCGGCTTCACGGTTCTTGAGAAAAGATTTTTCTTCGAATATGAAGATTTTGATCATATCGGGACGCTACGAATTCCATAATAAAGGCATTGATATTTTTCTAAATGCCCTGGGCCGCCTCGAGAAGGACATGACCAAAGATGAAGAAGTTCTGGCCTGCCTTTTCGTACTTGGAGGGCATATGGATTTGATTCCCACCCTGCAGCACGAGCCCGGAAGAGCCGAACCGGGCAACCCTCCCGTTGCCACCCACAGGCTCCACTATGAGGCATCCGATCCTATTTTACAGACATGCAACAGATTGGGACTTATGAATACGCCCCAAAACAGGATTCACGTCATCTTTGACCCGGCATACTTAAACGGTCATGATGGCCTGATCAACATGACCTATTACGAAGCCCTCTCGGGATGCGATCTCGGCGTTTTCCCGTCATACTATGAACCGTGGGGTTATACGCCCCTGGAGAGCGTTGCCCACTCCGTACCCACGATAACAACCGATCAGGCTGGTTTCGGACTCTGGGTACAGGAGAAGGCAGGTGAGAACAGCGGCGTTAGCCTCTTGAAACGCAAGGGTCAGAAAATCGAGTTAATCGAAGAAAATCTATATAATATCTTCAAGGGAGTTCTATCCTGGACTGATCACGAAATTGAAGAGAGGCGAAAAAGCGCCAGGCGCGTAGCCCTGCAGGCAAACTGGAAAGACTTCTTCAAGTTTTACCTCAAGGCGTATGATGCGGCCATCTCCACTGCCCGTGAACGTGCGGAAAAGCTCGTCCTGATAGACTACAGGATGGAAAAAAAATATGTCTTTGCCGGCAGTGTATCTACGCAGCCTCATTTTCGAGCATTTACCGCCGTCGTGAATCTTCCACTTAAGATTGAGCGGCTGCGGGAACTCGCCTATAATCTCTGGTGGACGTGGCACCCCAAAGCCCGCAGCCTCTATATTTCCCTCGATCCCAAAGTGTGGGAGCAAATGGAAAATAACCCTGTCAGGATGTTGGAGACTGTGTCGCCGGAAAAGTTATTGGAGGCATCAGAAAACCCCAGCTATATGACAATGTATACGCAGATCATGCAGCAGTTCGACGNATACATGAATGACAGGACTCCCGACGAAAGGGTACAGGTCTCTCAGGCAATCAAATGGTCTTCACCGATTGCGTATTTCTCTGCCGAATACGGCCTTCATGAATGCATGCCCATCTATTCGGGGGGGTTGGGTACGCTCTCCGGTGATCATCTAAAAACCGCCAGTGATCTCAATATTCCGCTTGTGGGTATAGGCCTTCTTTATAAGAACGGCTATTTCAAACAGGTTATTGATAAGAACGGCATCCAGATAGAGGAATATCCGGAGAANGAATTCCCCATGATGCCTGTTCAAATTGTTCGGGACGACATGGGAAATGAAGTTCAGATATCTCTCGAACTGCCCGGAAGAACACTCTATGCGAATATCTGGGAGGTCAAGGCGGGGCGCGTATCGTTATACCTGCTGAATGCAGATGTTCCGGGTAATACCGTACAGGACCGGAAAATAACGGAGCGGCTTTATCCGGCAGACCAGAGAATAAGGATTGAACAGGAGATCCTTTTAGGTATGGGCGGTGTCAGGCTGATAAAGAAGTTGGGCATCCGGCCGCGTGTCTACCACCTCAACGAGGGTCATTCCGCATTTCTTATATTCGAACGAATCACCGGGCTGATGACGGAGGAAGCCCTTTCCCTGGATGAGGCTATTGAGGTCGTTTGCGGAAGCACGGCATTTACCACCCATACGCCTGTTGAAGCAGGCATTGAGAGGTTTCCCAGGGATTTGATGGAACATTACTTTTCCAGCTTCATCAAGAAAACGGGTATGTCCTGGTCACAGTTCTGGGAACTGGGACGGAAGGAGGGCGGAGAAGAGAGAACATTTTTCATGGCCATTTTTGCCCTGAAGATGGCCCATATGAGTAATGCCGTAAGCCNTGTTCATGGAGAAGTGTCGAAGCGCATGTGGCGTGATGTATGGAAGGGGTTTAACATCTCGGACATCCCGATCCGTCACATCACAAACGGCGTCCACGTGATGTCCTATATCTCGCCGAGAATGCAATCCCTCTTTGATGCATATCTCGGAGATTGGGAAAAGAACATGGGAAGCCCGGAAATCTGGGAAAAGGTCAAAGACATCCCCGATTCGCTGCTGTGGGACACNAGATATGAACTCAAGCAAAAGACCATCAATTTTTTGCGGGAATATCTCTCCAAGCACTGGGTGAAATATGGTTATACGAAGACGTGGCGGGAAGAATTCTTTTCAAAANTCAATCCCGCTGCCCTGATGATCGGATTCGCAAGACGCTTTGCCCCTTACAAGCGCGCCGACATGCTCCTGTCTGATCTGGACCGTCTGGACAGAATCCTGAATCATCCGACGCGGCCTGTTCATATAATTATGGCCGGAAAGGCGCATCCCAACGACGGCATGGGAAAAAGCCTCATCAAGAAGGTTATAGATGTCTGCCGGGATGAAAGATTCAGAGGCAAGATATTTTTCATCGAGGACTATGATATCAGCATAGCGCGGCGCCTTGTCCAGGGTGTCGATGTGTGGCTGAATACGCCCCGGAGACCCTATGAGGCAAGCGGTACAAGCGGTCAGAAGGTCGTCGCCAATGGCGTGCTTAATGTCAGCGTATCTGACGGGTGGTGGTGNGAAGGCTATGACGGAACCAATGGCTGGACCATAGGGCCTGTCTGTAAAGGGCTTATTGAAGAGAGGGCGAATGCCGATGAAGAGGACAGCCAGTCGCTTTATGCAATCCTCGAGAATTCAGTGATACCTGCATTCTACAGCAGGGAAATATCAGGGCTGCCGGAAAAATGGATCAGCATGATTAAAAGATCCATACAAACCCTTATGCCCAGATTCAACACGGAAAGGATGCTCATGGATTATTACAACGATATGTATCTGCCCACGGCGGAGAGGGAACATGAACTTTATACGGATACGCACAAACTGTCCCGCGAGCTTGCGGACTGGAGGCGCAAAATTCCCATGCGTTTTTCCTCACTCAGGCTCCTGGATGCCAGCATTGAAGGGATCCACGGGGATGCCGTGCTTGTCGATCAGCCGTTGATCATCAGCGCCAGGGTCGATCCGGGGAAGGTGGAGCCGGAAGAAATATTGGTTGAGCTGATAATAGGAAGAAGGGAGGGATATGAATTTGCCGAATCTCCCGATTGTATTCCTTTAAGCATAGCAAAAAAAGGGTCAGATGGGATCCTCACATATTCTGCGGAATACATCGTGAAAAACAATGGCCCCTATTTATACGGTATCAGGGTGCTGCCGTACCATAAGAATCTTGCCGCCAAGCACGCAACCGGCCTTATTCTCTGGGCATAGACGATAGATTGTCGCTGTGACCAGGATATAAGACTTTCCGGCGGCGCGTCATCTCGGAAGTTCGCACATGCCGCTGTTATTTGCGGTTGATGAACATAAGGATGATCGTGAGGATGATGCTGATGATTATGCTTGTGGCGAGTGGAAAATAGAAGGTGAAATTCCTGCCTTTGTAAAAGAAGTCACCGGGAAGTTTTCCGAGCCACGGTATTTTCCCTCCCAGCAGGAGAAGGAATCCCAAGCCTGCGATGACCAAGCCGACAAGAATTAGAATCTTGCCGAAGCCGGAAAAATCAAGCATAGAAATTTTCCTTTTAGACTGCCTTTCATAAAAGAGATTGCCACGTCGCTCCCGCTCCCCGCAATGACAGCAAGGTCGTGTTGATACTCGATTTGTCCTTGCTACCGCAGCGAAGCAATCCCGTATTTGGATCACGACCATCAATTAACTATATCACAAATCATGACCAGTTAAACGGTGCTTTCTTTCTAAAATCCGGAACCAGCGCCCGGTCATCCACATCCTGGGTGAAGATGGTTTCAAAGCCCATGTCAAGGGCATGATTTACGACAAGCTCATATTCCTCGCGGGTAACCCTTTTCCCCAGATGGGGATGATTCGTAACAGAGGGCGTGGGCGTATACTGGGACATGATGCTCAGAGGTACAGAAGGGGATATATGCTTTTTGATTAATCCGAGGACTTCCAGGCTGTTCGATATAAATCCAGGGATGATGAGATGGCGGATGAGCATTCCCCTCTTTGCTACACCCTCTTCCATCGAGAGTTCTTCTCCGACCTGGCGCACCATTTCTTTGATGGAAGGGATGGCATGCGCCGCGTAATCCTTCACCCCGGAAAGGACAAGAGCATCATTCTCTGTGCCGTATTTAAAGTCTGGCAGGTAGATATCCACCATGCCTTCCAGGATTTTCAAAACCTCCGGGTTCTCATAACCGCCGCAATTGTATACGAGGGGAAGACGCAAATCTCTTTGGCGGGCGATGAGAAGGGCCTCCATGACCTGCGGTATCTGGGGAGTGGGCGTAACAGGCTCGATGTTATGACAGTCCTTTTTCTCAAGCGNCAGCATGATNCGGGAAAGTCCTTCNATGTCTATGCGCTCCCCGNAAATATCATGGCTTAACTGATAGTTCTGGCAGTANATGCATTTGAGATTGCAGGAAGACAGGAAGATAGTTCCGGCGCCCCGTGTCCCCGAAATGGGAGGCTCCTCACCATAATGGGGCAGGGCGTGGCTTACCACGACGTCGTCGGTAAGAAGGCAGAACCCTGATTCACCTCTTGTCCTGTCGACCAGGCACTTTCTGGGACACAGTGTGCAGCTCTTCAGGATTCCCTTCAGCCGGTCAATACGTCGCCGCAAGATAGTTTCAGCGTCCACTTCCGATCATGCCTCACTGAATTTNTATCTTTTCCACAACGTTTTTGATTTTTTTGCTTTCTATAAGTTCCAGGAATTNTTCTCCCAGAGGTTGTGCGCGTTCCACCGCACTCCACCAGTTTTTGATCCTGGTNGACGGGTCATCGACGAAGATCGCGAAATCGTCCCTATCAGGTATTTTCCCTCCGGGGAGCTGCGCGACAAAGCCGTTGGANGGATAAATCATCAAGACATTATCAAGATCGTCCGCTCGCGGCAGACGATAGGANAGCTTTTTATCCAACCATCCCGGTATAATTCTTTCCTGATGGTTAAAAAAGAGTACGATATCGTCATTTGTCGCGGCATAGTTGTGGGTGAGATGATAATCGGTTATACCGCCATCCCTGTATACTCCTAAAGGCGCCCTATAGATGTTTCTGACTCCGGCAACTACCATGGGAATGGCGCCCGAGGCGACCAGGGCATACTTGAAATTGATCTCGTTGAGCGGGATGTACCGTCCGCGGAAACCGGGTATGAGGCAAAAATGCGGCGGCTTCGGCCCGTTATAGAATACAACCCGCTCGGCAAAATAATGGATGTATGATCTCTTAATGGCATTGAGGAGAAAGCCTATACCGAGGCCGAGCTGCTGCACCCACTTCAATTCAGAAGCCACAAGGTTCCTTGCACGGACTGTAATGATCGCAAGGCGATACTTTTTACTGGCCAGTGCAAAGGGCAGGGCGTCGTCCTCAATATATGAATTTACANTGCCTATCAGGGATTCCTGAACAGTGGCCGGAGTGTCGGTTCTCGTGTAAGTTGNGCCAATGTAGGATTCCATAAGAGTGCGGTAACTCTTTTCCGGCTCAGGTTGCAGCCAGGCAGCGAACCGCAATGCCCCTGCCGATGAACCGACAAGGTGCGTTGCCCTCACGCATCCGAGGAGGCGATTCGTCAAAAGAGTCAGGTCGAAGCCGCTTGCAACCAGCCACCTGGGACCAGTCGCCGGGGCGAAATAGGTCGTTACGCGGTCTAAGTGAAAGCCGCCATCCTGGATGATTTCATAGGCCCGCTTGCCCGCTTTGATACAGATATCGTTCATTGCTTTCAACCGTTGATGACTTCGAAATCTTGCAGCATCGGGTAAAAGTTCTTACAGATATGCCGAGAATCACCGGGAATCGCCACAAATGACCTTGACAGTATGCCGGCCGTTCGGTAGAGTAACGCATCTGAGAGGGATTTACCCGCTGCTTAATTTGGATGGCGGTTAATACATAAACTCTGGCTCACTTGTCAACGTCTATTGTTGGTTGCATCCCCAAAAAAGTATGTGCCTAGTCAGGGAAAGTATTTGTATGAATATCAAAGCCCGTGTGGCAGAAATAGCAAAAAATGCAAAGAAAGCGGCNACGGCGCTCGCCCGCTTGTCGTCGGACGCAAAAGACAGGGCCCTCCTCGATATGGCCGAGGCGCTCACCAGGCAAACTGGCCTTCTNATGAGGGAAAATGCAAAGGATCTCGNAAANGCCANGCAGATGGGCCTTTCCGCAGCCATGATTGACAGNCTCGTGTTGAACGAAAGTACAATCGAGGGCATTGCAAAAGGTCTCAAGGAAGTGGCCGGTCTCCCGGACCCGGTCGGAAAAGTAACATCCATGTGGCGAAGACCNAACGGCCTTCTCGTCGGTCGCATGAGNATNCCTCTGGGAGTAATCGGTATCATCTATGAATCCCGCCCCAACGTGACTGCAGNCGCAGCCGCCCTTTGTCTCAAATCAGGCAATGCCGTCATCCTGCGCGGAGGATCTGAGGCTATAAACTCGAATATTGCCATTGGCAAGATCCTTCAGAGCGTCTTGACGAAGCGGGCCATTCCCGAGGAGGCCATCCAGGTCATTCCCATGACTGAGAGGGAAGCAGTCCACGAGATGCTGCAGCTTGAAGAATATATAGACGTGATCATCCCGAGAGGGGGCGAAGACCTGATCAGGGCTGTTGTCAATGAATCGAAGATTCCTGTCATCAAACATTACAAAGGGGTCTGCCACATATTTGTGGATGTCGGTGCTGATTTTGACATGGCCGTAAATATTTGCATGAACGCGAAGACCCAGCGTCCGGGGGTTTGCAATGCCATGGAGACCCTGCTTGTCCATCAGGATATTGCAGAAAAATTTCTGCCGCTTGTTGCCAGTCATCTCAAGGGAGCAGGAGTTGTCCTCCGGGGCTGTGACAGGACAAGACGAATCGTGAAGGATATTGAACAGGCAAAAGAGGAAGATTGGTATCAGGAATACCTCGATCTCGTTTTATCCGTCCGCGTCGTTGATGATCTTGATGCGGCTGTGGCCCATATTGAAAAGTACGGTTCTCTGCACACGGAGTCAATTGTCACGAACAATTATCAAAATGCGCAACGGTTCTTAAATGAAGTAAACTCNTCCACTGTCCTCGTCAATGCGTCCACCCGCTTCAGCGATGGGTTTGAACTGGGCCTCGGCGCAGAAATAGGGATCAGCACTACAAAACTTCATGCCTTCGGTCCCATGGGACTGGAAGAGCTGACAACAACAAAATTTATTATCTACGGGAATGGACAGGTGAGAACATGAAATGGGGATTATTGGGAGGCACATTCGATCCGATACACAATGGCCATCTCAGATGCGCCGAGGAAGTTCTCGAAATTTTTGATCTGAACCGGATTGTCTTTATTCCCGCTGCGAAACCGCCGCACAAGATAGATGGCGATATCACATCATTTCATCACCGGGAGCAGATGATTAAGCTGGCAATTGAAGGAAATCCGGTATTTACATTCTCCGATGTGGAGAAGCAGCGTGAGGACAAGTCTTACTCGGTGGAAACTGTTGATTACATACTGAAGAAATACATGAAAAATATGGAATTGTATTTCATCCTGGGGCAGGATGCCTTTCACGCCATCCAGAGTTGGAAAGACTGGCAAAGGCTGCTGCTCTTATGTAATTTTGTCGTTATGACAAGACCCGGTTACGAAGACAGGGGACTGGATGGAATCCTTCCCGCCGATTTCGCTTCCCGATTTAAGTACGACGACAGCGTGAAGGGACTGAGGGGGCCAACGGGGCACGTCATTTATTTCAGGGGTGTCACCTTTCTGGATATCTCGTCCAGCGATATCAGGCAAAGGGCAAGAGAGGGCAGGTCGATCAAATACCTCGTTCCTGAGTCGGTCCGGCATTACATTATGAAAAACTCTCTGTACAGGAACTCAAAATAATAGGTACTCATACGTCTAATACAAAGAATACTGCCAATCGGTCTCACTCCNTACGAACCGGGAAAATTTTCCTCGCCCTGGGTACTATCGTACTTCTTTTTGGNGCCGCTGCATCATGGGCCGCGGACAATTTTCCTAAACCGGTTGGGGCTGTCAATGATTTTGCCCGCGTGATTCAGCCGGACTATAAGAACCGCATGGAGGGCCTCGCTCAGGAGGTCCTCGAAAAAACAGGGACTGCCATTGTTGTTGTCACGGTGGAAAGCATTGGGGATAATGAACTGAACGATTACGCCAACCGCTTATACAAGGCCTGGGGCATAGGTAAAAAGGGAGAAGACAAGGGCGTTTTGATTTTCCTCACCTTGAAGGAGCGGAAATTCAGGATTGAAACTGGATATGGTGTTGAAGGCATCCTTCCCGATGGACTCGTTGGTGAAATTCGTGACAGGTACGCGATTCCGTATTTCAGGAAGGGCGAGTTCGGGCCGGGACTTTCCAATACCGTGACCGCCTTGGCTTCTGTTGTGGCAGAAGCTGCCAATGTATCCATTACAGGCGGTATAACCGTCACGCAGCCGGGAGAGAAGAAAGTCGGACAGAGGGGCAGCGTATGGCCCATGATCATCATTCTTCTGATACTGCTTTCACTCTTGGGCACGAGGCAGGGGAGGGACATGCTCCCCTGGCTGCTGCTCTTGGTATTTACCGGTAGAGGAGGCGGTGGTGGTGGCTTTGGGAGTTTTGGCGGTGGCGGCTTCGGCGGCTTCGGCGGCGGTGAAAGCGGGGGCGGCGGAGCGGGCGGCGACTTCTAACGAGAGGTGATAGACATGGCAAAGGTAGCGAAAAATCCTGAGGAGATTTTTGAAGAGCTCACGGATGACTTCAAGAATGTTTTTGGCAGTGATCTCATTTCCATTATTCTCTATGGAAGCGGGGCGAGCGGTCATTACGTTCCCGGTAAATCAGATCTCAATTTTCTCATAGTCCTCTCCGAAGGAGGGATCGATAATCTGGATAAGGCCTTCAGTACTGTTGCCCGGTGGCGGAAGCGGAAGGTGGCAATTCCTCTTTTCATGACGAAGGCGGAAATATTATCTTCCCGTGATTCATATCCAATTGAGTTCCTCTCTATGAAAAAACATTATGNCCTTGTCAGCGGTGAGGATGTCCTCGATGGATTGTCCTTCGATCCATCCCATCTCCGCTTGCAGTCNGAGAGAGAATTTAAGGGGAAGTTAGTTCATTTGAGGAGGGGCTTCCTGGAAGCGGAAGGACGGGCACGGCAGATGCGCGAACTTATCAAAGCCTCTTTCACGGCATTCATCTCCATATTCAGAGCCCTCCTGTACCTCAAAGGAATTGAAATACCGCAGGCGCGAAGGGATATAATCAATGCTGTCGCCAGGGAATATTCCGTCGATCCTGCTATTTTTCTGAAATGCGCAGATATCAAGGAAGATATTGACCNGATTGCCGCTTCCGAGATTAAGAATGTTTTTATAGATTATGTNAAGGAGATCGAAAAACTATCCGCCGTCGTTGACGGCATGAGTGTATGAAAACACTCNGGCTGCAAAGCGTAGTGAATGCGANTTCTAAAAAATTGCATATTATATCTGGAGGTGCGACATGACCAGCGGGAAGAAAATTTTTATTATAGCAGGAGCAATTGTTCTTGTCCTTGTACTTTTTCTATACTCCAATTACAACATCTTCGTTAATCTGGATGAGACTGTAAAAGCGTCCTGGGCGCAGGTGGAAAATCAGTTGCAGCGACGGTACGACCTGATACCAAACCTTGTGGAGACAGTAAAAGGTTACGCCAAGCAGGAAAAGGATGTCCTCGTCGAAGTTACCAATGCCAGGGCAAAGGTGGGCGGCGCAGCNAATGTGCCGGATAAGATCAGCGCCAATAATGAATTGTCNGGCGCCCTGAGCAGACTCCTGGTTGTCGTCGAAAGATATCCTGATCTCAAATCCAATCAGAATTTTATGCGCCTTCAGGATGAGCTTGCGGGAACGGAAAACCGGATTGCCGTGGAAAGAAAGCGATATAATGACGTAGTGAGAACTTACAATATCGCGATCAGAAGCTTTCCGGGGAATCTATTTGCAGGAATGTTCGGTTTCCATAGTGTAGCCTTTTTTGAGGCGCCGGCGCAGGCCAAGGCCGCTCCACAGGTCAAATTCTAAAGATTATACGAAGTGGCCTGGAAGAGCTTGTCACCGATCGTGAGTGAGGAATCTTATGTATGCTTCATTAAAGATGTCTCGCATCGCTCGACACGACAGTCTGCGATTAGTTCCTGCCACAAAGTTCAGTCATCCGGTGCTGGGATAATGAGTTTCCGGTATTTCCGGTTGAAACTGCTCATTTAAGCCTTTTCATTATGAGCAGCATTGTTTGACAGGCGTGTTATTGAATTATAGTCCGATCCGCTTCATTTTTTATAAGACGCAGCATCGATTGCGGGACAATATAGTCACGCATTTTTGAGACAATATAGACCAGGATCCAGAGATCATCAGGTGTCCTCTTGCCCCTTTTTCCGATAATTTTACCCTCACAGCCATAAAGAGGATGCCTGGGATGATCGACAACGACCATATCTCCTAATTCCATCTTCCCTTTCTCCTCATTTCTTCCGGCATCATTATGCTAACGGGGTTTCCATCATGCATCCGGAGAGATCTCAACGCTGTGAATTCTGCAAAACAGTCAACAATATTGGAAGCAGTCCCCAGCCATTTCCTTAGCTTGTAACACAATTTAAATCAGAAGTCCCCTTCTTTTAGAGTATAAATATAAAGGCGGAAGTTTCCGTTGATGGCGTCAATACCGGTCAACTTTCCAATTGTTCCTTGGAGCTGCCCGTAGGCAAACACATGATCTCCCTGTTTCTCCCGAACACAAATTATATGTACAGCTTCATGGTCGATATAAGGCAAGGTCAACATAAGCGAGAAAAGATCGCGCTGCGCGGTTCCCTTGGCATAGAATCTTTTTCCGATAACGCTTCCATTAAATTGCCTAAGCTGAAGATATTCATAGATGATAAAGAGGTTGTAGCATCCGGCAAACGACTGAAAAACATTATTGCCGGAACGTACTCCCTGAAAGTACTTGTGGAAAATGTACAAAAGATAAGACAGATTGAAATCAGACCGGACTCGCCGTTGCTGGTCCGTTATAAAATTACCAGAAAAGCTCCTCAAGCGCCGCCGGATAATAGTAATAACGCTGATAATGTGTCTTTCTAAACCGTCAAAATTCCCATGAATCCATGCGCCTGAATTTCTTTTCCTCCACGGCGCTAAATGCCTTCATGATATTGCTTTTGGCAACTCATCAACTCATACCATTTCTAAATCAAAGATGATATCGAGGCGGCAAGAAGGAGGCAACGCAGGTCCGCCGCGGCGGATTGAGGAAGCCGACGACGCTGCCAACAAGGGGAAAAAGGGACAGCGACCGTTATTTCTCAGCGGGCCATTCACCCCCGAGGCTTTTTTATTGAAGCCTTTCTGCACTCCTCAAATCTTCAGCATCGATTGATATGCATGTTTCATGCGTTAATAATTGATGGGTATCTTCTCGGAAATTAAAATGCGCTTGTTAAAATGATTATTAATTGTTATAAAAAGACAAATATTTTCTAAGGATAAACGCCAATGGGAGAGGGTATTTCGGACTATACAAAATTTATCATCGACCTGCGCAGACATATGTGGAAATCAGGTGTGGAAATGGAATTGCGCAGATTAATATGGCA
>Ga0031655_10001950_pt1 | contig 12082 bp, 13 predicted proteins | sample FrelakmetHBP12HB_FD_55187 | JGI IMG/M metagenome (GOLD analysis project Ga0031655, IMG submission 55187) | Freshwater lake sediment microbial communities from the University of Notre Dame, USA, for methane emissions studies -HBP12 HB | ecosystem: Environmental > Aquatic > Freshwater > Lake >... | reverse complement strand
CCCGTTGCCAATTCGTACGGGTTATCGGAAACGATAGTAATTGGTTCGGGTACCACCACACTCCCGGAATACCCGAACCTGACCATGAACTATCAGAGCGTNGGTGTTGCAGTTGGTTATACCGAGGTGACGATCGTTGATNCTGACGATCCGGAAAAAGAACTTGCGTTCGGCGAGAGAGGCGAGATTGCACTCCGTGGCCCATCAATTGCGAAAGGNTACTGGAATATGCCGGATGCGACTGCAGCGGTATTCCGGCATGACGGCTGGTTCCTAACCGGTGATATCGGGTATCTTGATGATGGGGGCATCCTCTACATCACGGATCGCAAAAAAGANATGATCATCATGTCAGGCTGGAAGATCTATCCGACTGAAGTTGAGAACGTGATTATCCAGCACCCGGTTATCGCTGATGTCGCCGTCTTTGGTATACCTNACGAGCGTAAAGGCGAGGTTCCGGTAGCAGCGGTCGTGCTCAAACCGGGCAGTTCCCTCACGAAATCAGAGCTTGAATCCTACTGTCGCGATCACCTTGCGGGCTACAAAATCCCACATATCCTGATGATCGTCGATTCGCTTCCCCGGGTACACGGATGGAAGTTGCTGCGCATGACCCTGCGGGAATCATTCGTAGGTTCATCCCTGGTACAATAAAAAATTAGTACAATAAAAAAACGTAGATATCTTTCAGAAAACATCCTTAGGGTCACACAAACCTTTTAAAGAGTTAAAAAAATATATGCCTGAAGCATTTTGGCAGACACAAAAAGTCATATCCTGGACATTCCGGACACCGGAAGACAAAAAAAACGGTCTACGGGTATCGTAGGTCTTAACCTCCTGCTTGATGGTGGATTTCCCGAAGGGACCATTATCATGATCTACGGCACACCAATTGCAGGTGTAGACCTTGCAGCGAAGCAGTTCTGGAAGGTGGAGGGTGAAGAGGGTACTTATCTGATGAATGATGGAGATGTCGAGACAGGAATGATCGACGCCTCTGAACTTCACCCCGAAATGTATATGACGCAGATGGCAGGGGGCCGAATTGTTGTTGACTCACTCTCGACTATCATTATCAAGTACGGGATTGAGGAAGCCTTGAAATTTTTACGACTTGCCCGCGAGGAAATGAAAAAACGTCGTTCAAATATTGTGTTCGTTGTTTACACCGGTATCCATGCGCCCGTAGAGATGACCAGAGTTATGCGGGCGGCTGACATTGTCATCGAGTTTAATACAGAGGTTCACCAGGCCGAGATCGAACGTACGCTTGCAGTGCACAAAATGAAGGATGCGGCGTCCCCGCGGCGACTTCTGCCATTCATCATCACGGAAAATGGCATCGAAGCATCGACCACATCAAGGGTTGTATAATAAATTTTTTACCTTTTTTCGGACTTTGAAAGATCACAATGCCAGCCGTACTTCCTTTGCAGCATCCGCCAGATTTTTTAATTTGCGGTAGGCAACGTCGTGAGACCGCATCCGCATACCGCAGTCTGGATCGAGCAGCATAATCTTTGGGTCGAATATTTCGATCCCCTTCTCAATTCGCTTCCTGATCCCTGCGACACTTTCCACGGTATCGGATGCGGAGTCAACACAACCATACCCAATCATCCGCCCGGTAAGATCACGGCGGCTGAGCAGATCGAGGTTAGCAGGGTTGTTCGCAAACTCGAAGTCCAGCACATTCACGTTGAACTTCAGGATTTCGTCAATGACATTCCCTAAATTTCCGCAGACATGCATACAGATGGGAATATGCAGAGCTGTCGTGATGAGTCCAATCGCTTGTTTTCCGATGTCGAGATCGGCCATTCCGGTGGAGAACATCGGTTCGTCGATCTGCAACAGGGTAATCCCTGCAGCTTCCAGTGCTTTTGCTTCAGGAATGAGTGCTGCGGCAAGTTCCAGTGCAAGTTCCTCCTTGTTGCGGTACATCGGAGTATCGATGTGAAGACCATGAGCAAGCGTGGTGGGACCGGTGATTATCCCCTTCACTTTTGGGGCTTTTGTGAGTGCATATTTTGTATCTCCAACAGTTATTGGTCCGGATGCAGGCTGTATTTGACCGATGACTTCCTGTCCTTTTACGCCGGGAAGTTTTGAGGCGAATACTTGGATCATATCACCACGGACCTGACCGTCCGATATGATGTCGATACCTGCTTTGATCTGGTCGGCGACTGCTGTCTCAACCGCGGTATGAAGTGGATCAAAAAGATTTCTCAGGCTACCCCCTTTCACCACAGGGTAACTTCCGACCACGGTGGTCGCCAGCACTTTGTTGATAAAATACTCCTTTACCATATGATATCCGGATAATTAATCGTACAACCGAATCAACCGCGGCGATAAAAAAGTATGTGGTCAGGGAACCAGCCGGTGCATGTCACGCGGGAATAGTACTGCCTCGCGCACGTTTGCCAACCCGACCATCGTCATAACCAGCCGATCGGCCCCCAATCCCCAGCCTGCATGGGGTGGCATGCCGAACCGGAACGGGCGAAGGTAGAATTCGAAACTTTCAGGGTTCAGGCCTTTTTTCCGTATCTGCTGGACGAGAAGATCATGCTGGTGGACGCGCTGGGCACCGCTCGAGAGCTCCATTCTCGGGTGCATGAGATCAAATGCCTTACAGATGGAGGGGTCGTTCTCATATGGCATGGCATAATAGGGACGGATCTCGCTGGGCCAGTCAACGATGAAGTAGTGCCCGCCCATCTCCGATCCGAGCGCTCTCTCCGCAGCAGGACTGATATCATCGCCGTACTCGATCGGGTCTTCGATCCTCTTCTTTGCGATCTCGATTGCTTCACAGTATGGAAGACGGGGGAACGGCGGTTTTGGGACGACAAAATCGGAGATCTCGAGGCTGGAGAGCTGATCGCTGCATGTCGTATTGACGTATTCGTAGGTTTTAACTATCAGCTCTTCAAGGATTCGCATTACCTCATGATGATCAGCATAGGAGACTTCGATATCGATCGACGTAGCCTCATTCAGATGTTTGGTCGTGTTATGCTCCTCCGCCCGGAAAATTGGCCCGATCTCATAGACTTTCTCAAATCCGGCTGCCATCATCATCTGCTTGTAGAGCTGCGGGCTCTGGTTGAGAAACGCCTCCTTGTTAAAATATGCAATCGGGAACAGATCAGTGCCGCCTTCGGTTGCTGCAGCAACGATCTTGGGGGTGGTGATATTGATGAATCCTTCATGATGCAGGTACTGGTTGATGGCATGCATAGCAGCGCTACGAATCTGGAAAACAGCGGCAACCCTTGGTCTCCGGGCGTCGAGGAACCGGGCATCAAGCCGCGTATCCAGATCAGCGGGGACCTTCTCTACAACATCAAGAGGGAGGGGGCTGTCTGCCATACTGATGATCTCGAATACATCAGGTACGAGCTCGCGCCCGCCTGGTGCCTTGTCAATAGCTTTGACCATACCTGCGACCCGGACGACCGATTCGCGGGACACCTGTTTTGCAGCAGTCAGTACCGCTTCTGAAGTTCTCTTTTTTGGGAGGGTTACCTGGATTATACCTGTCCGGTCGCGGATCAAAAAGAAGGCAAGACCTCCAAGATCCCGCACCTCGTGGACCCAGCCGCAGACTTCTGCATGGCCGCTCTCAGGTGTGACTGATTGTATGGGAATGCGCATGATGAAATCCTATACCTATGGGGCGCAGGGGATAATGGATTTTATGGGCATGGGGTTTCGGGTTCATCATGGATCGAACAAGATATAATTGCAGGAAGTTCTTGTCAGCCCCGGGATCGCACAGGTGTCCGGATTTTGAAATATAATGCACCTGGTACGTGAAGATAAGCCCGATAATCAGAATATTGATGGGGAAAAGCAGGATGGCGATCAGGACTTCGGGATAGTCCCCGGCCACATCCGTGGAGAACGGTATGAAAACAATGCAAATGAGGAAGAGGAGTTGATCCAGAGCAAACGAGGGTCACCGCGCAGATGAAATGGAACTGGCGATGATGACTCAGCCAGAATCTCGCAAGAATTAGAAAATAAAAATAAAGAACTGCGGAATGAGATCGAAAATCATACCAGGAAACATAGTTTTAGCCCGGGATACGGCAGGTCCGGGAGGATTAATACCCGGTACGACGAGGTCATTTCGATCGCAAAGATACCATCAACCATCGTCTCCAGCCGGTTTTTTGAGATATGGTAATTCCTTCCTTCTGATAGTTCACTCATAATCAGTCATAGGTTATCCCAATTCGCAGGTTCCTATTTCCCGCTATAGTACCGGACAATAAAAAAAATTACGGCTTTTTCTCATTTCAAACAAATTTTTCATTCTCTACGTTCCATTACGGCATTGGAAGGAATGACTTTCTCGTCGTGCACATCTTTATATTCCGATGATGAAATCACTACATGGAGAATTATTTATGAAGATAATAGGCATCAGCGCAAGCCCGAGAAGGGAGAAAAGTCAGACACGCCGGCTCGTTATGAGTGTCCTTGAGGGAGCACGGCAGACAGGTGCGGATGTAACATTTGTGGACATATGCAGTCTGGAAATTAAATACTGTACTGCGTGTGGTACGTGTTACGCCAAGGGCGAATGCATCCATGATGACGATTATCCGGTAATTCTGGAGAAGATGCTGGATTCTGACGGTATTGTCTGGGGCTCGCCAAATTATATCAACTCGGTTACTGCCCAGCTCAAGACCCTTCTCGACAGGATGGCGGATTCGATTCATTGCCAGTCATTTACCGGAAAGTACGGCTGTGCAGTCTCCACCGCAGGGGGTTCAATGGCAGACGAGGTTGCGGACTATATGAACGCAACGATGTGTAATCTCGGTGCGACAACGGTTGGAAAAGTGGCAGTACTTCTCGGTGCTGATCCGAATGCAATAGTACCTGCGGAAAATCAGGCAAAGGCGCTGGGCAGGAAGCTGGCTGATGCAATCCGGACGCAATGGAAGGATCCAGCACAGCAGAAAATTCATGCGGAACGCAAAGAGTACTTCAAACGTCTTGTAACGTTCAATAAAGATCTCTGGAAGCACGAATACGACTATTGGAAGGGAATAGGCGAACTGAAATAAAAGGTACCCAAAAAGTTTTTTTGGAATTTTTCATTCTTACCCAATGATTAGAAATTATTATAAAATTTTCGCAGGTTATTGAAAATTTCTTTTCAGGATTATAAACAAATTTTCCCGTGAGAATACAATAAATCCGGAAAAAAATAGTGGGTTCCGAAATTTTTTATGGGAATCAAATGAAATCTGAAGGGAGAACAGGATTAAGACGATGGGGGGGGTTACGTATAAAGCGAGGTTCTCTTAATTCCCCGTGCCTGCATCACTCCATCCGGATATCGTACCCGGCATCCGCCAGCACTTTTTTAATCTCCTTGATATGGTTCCAGCCTCGTGTCTCCAGTTCAATGTTCACCCTCGCCATCAGTACGGGGATATCACTTTCTCCTTGTAAGTGATGGATTTGAAGAATATTGCCCCGTTCGTGTGCGATCGAGGTCAGAATCCGGGCAAGTGTGCCAGGCTGGTCATCGAGCAACACTGAAAAACGCATGATGCGTCCCTGGCGGACGAGCGATTGCCGGATGACCCGGAAGAGCAGGGCACTTTCAACATTTCCCCCGCTGATGACAAGAACAACATTGCTGCCTGAAGGTACATCGATGGAACCGTTCATGAGAGCAGCGAGCGGTACAGCACCGGCACCTTCTGCGACTACGTGTTTCCGTTCAAGAAGCAACAGCATCGCATCGGCAATCTCCTCTTCAGATGCAAGTACGTGTCGATCGACATATCGTTGTATGAGGGAAAATGTATGAATACCGGTCTCTGCAACCCGGATACCATCGGCAATGGTTTTTCCTGCCTGAATCCGGCACGGGGAGCCATGGCGGAGCGCCTCTCCGGCAGATGGGCACGTACTTGCCTGGGCTCCGATGATAATGATATCCGGCTTCATCGCTTTTGCTGCGGTTGCAATACCTGCGATAAGACCTCCCCCTCCTACCGGTACCACAATCATATCTGTACCTGGCAGATCATGGAGGATCTCGAGCGCTATGGTTCCCTGCCCGGCAATCACAGCATCATCATCATACGGGTGGATGAAGATATTCCCTTTGCGTGCTATCTCCCGTGCTTTCTCTATGCTCTCTTCCAGGGTCAGGCCATGAATGATAACCTGGGCCCCATAACTCCTGGTCGCTTCCTGCTTTGTGAGGGAAGACCATTCTGGCATTACGATAGTTGCGGGAATGCCGGCAGAATGTGCCGCTACTGCGACACCCTGAGCGTGATTCCCGGCCGAAGCAGCGACTACACCCTGTTCTCCCGTCGTATTGACATAAGAAAGAATCTTGTTAGTAGCCCCCCGAACCTTGAACGATCCTGCTTTCTGAAGCGTTTCGAGTTTGAGATAGACATTTGCCCCGGTCATCTCGGAAATGGTGGGTGAATGCACAAGGGGGGTGCGGATGATATGCGGAAAAATCCTTGTTTCGGCCGCGTGGATATCTGCGAGAGAGATCATGCACATGAGAATGTATCCGGGAAGTTATGATGGTTACGCCTGAAGAATAATTCTATTATCCTTACTATCTCGATCATACCAGAGCTGTTCATCTGAAAATGGATTCATTGAATATTGAGCGATGAAAAAAGATTTATGGGCGTTATTGTGCAGTTCGCTTCTTGATCATCTCAAGCGCTTCGAATGCTTCCCGTCTTACAGCAACATTCTCATCATTGAGAAGGCCGGTCAGATGGTCAACTGCTTTCTGGTCGCCGATCTCGCCAAGAAGGAGGGCTGCCCGTTTCCGTACATCGCTCTGATCGTCTTTCAATACCATTATAAGGGGAGTTGTCGCAGGTTGCCCGAGCATCCACAGGGCCTCCATAGCACTTGTCCTCATCATTACGTCTCCCTCGCGGAAAGCCTGCATGAGTGGTGCAATAGCGGGGACTCCCAGAGCGGCGAGTGCTTTCACAACTTCAATGCGGACTGACCTGTCGGGATCATCGAGGGCTTCCATGATGGGGGGAATTGCCTTGGTATTTCCGATCTGGCCAAGCACTTCAACCGAACCCCTGCGGATCCCCGGGTTCTGATCACCGAGTGCTTTGATCAACGTGTCCACCGAAGGTTCGCCAATGGTGACTAGGGCGAGGGTCGCCCTTCGGCAGATATCCTCGTTTGAATCGGTGAGTGCGCGAATGAGGGGGAGTATTGATGGCTCACCGAGGGAACAGAGAGTTGCCATCGCAGCCATTCGGACGGACTCCTTTGTATCATTGAGTGTTTCGATGAGTGACCTGACTGCTTGAGGATCCCCGATGCGGCCGAGAGCTACTGCGCTCTCCTTGCGGACTCTGGCATCTGGGTCTTTGAGGGATTCGATGAGGTGGGGAACAGCCCGGGCTTCACTTATAATTCCGAGTGCCTGAACGGCACCTTTTCGGATAAACGGATGGTTGTGTTTCAGTGCCTGAATCAGGGAACCTACTGCTGGTTCACCTATTAACTGGAGCGCATGTACGATCTCCTGCCGTACATCGTCACCCGGCTCCTGAAAAGCCTCAATCAATGGCCCGACAGCCGGAACGCCAATCTTGCCGAGTGTATCAGCAGATTCACGCCGGATGATCCAGTACTCATCCTTAAGTCCATGGATAAGCGGTCCGATGAACGGTCACCAAGATCACCGACCGATCGTACCGCACTCCATCGGGCATCAAGATCACCCTCACTAAGTGCCGTAAGGAAGTTCTCATAGTGCACCGTCTGATCACGGAGGCGCACAAACTCCTTTTCCCTCTCTCCCTCCTCGTCAGCTTTTCCCGATTTAAACAGGTTAAGGAATTTCTTTGTAATACCCATAAAAACTTCTCCGAACGAATATTAGTATAAAATCCTTCAAATAGGTATCGGATACCTGCGACGGGTTTTTCTCACCCTTGGGATAATTTAACCGTTTTTTTGACAGATCTGTGCATTTTTATGAGAAATTTCAATGGGTGTAAAGCAAGTCCGGAATGGATTAGGAATACACGAATTCAGCGGGCCTTTTCTCTCTCCTTTGAAATTTTTTATATACCGCATATTTTTTGATCTTATGAAAATTCGGGGTGAATACTACCAGAAAAAAATTGTTTATTAAACTCATGCAGAGCTGACGGTGAATTGTGTAGTACTGGATGCTGTTTTGGGGATATCATAGACATATATTGTATAGAGTCCTACGGGCATTGATGAATCGAGATAATACCTGAAGTTCCAGGTTTTATCTGCTGTGACTGATACGGAACCCAATTCAATACCGCTGGAGAATCGTTCAGGCCCGAATAATACGAGCAGAACATTTTGAGCGCCCGTTGTACATTGGCCTGACAATCTCAGGGTATCTCCCCTGATAGCTGAATAGCTGTTCGATGAAATGGAAACTTCTCCCCCTCCCACGATCGAGAACTCGACCCTGTCGGATGTGGTTTTATTCACATCTTCCACTACCAGTGTATACCAGCCTGACTGAATAGTGTAGCCCGGATTCCACGTATAACTCCATGCATCAGCAGAATTGGTTTTTTGTGGATCCAGAGAAACACCTTGTGCGTAATATCCGGGGCCGTAAAGTGTCAATAACACTTTATTGCAGCCGAAACATGTTCCTGAAAACAAATTTGTTTCTCCAATTACCATTAAGGCTTTACTCGCCTGGACCGCCACTTTTATTGGTGAAGTTGTATTTAGACCGGTTTTGTCCTGAGCCAACGATGTATTTCCTTGAGATTTTAATGCAGCGAAAAAATGAGACGTACCGGAAGAAACCGTAATACCGGACGACCAGCTCTGATATCCAGAATAACGGTATTCAAGCGTATGGTTTCCTGGTTCCACATTGGTGATGGTGCAGGGCGTGCTACCCTGATATTGACCGTCGAGGTATACTTCAGCACCGGACGGTGATGAGGTAAGTTGAAGAGTACCTTTCCCAGAGCTCTCGTTCGATAAACATCCGGATATTAAAACGCAAGATATCAGGATTGTTAGGACAATCTTCCGGTTCATTCATATCTCCCACGATAACCCTTATTGCGCGGTATTATATAGGTTTGCAAAAATTTGGCCAAATTAGGGATCAACCCCCCTTTGCGAGGCTGAGGATCTCACTGGCAAGCGCCACACTCTTTTCTTCACTTGTCATCAGTGTGTCAAATCTGACAGAATTACCTACCTTGACGGGATCGCGGATATCCTGCACGAAGATATCGGTAATCCCTTCGAAGCAATCGAAAGTCCCTCGTGAGCTGGGTTCAAATCCTGCTGCCTGCATGAGAGCGCCGGCGGGACCGCTGAATGGGGTATTGCCAAGAAAGGGACTCACGGTTATTACCAATTTATCCCTGATAGCATGTTTCATTCCTTCACATGCCAGAATCGGGGAAATGCTGGTGATCGGATTGGACGGTCCGATTACCACGGCCTCGCTCGCTTCAATCACCGCAAGCCCTTCCTCGGTTGCCACGGGCGGATTCTTATAACTCCACACCACCTTCTCGATCTCGATCTTCCCTTTTGCATGTACCCAGTATTCCTGGAAGTGGATGAGGCCGAGTGCAGTTTTTACCTGTGTTGTAACTTCGGTATCCGTCATCGGAAGAACATTCTCCCGGACGCCGAACCTGTCACAGAGAATTTTCGTTGCATTGGTCAGGCGCATCCCATTTCTCATCATCTCACCACGGGCGATATGTACCGCCCGGTCCCTATCACCGATTGTGATGAACTCATCAATGCCGAGACGGGTGATCTCGTCATGGGTTGTAAACGAATCGTTCCTGACCCCCCACCACGTATTAGTATTGAGAATCCCGGCAAAAAGGTACATGACCGTGTCAAGATCCGGTGATATGTGATTTCCTGATATCCAGATATCCTCGGCAGTATTAACAATAACAGATATGTCATGCCGGTCCATCACCTTCTGCATGCCCCGCAGGAGCTTCGGGGTGCCGGTCCCGCCAGAAAGGAATGTGATCATTACTCAATACTTTTATGCGATGTATATGAAGATTCTTTTAGTGAATCCGTGAAGATCATAAAAGACCCGGTCCATGGCTATATTGAGGTGGAGGATTTTGCACTTGCCCTACTTGATTCGCCGGTACTCCAGCGCCTCCGCTATATTAAACAGCTTGGTTTTTCGTATCTCGTATATCCAGGAGCCAACCATACGCGCTTTGAACACTCGCTTGGTACCATGTTTCTCGCAGACGTAGCCTCGCACCGGTTTGGGCTTTCCGATACTGAGCATACGCTGGTGGTCGCTGCAGCACTACTCCATGACATCGGGCACGGACCCTTCTCTCATGCAAGCGAACCGCTCATGGAGAAATTCTGGGGTCGTTCCCATGATGATATTGAAATGATCGTCGATAACCTGGCAGCTGTGCTTCTTGCATGGGGAATTGATCCCAACGAACTCTGTGCCGTGGTGAAAGGGAAGCACCCTCTGTCCGGGATAATTCATGGCGATCTGGATGTGGACCGGATGGATTACCTTCTCAGGGATGCCTATTACACCGGTGCGTCCTATGGGTCAGTTGATGCCCAGCGCCTGATCCGGCACCTGATCAGGACCAGTGAGGGAACAGTTCTTGATGAAAATGGGGTGAATGCGGCAGAATCGCTGCTCATCGCACGCACCCTGATGCGGCCGACCGTCTATTTTCATCATGTGAGCCGGATTGGAGAGAGTATGTACCAGCTCGCCGTACTGGAGCATCTTGATGGTGCAACACAGGAAGTTGCCGAGTCACTCTTTAAGATGGATGATGCGAGCTGCTTGCATGCGCTGCAGACATCTGAAAATCCCGTCGCCCGTGACCTTGCGTTCCGGCTCTACGAGCGACGGCTCTATAAACGAGCGATTTATGCAGGAAGTGATCAGGTTAGTACACCATTATTCGAGCAGGGAGTACCGATTGAAAAATGCCGGGAATTCGCTATAAAGATCGCCTCAGATGCCGGTCTTATGCCGCATCAGGTTCTGGTGGATATCCCCTTGATTCCCAGCGAGATGTCGCTCGGTGTCCGGGTGAAGAACAGGCATACAGTAGTCGGTTTTAAGGAGATCTCCCCACGTATCCACACCCTCAATGCAACCCGGCGTGAACAATGGCGTCTTGGTGTGTATACACTTCCCGAGCACAGGGATTTGGTTGCCGAAGTCGGTTGTGAGGTTCTGCATATCAAAAAACCGACACGGCAGGATACACTGTTTTCATTCGAATAAGATGACTGAAACGTGATTCCATTTCCTGAATCATTTCCTCAATGACGTAATTTTTAAATCTTTCATCCATACTGGACGAAAAAGACAGGCTGGAATTGTACAGTACAATTAATGAAAAATAATATATCCGCTCCCCCCAACACTCACCCATATGAAAATCCGCATTTTCGTTATTCTTATGCTTATCGTTACGGTAGTAATTATTGCCGGATGTACTCAGGGTCCGGGACCCGTTGCTCCGGCACCAACTCCTGAACAAACAACTGCGGTATCACAGACCACAACGATTCCCGCTCCACAACCCTCTTTCACCCTTGGTGATCATTACCTGAAGGAGTCGTATTCTTTCCAGAGTGTGAAGGATAATTATGTGCGAGATGTCAGGGTGGACAACGCTTCATGGGGAATAGGGTTTGACGTGCTTCCGCTCACTGAAAACCTAACTGATAGCTGGTTCACGATGAACGTCACCAACAGGGATACCGGGCATACAGAGACGTATGGATATGGTCGTACCAACGGTTTTGAACTTCACCATCTTATACCCATGTATACTACCGGACCCTATGTAATTGATATGAGAGGGTATCTCGTCAAGGTTGATGTCATTCTGGCAAAGAGGAACCCATAACTTTTAAGGTGAACGTTAATGATTGAAGACTGGATTGTAGTGACAGGAGGTGTGGTGGCAATTATTGTCATTATGACCGCCACATTGTTGAAACTTCGCAGTGCCGAGCGCAGGATGCATGAAAG
>Ga0031655_10001945_pt1 | contig 12102 bp, 6 predicted proteins | sample FrelakmetHBP12HB_FD_55187 | JGI IMG/M metagenome (GOLD analysis project Ga0031655, IMG submission 55187) | Freshwater lake sediment microbial communities from the University of Notre Dame, USA, for methane emissions studies -HBP12 HB | ecosystem: Environmental > Aquatic > Freshwater > Lake >... | reverse complement strand
GCTGGGTTCTTCGCGNGTGATTAATGTCAATGTCCGCATTATCGCGGCAACCAATAGAAATCTGGAACAAGACATTGTGGCGGAACGTTTCCGCGCCGATTTATTTTACCGCTTAAATGTTTTTCCCATATATTTACCCGCACTGCGCGAAAGAGGCAGTGATATTATACTTCTGGCGGATCATTTCATATTGAAATACGGTAAGGAGATGGGGAAAAATGTTAAGAAAATATCCACCGCAGCAATAGAAGTATTTCTATCTCACAAATGGCCGGGTAATGTGCGGGAACTGGAAAATTGCATCGAACGGGCTGTTCTGCTATCCAGTACCGATACAATCGATTCTTTTCATTTGCCTCCGTCTTTACATGTAAGAGAAACAAAAGTAGAAAAGAAGGAAAATGGCAAGCTATCTTCTATTGTCGAAGCGCAGGAAAGATCTTTAATTATTGAGACGCTTAAAGCTACCGGAGGAAATCAAACAAAGGCCGCCAAAGTTTTGGGGACAACAAAGCGTATCATGCAATATAAAATTAGCAAGCTGGGAATTAATCCCAAGTTTTTCCGCAAAAACAATAAAAATTCCGAAGATACAGATTGAATTGTAAAAACCCCTCACTGCATGCAGTGAGGGGTTTTTAAAGTGTTATATTAAGAAATATTTTATTCAAATCAGAACTTATTCTTCCAAACCATCATCATCGTCTTTATGGGCAGCTGTCGCTTTCAGAGGTCTGATCTTTCTGTAGACTGTCTGAGGAGCTTTTTTACTATCTTCAACTGTTAAAAGTCTGTCTATATTAATGCCGAATAGTTTTTCATTTTCCTTCAGGTAAGGCTCAATCAGTTGCCAGTCCGCATCCGTAATTTCAACAAATTCTCCGCCGTTTAACTGTTCATCAACAAGTTTCTTATGAGGATCCCGGACATAAATCGCGCCGCCGGAAGCCAGAGAGAATATATTCGAACCGGGATATGGTGATTCGTACTCATAAACCGAGCCATCTTCATCGTTAAAACCAATACCGTTGAGAATAACAAAACCACCGCCATTTAGCGGATCACCGGCCATAAACGATTCGGCAAGGTAATCCAGTGCGGTGCCGTTAATTACCACACGCGGTTTGCCGACGGCATTGATTAAAGGCCGGCCGGCAGCGTTACCCATAATATAAGCGCTGCCCCCCTTGGCCCCGTACATAAATGTCTGGCCGACATCACCAAATACAATCAGTTTTCCTTCCTTCATAATCTGGCAGAGTTGATCCTGGGCATTGCCATGAACATAAATTTCCATACCGTCAATGCCTGAGGCCAGATAATCGCCTGAAGAACCATATACATCAATCCTAACATCCTTTGTGGCCGGGCCGAAACCACAACCGGTAAATCTCTGCCCACGATATTTGTAAACAATAAAACGTTTCCAACCGAGTTTGAAGGCCTTTACAATCATTACTGCGTCACAAAGTTCACCTTCCGGCTCAAACTTTTCTGCGTCAATGATCAGAGTTTTCTCATTGTTTTTCGGTGCGCGAAGTTGATCGCGGCTGGCATAATTAATACGGCTGAATCTTGATGGAGATATTTCCGTGATCATCTGCGACGCGTCGAAAATATCATCCAGAGCTATTTTCAGAACATGCAGCAGGGAACTTCTTTTTATCTTGCCCGTATTGAATCTTCGATCATTCAAAAGCGTTAACGCAGTAATGGCGGCTTGTTTATAATCATCATTTTTCAGGGCATAGCCCTTGATCGCTTCAATGCAGAATCTGAGCTTGTCCGGAGTGAAGCCGCCAATACTATCTTTGACATATGTAAATAATTTATCAGCAACTACTGAACAGTCATTTTCGGCAAATATAGAAGCAATCTTTCCTTCTATCTGTTTGAAGTCTTCTGTAACTGTAATCTTTTTCGCCACATCGCAGGTGGCCATGCCCTTAGGAGTTTTGATCACCTTCCCGAATTTGTCGGTACAAATAAGTTTTTTACCATCCGCGGTATCTTTCAAGCTGAAAATAAATGAACCGCCATCGGTATAGCTGCCGCCGCGGGCATTCCAATATTTATCGGCAATGGGACCGAAACGCGAATCTTCTCTTTCCAAAGATATTAATGTCGCGTCGATGGCCTGCTTTTCCGAACAAATCAGACCAACCTGAACTTCTCCTTCCTGCAGAGCAAAAACCTGAGGACGCAGCATGGCGGTATCGGTAATGCCNATCAGTTGGAACTGATCATTTCTAACATCATTCCTCGCGATGATAAAGAACCATGGNCCATCAGGCGATGAGTTTACATGATTGGTCTGAATAGCTTTATACAGCTCCTTTTTATCAGCGGGCAGCATATCAAAATCCATTTCTGAGGTCGGCGCCATAGCCTCGATCAGATGTTCCAGCGGATATTTGTATACTCTACTCCACAAATCCAGAAGCAGCGCGGCTTCTTCAGTATCTGTCAGAAACAGGGGGAAATAGTTACGCTGTTTGAGATATTCACTTACCGACTGATAATTAGCAAAGTCGCCGTTATGCACCAGAGCTTCATGAAGCGCGCTGAACGGATGGCAACCGCCCGGGTGCCAGACACGTCCACGTGTAGGATAACGTTGATGGGCCAACCAGGCATACGCTTTGAAGTCTTCCAGTTTATAGTATTTGACAACGTTTTCCGCATATCCCACGATTTTCAGGATCATCATGTTCCTGCCATGCGACATGACAAACGCCTTTTTTTCGCCGAGAGACGCATAATAGTGCGTGTTGATTTTAAAACTGTTCTGATAAACAAATTCATCCTCAGCGTCACGCCGATCCATTGATGAAAATTTGTTATCTTGAATAAATTTATCGAGGATATCATCCTTAACGCGCACAAAATAACGCATGATATCCGGAGGCCGCACATCCAATCCGATGCTGCGATAATCATCAATAGTGGCAAGCTTTTCCGATTTATCGATTTTAAAGTATGGTTTAATATAGGTATCTTCAATTTCAGCACGCACACTCGCATCGAGAAGAGCAATATGCAGCATATAATCGTCTTCAAGTACCTGTTTGGATACATCCATCGCCTCGGGAATAAATCCGACGGCTCCAATGCCGCCGCCTTTTCCATTGCCCCTGTTGTGCATCTGCACGGATGGCTCGAAGATGTTTTTACCGGTTACGGGAATCGAACAGATAAAACCGGTAACGCCGCAGCCGCCCTCTTCTTCGGTATTCAAACTCAGAGTCGGTACTTGGCTGCAAATTTCAGAGCGTGATATTATTATTTTTTCAACATTGTCCATTATTACTAAACTCCGCTTTATTTACTGTAATCTATATGCTCAAGCAAATCAGTCCGGCCAACAAGTTCTCTTACGCTCTTCATGCCGAACTTCTGCAGTATTTCCACAAGCTGGACATTCCATGCATGGTACATGTTAGTCAGGCGTTGTGTAGCCCATTCCTCATTAAATAAATCGGCAAGTTCCGAATCCGTTGAGGCAATGCCCCGGGCACAACCACGGCCCGATTCACAGTTTCCACATCTAACGCATTCCAGAGAAACCAATTCCGCTGTGCCGATAACCGCTCCGTCCGCGCCCAGACAAATGGCTTTGGCCAAATCATGAGCGGTTCTGATGCCTCCTGAAGCGATGAGTGTCATCGCGTCGCGGGCTCCTTCATCCTTTAAAAAGTTATGAACTTTCGATATCGCGTATTCAATAGGCATAGCGATGTTCTTTTTGGCAATGTCCGGCGCCGCCCCGGTGCCACCATATCCGCCGTCGATATGAATTATATGAGCTCCGGCATAGTATGAACCTACAGCAACCATATCTACATCGTTGGGTGTCGAAACCTTAACGGAAACCAGTGCGTTAGGATTGATTTCCTTGATCCAGTCAATATGCTTCTTGTGATCTTCAATAGAATACACCGAATGAAATGGAAAAGGTGAAAACAAAGAGGTTCCTTTGACAGCTTCACGCATCTGGGCAACGCTTTCGGTATTTTTTTCACCCAGAAGATGCCCGCCAAGGCCGGGTTTTGCGCCCTGCGCGTATTTGAATTCAATTATCTTTACCCGCTGTATTGTTTCTTCGCGCACCCCAAATAAACCTGTAGCCACTTGAGTGATCACGTGTTCGTCATAAGGTTGCAGCAGTTCCGGGTATCCTCCCTCACCGGTACAGGTAAAGGTATTCCAAATTGATGCGTTGTGCGCTTTTGCAAGCATGGTTGGCAAACTTACCGACCCGAAGGACATGCCGCCGCCATACACAGGCGTGGAAATGACAATATTGGCGCGACCGTCATTTCTCTTGTTTAAGGGAATCTCTGTTGATATTTCAGCTTTATCAATTTTCGNCTGACCAGCAGGAAATTTTAGCCTAAGCTTGTCGAAACCGCCGCCGGAATTACCGGTATTATATTCCAGATCACTCCGTTCGGGCGGATATCCCGTTTCCGCCATTATCCAGGTCCCGGTAATCATATCCGCTGTCCAGCGGTAATCGCCGAGCGTTTCATACATGGGATTGAGAGAGATACTCAAAGCCTTGCGCGGACATTTTGCTACACAATAAAAATCGTTGTTCCTGCATTCAAACCCGATACATTTATAATTTATCGGTGCTTTCATCTTGTTTTGCCCTTCCCGTTTCTCATGAACTCCGAATGGGCATGATTTTGCGCAAGTACCGCAGTTAATACAGGCGTCAGATCGAGTAATTTTATATTTCGGCACCTGGTGCTTAAATCGCGAAGGCATTTTTTTAATTTTGACAGCCGAAGGTGGTTTCATAGTTATACCGTTTCTCTTTTTTTAAATATTTTTCCAAAAGTATCATTATCGATTTCTTCAAAGAAGATAGCTCTTCCGGTTTCACCGCGCAGGCGGCGCGCTTCGCGGATACCCATGGCGCCCATTACCTCCAGAAGCTGTGAGTGCCAAGCGCCCATGAGGTTAATAATCCTCTGTTTCACAGTTTTCACTTTAATTTTTTCCAGTTCGTCGGGGAAAACTAATATCTTTTCCGGCGCCTCATACAATCTGGCGCCCAGCGCGATAAGCAGAGGCAAATCTATGGCGGTTAAATCCGCGCCGCAAAGCATTGCCTTTGGCACATGTTCGGCCATGGCTATTCCGCCGGAGAAAATAATAGTAACTTCATCGCGGATTCTGTCCTCAACCAACTTCAGATGAACGGCCCGGATAATATCTTTGGCCAGCCGCCGATCTGTGTTGGATGAACCATTCTCCATACCGCGGTAATCGGCCACAACGTGAATTATCTCCGCGCCATTTTGTGCCAGTTTGGAAACAATAGCTTCCACTGACTTTGTTGCGGGAACGCGGATTATGGTAAGAACATTATTTATTTTTTTAATTTTTTCCTGCAGAGCAGGTAAAATATTTAATATTTCCTCATTATAATCAAGCGCCACCATTCTTACACTTTTGATCAATGCCTGATGCTTATCAATTTCTTTATAAGAAACTAATGGAATAATGTTTTTTAGGTATTTTTTTATATCCGCCGTAATATCGTCCGCGGACAATACGATGCAGGTGTTCAGCTCCTCGGCCGCTCTCACGATTGCAACTTTCACATTGTGACTTAAATTCTCTTTAGGAAAATCAAAGATGATGGGAATCGGAATATCAATCGTATCATGAATTTTCGACAGTAATTTGCCTTTTTCATCAAAGGTCAGATGATTGAGTTTTCTGCCCAATTCAACGGATGTGCTGATGTATTCCCGTCCATGTATTCCATCTCGTGTCGGACGAACGATTTCCGACATATCTGTCCACATACTGTCGAACCCAGGTCCGGTAAACGGTCCCCGATAACCGGCGCCGGTAACCGGAACCTTGCCATCCTCGGCCTGCTTCCATAAAGTAATAAACATATCGGGCTTCCAGTACTGCCCGCCGATATTTAAAAAGTCCTTATCCAGAGATTTCTCCAGCGCTCCCCGGGGGCATTCTTGAATGCATCGAAAGCAGTTTCTACAGACTACCGTGTTCGGGTCAGCCATTTTACGAGGATCACCTTTCCCTCGTTTATGCGCCTCATAAATGCACACTTTGGCGCACTTACCGCAATTGATGCAGTTTTCTCCCCGCTCAATCTTAAACTTGTAAACATAATCCAGATCAAGCGGTGTTACTTTAGAGTGAATGTGATATTTCTTTGGCATAATCTTAATTCATCTTTTCAACGTTATTTTAATGTGGCTCAGTTATTCCGATCCACCATTTCCCAGTAATCCTTACTATCATCAACTTTTTTTAGAAATTCATTGATCTTTTCTTCGGGCCGGCCAACGTTAGCTTCTATTCTTTTTTCCAGCAAATCCCAAAGTGTCATCAGTTCGAGATTGGTTTGACATATTTCTTCACAGGCTTTGCAATGCATGCACATAAACGCATTTTCAGATTCTTCTTCCGTTACTCGTCTTCCCTCAATAAGCTTTTTAGCCAGAGCAATCTTTCCCTTTGCGGTCACTGCTTCATTTCCGGTGACAAGATATGCCGGACAAACCGCAAGGCAGTTTCCGCATTTGGCACAGGCATGAGTAGTCAGCTCATAATCAAGAGTATCTACCTTTTCATTCTTTCCAAAGAGCAGAGTCACGGCTTTTCCAATAACCGGTGACAGAAAGGAAACAATGCCGATAGATGCATTGAAAAAGACCGGATTGAATAAAAGGGAAGTTATTACATTTGAATTAATACTGAAGAATTTACCCGGATTCAGAATGTTGTTAGGATCGACACGCTTCTTGTAAGCCAACAGGTCAAGTTTTTTTGCGCGGGTGAAGAGGGAATTAATAAATGCGGCATTCCAGAGGCCAAGCCCATAGGGTTCCGCGCCAAATCCAACGGCAGCTTTCGTGAGCATGGAAACGAGCGGCATACTGATAAAATATTTTTTCTTCCTGGAATCGCAAAGGAAAGTGGCCATTATGAGTGCTTTATATTCATCTATAATATAGGAATCGATGCATATTTCTGCGCCGTAATATTCCCCGAGTTTTTTTGCTTTTTCAGTGAAGGCTGCTGCAGTTTTTATTGGAATGATAATTTCACTTGCCAGAATGGTTGGCCCGAGACGCTTTGTCTTCATGCCGAAAAGCCGCTCATTCCATAAATAGCTGGCAACATAGCGAGGCGCTTCTTCAACGTAATCGCTTTGCTCTATCACCGTTGAAAACTTCTTATCATCTTCAGAGCTGCTGAATTCCATCAGCACTCCGGCACTCTTTTTAAATACCTTTGCATGCATGATTTCATTGATGTCATTTAAGTTATTTTCATCAAGGAAACGTATTACATTGGGTCTCGGTTCATTAACCTTTCCTGACTTGATTAATTTCTCAATGAACCCGAAAGCGTCTTTGTCGCTTTCAAAATAGAACAAATGCGGATATGAGGTCTGAGGAACGTCACGCAATTTAAGGGTTACTTCAACAATGATTCCAAACTCACCTTCCGTGGAAACGAAGTACGCAAAGTCAGGATCATTAGGAGTAATCTTCTTAGATTCACCGGAAGGAGTTATAACTGTCATGGACACAATCTGGTTGGATAAGTGTCCGTAACGGAAACTGTTGATGCCGTAACCGCCTGTGGCAATCCAGCCGGCGACGGTGGAAAACTTGCTTGATGGATATGTCATCAGACATAAACCTTCTTTTTTAGCCAGAATATCTATATCGCTCCATCTTGCTCCCGCTTCCACAGTTATGGTCTTTTCTGCTTTGTTGAGATTGAGGATTTTTCTGAAAGGTGATAAATCAATGACTATTCCAGCGTTTGTCGGAATTACACCCCCGAATCCCCAAGATGCGGCGCCCCTGGGAATAACCGGTACTTTTTTCCCATTAGCAAATGTCAGAATTTTTTTTATCTCTTCTGCGCTTTGGGGCTGGACTACAAAATCAGGTTGTATTGTAAAAAATGTCTTGGTCATGATTGCAGGAACATCGCCTATATCATGGCTGTACATTTCTTTTTCTTCTTCTTTATCGATAATTTTTATATCGCCCGCGATTCTTTTGAATTCTTCTGCCAGCTTCATGTTTTGTACATCTCTTCCGTAGTAATTATAGATCATAAAGGNTCTATTTATCATAGAGCAAACGCTGTTTTACAGCAAAATAAATGCCAACGGCTAATTTTAATTGAATGAGTGACTTATAATGAAACAACAAAGTGAATAATTTTATGGAAAATTAAGTCCTGGAAGAAGAATCCGCGAACCATTAATAACCATGATGTTACAATATTGTTGTTCTGTCTACATTCATAATACATAATTGTTCTTTTTTATGTTTAACTTTTTACATTTATAATAAAAATTAATCAAAATCAAGTGGTTTTTAGCTTTTTTCTACCTATTTTTTATTAACAAATTCGACGCTATTGCCGCTTTTAACTATTGATGTTTTTTCTGATCATCTATATTATCCTTGCAAAACCAAATATATACTTCCCAATAATATATTTTAAAATATATTGACTTTCTTTAGTGTGAATGAATAACATCTTACTCGTAAAACTTAAATAAAATATTTGATAAATTGGCATAGGTGTTGCTAATTAACAATCATTTTATAGTAAAAGATATGGTTATAGAATTTTAATCAGGCATATTAGCGCATAAAATGTTTATANCGATATAATTATTGAATAACAAATTTTAGCACAAAGGAGAAAGTATTATGGCTGAAATAAAAACACCAAAGGATGTTCTTGAATTAATTAAAAAGGAAAAGGTGAAGATAGTTGATCTGCGATTCATGGATTTCCCCGGAATTTGGCAGCATTGCAGCTATCCCATAAGTCAGATTGATGAAAATGTGTTTACCGAAGGATTGGGATTTGACGGCTCATCAATTCGCGGCTGGCAGGCGATTAATGAATCTGATATGCTTATAATGCCGGTGCCTTCCACTGCATTTATTGACCCCTTTACTGCCGTTAAGACCTTGGTTATGATATGCAACATTCAGGATCCTATTACCGGTGCCGATTACACCAGAGACCCCCGCAACATAGCGAGAAAAGCAGAAAATTATCTTAAGAAGCTTGGCTTGGCCGATACGGCATATTTTGGGCCAGAGGCAGAATTCTTTATCTTCGATGATATACGTTATGATCAGAAAACTAATGAAGGCTATTATCATATTGACAGCGTGGAAGGTATCTGGAACAGTGGAAGGGTTGAGAATCCAAATCTGGGCTATAAAGTTCGCCATAAAGAAGGGTATTTTCCTGTACCGCCTACCGACAGCCAGATGGACTTGCGCAGTGAAATGGCTTTAACACTTGAAAGCATTGGAATTGAAGTTGAGGCTCAGCATCATGAAGTAGCTACCGCCGGACAGGCAGAGATTGATATGAAGTTTTCACCCCTGGTAGAAATGGCGGATAATCTTCTGAAATATAAATATGTACTCAAGAACACTGCCAAAAAGTTTAATAAAACATTGACATTTATGCCTAAACCGCTATTCGGCGACAATGGTAGCGGTATGCATGTCCATATATCTTTATGGAAGAAAGACAAAAATTTATTTGCCGGCGACGGATATGCCGGGCTTTCTCAGATGGCCATGTATGCTATCGGAGGAATCCTTAAACATGCTCCCGCGTTGTTGGCGTTGACAAGTCCGACAACCAACAGTTATAAACGCTTGGTACCAGGTTATGAAGCCCCGGTCAACTTGGCATATTCACAGCGCAATCGTAGCGCGGCAGTGCGTATACCCATGTACAGCAGGTCACCTAAGTCAAAACGCCTGGAATTCCGCTGTCCTGATCCGGCATGTAATCCTTACCTGGCATTTTCAGCGATTATGATGGCAGCGGTGGACGGCATCCAGAATAAGATCGATCCAGGTAAACCTTTAGATAAGAACATCTATGATCTTCCACCGGAAGATGCAAAAAAAGTATTGAAGACGCCCGGTTCTCTGCGTGAAGCTCTTAATGCCCTGAAAAAGGATCATGCATTCCTGCTTAAGGGAGATGTATTCACCCAAGATGTCATTGATACATGGATTGATTATAAGATGGTGAATGAGGTTGAGGCGATGGACTTACGGCCGCATCCTTATGAATTCATGCTTTATTACGATATCTAATAGAGTAACCTTCGCAAGCCATCGGCTTTAGCCGGTGGCTTGCGTATCAAATGAAAAATTATTTCCAAAATTAATAGCCGTCTTCAATCTGGTATGAATCGATAAAAGCGGATGCTTTCTGCAGCAAAGTCAAACCCAAAATGGATGAACTTCTTGAATATGTTGACGAGTTGGAAAATCTGGTCGATGACGAATTATGGCCATTGCCCAAGTTCCGGGAAATGTTGTTTATAAGCTAATAATACTAGCAACAATGTTATGAAGGGAGCGGCCAAAGCCGTTCCCTTCATCTTTTATTTATTGACGAGACCGCAAAAAAAAGATAGACACTTCCCACCTGTGAGGCTCGGTTTTTACCTGAAAAAGCTTCAAGATGTTAGTTCTGCCGGGGGATGAATTCCTGTGTCGTTGTTGAAAAAAGAACGTAGAGCTTTGCTGGTTTTGGAAGACGGCAGTGTTTTTGAAGGCACTGCCTTTGCCAGCAGCGGCGAAACTATGGGCGAAGTCGTTTTCAACACGGGCATGACCGGTTATCAGGAAGTCATTACCGACCCTTCATATAAAGGCCAGATCGTCACCATGACTTATCCTCTGGTCGGCAATTACGGAATAAACGACGAGGATATGGAATCGGCAGGCATTCATCTCGAAGGATTTATTGTAAAGGAATATCAACCCAATCCGAGCAATTGGCGAATGAAGAAAAGTTTGAGATCTTTTCTGGAAGATTATGGAAAAATCGGCATCGAAGGCATTGATACCCGCGCATTAACCCGCCGCCTGCGGCTTTCCGGTTCGATGAAGGGAATAATTTCCACGGAAACCAAAGATGTGAAATCCTTGCTGGCAAAAGCACGGGCATATCCCGGTCTTGTTGGCCGTGACCTAGTTCGCGAAGTAACCTGTTCCACACCGTATGTATGGAAAGAAGGCGCGCCTCATATAGAAAAGCTTCTTTCCAGAAAAACAAATAAAAAATTACGTGTGGTTGTTCTTGACTGCGGCGTCAAATATAATATTTTGCGGCTTCTGGAAAGCAACGGTTGTGAAGTGCTTGTTCTGCCCGCATCTTCTTCTGGTAAAGACATTCTTGCTTTGAAGCCGGACGGCGTTTTGCTTTCCAACGGTCCCGGTGATCCGGCGGTTCTGTCCTATATAGTAGATACTACGCGAACCATCATCGGTAAGATACCGGTCTTTGGCATTTGTCTCGGACATCAGATTATCGGTCAGGCAATCGGCGGTTATACGGAAAAGTTAAAATTCGGCCATCACGGCATTAATCAGCCGGTGAAGAATGTGGATACGGGGCGCGTCGAAATCACTTCTCAAAATCACGGGTTCGTTGTTGTTCCTGCATCAGTCGGTTCTAAAGCAAAAAAAAACTATCATAACTTGAATGACAGCACATCCGAAGGAATGCGCATGCCGCAGGCGTTTAGCGTGCAGTATCATCCGGAAGCTGCTCCGGGACCGCACGATACGGAATATTTATTTCTGCAGTTTGTCGAAATGATGAAAAAGAAAAAAAGGAAAGCAAATTGATTCTGATAATTGATTTCGGCTCTCAGTATAATCAATTGATTGCCCGGCGGGTAAGAGAAAATCACGTTTACTGTCAGATTGAACCGCCCGATATTTCTATAGCGGCAATCAAGGCTATGAAGCCCGAAGGTATTATTTTATCGGGCGGCCCGGCAAGCATTTATAGTAAAGGTTCTCCGCGGGTCGATAGCGCCATTCTTGGGTTAGGCATTCCCGTATTAGGTATCTGTTACGGCCTCCATTATATGATTGATTCTCTCGGAGGAAAAGTAATTGGTTCAAATAAACGCGAATACGGGTTTGCCGAGTTGCTGGTCAAAAAGCAAAAAGGTATTTTTAACGGCGTGACTAAAAAAACACAGTGCTGGATGAGTCATGGTGATTCCATCGGCTCGCT
>Ga0031655_10001941_pt1 | contig 12107 bp, 10 predicted proteins | sample FrelakmetHBP12HB_FD_55187 | JGI IMG/M metagenome (GOLD analysis project Ga0031655, IMG submission 55187) | Freshwater lake sediment microbial communities from the University of Notre Dame, USA, for methane emissions studies -HBP12 HB | ecosystem: Environmental > Aquatic > Freshwater > Lake >... | reverse complement strand
GTGTTATATAATACTATAAAAGAGGCTGAAATAATTTAGCTATGGAAAAAGTTAATCCTGTCTGTATCATTTGCGGGGTTTCCCGGCGCGGTCTTCTTTATACCGATGATCAATGGCAAGTGTATCAGTGTGAAAATTGCGGGTTAGGGGTGCTTGATCCCCGTCCCGGCAAAGACGAATTAAACAGGCTCTATACGGAGGATTATTTTCAAAGTCATTATCAAGGAGAACTCGCCTTAAACTCCGCAAAAATGAAACAGCGATTGAGACAGGAAGATCATCGTTTGCAGTTTTTTTATAAATTCAAAAAAAGCGGCAAAGTCCTGGATGTCGGATGTGGTCGAGGTTATTTTTTGCTAGCGTGTCGCAAACAGGGCTATGAAGTGGAAGGAATTGATATATCTGAGACCGCGGCTACGCACGTTCGTAAAGAATTTAAAATCCCTGTTCATGTAGGTGCATTGAAAAGCATTAAACTGGAAACAGCTTCTTTTGATGTAATCTCGATGTGGCATTCGCTGGAGCACACTGCGGATCCCAATTTATATATTCAATCCGCACATAAATGGCTCAAGAAAGAAGGCGTTTTGGTAGTTGATGTGCCCAATTATGAAGGGTACGATGCCCGCAAATACTGGCGGGACTGGGCTCACTGGGATTTACCTTTTCATTTTTATCACTTTACACCGAAGGCAATAGTTGCTTTGCTGCAAAAGCACGGTTTTGAAGTTATTCGTAAAAAAAGTTACCTATCCGATTATGTAAAAGGAAGGCTGGAAAGTAAGGCCGTCCCGAGTTTTCTGGCACGTATAATTGCACGATGCTATTCAGGCGGCGGGTTCGCCGTGGTGGCAAGAAAAATTATGGATATGGCTTGATGAACAGAGAACATTATTTGGATAACTTAATCAACGCTAAATTATTTCGATTTGATCATCTGGAGGTTGACGGCATTGATAATGAACCCGTAACAAAATTTTTTTCCGCCTCAGTTTTGGAGCAGGAATTTTGTCTGTTTGCCAACACAATTCTTACCGGTGATGAATATATTCAATTTCTACATCAGCGAATTTCAAATGCAATGCAAAATAAACTGCCGTTGCCAGTCGCGCGCTTTGCGGACGGTGAATACGCTTTTTACAAATACACGCTGGGTTGCAACGGCCTTTACAATCAGGCAGAATCAATTGAAATCATCAAAAAAGTTATGCCCCAACACATTAAAGCCATGGAATATTTGGAGGCAAACGGGTTTTTTGCTCCGCTCGTGTATCCTGGTAATTCCCATGTTGCCGCTCAAGGAATTTTCTCCTTTTTACAAAAAAATGTTGATTCAACGGGGACCTACTTTTTGGATTTTCTCCACTCAGCGGGAATAAGACTGACACCGGAAAACTACATTCCCTTCTATATAGTTTATGCATATTTGACTTCCCGCCATTTTACATCCGCCGTAGATGGTAAAAATATCTGTGTTTTAAATTCTGAATATAGTAAAGAGAATTGCCGCAGGTGGTTTGCCCGATTCTCCAGCCATCCAAGTTTAAGTTTTGTAGATATTCCAGCGGAATATGTCGCCACACGCTGGGAAAAAATCAAAGAGGAAATATTAAATAAAATTTCTCCGAATACTGAGTTATGCCTTGTTGGTGCCGGCGTGGGAGCCCTTCTTATTTGCGCCGATATCGCCAAAGTATTTTCTATTCCCGCCATTGATACCGGACATGTTTTGAATATGATGAATGACCACATTGATAAATCCAATGGCGTTCGGCTTTATACTTTAAGAAAAAACCCATGAATGATCCATTGAAAAAATACCGGCAAGAATTCCGCCTTTGGAAAAACGGCCGGAGGCTCCAGCGCGAAAAAAAACATTATGTGCGAACATTTAATAAATTGAGGCTTACAATTCCCGATAATGAAGATTTGCGCCAGCAATTGAATAAGAGGTTTCCTCATCTTGTTTCCAAAGCTAAAGGAGAACTGAAAATTATAGCAATTTATCATCATTACAACTGGGAAGATGAAGCACTCAAACCATCTTTGGAAAAATTCGGTAATGTTCGTCATTATGATTGGTTCAATGAATTTGACCATCAGCGCAAAGATTGGCATAAATCTCTGAAAGAGAAAATGAACCGGACACTGATAAATCAAGTAAACAATTGGATGNATGAAAGTAGGGCTGATGTGGTTTTTGCTTATCTTTCCGGCGAACTGGTTGAACCTCAGGTACTGCAGACAATCCGTAATTACGGCGTGCCAATGGTTAATCTCGCCTTGAACGATAAAGAACATTTCGTCGGCAAGATACGCAGCGGGCGCGCTTTCGGCGCCAGGGACATCTGCCGTTATTTTGATTTATGCTGGACGAGCACGGAAGAAGCACTCATTAAGTATCGCGTTGAAGAAGCGCTAGCCGTTTACTTGCCGGAGGGGGCTAATCCTGAAATTCATAAGCCTCAAGAAGTAGAAAAATCAATTGACGTTTCCTTTGTTGGGCAATGTTATGGTAATCGTGCGGCGGTTATAAGCGAGCTCAGAAAAAAGGGTATTGCCGTGAAGGCTTATGGATTAGGTTGGCCTGAAGGTCCGCTTTCTATTAAAGAGATGGTTTCCATATATTCCCGCAGCAAAATCAATCTGGGGTTCAGCGGTGTAGCCGGGCATGATAATACTTATTGTCTAAAGGGTCGCGATTTTGAAATACCGATGAGCGGTGGCCTCTATCTTACGGAAGCCCATCCGGAGCTGGCAAATGTATTCCACCCGGGTAAAGAAATCATTACCTATTCCGGCATTGACGACCTTGTCCAAAAAATTAAGTATTATCTATCTCATCCTGCAGAGGCCGGGGAGATAAGAAGAAAAGGTTATGAACGCGCCTTGCACGAACATACTTGGGAGATGCGTTTTGAAAAAATATTCCGCCTGTTGGGATTATTATCCTAGCGAGCCGGGCAAAATTATAAAGCATTCTTTGCGGCCTCAAGCGTATTTTTCATCAGCATGGCGATAGTCATTGGTCCTACACCCCCGGGTACCGGTGTAATATAGGATGCTTTAACCGCTACTTCGTCAAAAGCCACGTCCCCGGCAAGCTTGCCGTTTTCCAAACGATTCACGCCCACATCGATGACAACGGCGCCTTTCTTGACCATATCCGCTTTAATCATCTGCCTTTTGCCCACGGCGGCAATCAAAACATCGGCTCGCCCGGTGACGGTGGAAAGATTTTTTGTGCGCGAATGGCAAATCGTAACGGTGGCGTTTTGAGCCAGAAGCAAAAGCGCTATTGGTTTGCCGACAATATTGCTGCGTCCCACGACTACCACTTCTTGTCCCGCAAGTTTAATGCCCGTGCGACTGATTAATTCCATGACGCCCCTCGGTGTGCAGGGAACATATAAAGGATTCCCGGCGACAAGCTTACCCATGTTGTAGGGGTGGAAACCGTCGACATCTTTGAGCGGGTCAATAGCGGCAATGATTTTATCGGGATGGATATGTTTAGGCAGAGGAAGTTGTACCAGAATACCGTGAATAAGTTTGTCCGCATTTAATTCATTGATAATGCTCAATAGCTTTGCTTCACTTGTATCGGCGGGAAGTTTATACTCGCGGGATAAAAAACCTGCTTCCACGCAGGCCTTGACTTTTCCAGCTACATAGACTTTTGATGCAGGGTCTTCTCCAACGAGAATTACGGCAAGTCCCGGCACAACTCCGGTTTTTTCTTTCAAAGCCAGAGCCTCCTTGCTGACCTCTTGGCGAATTTCCTGCGCTATCTTGTTGCCATCAATGATTACGGCCATAAATCCTCTCGCTTACAATATTGCAAAATTCCGNCTGCTTATCAGTGAATACTGGTTTGCTGGGGAGAATCTAAATTTGGTTAATTTATTTTACTTGATATTCCTTAATGACGCTAATTAATTTTTCCACTTCTTCAGGGGGAAGTTTGCCGTTATAAATATAACGACAGATTCTTTCTTTATCCAAAACAACAATATCGGAAGAGTAATTTTTAAGTCCCCACGCCTTTATTATGCTGTAATCTGAATCAAGCAATATAACCGAGCCGGTTTTTTCCTGTCTGCTTTTTATTACCCGTTTAATAATCAGATTGGGTAATTTGCTGGCTTTGAGATTAGTAATGCATAAGCTCATATAATTGTTTTTTCGATCCAGCCCATCGTCTTTGAGCAGGGCGTCTTCAACGTGCCTATTCCATGTTTTTTTATCAGGATCGTTATAGAAAATAGAAATAACCCGTCCCTGGAATTCTTGTGAGTCGAGTGTATAAACTTTTCCCGAATAATCTTGCAGAGAGAAATTGGGAGCNATTTCGCCGATTTTCAGTTCATCCGCCCACGCGACAGAAGCACTCCACAATAAAGCAAAAAAAATAACTGCCAAAGCCTTTTTCATTTGATCCTCCTTTTTAACCGCCCTTAAATCAACTTAGAGGTGTCGAATTTGAGGCAATTTAATATGAGCAGGATGCTAGTTTATAATAACTACCGCGGATTATAGGGTAAAACCTCCATACAGGCAAGCAAAAAACTGCTTTTTCCCAACGCGGGCAAATATCGCCCCGGCTTTCATTATCTTGTTGAAAAATAGCCGTTTCTTGTGCTAAGTAAACACGCAAATTTCGCGGAGGTGCGAAGGTTTTGGAGAAAATTAATTTAGCGCTATTACTGGAGGAAGCTGTCCGCAACTACACCGAACGAACGGTTCTGATCTTTGAGAATCAACGTATTAATTACGCTCAGTTGAATCGTGCCGTCAACGCGGTCGCGCATTTACTAAAACAAACAGGTGTGGTTAAGGGCGATAAAGTTGCTCTGATGCTTCCCAACATTCCTGAATTTTTTTACTGTTATTTTGCCGCGGTAAAACTGGGTGCTGTTGCTGTTCCTCTGAATATTTCTTCTACGCCGTATGAACTGAGCTATCTTTTGGAAAACAGTGATGCTAAAGTATTAATGACAGTAGAAATGGCACGAAAAAGGTATGAGGAAATTCAAAATAAGCTCTCCACGTGCCAAAACTTAATTGCAGTTGATTCTCCCGCTGAAAATTCACCTTTCAGGAGGGCCCTGAAATCAGGAGATTTTTCCAATCCAGCAGAGACAATATCTCCCGATGATCCCGCCGCTATAATTTATACTTCCGGCCTTACCGGGAAATCTTTAGGGGCGGTTCTCACCCACCGCAATCTGTACTCTCAGTCTCATTTGATACATTCTTGTGTGAAAAGAACTTATCTGGATATAGGACTTTCTCTCATCCCTTTATTTCACTCTTTTGGCTCGACCGTCAACATGATCAATGTTATTCGCACAGGCTGCAGCGTGGTAATGATGGATAGATTCACGATGGATGGACTTTTTAGCGCCATTCAAAAAGAAAAAATCACATACATATGCGCTGTACCTCGTCTTTATCTGGGAATGATGTTTCATGAAGGCGCGGCCAATTACGATGTCAGCTCTCTGGATGTTTGCGTTACCGGAGGAGCGCCGATGCCGGCCGAATTTATCCCCGGTTTCGAAAATCAATTCGGTGTAAAAGTTGTGGAAGGTTATGGCTTGACAGAAGCCTCGCCGGCTTGTTCCTTTAACATGCTCGACAGGCCGCAAAAACCGGGTTCCATCGGCATGGCCGTTCCCGGCACGAAAATTAAAATTGTCGATGAAAATGGTCGGGAACTGCCCCGTGGTGAAATAGGCGAGCTTATCGTAAAAGGCGATAACGTCATGCAAGGCTATTATAAGGACAAGGCGGCAACGGCAGCTGTTATTAAGAATGGCTGGCTCTACACCGGCGATTTAGGCAANATGGATAATGATGATTATGTTTTCCTGACCGGTTTGAAAAAAAGGATGATTATTACCAGCGGATTTAATGTTTATCCGAAAGAGGTGGAAGATGTTCTAAATATGCATCCCGCAGTGCAGGNAGTAAGGGTTTTGGGTAAAAAAGATTTAATGCGGGGGGAAATTGTCAAGGCTGAAATTGTAAAAAATGACGGCTCGATGATTGATGAGAAAGAAATTCTCAAATATTGCCGGATTTATCTTTCTCCTTATAAAGTGCCGCGGGAAGTGGAATTTGTCCGGAAGCTAAATATTTAAATCTCCATAATATAGATAATGATCGAAGGAGCAAGAAATGAAAGAGGCGGTAATTGTCAGCGGTTCCAGAACCGCAGTGGGAGAATTCGGCGGATCGTTAAAAGGTGTTAAAACAGTCGACCTTGGGGCATTAGTAATCAAAGAAGCGCTAAGGCGCGCCGGACTTAGACCTTCGGTTAATGACTTATTAAAAAGCTTCCGGCCTGCTGCATTAGGTAAATTCGAAATGACGGAAATCACCAAAAAATATTATGATTACAATGAATCCTTAAAACCCGTTTACATAGATGAAGTAATTATGGGCAACGTATTACAGGCAGGACAAGGCCAAAATGTCGCGCGGCAATCGTCCATTTATGCCGGCATTCCGGAAGAAACCAACGCTTATACGGTTAATAAAGTTTGCGCCTCCGGCTTAAAAGCCATTGCTTTGGCCGCCCAGGCCATTCAATCCGGAAACGCCGAAATTATTGTCGCCGGCGGCATGGAAAATATGAGCAATGCGCCTTTCGCGTTGCCCGACGCCCGCTGGGGCTATCGCATGAGTATGCCCTTCAGCCAGATTACCGATTTAATGGTTTACGACGGCCTTTATGAAATATTTAACGGCTATCATATGGGTTTNACCGCGGAAAATATTGCCGCTCTTTATAAAATATCCCGCGGTGAACAAGACGAATTTTCTTTAAGAAGTCACCAAAGAGCGCGGGCGGCCAATGCTGCAGGTACTGTTGCCGATGAAATTGTTCCGGTAATTATTCCCCAGAAAAAAGGAGAGCCGAAAATATTTAATATTGATGAGCGNCCCATGGATACATCGCTGGAAAAAATGAGTAAACTGCCGGCGGTTTTCAAAAAAGACGGCATGGTAACGGCGGGGAACGCTTCCGGTATTAACGACGGCGCTGCCGCGGTTGTAGTTATGAGCGCCGAAAAAGCCAAAGAATTAAAACTCGAAGCCCTGGCCAAAATCAAGGGATTTGCCAGCGGCGGGGTTGATCCGGCCTATATGGGATTAGGTCCCATTCCGGCGACACGAAAACTTTTTTGTGAACTCAACTTGACCATGAAGGATATTGATCTTATCGAATTAAACGAAGCCTTTGCCGCGCAGGCGCTAGCCTGCATAAAAGAACTCGAGATCGATATAAATAAATGCAATCTCAACGGCGGCGGAGTGTCCTTAGGCCATCCCATCGGCTGTTCAGGCGCCCGTATTACCTATACGCTGGCCATGCAGATGAAAAAGAAGAAATTAAAACGCGGGCTAGCTTCTCTTTGCATTGGCGGCGGTCAGGGAATGTCCATCGTTCTGGAGAGAGCGTAGCGCGAAATTGCTGTCATATCTTTGCAAAACGTAGTGCTGCAATCCGAATTTTTCTTCCCTTCCTCAAGAGAAGAGCTTGCTCGGCCCATCATCCACCGGATAAACTTCTGCTGTGGAAGTAATAGAGAAAGGAGAATTTTAATAGGGCAAGTTCTGCGAACATGACGAAGCGTTGAATATTTCGGTAATGGTACTATAAATGTCCCCGGCGATTTCGGCTTTCTTGTTACCAAGAAAAATGTAAACGAGCATATCAGAAAACAGAAACTTGAACTGAAGCAATATTTGTCCAAGACAATGCCGTGATTCGGCATTCCCTTAAGGATTTGCTTTATTACTAATGATAGGACGGACCGCTCGCTTGGCCTATGGCCATCCGTCCTATCGTCACTGTTGAGCATCTGCTCTTCCGTCCTTTCTGGCTTCGCTCGCGCTCCGCCTATCAAGGCCTTTAGAGCAGACCCCGCCCATAGGGCGGCTACGCTGCGCTTGGTTTTTGGCGCGGAAATATGCTAAAAGTAATTTCCGCTCCCAAAAACGGCAGCTCAACAGCGACGATAGTCTTTTTCAATTATTCAAACATTTCTCCCCTGCCCTGTCAAAAATCTTTGCAAAATCGCAAATTCAGCAGGCGGAGTTAAAGAAGCAAAGTAATGCAAATCTCATCCTTTACGAACTTGTTTTCTGTCTGCTCGGTACCTTTTAAGAATTTTCAGGAAGGATAACCCTCTTTTGGGAGGTTTTAACTTTGAATCCTGTAAATCTTGATATACTGGAATTGCGGTATAATGGTGAAGCTTATTTAGAAATCTAATCTTTTTTTCATCATCAATTTTGTCCATTATATAATCGAGGTGCTTAATTTTATCTGGTCTTATATTGTACCATTCTATAAACTCTATATACCTTAACAACATATCATCTATTAAATCAGGAATATTTACACAAAAATTTATATTATCGATTTTTTTACATACTGGTTGACTGTGATCTATTATGTTTTCAAAAAGAGCTGGTTTTATTAGTACTTTTTTATATAATGGCAATTGACCATATATATCAAATCGAAGATGTATTGCTCTGCCATCCATAAAATCTATAGTAACGTGATTATATTCAGCCTGACTAATGACTTTTATTTCAAGGTCTTTTTTTATGTGTTGATTAGCCCATTCGAGAATTTTTTTTGCTATTCTGTCTGGTTCATAGCAAAAGATGTCTATATCATCTCCCGGCGAGTAGGTCGGAAAGCCCTCACTGAGCTTTACAACGCAATATCGTTCTGAATCAATCGAATCGAAAAAAGGTATTAGGTTCAACATTTTAATCTTGTTCACAAATGACTACCGTTAATTGCATTTGATTTTTATAGCACAATATAGCAGCTCTATGCAAACCATCGATAATTTGAAATTTGTCATTATCCAGAGGGCGGACTACTATATAGTTAGTGCTATAAGGTTCAGTTAAATAGTTGAAATTATAAGCCAACTTTTTGAACGCTTCGATGCTATAATGAGTAGTACAGCAAACTTTCTTTTTATACTCATGGTAATGGTCAGAATTACCGGCAAGTGCGATGTAATGAGGTGATTGTTTTATAGGAATAATTTTAATTTTACCGAGATTGCTCTGGATGCCGTCTCCTATAGCGCAAACAAGAGAGTCTACAGGTACATTTTTGATCAAAAATTTACTGCAATTTCTAGCATGAAATGGAAGTTCAAATACACGATTTTTCCCCCTGAACGCAGATACGCCTTCAAATCCCAAATACTGTAAAATCTTATGAGTTTGCAGTTGGTTGTCCGAAGCATGAATAACATGATTTTCCGTGCGTTTACCATCAAGTCGTTCATTAAATTTATCACGTATTTCTTCCTTGAATTGTTTGAGTGTGGCGGATTCAAAATGCCGAAAGATACCATTGCCGAAATAATCCTCATCTGGGTTCATATTTTCAAAGAATATAAATAAAACTTCTTTCGGGGTTTTCATCAAATACTTGGTTTTGGGTTTGAGATGACTTAGTGGAGCATAATCATACGAATATACAGTTTTTACCAAACTTCTGATTGATTTGGGATAATGACAAATTATTTTTATAATTTTAAAATCTTTATGAGAACGTATCATATTGACTATTTCATGTTTGTATTCGATGCCATGTCCCCAAATTATAATGTAGTCCAGTCTGCTTGTTTCCGCTTCAAACATACGGGAAAATAACTGTTTTACCTCAGGAGATTCAAACTTAGGCTGGGGCAGNGGTGGTGACCCATTTTCTTCAACTCTCATTTCAGTAGGTCTGATTGTACCTCTTTTTTGACGTCTTTTCTGTGCTAATATCCCAAGAGGCGTAGTGCGTTCAAGAAAGAATTTTATTTTGTCAAGGAATTGGTCAATTTGTTTTAGCATTGCGTAACCGTATTATTAAAAACATCATAATTGATATAAATATCACCATCGTTAAAGTCGAAATACCAATTCGTTTTTGTCGTATGCAAGTCGTTTGATTAAATCTGTTCTACAGTTTAAAAAGGTACCATAAAAACATTTTGTCATCTATTAAAATTGTGTGTTTGTTTTTTTCCTTGTGTCAGAGACCAGAGCGCGAAATTATTATTTAATCTTCTTAAGCCACAATGTATGCCACTTTCCTCGTATGCCGCATGGAGAAGAAGATATATCCAGTTTGCTATTGTCTGTATTTTCTTTCCAGCTTTGCCAATAAATGATATCGTCAGATAAAAGACATCACTATATGTTACTGAACTTTATTCTCACTTTCAAGCATGTTACTTTTTTGCAATCTTTCGCTAAGTTTTGATAAGGCGGTTATAAAAGTACCGCTCGATTTTAACCGGATCTTTCAAGCTCACCAGACGCAAATGCGACTTTATTACCCGCGGAGTGCTCCGCCTTCCACTGTCCAAGCCATGCGTCGGATCGCCCCAGTCAATAAGGATCAATTTGTTCCCCTGCAGAATCATATTGTTAACCGTCCAGTCGTTATTTACTTGACCTACAATTTTTTTAATAGCTACCTTGATCTGTTTTCTTGATGGATAAGCGCCATTATACATTAAGAAAGTCATTAAATTAATGCCGGGCTGCCAATCGTTAACCTGTAATTCAGAAAAATGCGGCAGTCTTTTTGTAATAGTCTTTGCTTTGAAGTTGCTGTCAATCATCAAATGAGCAAAGTTCCCTACTGGTGTGAGCCACTGTTTTCTTGCCAGTTTATTTTTTACTGTTGTTACTAAGTATATTTTATACGCTTTATTGGAGGAATGGCGGGGAACTTCCCCCAGGATTTTTGCATTTTTGGAAACCAAATATTCTTCAATTGTTTTTCTTAAAGCGTTCTCATCTTTGCTTGCATGATCTTCCTGCGGAGGAATTTCTATAATGGCGTTGTTTCCCATCGCTAAAATCGAGTCGGCGACTTCTTTCCAGCGCGGGCCATACCTTTGGATTATATTCAAGGATAAAACAATGTCAAAACTTTCACATTCGCTGAGCTTCTTCAAGTCTTCCGGAATAACCTGTTTGTTAAGCAGGATTATGTTATCGAGAGAGAAATTGGCCTTACAAAGGTCGAGCAATTGACTCCCAACTTTCGGGTGTGAAAGATTATTACCCTCGATCATAACGCAGACGCAATCATAATCATGCGCCGCTCTAAATGAATAGTAACCCTGTCCTGCGCCAATATCCAACATTTCAAAAGGACGCTCATACTGGTCTAGAATTTTTTGAATAATCTTGTAGCGCAGTTGGTTCTCATTATGATCACAGTTCGCTTTTTTAACGACCACATTATTAATAATGATATCTTGATACTGGTCTTCACCATATTTCGTGATGTCAATAAAATCATTGTCCTTTTTATAAAATAAATTAAATACTGACTTTAATTTAGAAAGCATAAAAAACCACTCCCCACTATTTTTTATATGTAACAAAAATATCCACAAATTATTATTAAAATCATCTTATTTTTCTGGCCGTAATAATCAACCCGTTTCCTCCCATAAGAATTTTCCAGGAATTGGATTCATTGAGCCAGTATTTTTTGCGCCCTCTTTCTCCTTTGATCATTGTAAAAATACTTATAATAATGGAAAAAGGCGTCAGCCAGAGCTGATTGTATTTTATTTTTTCACTGGAAATTGTTTCTATTTCTAGACCGGCGTATTGCAGGGCCATTTTTAAAAGCGCGTAGGGTGGCCGGTTGATATGCCCATTACTCTTTCGCCCTTTTTCTACATATGGTTCCACTGGCTCAAGAAGACCATAAAAAATATTGCGTAGTCTGGATTCGATATTGGAGTAATTAGGATAACTCATTGTAAATGAACCCCCTTTTTTCAGGACGCGGCTGAATTCCCGGAATGTATGGTACACATTTTCCGCGTGTTCCGGTCCATCAATGCAAAACGCGTAATCGAAAGAACCATCGTCAAAAGGAAACCTGCCGTCCAGATCAGCCTTGAAAATGGGAATTTCGGGATTGCAGAACAAATCAATGCCGATATCCGCCGCTGTCACCGTGAAACCTTCGTTATGCAACATCCATGATAAGCGGCCCGTGCCGGCAGGGAAATCCAAAACTTTCCCCTTGGGTTTAT
>Ga0031655_10001936_pt1 | contig 12119 bp, 11 predicted proteins | sample FrelakmetHBP12HB_FD_55187 | JGI IMG/M metagenome (GOLD analysis project Ga0031655, IMG submission 55187) | Freshwater lake sediment microbial communities from the University of Notre Dame, USA, for methane emissions studies -HBP12 HB | ecosystem: Environmental > Aquatic > Freshwater > Lake >... | reverse complement strand
CGTCTTTATTATAAACCGGAACCCATTTGATGCCGTTTGATTCGATGATGCTCCGAGCCGGCAGGCCCGCCATAGTTGTAAGCGTACTGGCCTGAACCGAGCCAATATTGGCCAATTGAGCCTGACGATTGGCATATGTATCAGCACCAGAGCCAATGCCCTGCAGCAAGAGGCCAAACGGATTGCGCACACGGCTTGATCCCATGGTTCCAAGGGCGCTCAGGATGGGCAGGAGTAAGCCTGGGCGAGCGGTTCTTGGGTCACCGGCAAGGGCGTTTTCAATACCACCAAAGATTCCGGCAAGACCGCCAGATGGCTGTCCTGCAGGCTGGCCAGTTGCGGCGGCAATGGCTTGAGGCGATACAAGGCCGCCTCCGGGTTGGCCCGCAGTTGCTTGTTGAGGCATTGAAATTGGCGCACCAAGAGCATTTGCCTGGCTTGTTGGGGGGATTGATTTGCCCGAAATTGCAGCATTAAACTTTTGCAGATAGCCCGGAGCAGTTGTTCCCAAAACGTCTTTGACGCCAGCCGCCGCCGCGTCATTATATTTCCTGCCCGAAAACCACATTGAAACTGCATCATTCATGTTTCCGGTCTGCTTGTAATATTCGCCAAGCTGACCCCGAACCACCGCATTTTGAGCCGCCTTGTTATTCAGGAATTGTTGGGGCGTAAGCTCCTGACCATACCATTTCTTGGTCCATGAAGGAATGTTGGCTCCCATCACCTGACCAATGCCATAGGCACGATCACCATTTTTGGTGATGGGGCCAAGTGCGCCATAATTGCCATTGCTTTCAATTTGCGTAACGCCGCGATACAATGTGTTGGTAGGATCATAGCCAGCTTGTGTCTCCGTCGGAGATGTGCTGATGCTGGGGCGCGGATTGCCGTAAAGATCGGTTTGCATCCCAAGATTTGCAGGCCTTGGCATGGGAATGGGAGGCGCAATGCCCGCAGAACCCTTGCCCTCAACTTGCGACAAATAATAATCTGGCGTTCCGGGGATCAATCTTGCGTCCGGGGTTGCGCCAAGACCTGCAGAAGAAGGAGCTGGAGAAACAAGCGTCTGGGGACCCGTAGTACCATTATTTACGGCTGGTGCAGCAGCGACCGGAGCTTTCGAAACTTGGCTCTTCCAATAACCGAGCGGATCGGCCTTGGCCTTGGCCAATTCAATCGGGTCGCTCCCTACCGTTGCCCAATTCTTGGGTTCGCTATACCAATCACGCGCCTGCATAGCGGCATCGCTTTGGGTTTTCTGGGTGGCAGTTTCAGCCGCAATCTGGCTTGGGGTTTTCGTTGCCCAATCGTAAGCTTCTCCTAAAGGAGAACGGCCTCCAATCATATTGGCAAGGGGGGCAACGACATCGGCCAAATCCCTTGACGAACGGTTCCCGGATTGCCAAGTCTGAAGACCAGTTTGTTCAGAAACTGGCGGTTTGCTCAAGTCGGGGTTCCAAGTGCCAATATGCGCATCGTCAGCGCCAACCGGAACGGGGGCCGCTGCTGCAGCGAGGCCTGCACCTGTCTTGGACGGAGTGAACTCACCGTAACCTATGTCGCGCTCATTGGGCGATAGGCCACCAAAGTAGGCGTTTGTGCCTACCGGCTGTCGCAATGGAAAATCTGCCGCTGCGGGTGATGGCATGTTGGATGCATCACTCTGATCAGTTGCAATAGGCTGTGGAGGGGCAGCCGGAATAGGGAGGAGGGCAACACGATCCAAGATGTCGCCCGGCAAATCATCGTAAGTCGATCCGCCGTCGTCGTAACCTTTGCGCACGGCGAGGCCGCCACTGGCAAACAAGGCCGCAATCTTGGCAATGTCTCCGGCCGCCGTAGCGATTTTCCCCAAACCGCTTGAGTCGGCAGCGGGCGGCGCGCCAATTTTTGGCAACGCCGGTGACTGCTGGTTCCCCGACGTGTCAGCCATGTAACCGCCATCCGTTTCATAAGGCATGCCGCCATCAGCAAGGCCTGTGCGCCCGCCAGCAGCCAACCCGAGAGCGCTGCTTGCGTCTGTTCCACCCAAATCACCACTATAAATGCTGCTCACTACCGGATTTGAATCCGGAGCCTTGGTGGACATTTGATTATAGAGAGATTTACCCTGATTATAGAGATCCTGACCCGCCTTGATGTCTTTATCAATCCCCTGAATAGGATCACCGGATGACTGCTGTGCCGCGGGTGCCGCCAACGCTGGCAAAGACCGAGCCTGCATCTGGGACTGAGGGACATAACTGCGCCCGCCCGGCATTCCGCCTGCGAGGCCATAGGCCCCGGCTTCAGGGTTCATGCCGCCAAACAACTGCTTCATGACCATGTCGGAATAGTCCATCGGCGATCCGCCGTCGGCATATCCCTCGCCCATATGTTCGAGGCTGACGTGGCCACCTTCGCTGTGGGGCATCAAGCCACCGCCAGCGCGCTTGCCCACCCGTCCACCGTCCTTGAACAGGCCGCTGAGGAATCCAACCGGCTGGGTCGTTGTCTGCGTCTGACCAGAGAGAGCGCCCGTGCCTTCGGCAATATTGGCCAAGAACTGTGCTGTCTGGAACGGATAGGCGAGCGACTGCTGAAATTGATTGTAGAGGGCAGACTTGCCCGCCTGTTCGGTCTGTTGTTCGAGGCTGCCAGCACCAATCTGGGCATTGGCACCCTGAAGTGCTGCATTCTGCGCTCCAGCCCCAAGCTGACCGAGCTGATTATAGAGGTTGCCCTGCTGGCCCAAACCCGTGAAATAATTCTGCGCAGCGTTCTGGAAACCTTGATTTTCCATGCCGCTGATCGTCTGTCCCATGGCGAGGTTCTGCTGGTTCATAAGAGCAGAAAGGCCCATATTGGCGCGGTCGCCACCAAAGGCACCCTGCCCAATCATGCTCCCCAGCATCTGCTGCTGTTGCTGCTGATTTACGTTGTTCATCTGCGCTGCCGTGGCACCCACGGCCTGCTGCAGGTAGGGACTCATATAATTCTGAACGCCAGCGCCGAACCGCGACGGATCCATGGCCTGGGCCGCGCCATAAGTTCCGGCCATAGCCGCATTAAACGCAGGTTGGGCCAAATTGGCCCCAGAATTAACATTGCCGATGCCCATTTGTTGCTGTTGATTGATTGGAGCAACAAACGCGTTGGGATCATTGCTATACGCCTGAAATGGCGTAGCCGCCGTTGCTTGCGCTTGGGCGTTGACCGCATTATACCGCGCCAAAACCTCTGGCGGAATTTGAACGGTTTGTGTTGTCTGACCGGTTTTGCCGCCCATCTTAATGCTCCGTCATATTGTGGCCAGTCTTCACATTGTAGAGGAAGAAGGCCCCGGCAGGATCGCCGAAATGTTTTTCATAAAGTCTGACTTTTGCCTCGGTGCGATGATTGGACAAAACGCCAATAATCAATGGAACATTAAGCTCNTCTGCAACCCTTTTTGAAAACTCACAAAGCGCCCGTCCATGGCCGATGATGTGACGAGAACGATTGCTTTTCTTAGGTTTGCGGAATTCTGGGTCAACAAACACGGCTTTTTCTTCGATCATCCAATCGTCGCTGTACCACATCTGGCTCAACCGCAAGACGATTGCCGCTTCAATCTTCTTCCCCGGCTCTCCGATAATGCCCACCAGCCCCTGATAAAGGTAAAGAGCTGGCTTGATCATCGCNAGCATCTTGTTGGGGTTTACGCCTTTGATCCCATTCTCATCCCANGCGCGCATAGCCAATTCCAGCATTGGCTGTTCGTCCTTTGGATTACCTAAACGGATGCGGGGAGATTCAGCTTCCATGGTCAATTCTTCTTTGGCGGGGCTAGATTTTTTAGGGTTTTAATTGTCTTGTTTCTGTAGTTTACAACAAATGAATCCAAAATGCGATGGCCATGGTCCATATCCCCGCGGCCAATCTCGCTTACCTCTTCTGGAGTGATCACATATTCCCCGCCGGCAGCAACAATCGGAACCAAATCGTTGTCGTCCTCGGCCTCCCCGCCATCAGCCTTCATCCCATAGGGGCCGGAAGACTGGCCATAAGGCATCCGGCCACCGCCATACGGCAAACCTTCAGCACCATAGGGCATTTTACCCCGATTTGGAGAAAACAGCTGCTTGGCAATCTTGAAGCCAGCCATTGTGTTTCCCTCGCCCATCGATGAGATGATGTCGGCCGGGATGACGTAGGAACCAGACTTTACGTGCATTGGCAGGTGATCGGTGCGGCCAGCCACAGGGCTGTGAATTGGGCCGACATGAACTTTCGTCCGTCCGCCACGGGCGCGCGATTGGCGGGCCGTGTTCAAGGCGGCAGCGATGGCTTGGTCCCTTTTATGACCAGAATTGATCATTTCGCCAATATTGCGACTGATCACTTCCTTTGATTTTCCCTTTTCGAGCGGCATGATGACCTCAACTATAACCTATGGCCACCGTCTGGCCCGTTCCCGGCACAATCGTTATGCCGTTATTGGTGGGCATATTGACAGTATAGGTGCCAACAGTGTTTGGAATTGTGTAAATCCGGCTCCCTGTCAATGTGCCAGAGTTATTGGTGTCATAGATATACCCGACAGCCGAACCGGCCACAATAACAGAAATATTGGCAACCCAGCCAGAAGATGTTTTGACAACGGTTGTTGCCGCAATTTCACGCGATTGGCTTTGACCGGCATGGAAATTAATGGCCGTGACATAGGCATTGATGGCAACTACGCCGTTCTTTTGGGTGGTCAAAATGTCGTCTAAACTAGCCATCAGAACCGTCCATCAAGTTGATATCGATAGCGCATTGCGCCAATTCGATAGAATGTGTTTGCGACCGCATTGCCATTTGCGTCTGCCGTTGAAACGCCAATCGACAGAAGGCGGTTCCTGATGCGGACATTGATATATTCTGTGCCTTGGGTGAATTTATATGGGCCATAGACCGTTGGCGTGTCGCCGGGATAATTGGCTCCATAAAAGGTCAGATAAAGAGTTGCAGAAGTTGTTGATCCACTNAGCGTCTGCCATTGGAAATCAGGCCACACTTGATCAACAAANACAAGNTTGTCNGCCTCGTTCAGCTGAATGTAGCCAGTCTGGAACGAAGAAACCATCGGCACAGTGTCGGCATCATAGCCCATTTCATGCTGATAAATGATGCCAGAGGACGAAGAGCCAATTGGCATTCCAAGAACTGACTGATCGACCCAGGATGTGCGGTCAAGAGCGCCATAATCCCAGCTGTTGGTCACGATGTTATATTTGACATAGGCATTGTTTACGGCAGAGCCTGCCGTTGGGTAATACCAAATGACNTCATTGAANACGCTNTTTGTNGCGCANCGAATTTGGGTTAAGGCATTTTGATTGAGGTTCTGGAACACCTGATCCCAAATTTGGCATTGCAGTGTCTCTGGTCCGCCGCCAGAAAGCCGCATGAATTTCTTCTGTGACATCCAATAGACAACGCCATTGATGACACCCATGCACTTCTTGGAGATGGCCCCGGATCCATCCGAAATCTTATTGAAGCCATAGACCGCCTGCGGACCAACATATTGCATCGCCCAAAGGGAAATATCGGTCCAGATCAGGCCCTGCTGTGGTCCCTGAATAGCGCCGATAATAGCCGATCCTTCCGGGATGCGGTAGGAACCGGCTTGGTTGGTTGGCGTTGGGGTCCATGTTGTCAGATCGCCAACATCTGACCAACGGACAAGCAGCGGATCCTGAATGCCAGTGACTGTTGAGCCATAAGCCACCAGCTGCCGGGCAGGCATTGCAACGAATATGCCCTCATTGGCCTGCGGCGCATTGGCAAGCAAATAGGCATTGGGCGTATTTTGAGTTGGAGACCAGTAATAGATTGCGCCGCCATCAGGGCTGGCACAAAGCACTTCGCCAAAATTTGTGATCGACCAATCGGTCGATGTTATATTGTTACCTGGAATGTTTGAATTTGCTCCAANAACGCCAACACCATAACCGCCAGCGCCATAGCCGCCTGTGCCGTATCCGGAAGTCGCATATGACGAAGGTAAATTGTAGGTATACTGGAAATGAACATACGCATTTCCGTTCGACAATGTGTTCATATAAATCGTTGTCGTTGCCGTTGCGGCAGTTGACGCAACAATCTGATAAGAGTTCGTTGTCGCATTGGTAACAATATAATTTCCGTAAATGGTCACGCCATTGCTGACCGTTGGCCAGAGGAAAGTCACAGTTGTCCCATTGATGTATGGCTGATTAGTTTCATCGACAGTGACAGTGGATGTTCCGCTCGTGAGGACAAACGAAATTAATGAACCTGTGTAGGTGGAAGCTGCAGTTGCCCCAACTTGAATTTGGTAAATGCTGTAAATTCCAGTCGATGTTGTGGAATATACAGTATAAGTTCCATTCAAAATTAAATTTGAAAAGACAATAGGCGTTAGGAAATTGACATTGTATCCAGCCTGAATTTGGTTCGGGATGAATTGCTTTCCACTTCCCGAACTGAAGGAAACTGGCACAACGGAAGACGAACTTGACGAAAGGCTGTAAGTCGTTGAGGTTAAATAAACAACATAATAGGTTGTCCCAGGCGTGATGCCAGCAGGTACACTTGCGCCATAAAATTTGACGGGTGTTCCGTTGGCTGGAGAAGTGGCGGCATTTAAGCCCGTTGAATCTGTTCCGACAGTAACAATGCTGCTGGCGAATGTTACGTTCGCAACGCCCACGCCCGTATCATAAATGGTGATTAGGTTTGAACCCGAAGGCCAAACCGCAATTTGGAATGTAAAGGTGCTGGAACCAGAACCAGTGGTGCCGAGAGATATAATCGGCGTTAAACTTGGCAACGTTGAAATTTGAAATGTCCAAGTGCCAGCCGAATAGGACGTATTTGCGGCATAATAAACAGTGCCTGCCGTAATGCCGGTGGGCAATGTTCCAGTTGTTGCAAAGACCATAGCCATGCCATTTGACACGGGCGTTGTTGTTGAAACTGTGTTTGTGCTGCCAGCAACAAATGAAGACACTGCATTGGCCACGCCGAAAACCGTATTGTCCGACTGCTGCTGTGGCGTAATGTTTGTTTTGTAGTTAATGCGGCCATCTTGAAGATAATAAAGGCCAGTGGTGTCCCCCACTGCGAGCCGCTTGACTGAGGCAAGATCTTCCCACGCCCAAAGCTGGCTGATGCCAGTAAATGTGGCCGTGCTATATTGCAGCCAGCCACCGATCTTCTCAATCAATCCCATTCCATTGCGGTCGGGCTTAAATCGAACCAATTGCGACTTGTTAAAAGCCGCTTGATTCAATGCAGGCGTTTCGTTGTTGTCAACGCCTGGGATCAATTTCATTGTGGCGTGGGGCATCTTTTAGCCTCTCGTTGGCGTAGCCACGGGTGAGGGTGAATAAGAGGTCCAAGCCGCAGATTGATACTTCTTACGCGATTCTTCAGTCATTGCCCCGGCAAGAAGCGCCTTGTACTGCGATTCATAGCTTTGGGCCATCTGAGGATCATCCGATTGGCGCCCAAAGTTGCGCTGGAATGCAGAGACATAAATCATGGATGCAATAACAAATAAGTCAGGCAAGTACGTTGAAATGAACGTCACTGGGTTTGCGGCGCTGATCGGCGCAAAACGGATTGTGCCAGTCAATCGAGCAGTGTAAGCCAGATCTGGGGTTGGCCCAACAAGGATATTCCGAGAAGTAGGATTTGCGCCAGCAATACCAGTATCTGAGCCATACATAGCAAAATACTGGGGTACCGCCTGCGTGGAGTTTCCATCATAAACATTCTGAATGTACTCTTTGGCAACCGGCAATAAAGGAGTGCTATTCCCTGAACTATCAACCGCCTCAATCGTTTGCAAAGTAATAAAAGACGATTGCGGAACAGAAAGGATGTTGTTTCCGATTACAAACTTGTTGCTGCTGTCGCTGGTCTGAGTTGCCAGAAAATCAAGATCGCGCTGAATACGCAATTCTGCGTAGTTGATTGTTTCTGGCAGAATTGCAAGAAAATTGGGGTCATATGTCACGGTCACGCCATCGGAGCCGACCGTATAACCCGCCATGATCGCCAATTGCTTTGTGTAATCGCTGTAAGTTAAGGCGGTCATAAATTACCTCATACCGAAGCCATGTTCTTTGCCATGTCTTCAACTTGCTCAATGCGCTTTGTCCAGCCTTTGCCAAAGGCATCCCAAGTGGAAAGCCCCTGAAGAAACTTTATACGCGCATTGCTGATGTCTTCAATTACATGGACAGGGTTTTGCTGGGAAGCCTTTGCTAAGGTGATGGGGCCAATTTGCCCATCGGCATCAACATGCAAAACAGTCTGGAGCGCCCGCGCTGATCTTACAACGCCGCTGTTGACGGCATAGTCAAAAACGCAATAGTCGATGCCTGAAGGCAATTCATCACCACAAACAGCATCCCAATATTTTTTCTTGTACAAGGGCTTTACGTCATCAACCGTAAGGGCCTTCATGTCGTCAACTGTTACGGATTCCCCAATCCATTCTTCCCATACAGCCTTGGTCACGCCATGGTTGGTTGCGCCGCCGGGATCGCGTGGATCATTCACAAACCCACCCTCAGAAACCATCAACGCATTAAAGCTATCGGTGAAATTCTTGTTCAACGGGCCGCTCCGCAAAATTGCTTCCACTTGCGATTATGGGCAACGATTTCAGTGGCCGTATGGTCTGTCATGCGGTCGCCCTTCACAACGTAAATGGGCTTTACCCAGGAGCATCCCTGATCAGACAAAAGGGACTTCCCAGCCCAAGACGAGCAGCCGGACAATAAAACAATTGGCAATAGGGCAAAAACTTTCTTCATTGGTCGGCACTCCAATCGCGGCGAAGGATTTCTTGGATCTGGTTGTTCTGTTGGGCGGTTGTCTGATCAATGGCATTTGACTGATTGTCGATCTCTTGCTGCCGCTTGAGAGCTTCAGCCTTCATCTTGTCCATGACAATCTGAGCGCCAACATGACGCTCATGAGTTGCCCAAAATGAGTAAGCTGCAATCAAAATTACTGCAGCTACAATGCCTGTCGCAATTTGCTTTATAACAGGAAGTTCAAGGAGAAACGCTAGCATTTTGTGGCTCCGTTTTGGCTTTAAGTAACAGGCTGCCGCCCCCGGCGGCGAGAATGGTCCCAGCGCCGATGGCCCAGGATTGAGGGTCGAAAGTATGTCCTGCCCACACTTGTCCAGCGGAAATGGCACAATAAACGACAGAAATCTTGGCCCAAAGGATGCGGCCCAAATCCCAAGTCTGGTTATCAATGCCAGTGAATATGTGTTTGAGGAATTTGATCACATTAATGCCTCAAAAGTAAGTTGATGAATAATTCCATTGCTTCCGCTANCAATCCCTGCATTCGAAGTCATTTGTTCAACGCCTTGCAAATAGTGAGAACCAATGCCTGGTAGGTTTTGGTAAATCACCGTTCCAGTGCTGTTTGCGCCATTTATGTTGTACATTTGCTCTTGCCCGGCAATGTATGGGTTTGTATTTGTTGAATCTAAAGACAAACCATTAAAAACAAAATTTCCATTTACTGCATAAAAATTAGAAATGAAAGAAGCCCAAACGCTCCCTTCGTTCAGACCGGCAAAATAAGTAACGCGATTATTTGTGCTATTATTGGCAGGTCTCCAACTCGTATTTACATTGTTGTAACTTGGCCCGTTGTCTCTGCTTGTTGCAGAACACCCAATACGATTGTACATATTCCAAAGCTGCAAACGGCAATTTCCACCTCCGTTGGCAGATGCAGGATTAGCCACCCAATCTACACCATTGCTTGAATTAGTAATAAATGAACCAACATAAACCCCAAGGCCAGCGGCAGGCCCGTTTGTAATAGCCCATTTATTTACGTAAACGCCCGCAACGGCATCTCTGGTTAATTCCGTTGAACCGGCCCCTGTACCGCGCTGCGTGTTTGATCCGCCAGTTCCTGATGCCCAGCTATATCCGCGCGTGCAACGAATTGTGCCAGCATCATTCCAAACAAACATGTCATAAGCGTTGCTGGCCGATGTTGACGATGGGCTTTTTGTTGAATCTGACAATGCTTGTGAAATTTGGCTTGTAGCGGCCGTGTACCAACTTCCCGAACCATTGGGGAGATTGATATAACCATTTATGTATGGTGTATAATAAATTGTTGTTGCGCTTGTAACGTCAGAAGTAATGACGGGAGAATTACTTGTCAATGACAAGCGCAAACCCGGCGGTGTAAAAGGTGCATTATATGGCTGTCCAACCAAACGCCACGCAGTTGAAGTTACATCATACCAAAAGGCAGCCGATTGCCCCGGCTGAAGGACATAATTGAAACCGATCAAAAAACGATTTGCAGCGGAAGAACCAGTGTTTTGATCAAGCAGCGTCAGGTTATAGCTGCTGATATTTTCGATGATGAGATAGCGGCCATCGCCGCCAGCCGCCAACCCAGTAATTGACCAACCTTGCGTGTTTTGCGCGATGCGGAGGATTGAAGCAGAAGAATATCCCGTTGGGCTGTAATCATTGACGTTTGCTGAAAGGGCGGTCGGAGAAAGAGTATTAAGCTTCAATACGCTAGACGCAGGTGTCCAAACCGCAGAGGTTGAAATACCTGTCGTGGTGCATACCCACAAAAGATTGTCAGTTGAATCCCACACAACACTAACTGGAGCCGTAGCATTTCCAGCCACATTGCCGTTGGGGTTGCCCGCATACGTCTGGATTGCGATCTGGGCCGAAAACGAAATTGTTCCTGAGGTTGTATCAGTTGAGACCAAATATGGACCGCCAACAGGAATAACAATTGAATTGCTGCCATAGGCCAGCGATAGGGTGTAATTCCCAGTGCAAGAATTTTTAATAATCCAGCTGCCACCAACCGAAATGTTGAAGACAAAATTCCCAGTAAGAATACCAGAAAAATCAACTCCTACGTTTTGCGTTTGAGCCGTTGAAAGTGTCTGTGGCGAAGTCAGACCAGTGACAGTGATGCCAGCAGTATTTCCGAGAACGCTGTCAAGAATAGTAAAATTGCTATTGAGAGGCGAATCCCAATTAGGTGAATTATATGCCGGCTCTTGAAGGTTAAGGTTTGGGGTATTTGCCATCAGTGACTCCCAGGGATCTTAAATCCCATAGCATTAAGAAAATAATCTAGCACAATAACGGCCCCGCCGCCAATTCCACCCGAAAAATAATGGCCAATCCGCTTTTCTATTTTGGAATCCATGCTTTCTTTGATTTCGTTGATTTTTTGGGCAAGGTCGGCATTAACTTTTGCAATGCTTTCCGCAAGCTGGTTGTTTTGGGCAACCGAAGTACGCATATGGTCAGCGAGATGATCTGCAGTTGCCTTCTGGCCGGACTGCAGGCGACCGATTGCAACGCTGATCTCGTCAAGACTGGAATTTCTTGCCACAATAGACCTCTTACGTTTTGGCAACGTGATTTCTCACGCCGCTTCTTTGATTAAGCTTTGTTCCCGTCCAACGTACCAGCCATCCTCCCAAAGGGTCAGGAGCCGTTGGAAATAGTTGTCATACTTTTCCCCGATTGTCTCAAGCGAATACATGCTGCGCGCCCGCTCGGCGATGTACACCCGGTTAAGAAGCTTTGCGTTTTCTGCAGCTTCCTTGAATTCCTTGAAATTGCGGCAACGGAATCCCGTCACACCATCCTCAACCGTTTCTGTAAACGCGCCCCAATCCGTAGTAATGACCGGCGTACCGCAAGCCTGGGCTTCAATATTTACGTTCCCAAAAGGCTCAACATAGATCGTAGGCACGAATACCGCTTGGGCATAAGCCATCAACTTGCCGCGCTCTTCAGGACCAACAACTCCGCGGTAATCAACACCGGGAGGCGGCTCGCCCTGACCGCAAACCACGAGCTTCTTTCCCAATTCCTTGCACACTTCGACCGCGATATTGTAGCCCTTGCGGTCAATCAACCGCCCAATAAACAAAAAGTAATCATGCTTGGTTAAGCTAACCGGAAACATCTCAGGGTCAAGATAACCCGGAATAACCGTGTCCCACCAGTTGCCGTCCGCATTGTGGGGCTTGCCGTGGGTTTCAGCACCATAGATCGTATGCATCCATGCATAGCTCTCAAACACGC
>Ga0031655_10001935_pt1 | contig 12120 bp, 8 predicted proteins | sample FrelakmetHBP12HB_FD_55187 | JGI IMG/M metagenome (GOLD analysis project Ga0031655, IMG submission 55187) | Freshwater lake sediment microbial communities from the University of Notre Dame, USA, for methane emissions studies -HBP12 HB | ecosystem: Environmental > Aquatic > Freshwater > Lake >... | reverse complement strand
GATCTTCTCTCCTTTTGAGGCCATTCCCAGCTCTTTGGGCATCCTCTTCGACCTCTCCAACATCTCATCCGTATCCTTCCAATCAGAGACAAGGATAGGATAGACTCCCCAACAGAGATTGAGCTTTCTGACTGTTGATAGGTGTCGGCTCAATGCGAGAATGGGTTGGCGGGGTCTATGCTTCGACACCCATCGTGCCGTACTTCCTGATTCGGTTGGCGTAACGATNACCCTCGCTCCNACTTCCTCAGCAAGTAAAGAAGCAGCGTAGGTGATCGCCTGTGGGAGATTCATTCCTTCGTCTGTTTCCCTCCTTAAAAATAGAGGGTGAGGAAATTCTTCTTCTGCCGATTGAGCAATCTTCGCCATCATCTGAAAAGCTTCGACAGGAAATTGACCGCTGGCCGTCTCCTCCGAAAGCATCACTGCATCCGTCCCGTCATAGATGGCATTGACTACATCGGTNACCTCTGCTCGAGTGGGTTGGGTATGGTCAACCATCGAGCGAAGCATTTGGGTAGCCGTGATCACAGGCTTTCCTAAGATATTGGCCTTCCGAATCAATCTCTTTTGAACATTTGGAATCTTTTCAATCGGAGTCTCCACACCTAAGTCTCCCCGGGCCACCATGATCCCATCTGAGGCTGAAATAATTTCGTCAATATTNTCTAAAGCCTCTTTCCTTTCGATTTTGGCAATNACTGGAATNTCGGCTGACTCNTTCTCTAAAATNCTTTTAACTTCTTCGATGTTAGCGGCTCTTTGGATATAGGAGAGAGCAACCAAATCCACTCCATGTTGAATGCCGAAGAGAAGATCCCCATGATCTTTCCCTGTAAAGGCTGAAGCCAGAGGGGTTCGGGTTGGAAAGTTCATCCCTTTATGGGAAGTTAAGATTCCTCCCACGATCACCTGACATCGGATATTCTTCCCATCACTTTCTAANACGTTAAGTTCAATCATTCCGTCAGCCAGAAGAATCCTATCCCCTGGTTTCACCTCCTTAGGAAGAGTTGGATAGGTAACGAATGCCTTTTTCTCATCACCTACAACCATCTCATTAGTGAGACAAAATTCCTTCCCTCTTTTCAACTCTACTCCACCCTCTTTCATCACACCGATCCGAATTTTGGGACCACCAAGATCCTGAAGGATGGCAANGGGCTGTCTCAATTGGTCGGCAATTTGACGAATGGTTTTGATCTTCCTTAAATGCTCTTCGTGAGTCCCATGGGAGAAATTGAGCCGTGCCACATTCATCCCGGTCTGGATCAGAACTTCCAAGATCTGAGGCGANTCGCTTGCCGGACCAATGGTACAGACAATCTTCGTCTTCCTTCCCTTTTCTCCAATCATTTGTANCCTCACTCTTTCTCCAATAAATAAGCGACTTCCCCTCCCAGGAGAGGGATGGTTGAGGAATAGTAAACCCATAAGACAAAAATAGCCAAGGCACTTAAAGAACCATAAATCACAGTAAATCCTCCCAAACCCAGAACATACCATCCAAAAAATTGTTTTGCTCCTTCCCACAGCAAACTAGTAAAGAGAGCGGCCTGAAGTGCTGTCTTGAAGTTTATCTTTTTATTGGGAATGATCTTATAAATCAAAAAGAACATCCAAAAAGAAAAGAAGAATGGAATGATATATTTTAAAAAGAATCCAATGATTGCTCCCAATTCTAAGGGAGATTTAAAGCTAAAACGATAGCGTTTAAGGTAAGTCATGACAGAAGTGAGTGTTATACTCGCCAGATGGAAGATCCCCACCAAGAGGATCATGAGAAGGTCAATCGCAATTCCCCGAAGGATCCCCTGACCTTTTTTGACTTGAAAGANAATGTTGAGGGCCGTCCTCAAGGAACTGAACACCCATATGGAAGTCCAGATCAAACCTCCGATGCCTAATATTCCAACGATCTTCCGATCCCGGATCACNCTCAGAATGCTCTTCATAATCCTCGGATCTAACGAAGGGACCACATTCTCCAGATAACGACGAATATAGTTTAAAACTTCTCTGTCACNGTAGAGGTATGTCCCGACGAGTGCCAACAATAATAAGAAAAGGGGAATTAATCCGACGAGGAGATTGAAGGTCAGCCCAGAGGATAAGAGAAACCCATTATCATCGTTGAATTTTTTTAAAGCATGCCAAAGAAGACGGAGTGGATTTAAAATCTCTTTTATCCAATTCATTGATTTTAATCTATCTCCCTCTTGCCTTTTCACTCTGCCAGATCTGTCTTGATTTCGAGGAGATTGAGGATATCCCTCCGAGTAATCATCCCCATTGCCTTTCCATCTTTGACTACAGGAAGGCGTCCCTCACCGGTACGGATCATTTTTTGCAGCGCATCCACTGCCTCTCCATCTGGATCGAGCATGATCTCCTCTCGAAGGGGCATCATCACCTCTCTCACCGTTTTCTCCATCCATTGATCCCGCGGAATCCCTTTGACCTGCTTCAAGGTAATGATGCCGGTAATTCTCTCCCCTTCTATCACAGGATAGGTAATATATGTGTGGGTGAGATAAAAGTCTTCCACTAACTGATGAATGCGAAGGGAGGACGGAACTGAAATCACATCCCGGCTCATCAATGCCTTCACTTTCACCCCTTCGAGGGCTCCCTTCATCGCTACCTGTTGAAATCCCCCTTCTGCAGTGGACCGTAGAAAGATTCCAATAATGACAAACCAGAACCCACCGATGAGATTTCCCATCAATATCCAGAAAAGGCCCAGAAGAATGATTCCTACACCAATCCACTTTCCAGCCTCTGAAGCGATTCGTGTTGCCTTCTTCAGGCTGCCGGTCTTTCTCCAGTAGAAGGCTCGAAGAACTCTGCCCCCATCCAGCGGAAATCCAGGGATCAGATTAAAGATGCCTAAGGAAAGATTAATAACGGCCAGATACCCCAGGAGACCGGTGATAAGGATGAGGTGGGGCGCTGGNGAAGTCACTTTTGAGATGATCCAGAAGATCAAGGCGAGAACAAGACTGGAGAGTGGCCCTCCAATAGCTATTTTCAATTCCTTTTTTGGATCCTCTGGTTCTTTTGTCAATTGAGAGACACCACCAAAGATGAAAAGAGTGATCTCTTTCACCTCTATTCCTTCCTTTTTGGCGATGTAAGAGTGAGTCAACTCATGAACCAGAACGCTGAGGAAGAGAAAGAAGGCCCCAAGAAACCCCATGACCAAGTGAGCTGACCGACTCAAGTCAGGATAACTGGAAGGGAAGTAGCCAATAGCCAGACTCCAGACGATCAGCCCAAAGACGATGAACCAGGTATAATTTAAAGAAATCTGAATCCCCAGTACCCGAAAAAGCTTTACCCCTTTCATAACTTTTGCCCCTTATGATGTGGCCTTCCAAAGGCGAGGGCTAGGTCGAAGGAATCTCGTGATTTGACTTTTTCGACCGAAACGATGCCCGTAAGGCTCTTGGAACCCAAAAAAGAAGGATGAACAATATTCCTAAACCGATCGATCCTAAAACGGTATAGACNAGAGAGGTTTTAAATTCCCATAAGAGAAATTTTATTGTAATGAGAGGAGCGGCAGAATTTTGAACAGCGAAAATTGCCACAGCGATGATGATTAAAAAGGCTATCCACAAAAAGACCTTCATGGTTTTCACCTCCTCTTCTAAAGTCCTAAGTCATCTTATCACACTTCTAAAATATCTTCTCCCCATTTATCCATGTGGATCGAACCACCAGTTCCCNTNGATATTCGAACAGCACTAAATCGGCAGAATGGCCTGGAATAATTTCTCCTCCCACTTCTGGAAATAGTTTTTGAGCATTTTTCGCTGCCATTTGAATCGCTGGAGCAAGATCAATCCTTGCAAACCGGATGACATTGGTTATAGCACGATCCATGGTCAGGGTGGAACCTGCCAGACGAGAAGTGCCTACCAATCGGGCTGTCCGATCAGGACCCACTTCCACTTCTAAGTCTCCTAATGTGTATCTTCCCGGAGAGGCTCCTGCTCCAGCCATGCTATCGGTTGTCAGGACGATTCGATCTATACCTTTTGCCCGAACATAGTTCTTCATTACGTAAAAGGGGAGGTGAATCCCATCCGTGATGATACTTGCCATCAATTGATCCATGGCCAACTGTTTTTGGATGAGGTTCTGACGGTGAGGGAGGGGTTTGGGGGTTGCATTTCCAAGGTGGCAGGAGAGACGGGCCCCAGCCTGAACAGCCTCTTCAAGGTCCTCTTCAGAGGCATTGGTGTGTCCGATTCCAATGACTATTCCACGGGCCACTGCTTTCTTGATGAAAGGAATCGCTCCTTTCACCTCCGGCGCTAAAGTCATACACTTGATCCGGCCTTCGCACACCTCCTGAAACCTCTCCAATTCTTCCCATTTGGGGAGCCGGACAAACTCGCGAAGGTGAACTCCTCTGGGCCCGTCCTCAGGAGAAATATAAGGTCCTTCGAGGTGGATCCCAAGACACATTTTCTGGAGAAGAGTATCATTTCTTAAAGCGTCCGCCATGATTTTCAACTGGTGAATCATCCTCTCACGGGAGGAAGTGATGAAAGTGGGAAGAAAGTGAGTGACGCCAGTGGAAACCAAGGAGCGGGCTGCCTGATGAAGCCCTTCAGGGGTAAGACGAGGACTATTAAAATCCACCCCAGCAAACCCATTCACTTGAGGATCAAAAAAACCTGGACAGAGGTACAGGTCCGTCCCACCGAAATCATAGGGAGATCCTTTTTGATGAGGTTCAATCTGGATGACCTTCCCTCTCTCAACAATGATGTTCACCGGAGACTCTGTTCCCGGAATTTTCCCTTGAACGATCATGATGATTCCTCAGGAGAATTATATAGGATATCCGATGGTTTTAAAATATTTTAGTTCACTTCATTTATAGACAATTACCTTAAAATATTGTAAAAAATAAGAAAAGATGAAAGAGATCTCGGTTTTAGGAAACAAGGATAGCAGAAGATTTGTGAGGGGCATCATTCATCAATATTTTTAAAGGAGGCCAAATGAAGTTTCCACAGTATAGACCAAGAAGATTGCGAAAAGACGAACTATTTCGAAGAATGATCCGAGAAACCCACCTCAGGACAGATGACCTGATCTATCCCCTATTCGTTCGTCCGGGAAAGGGATTGAAACAACCCATCTCCTCCATGCCCGGGCATTTTCAGTTCTCTATCGATCTCCTGATCAAAGAGGTGAAGGAGGCAAAATCCTTAGGGATTCTGGGCATCATCCTTTTTGGCATCCCCGAAAAGAAGGATGAATTGGGATCAGAGGCCTATGCGGAAAACGGGATCATTCAGAGGGCGGTGAGGCAGCTTAAAGAAAAGGTGGAAGGCATTCTCATCATCACGGATGTCTGCCTCTGCGAATATACCAGTCATGGACACTGCGGTGTGGTAGAGGGAGGAAGAATTTTGAATGATGAAACGCTTGATCTTCTCGCCCGTCAAGCCCTCTCTCACGCCAGGGCAGGGGCAGATATCGTGGCCCCTTCTGATATGATGGATGGAAGGGTGGGAGCCATCCGGAATATCCTCGATGAAAATCAATTTGAGGATATTCCCATCATGGCTTATTCAGCAAAATATGCTTCCAGTTTTTATGGACCCTTCCGAGTGGCTGCGGAATCGAAACCTCAGTTCGGTGATCGAAAATCCTACCAGATGGACCCATCCAATGGAGATGAGGCCCTGAGAGAGGTTCGACTCGACATCGAAGAAGGTGCGGATATCGTCATGGTCAAACCCGCCCTTCCCTATCTGGATATCATCTATCGAGTGAAGCAAACCTTTAACATACCTGTGGCAGCTTACAATGTCAGTGGTGAATTTGCTTTAGTGAAGGCTGCTTCGCAACTCGGATGGGTGGATGGGGAACAGGTGATGATGGAATCGCTTACCTCCATTAAGAGGGCAGGTGCGGATCTGATCCTCACCTACTTTGCCAAAGAGGCGGCCAAAAAATTAGTTTAGAGTTATGAGTTATAAATTATGAATTATGAATTAAAAGCTAAGGATTATCGATCAAAAACGACGAATCACGAATTACGAGCCACGAATCACGAGTTGAGAATGATTGCATGGGAGTTGACCCGAAGCTGCAATCTCGCCTGCGTTCACTGTCGTGCTTCCGCCGGGTACGGTCCATACGAAGGAGAACTTTCAACGCAGGAGGTTTTCAGGGTAATGAACGAAATCGATTCCTTCAGCAAACCCGTCATCATCCTGACTGGGGGAGAGCCCCTGCTCCGACAGGATATCTTCGATCTGGCATCTTATGGAACAGCAAAAGGGTTCCGGATGGTGATGGCCACCAACGGGACATTGTTTACTGAAGAAATCGTCCAAAAGATGAAGACATCAGGGATTCAACGGATCAGCATCAGTATCGATGGTCCGACTGCAGAGACACACGACGCCTTTCGGAAAGTGAAGGGTTCCTTTGAAGGCTCTCTTCGAGGAATCGAGATGGCCAAGAAAGGAGGCATCGAATTCCAGATCAACACCACCATTACACAGGTCAATCTCCATCTGATCCCTGACATCCTCCGCCTGGCTGTGGATCTGGGTGCGGTGGCTCTCCACATCTTTCTTCTGGTTCCGACGGGAAGAGGAAAGGAATTGAAAGATCAGGAAATATCTCCTCTGGATTATGAAAAAACCCTCCACTGGTTTTACGAACAGACCGATAAGGTTCCTCTTCAACTCAAAGCGACCTGTGCCCCTCACTATTATCGCATTCTAAGACAACAAGCGAAAAAAGAGGGAAAGAAGATCACTCCTAAAACACATGGATTGGATGCCATGACCCGCGGATGTCTTGGAGGCATCTCGTTCTGTTTTATCTCACACATCGGCCAGGTTCAACCCTGTGGCTATCTAGAATTGAATTGTGGAAATGTAAGAGAAAAATCTTTTCAGGAGATTTGGGCGAATTCCGAAGTCTTCAAGAATCTTCGGAATACCGATGGCTATCAGGGAAAATGTGGAAGGTGTGAGTTCAGAAAGGTCTGCGGAGGTTGTCGGGCGCGGGCCTACGAAATCTCAGGGGAGTACATGGCTGAGGAACCCTATTGTATCTATGAGCCGGTTTAACCATAGGAGATATTCGATTAATTCGCTGTCATTCGTTTTATTCACTTAGAATATCTATCATTGAGTATGAAGCTATTTTCTAAACACTTTTTTCGTTTTCGAATAAGCCTGACCTTTAAATTCATCATTGCCGTGTTCTTTTTGGTCTTGATGAGTGCGGCGGCATTCGGCTATTTCTCAGTCGCAAGGGAGATGACCCTTTTCCGAAGCCATTGGGAGACTTACGGAAGATCCATGGCCAATTCCTATAGCCTTCTCATCGAGCATGGAATGGACCTCTCGGATCGGGTCTTCCTACAAAACGTTGCTGAGAGAATCGTCGAAAATGAAGATGTCGTGTTGTGTTCGCTTTATGATAATTCTGGAGAGAGGTGGGCCCGTGCGGTGAAGAAAGGAAGGCTTCCCGACCCTCAATTGACCTATCAAATTACTCAAACCATCCACTCCAAAGAAGGTCAGATGATCGGGACCCTCCAAATTGGTCTTTCTCTTTTTAAAATAAACAGCCAGATCAATGGATTGAAAAGAGATATCCTCCTTGTCACCTTAGGGGTGATCGGTTTAGGAATTTTGTTCACCCTCATCCTGACCCGGGTTCTCCTTCGGCCGATCGAAAAGTTGGCGGAGGCGACCGAGAGAGTGACAAAGGGAGAATTGGTACAGACCGTTGATATTCGGTCCAGAGATGAAATTGGAGACTTGGCCAGAGACTTCAACCAAATGACCCTTCAACTGAAAGAATCCAGAGGCGATCTCGAAAGAAAGGTGGAGGAACGAACCCACCAGTTAGAGGCGAACATTGCGGAACTGAATCGGGCAAGAACCTCCACTCTGAAGATGCTTGAGGAACTCCAATCCGCCAAGAGGGAATTGGAAATGGTCAACCGTGAGTTAAAAGAGATGGACGAGACCAGAATGAAATTCATTGGCATCGCCTCCCATGAATTGAAAACTCCGCTCACGGCCATCAAGGCCAATATCGATTTCATCCTTTCCGAAAAAGAAGGAAAGATTCCCGAGAATCTGAAATCCTATCTCCTCACGATCCAGAGAAATACCAATCGAATTCAAATGAGAATGGATCAAATGCTGGATCTGAGCCGGATTAAATCTGACCGTCTCCTCTTCAACCGAGAGCCGATCCTGCTCTCTGAGGTGATTGGAGGATATATCAATGAGGTCACCCCGGTGGAAAAGCACCTTTCCATCCAGGTTGACATTCCACAAGACCTCCTCATCTACGCTGATAGAAATGCCCTTCATGATATCTTCATTAACCTCCTCTCCAATGCATTCAAATTTACTGGCGATGGAGGTAAGGTTTCGATCAACGCCACCCAAAAGGATCAATCTATGCTCCTTGAAATTAGGGATACAGGAATGGGTATCCCGGAAGATAAATTCCACATGATCTTTGATGAATTTTACCAGGTCGAGGGTGGCAAACACGGTGGAACAGGCTTGGGGCTCGCCATTGCCAAACGGTTGGTTGAAGAACACGGCGGGAGTATCTGGGTGGAGTCTCAATTGGGAAAGGGTTCCATCTTTTATTTTACCCTCCCCCTCTCTCTGGAGAACGAAGATGGAAGACTCAACCATTGATAGAGAAGCAAAAGGAAAAGTTCTAATTGTTGATGATGCACCGGATACCTTAGAAATTATCCAGAAACTTCTCTATTATGAGGGATACGATGTGACGATTGCCTCGACCGGTGAAGAAGGAGTGAAGAAGGTCGAAGAGGAAAAACCTGAAGTGGTCTTGATGGATATCAATCTTCCAGGAATTGATGGCACCGAGGCCTTGAGGAGAATTCGAATCATCAATCCTCTTCAATGCGTCATCATGCTAACTGCCTTTGCCACAGTGGATAATGCCATCCACGCCCTCAAAGAAGGCGCCTCTGATTTCGTCAAGAAACCCTTCGAGAACGAGCATCTGATCCACATCGTCAACCAATCTCTGGAAAAGTACAAGACCCTGAAGGAGAAAGAAAAGTTGGAGGAGGAGGTGAGAAGGCTCTCCATCACCGATGATTTAACCGGCCTTTATAACCACCGCCATTTTTTCAAGACCTTAGAAGCTGAATTGGCTCGTTTGAAACGCCAGAAGACCTCCCTTTCCCTCTTGATGTTTGATCTCGACAATTTCAAAAGATATAATGATCTCTACGGCCATCTGNAAGGGGATAAGGTCTTGAAAAACATCGGTGAGGTCGTCAAACATTCCATCCGATACAATGTCGATTCTGGCTATCGTTACGGAGGGGATGAATTTGCTGTCCTCCTCATTGGGGCCTCCGTAGATCATGCCCTGACCATTGCGGAACGCATCCGTTCTTCCATCGAACAGGCAGAATTTCAAAACATCACAGTCAGCATTGGCCTATCCGAATACAGGGACCATTTCGACCTGGAGGAGTTTGTCAAATCTGCGGATGATGCGATGTATATTGCCAAGCATTCGGGCGGGAATCGAGTCCATACGAATATCCCCTGGCCCTCTGATTTATTGTAGCGAAAGATCAAAAAGGGAATTACCCGAATGATTTATTTCAAATTCCAAATTCTAAATCCNAAATTACAAATAATTACCAAATTCCAATTTCTAAATAAAAAAACGATTCATTTTTGAATTTTGAATTTATTTGTTATTTGGAATTTGTGATTTGGCGCTTATCATGCCTATGTCTGATCGTCCTAAACTCTTTTTAATCGATGGCTCCTCTTATCTCTACCGTGCATTTTATGCCATCGGTCATCTCTCCAATTCCAAGGGGCTCCCGACCAATGCGACCTTTGGTTTCATCCAAATGCTTCTTAAAGTCCTCAAGGAACATCGGCCGGATTATCTTGCCGTGATCTTCGATTCAAAGGCTCCCACCTTTCGAAGCGAGGTNTATAAAGAATACAAAGCCAACCGGCCTGCCATGCCAGAGGGGCTTACCCCCCAGATTCCTTATATCAAGAAGATCATCGAGGGATACCGAATTGCCCTCTTGGAGATGGAAGGATACGAGGCGGACGATCTCATCGGAACGGTCGCCAAGAGACTGGAGTCAGAAGTCGATGTCGTGATCATCACCGGTGACAAAGACATTCTTCAACTGATCAGTGATCGGATCCAGGTCTATGACACCATGAAGGAGAAAAGGTTCGGGGTGGAAGAAGTCATCCAGTGCTTCGGCGTTTCTCCTGAACAGGTGGTGGAAGTGATGGGGCTAGCTGGAGATGCCATTGATAACATCCCGGGTGTTCCAGGGATTGGGGAGAAGACGGCCATTCAATTGATCAAGACTTATGGATCGATCGAAAATCTTCTGACCCATGTGGAGGAAATTCCCCGGAAGAAATTGAAAGAAAATTTAAAGACCCATGGAGATCTCGCTCGTCTCAGCCGGCGGTTGGCAACGATCCATATCGATGTGCCTGTCAGCTACCAGTTAAAAGATTTTTCCCTNTCGCCCCCTGATCTGAAGGGCCTTAAGGAGCTCTTCAAAGAGTTGGAGTTCAACAAACTTCTCAAAGAACTCCTCGAAGAAAAGGACTCCATTTCGGAAGGCAGGGACTATCGTTTGCTCACAGATCGAAATGAACTCCTCACTTTATTAGAAGACCTGAGAAAGGTCACAACCTTTTCCATCGATCTGGAGACCACATCCCCTTATCCAATGTGGGCGGATCTCGTCGGGATCAGTCTGTCCTGCGCTCCCCATCAAGCTTACTATATTCCCCTTGGCCACCAACATCGGGAGACAACTCAACAACTTCCTCTTCCTTGGGTATTGGAACAGTTAAAACCTATTTTGGAAGATAGGGAAGTGAAGAAGGTAGGTCAGAACATCAAATATGAATGGATTGTTCTGAAACGATATGGAATTCACCTGCAAGGGATAGACGGGGATACGATGATCGCCTCCTATCTCCTCAATCCCACCAAACATAACCACAACCTGAGTGAAATTGCCCAGGAATATTTGGATCGCTCTGTCACTGACTTCAAAGAAGTCGTAGGGAGTGGAATGAAGGCAGTGACCTTTGACCAGATCGAACTTGGAAAGGCCAGGGATTACAGTTGTGAAGATGCGGATGTCACTCTCCAACTCTCTCACCTCCTTTTTCCAAAACTGAAGGAGGAGGGATTTAAAGATCTCTTTGACCAGGTGGAGATGCCCCTCGTCATGGTCTTGGCAAAAATAGAGATGAATGGAGTGAAAATCGATCTGGACCTTCTCCAAGAATATTCGAAAGAGATCGAAACTCAACTCCAACAGAAGATAGAACGAATCTACGGGTTAGCGGGAGAGGTCTTCAATATCAACTCCTCCCAGCAACTGGGAAAAATCCTTTTTGATAAACTGAAACTGCCTGTGGTCAAGAAGACCAAAACAGGCACCTCCACGGATGTGGAGGTCCTGACCAAACTCTCTCTCCGGCATGACCTTCCCCTCGAGATCCTCGGTTATCGCAATCTGAGCAAACTCAAATCCACTTACATCGATGCCCTTCCCAAATTGATCCATCCGAAAACCGGACGCGTTCACACCTCTTATAATCAGACGGTGACTGCCACAGGAAGACTCTCCTCGAGTGATCCCAACCTCCAGAACATTCCTGTCCGTGCAGAGGAGGGAAACCGGATTCGCCAGGCCTTCATCCCAGAGAAAGGATGGTCCATCGTCTCTGCAGACTATTCCCAGATCGAATTGAGAATTCTAGCCCACCTCTCCCGAGATGAAACCCTTATGGAAGCCTTTCAAAAAGATGAAGACATTCATGCCCGAACCGCTTCAGAGATCTTTGAGGTTCCAATAGAAAAGGTGACGCCTCCGATGAGGAGGGAGGCCAAGGTGATTAACTTTGGCATTATTTATGGGATGAGCGCTTATGGTCTTTCGCAACAATTGGGGACAGAACCCAAAATCGCCCAGGCCTATATTGATGAATATTTTAAAAAATATACCGGCGTTCAAACCTACATCGAAAAGAGTTTGGAAGAGGCGAGGCAGAA
>Ga0031655_10001931_pt1 | contig 12143 bp, 4 predicted proteins | sample FrelakmetHBP12HB_FD_55187 | JGI IMG/M metagenome (GOLD analysis project Ga0031655, IMG submission 55187) | Freshwater lake sediment microbial communities from the University of Notre Dame, USA, for methane emissions studies -HBP12 HB | ecosystem: Environmental > Aquatic > Freshwater > Lake >... | reverse complement strand
TAACCAATTTTATGTGGATGCAATCAATCAATATGATGATTTAAAACAGACGAGGAAAATATGCGAGGAAAATATTCTGAAAGGAAGAATATATGCCTGATGTTGATATCCTGAAAACCATTCTTGTCAAACATCTTAAAGACCTCGAAGACTTTTACGCAGTTATCCTTGTGCATTTTAATTTTGCAAAGCAGTAGGGGATAGTATTGAGGAAGTTGGGGGTATGTAAATTGAGGAGTTATGCAATTAAGGTCTCTACGTAAATCTTACAGCCTCCGGGACGCACTGAGAGATGCTGAACTGCAACTCCAGATGCAGAGCATACTCCCTGACAAGATCACTCCGCTCTCTTCTTATCCACGATTTCCATGGTATTTCCGAGGACGGCAGGCTTGCCCTTATACGTTATAGGGGTTACTGTTCCTAAGAGCCATCGTATATTACCATTTCTATCAATCATGCGAAATTCATAGGGCGCCGATCGTATTCCCTTGAGCATTTCAACGGCATTTTTCTTCACCAAATCGCGATCTTCAGGATGGACAATATTTAGGACTTCCATCCCTACCAGCTCTGCCTCCGAGTAACCGGAGTATCTGGGGATATGTGGATTCACGAACTGAATCTCACCGGCCTGTGCTATATAGACTCCCGCCTGGGAGCTATTTGCCAGAGTCTTGTATAGTTCCTCCGCAACTTTTATGTCCGTAATGTCTNCGAGGATTCCGTGCAAGGTGATGAAACCTTTTTTGGAAATGGGACGAATTGTTGTGCGTACCCAGCAAATATCCCCTGATTTCTTGCAAATCCTGAATTCGCTCGGTGCGATACGCCCATCAAAAACTACTTTCATATTTTCCGCGACCAGTTCCAAATCGTCAGGAAAGATAAAATCCGTGAAAGGGCGGCCCACAACCTCCGACGGGTGGTAGCCAAGAAAGGTTTCCACGACTGGACTTATGTACGAGATACGCTGGTCATGCTCCATAACGTAGATGACGTCATTGATGCTTTCGACAACCTCCTGATATTTTCTCTCTTTCTCTCGAATGGAGTCCTCCATTTTTTTGCGCTCNGTAACATCACGNATATCCTCAATGGCTCCAATTATGTGACCATCGCCGTCATATAACGGTCTCGCCTTGCCACAGATGATCCGGGGATTGCCGTCCAGGAGCACATAAGTTTCGGCCAGAAACGAATCTCCTTCTCTCCGAATGAAGAGAAAATCTTTTTCTATTTCCGGACTGTCAGGCTTCAACACCATATCAATAAGTGTCGGCTTCCGGACACCATAAAACGGCAGGGAATATTCATGGTCTCCCTTTCCCAGCATCTCTTCGGCCTTGACGCCTGTCAGCTTTTCCATCCCCTTATGCCATATAATCACTTTCCCTTCCGCATCTATAGCGTAGATAGCATCAGGAATGGATTCGACAATATTCGACAAAGGCTGTCCCGTTTTTTCTCTCGTGGGCTTACTCTCGTTTCTGGTATCTTTCAAGGTGGAAGGCGCGTTCTCCAGCGCTTCAACACGTTTCCGCAGAACGGTCAATTCCTCAATAAGCTGGGCTTTCGTTTTTTTCTCGTAGTTCATCGCAGTGCCTTCTTACATGTATTGTCGCGACTGTATGGACTCGATGAAACCCAATATCCCTTCCGTAACTTGCGCCGCGTTGGCTTCATCTGTATCAAGATGCATATCCAGCTTGAAGTCTGGATGAACCCTGACATAAACATCTCCAAAGATCAACGTCCTGACACCCTTCACCTGAAGCATCACAACATCCTTGTCTCTCAGTCCCAGAGATAGAGCCTCTTGAGGAGATGCATGGATATGTCTCTTCGCACAGATCACGCCCTTATTTAGTCGTACCTGTCCTGCTTTACCTTCCAGTATAAGGCTCGGAGTGCCTTCTATATCGCCGGAGTCCCTGATTGGCGCATCGACGCCAAGCTTAAACTGTTCCGTCCGGGATATTTCCACCTGCGATACCTTTCTGAAAGGACCCAATATCCTCACTTTCTCAATTTTTCCCTTGGGACCTATAAGGTTTACTGCCTCTGCGGCAGCAAACTGCCCGGGCTGGCTCAAGTCGGACCTCGGCGTCAGGGTCTTACCTTTCCCAAATAAGGTTTCAAAATCAGCCTGACTTACATGAACATGATGCGCGGAGATACTCAGTGGAATGGGTATTGACTTGAACACCTGGACATCCTGCTTCGTCCTGACTCTGCCTAAGGCATGGAGTGTCTCGCGTGCGATCATCTTTTCTTCGTCGGCTGGAACAACCAGGATTCGAACTTTCGATTCAGGCTCCGACACATCGACAATATTTCCACGTTGTGGTCTCGATTTCCCATTCTTATCCAGCGATATATTAATCCCGAAGACTTCCAGCCCCTGGCAAGTCCGCGCGCGGATCTCCGGTGAATTTTCGCCGATCCCTCCCGTGAAGATCAAAGCGTCAATGCCGCCCAAAGCGGCTATGTAGGCTCCTATGTATTTCTTGACTTTGTAGCAGAAAGCACTGATGGCCATCTTACAGCGGGTATCGCCTTCCGCTGCCGCCTGTTGTACCTCCCTCATATCGTTGCTTTTGCCGCTTATTCCCTTCAGCCCGCTTTCCTTGTTCAAGAGTTTGTCCACCTGATCAACGGTCATTCCCGATACTCTCATAAGATGCAGAAGCGCTCCGGGATCTATGTCGCCGGCTCTCGTACCCATTATTAGGCCTTCGAGAGGAGTCATTCCCATGCTTGTGTCAATGCTTTGTCCGTGATCGATCGCACAGATGGAAGCGCCGCTTCCCAGGTGGCACGATATTATTTTTAATTCTCCAATCGGACGTCTAAGGTGTGTTGCCGCATTCAGGGCGACATAGCTGTGGTTTGTGCCGTGAAAACCGTAGCGGCGGATTTTCTCCTTCTCGCACACCGCGTGGGGAAGAGCATAGGTATAGGCATTTTCCGGAATCGTATGATGAAAGGATGTGTCAAAAACAGCCACCTGCGGTACGGAGGGGAGCTTGTTTTGCATCAATTCGACGCCCATAAAATTGAAGGGATTGTGGAGCGGAGCGAGGGTAAAATATGTTCGTATCGCATCTGCCACTGCATCGTCAACTACGACGGAACTTGGAAATTTACCGCCTCCGTGAGTTATCCTGTGTCCGACGGCGTTTATGTCAGCAAGGTTTTTCACAACGCCTGAAGATGGGTCTGTAACGGCGGCAACCATTGCTTCAAAGGCATCTTTTATATCGCTGATATTTTCTGCCGGCCCTTCCTTGTTGATCTTCGAGGATTTTATCTTGTGCGACGCATTCCCGGAGCCAATCCTTTCCACCTGGCCTTCAAAAAGCGGAACGTTTCTGGTCGTATCAAAGAGAGAGTACTTGAGCGAAGAACTNCCGCTGTTGATTACGAGTATTTTCATGGGGTCTGTTAAAGAGGAGAAGTTCAGATCATAGGGATCATCATTTTCACCGTGGGCTGATTTTGTGAGTTCCTGCAGTTGTTCATCCCTTTCATTCTGAAGGAGACGTTTCGTGATGAGCCTGGACATTTTAGTGAGCGTTTTGGGATTTTTCGCGATGACATGCGAAATCATCTCACGCGGTATTTTAACGATGTTGCTGATTCCCGCGGAAGTAACATCCGCCATGGCGGGCTCTCCCGTCATGATGGACATTTCACCGAATATTTCCCCTCTGCCGAGATAAGCGACAACTTTCCGTTTTTCATTATCTTTGGGCACCGTGACTTCGACCTTGCCGTCATAGACTACCCAGAGGAATCTTCCTATTTCCCCTCTCTTAACGATTGGCTTACCGTCAGGAAAGGCAAGAAGCTGTAAACTGTTCAACAAGAGGTTCAAATGATCTTCATTGAGATCGGAAAAGATTTCAACAGACTTTAAGAAATCGGATAATTGCAACGCTTACCTCCTCATTTTTTCTCTAACGCACAATGCAGCCGCTATCCTTGGGGGCCCCGCCTTTCTGCGATTGCGTGTCCCCTATGGTCGGGGGAAGGGTGAAGTTGATACCCGGATTTGCTGGCAGGATCGTGGGCTTCGCATTTATGTTTTGCACATAAACGTACTGCCCTGCGCTTATGTTCTGCGAGCCCGCATTGTTACTGACATTAATAACTCCCTGCACGACATACAAGTATAGCCCGTTTGGAATCGAGCCGCAGTTGCCTTCGCAAATCCTGCACTCGTATGTGGTGCCTCTGACGCCGGCTACGGCGGTATCCGTAACCATTTTATAACTATCCTGATCTCCCCGTTTGCCTATNAAACCGGTGATGGAACGCAGTCCACCCTTGATCAGATTGAAAACCGCCTTGTCATTTTTGGGCATGGTCTGATCGAAGCTATACTGAGATACCCTGAAGTGAGTGTTCGGGCGCAGGGTCATCTCGCCACCGTCGGTAAACTTGACCCGCGCGTAGGTTCTCTTTTCCGTTACCAGTAAATCTCCAATCTCGACGACAGAATTTATGGATAAGACACGGGTTGTCCCGTCAGTCTTTTTTGCAAAGAGCGGCCCGCTTAAATGAGTTACTATTCCTGCCTTCTGCCCGGCGAAGCACGCCAAAGCAGACAGCAATATATAATACATCACCAATAGGCTAATTGCAATATTTCTTGACCTTAACATCTTTTTTCTGATCATCGCCTTTTTGTGAGCTTACGTCTTTACCCTTGTCTTTATCCTTATCCTTATCCTTGTCAGCTTTACCGCCTTTAGAGTCGCCAGTTGCCTGGGTAGTCGAATCGCTGCTCTTGCCTCCTGTTGACGTACTTGAGCCGGACGAAGAACTATCTCCTGTCCCTCCCGTCGATGTACCTGTACCAGATGTGCCGCCTGTGCCAGATGTACCTGATGTACCGGATGAAGAACTGTCGCCCGACGGCGTTGAATAACCTTCAACAGCGGCGCCTGAATCGCTCGACGTGCTCACCGTTGCTATCGTCGTCCCGGTGGCCGTCTTGAGCGCCACCACTGTGACGCTGGAAGCATCCGGTGTTACGGGCGGCACCGTTGGTGGTGGTGGCGGCGGTGGCGGCGGCGCGTTCAACTGGTCAGTCATCTCGATCCCATTCGGGGCGCTTAACTTGCCTGTTACAGAAATCCTGCTGCCGGCTGTTAGGTAAATCTTTCCAATTGTTGACGTCACATCTCCGTTGATCGTGAGGTCATCCCCGCCACCGCTGGGGTGAGCATCTAATGATATATTGCCATTGGCAGAAACTCCACCGGATCCTATCGTGAGAGGACAATACGCAGTTATTGTGACGGTGCCGCCTGATGTAATAGTGGATACATCGGTAGTGATCGCCCCGATGTTCTTGAGTATGACATTTCCTGTACCGCCATTGCTGAGACCGTTTACGGTGAGGTCGCCTGTATTATCTACTGCAATGTCGTTCGACGCTATATTAGAGGCGGTTAAATTGTGTACGCTTGTCATGAAGGGGTGAGCGACACTGCCTATGCCGTTGAATGCATTGGCAGTAAGGAACTGGGCCGAGATGGAACCACCAGTGCCATTGACAATAGCACCTGCTGATGCAGTGAAGGTGGCGTTTCCGGCAACGTTCAATGCGCCGCTGTTGGTAATATCGCCATTCGCCGCCGTGACTCCGAAAGCACCGGATATCGTCGAGGCACCAAGGTCAATGGCGTTGATGTCATTTAACGTCACATTCCTGCCGCTCGTGATCCTTACCGTAGCGAAATCGTTCGCACCGGCGAGCGTGATGTCATTCCCCGCCCCTGCCGCAAACGTCGCCGTCTTGCCAACTCCGTTTGCCGTAATCGCACCGCTCTGAGTGATCGGACCCGCAGCCGTCACATTAAGATTGCCTGACACCGTGGAGGCGCCAAGATCAATGGCATTGATGTCATTCAAGGTTACATCATTCCCGCTCGTTATCTTCACCGTCGTAAAGTCGTTCGCGCCGCCCAGAGTAATATTATTCCCCGCCCCTGCCGCAAACGTCGCCGTCTTACCAACTCCGTTCGCTATAATCGCACCGCTCTGGGTAATCGGACCAGCAGCAGTCACATTAAGGTTGCCTGCTAATGTAGAGGCCCCCAGGCCAACACTACCACCAGCCGTGAGCGTCACCGTCTTTCCTGCTCCGTTCGCTATAATCGCACCGCTCTGAGTAATGTTACCAACAGCTGCCACATTAAGGTTGCCTGATACCGTAGAGGCGCCAAGGTCAATGTCATTGATGTCATTCAATAGTGCATCATTCCCGCTCGTTATCTTTACCGTCGTAAAGTCGTTCGCACCGGTTAGAAGGGCGATGTTCGCAGCTCCTGCCGCAAACGTCGCCGTCTTCCCTAATCCGTTTGCCGTAATCGCCCCGCCCTGCGTGATTCCTGCACCGGTCGCATCCAAAGAACCTGTGATAGTCAGCGCCGGAAGATTGAGCAACCCCGTGTTTGCTATCGTCACGTCGGCGATATTACCGGTAGAAGCGAAGCCAAGCGTGCCGTTGAAAGCGTTGCCCGCATTTCCTAAGTATATCGATTTCCCGTCCGCAACGGTGAAGGTCGCATTTCCTATCACGTTCAATGCACCGCTATTCGTTATGTTGCCATTCTCGGCTGTAACTCCCAACGTACCCGATACCATCGAGGCGCCAAGGTCAATGACGTTCACATCGTTTAATATCACATCTTTCCCGTTTGTTATCTTCACCGTCGTAAAGTCGTTCGCGCCGCCCAGGACGATGTTATTCCCCGCTCCTGCAGCAAACGTCGCCGTCTTCCCTAATCCGTTTGCTATAATCGCCCCGCCCTGCGTGATTCCTGCNCCGGTCGCATCCAAAGAACCGGTGATATTAAGCGCCGGAAGATTGAGNAACCCCGTATTTGCTATCGTCACGTCGGCGATATTACCTGCGGAGGCATTAAAGCCAATCGCACCGCCGAAAGAGTTACCTGCATTCCCCAAGTATATCGATTTCCCGTTAGCAACGGTGAATGCCGCATTCCCCGTAACGTTCAACGCCCCGCTGTTGGTAATATTGCCATTCGCCGCGGTAACTCCCAACACACCCGACACCGTCGAAGCCCCAAGATCAATGGCATTGACGTCATTCAGGGTTACGTCCTTGCCGCTCGTGATCTTCACCGTCGTAAAGTCGTTCGCGCCGCCCAGGGTAATGTTGTTCCCTGCACCTGCCGCAAAAGTTGCTAGTCCACCAACACCCAATGCGCCGCTCTGGGTAATCTGGCCATTCGACGTTACACTCAGATTACCGCTCACACTAGATGTGTTCAGGGCAAGTGGCCCCACATTGTTCACCTGCACATTATTACCGTGGATAATGCCCAAACCACCGTTGAAACTGTTGGCAGCGCTCAGGGTGATGTCATGGGTCGTTCCCGCATCAAAGGTCGCCGCGCCAGCCGCAGAAATCGCGCCGATTCCTGTAATGGCGCCACCGGCTAACACATCCAGATTGCCGCTCACCGCCGTGGCGACTAGGCCGAGGGCTCCCGCATTCCTAAGTTGCACGTTGTTCCCGCTTATTATCCCAACACTGCTGAACATGTTGCTGCCATTCATCAAGGTAATGTCATTTCCGAAACCAGCGTTAAATGTTGCCCCTCCCGCAACACTCAATGCTCCGTTCTGGCTAATATTGCCTGCCGTCACAGTCATTGTGCCGCTTATCGTCGAGGCATTCAGGGCAAGAGTTCCCCCATTCGTAACGAAAACGTTCCTTCCGCTTGTTATCCCAACGCTGCTGAAGCTGTTGCTCCCATTCATAAGTGCAACGTCATTCGATGAGCCTGCTTCAAACGTCGCCGCTCCGGTTAACACTTCCAATGAGCCATTCTGGGTAATGTTGCCGCCTGCCGTCACGCCCAGTGTGCCGCTTACATTCGAGGCATTCAGGGCAAGAGCTCCCGCATTCGTAAGGAATACGTTCCTGCCGTTTATTATTCCGATGCTGCTGAAGCTGTTTCCTGGATTTGAAAGGTTGATGTCATTGGCGGTACCTGCCGCAATCGTTGTTGTCCCCGCAGTGATTATGCCCGTCTGATCCAATGCCTGTGTATTCTTCATGGAGAAGGCCTGGCCGGAGGCGTTGATGGTTCCCAGGTGGCTGATGGCATTGTTCTGGGTACTCAGATCGGTTGCACCGGAAGTATTGATCAGGTTAAGTGTGTCTGCCGCAATTACGCCCGTCTGATCCAATGCCAGGGTATTCTTCAAGGAGAAGGCCTGACCGGCGGCGTTGATGGTTCCCAGATGGGCAATGACATTGTTCTGGGAACTCAGATCGGTTGCGCCGGAAGTATTGATCAGGTTAAGTGTGTCTGCCGTAATTACGCCTGTCTGATCCAGGGCGTTGGTATCCTTCAAGAAGAATATCTGCCCTGCGGCGTTGATGGTCCCCAAGTGGGCAATGGCATTGTTCTGGGAACTCATGTCCGTTGCGCCGGAAGTATTGATCAGGTTAAGTGTGCCTGCCGTAATCACGCCTGTCTGATCCAGGGCGTTGGTATCCTTCAAGGAGAATATCTGGCCGAGGGCGTTGATGGTTCCCAGGTGGCTGATGACATTGTTCTGGGAGCTCAGGTCCGTAGTACCGGAAGTATTGATCAGGTTAAGTGTGCCTGCCGTAATCACGCCTGTCTGATCCAGGGCGTTGGTATCCTTCAAGGAGAAGGTCTGACCGGCGGCGTTGATGGTTCCCAGGTGGGCAATGGCATTATTCTGGGAACTTAGATCGGTTGCGCCAGCGTTGTTGGTAAGGTTAAACGTGCTTGCCGTAATCACGCCTGTTTGATCCAGGGCGTTGGTATCCTTCAAGGAGAATATCTGGCCGAGGGCGTTGATGGTCCCCAGATGGGCAATGGCATTGTTCTGGGAACTCAGGTCCGTTGCGCCAGCGGTGTTGGTAAGGTTAAACGTGTCTGCCGTAATCACGCCCGCCTGATCCAATGCCAGGGTATTCTTCAAGGAGAAGGCCTGACCGGCGGCGTTGATGGTTCCCAGATGGGCAATGACATTGTTCTGGGTACTCAGATCGGTTGCACCGGCGATGTTCGTAAGGTTAAACGTGTCCGCCGTAATCACGCCCGTCTGATTCAGGGCGTTGGTATTCTTCAAGGAGAATATCTGCCCTGCGGCGTTGATGGTCCCCAAGTGGGCAATGGCATTGTTCTGGGAACTCATGTCAGTTGCGCCGGAAGTATTGATCAGGTTAAGTGTGCCTGCCGCAATCACGCCCGTCTGATCCAATACCTGTGTATTCTTCAGAGAGAAAGTCTGCCCGGCGGCGTTTATGGTTCCCAGATGGGCAATGACATTGTTCTGGGAACTCAGATCGGTTGCGCCGGCGGTGTTGGTAAGGTTAAACGTGTTTGCCGCAATCACGCCCGCCTGATCCAATGCCTGTGTATTCTTCAGGGAGAACGCATAGCCAGCGGCGTTGATGGTTCCCAGGTGGCTGATGACGTTGTCCTGGGAACTCAGATCGGTTGCACCGGCGATGTTCGTAAGGTTAAACGTGCCTGCCGTAATCACGCCTGTCTGATCCAGGGCGTTGGTATTCTTCAAGAAGAATATCTTCCCGGCGGCGTTGATGGTTCCCAGATGGGCAATGGCATTGCTCTGGGTACTCAGATCGGTTGCACCGGAAGTATTGATCAGGTTAAGTGTGTCTGCCATAATCACGCCTGCCTGGTTCAGGGCGTTGGTATTCTTCAAGGAGAATATCTTCCCGGAGGCGTTGATGGTTCCCAGGTGGACAATGGCATTGTTCTGGGTACTAAGATCGGTTGCGCCGGCGGTGTTGGTAAGGTTAAACGTGTTTGCCGTAATCACGCCTGCCTGATCCAGGGCCTGGGTATTCTTCAGAGAGAACGTCTGGCCGAGGGCGTTAATGGTTCCCAGGTGGGCAATGGCATTGTTCTGGGAACTCATGTCCGTTGCGCCGGAAGTATTGATCAGGTTAAGTGTGCCTGCCGTAATCACGCCTGTCTGATCCAATGCCAGGGTATTCTTCAAGGAGAATATCTGCCCGGCGGCGTTGATGGTTCCCAGGTGGGCAATGGCATTGTTCTGGGTACTCAGGTCGGCTGCACCAACGGGGTTGGTAAGGTTAAACGTGTCTGCCGTAATCACGCCGCTTTGGGTGAGCATGCCGAGTGTCGTCACAAATAGTGTGTCGTGTACGTTCGATAAATTCAATGCAAGATCTCCCACCCCGTTGAACAAATTCACATTGTTGCCGTGTGTTATCCTGACGCTGCTGAAGTGGTTACTAGTATTCATCAGGGTAATGTCGTTTAATGAGCCTGCGTCAAACGTCGCTTGTTGTATGCTGACAGCCAATGGGCCGTTTTGCGTGATGTCGCCGCCCGCCGTCACGTCCAGCATGCCGCTTGCTACCGAGGTATCCAGGGCAAGAGCTCCCGCATTCTTAAGAAATACGTGCCTTCCTATTATCCCAACGCTGCTGAAGTTGTTAATCGGATTCATCAGGATAATGTCGTGCCAGCCTCCGTAGTGTGAGTCAAACGTCGCCGCTCCTGTGACACTTAATGGACCATTCTGCGTGATGTCGCCGCCTGCCGCCACGAACAGTGTACCGCTTATCGTAGAAGCATTCAGGGCGAGAGCTCCAACATTGGTCAGTTGCACATTGTTCGCGTTTGTTACCCCAACGCTGCTGAAGCTGTTACTAGGATTCATCAGGGTAATATCGTTCGGGCCTGCGTCAATCGTTGTTGTCCCCGCAGTGATCACGCCTGTCTGATCCAAGGCGTTGGTATTCTTCAGAGAGAAGGCCTGGCCGGCGGCGTTGATGGTTCCCAGGTGGGCAATGGCATTATTCTGGGAACTTAGATCGGTTGCGCCAGAAGTATTGATCAGGTTAAGTGTGCTTGCCGTAATCACGCCTGTCTGATCCAGGGCGTTGGTATTCTTCAGGGAGAAAGTCTGCCCGGCGGCGTTGATGGTCCCCAGATGGGCAATGGCATTGTTCTGGGAACTCAAATCTGTTGTGTTCCCGGTATTGGTGAGGTTCAGGGTATTTGCGGTAATGGCGCCACTCTGGGTGACCGCACCGGTACTCGTTAAAGTTGTGCTTCCGGTGGTGGTCAAGCCGGAGATATTAAAGCCGTTATCGTCACGGAAACTCACGACCCCTGTATTACCGGTCAGGTTAGTAACATCGTTGTTNAGCGTTCCAAGGTTGTACGTCGCACCGGCGCCTTTCAAGTTCAGCGTGCCGACGCCGCTGATGGCCGCAGCCTGGGTCACGGTGCCCGAGGTATCCAGGGCAAGGTTAAAGCCGGCGCCGGTCAAGATATCTGCAAAGTGAATGTTGCCGTTCGTGCCTGTGTTTTTCATCTCGGTGTGGGCGCCGAGTGAAACCGGTCCGCCATAGGTCTGCGCTGCGTTTATCGTCGTAATATTTCCCTGGGGCATGAAAACATTGCCGCTTGCCGTCTGGAATGCGATACTGCTTCCCAGGGTCACGTCAAGGAAGCTATATGTGTAGAGAATATCGCTGTCGGCNAGAAGTCCCTTGGCAATGCCCAGAGTCGTATTAGAAGTCCACTGCGTAAATAACCCTTTTAGATAGAGNGTGTTCGGGTAAAGAGNAAGGCCGGTTAAGTCAGAATTGTCGGAAGTCTGATAAACGGAGGCNGCCTTTGTGGCGTTGCCTGATACATAGGTGAGAAAGCGGTCATCATTGATGGAGTTGGCCGGGAGGGCAAAATAGTAGAACCCGTTAGCGCCCGTGTAGGTCCGGTCCAGATTTGTGCCGTTCACCACCAGTTGGATGGCCTTCCCACCCCCACCCCCGTTGAGCGTGCCGGAAATGATCTGGGGTCCGCCGGGGAACCTCCACTGAAGATAGGGATAGGAAACGTCTTCCTTGATACCCCAGTTATTGGTGTCGAAGGTAAAGCCGATAAACTTGGTTTGCTTCATCATGTCGGTGGTGATGTATCCTGTACATCCCGCGCCGCATAACGTACCGCCGTTTGTCGTGCCGGAAGTCTGTTTGTCCCAGTAGCTGTTGGTGACGCTGCCGGAGTTGCTCCCGACCAGGCCGCCGACATCGGAGCTGCCACTTACCGCCCCCG
>Ga0031655_10001928_pt1 | contig 12153 bp, 19 predicted proteins | sample FrelakmetHBP12HB_FD_55187 | JGI IMG/M metagenome (GOLD analysis project Ga0031655, IMG submission 55187) | Freshwater lake sediment microbial communities from the University of Notre Dame, USA, for methane emissions studies -HBP12 HB | ecosystem: Environmental > Aquatic > Freshwater > Lake >... | reverse complement strand
TAACTGGAACACCAGTTATTGCAAGTGATAGTATCAGTCAGTACAGCTTTAGCGTTTCAGTCGTGAAAGCAAACAACACAAACATTTCATCTCCTACAATTAATTTCTCGTTGAATGTAACCAATGAAATTGATGGAAGCATAACTTGGGTCACTCCATCAAATCTTGGACAAATCAATAACGGAACTGTAAGCATATTGAATGTTTCAGCTACATCCGACGTTCCGTTATCGTACAGAATTGTTTCAGGTGAGCTTCCTCCGAATCTAACGCTGTTGTCAGACGGAGAAATATCAGGAACTTTTGCATATCAACCATTAAATGAAGTATTGGCACAGGGACAATCTACAGATTTCACCTTCACTGTACAAGTATACTCACCTCTGTTTCCGGTAATCAATTCATCACAGACATTTACTCTGACTGTGTATCAAGAATTTGCATATCCAACTGATACGCTTTACATTGAATGCACACCTAGCATTCAGGATAGAAACTTGTTAGCTTCGCTGCTAACTAACACTACACTCATTCCTCCTGCAATGCTGTATCGTCCTGATGATCCAAACTTTGGTGTAGCAACAAGCGTAATCTATGAACATGCGTATGGTATTAATGCTAGTAACCTAGATCAATATATCGCAGCAGTAACAAAAAATCACTACTGGAGAAACATCACTCTGGGAGAAATCGACATTGCAGTTGCTAGAGATAGCAATGGCAATATCATATACGAAGTAGTGTATAGCAGAGTAATCGACAATCTCGTAAATCCTGCTGCTGTTAATCAGAATTACGGAAGCTATAACACGTACTCGCAGACCAATATTATCAGTCCATATGGCATAAGCGTTGCTAAAGAAGTAGTTTGGCCTTTCCCTATTCCATTAGGTCTTGGCCCATGGTACACGAGTGAAATTGACATCTATTCAAGTTATATCGGTGGCACTAATACAATGGATGGTACCATTTCAGCAACAACTTCAGGTAGTAACGTGATAACTTGTAATTCAACTCAAGGGTTGAATGTCAATGATTATATCATTTTCAACGGAACACCGTTCGGTGGTATCAATACCAATACTACATATTATGTACTAAGCATTCTTAACAGTACACAATTTGTCATTTCAATGTCAGAGGATGGAACACCAGTCACTCTCACTACTGCTACAGGAAGTATGTCGTTTGTAGCCTGGACTGATCCTAAGGATTACTACACTAGCTTGACTCCCGGCTACGCAGAGTTGTTATATCCTAACTCACTGCCCAACATGAGACAGCAAGTTGAAAATGTGTTAGGCGATCAAAATGCGATAGGTATCTTGCCCGCATGGATGTCAAGTCAACAGAAAGACGGTTCAACACTGGGATTCACTCCTGCTTGGGTCATTGCATATTGCTTGCCAGGCACAACTACGTTGCCTAATGGAACTACTGGCAGTTATGCTCAATACATTCAGTATCAGATTCAAAACAATTGGAAGAATCAAATAGGTGAGCTACAGACACTAAACACTATCAATTTCAAGATTGATAGATTTACTGTCGATAAGAGCAACACTTATAACTATGATACTACTGTCAATCCTCCAGTTTGGACTGGCTTGCCTAGTGCAACACCTACTCCATCACCTCAGGATTCTGATAACTTCTACGTATTATTCCCTCAAGAAACGATATTGCCAAACCAAACTCAATTACCACTGTGATTTTTGTCACCGGTATTGACAGAACTAAATACATTACACGGAATAGAGAAATATGAGCCAAATAAACACAAACGGAATTAATGTAAATTACCCTGTCCCGGGCAAGAATAATAGCACTCAGGGATTTAGGGATAATTTTACACAAATTACTACTCAGTTGAATACTGCTGCAACAGAAATTACTGATTTGCAGACTAAAGCCGTATTGAAAGCTGCTTTGAATAATACTGCACTAAACAATGACATGGCTAATACCTTGATCAGCAATGCTTCTACGAGCGGTTTCAGAGCAACTTCATATAATTTAGGTAACGCTCTTGCTGGTACAGTGCTTGTGAACGTAAATCAAGCTGATGTTCAGTATGGTGCAATCACGGGCAACGTAGTAACACTTCAGTTTGGCAATTGGTCTCCGACAAACACTGAAAGTAATGTAATTCTTCGTTTGAATATTTCTAATCCAAACACACAAATTCAGTTGCCATCTGCTTGTATTTCTACCAACAACAATTATGGCGTAACAATTCTTGAAAATTATTCTAATGTTGCTGGAACTGCTACACTAACTGTTCCAGCAAATGTTTCTTTGCTAGAATATAAGTTCTCTTCTTTGGATTGCGGTAATACAATTACTGTTGAACCACTCAATCGTCCATATCAGGCAACTCAGGTCATTGGACGTGACCCTCCCCCAACAGGCATTCAAGGTGACGTTAACGGAGATGTAGCAATAGGTGCATCTTTAAATCAGTTGAATGTTACTTCTTCAAATGGATCGTCTGAAACATTTACGGTATCAGACACTTCTCAGTTATATTCGCAGTTGCCAATCGTATTCACTGGTAACGTTGCAATTGAGCCGGGAATCACAGCCGGAACAACTTATTATGTTCGCAACGTGGTGTCTAGCACCACGTTTACAGTGTCATCTACATTGGGCGGCGGAAATCTTAACTTGACAGGTGGAAGCGGCACGACCTACTATGCTAATCCAATCTCATACGCATATGTAGCAACTGATAGCTACAATTCTACTGCATATGCAAAATCAACATCAAATACATATGCGTCTGGAAATCTCATCACACTCAGTAATACAAATAACCTAACTGTTAATTCACCTATCGTGTTTACTGGTAATGTGTTTGGTGGACTAACAGCTAACACGGTGTATTATATATCATATATCAGTTCTCCTAACATTGCAGTCAGTCGCACTCGAAATGCAGGTGTTGCAGGTCCAAACGTTGCGCTAAGCACTGCGAACGGAACAGCCACTGCAACATGTTATGTAGGAAATGATATTTGGAAACGTATTCCTTTGCAGCCATGGTGATATGATGGAACATCCGTTTATAAATAAAACAGTTCTCGAATCAAAATCAATTGAAGAACTCCAAGAGATTATGTCTGGATTGACCACCAAACTAAATTTTGCCTATAAAACTCAAAACGGTCCATTAATGCATCAGCTTCAAATGGCGCTTGAAAGCCACAAAGCACAAGCACGAAAAAAGATGGATGAGTTGTTCGAAAAGCAAAAGCTAAACACAAAGATCAACATACAGTCAGACAATGAACGCAAGAATTGAGAAAGATTTCTTCTTCCAGTGCGGAATACACTTCAAGAATGAATTCCATATAAACAATTATGAAATGACTCTTTCTATGTTGATAGAAACAGAATCAGCACCTGAGCAAAATATAGCAATGGATCGCCTGATTTATTATGTCAACAGTGTTTTGCAAAGCTCAGTGTTTGTGGAAGAAAGCATAACTGATGCGATTAATCTCTACAAGACCGCAAACATCAGAGTATGCGAACTTCCACAAGAACCATATGATCAGGTCATAGGAATGATTCTGATTCAAAAGCTAAACGCTATCATGGAAGGTCGAATGAAGATTACTGATATGGTATTTGGCTCGACATTCAGTGAGGGTGTGAGATACAACATCGTAACTGAGATAGCCGAAGGTGCGTTTAGCGGAAAACATTGGTGGAATAGATCAAGCATTTGTCTTAGTGACAATGACAAGAAATGTCCTAAGAATGACAATGTGGTAAAACTTTTCAGCGATACCAAATGGTCTGATTTAGACTTGCAGTGGCAATCAAAAAAATAAGTTGACATTTATATATTTTCTGCTATACACCGAACAGTAAGGAGAATTTAAATGTCAGAATATCACGAAGATGAAAAGATCCGCGGAATTGGCTGCGCTATTGTGTGGTCAATGATTTTTGGTTTTTGTGTTTTGTTTTGGGTCGGAGTTTATCTGGCTGTCAGGCATTTCCTTTAATTTACAGAGAGATATACAATGGAATTCGATCAGACTGACGCCGATGGTAAGCGTTACCGTGATATTGTCCTGCCCGGCGGAACTTTCCGCACTTACGAGGACGATCCATATACTGCTCGTCAAGTAAAGCAATCTCCTGATGAACCTGATTGGTTTCAGCCCGTGCTTGATGCATGGGCGCGCGGAGATATGCGTACCAAAAAATAATTGAAAATAATGGTTGACAGGGTTATTTTGGCACAGTATACGTGATGCATCAAAGCGAAGGAGACTTGAAATGCTTACTCTTGCTGATATTGATCGTCTGACTAACTCGCATGATGGTTCGATTTATTCGGACCTCTACAAGGATGTCTATGGCTTTCGTCCTCGCGGTCAGATGGCTCAGTTTGTCAGCCTTCATGATTTTGATCGCGTTTACAAGACTCTTTCGGAAATTCTTGATGAAAAAATTGACGAGGAAAAGGCGCAGCAAGAAAAGAACTGGAATAAGTTCCTCGCCCGCGTGTTTGAAGTTCGTGATATCGTGATTCAGACCACCACCGAAGATGCCATCTACATCATCGCTGATGCAGAAGGTATCACCACCGACGAACTCAAGTTCTATGGTTGGGAAGTGCTTGAGCATGAACTGAACCTCAAGTATGGGTCGATCAAGGCTTATCTTGCGGAGGTGGCGTGTGAGCTACTCCCCATTCATTAAACAGCGCAAACAGATAGTCAGTAAAAATGATGATCTGTTTGATATCCTTCGTGATAGTCAGACATGGTTGTCTACAGTTGAACTGATTGCCTATCCTAGTTCCGTACCAGAAGAATATTTATATTTTTCTGACGAATACAATTTTGAAAGTTGCCTCTTCACCAAAGATGACAGCGAAGTTATCGCTCGCTATCGCACTTGGGAACAGGCAGTTAAAAATCATAAGATTCTTGCTGAAAAGTATGACTTGACAGTTCATGAAGAGCGTGTTATACTATAAGAATGTTTACGGATAAGTTTGGTCAACAGATATACACAGAGCAAGACCTATGTGATCTATATCTAACCAACCCCGACATTGAACTTAAGAATGTTCTCGTGTTTGAACAAATTAAGTTTGATGCCGGGCTAGACTTGCAGAAAATCCCCCATCTAATACAATATGAACCAAGCTCACAGACTGTTAAAGAGTTTGACGAAGAACTCAGAAACAGATGGTTCATTCCTGACGAATATCGTGACTTTGATATTGCGAAATTCGTATTAGATCAATGTGCCGATGAGGCGGAACTACAGAGAGCAGGAGAAGAACTTCTTCTCTACCAAGAACGCGATATGTTCATGCTCCTAAGGTATCTTAAATATCTCGTTGACACTATGCGTAAGCACAACATTGTATGGGGTGTTGGTCGTGGTTCCAGCGTGAGTAGTTTTGTTCTATATCTAATTGGAATTCACAAAATCAATTCGCTTTATTACGATTTATCCATATATGAATTTTTGAAATAGGCAATTTCGAAAACATAAATAAAAGACAAAGGAGATTGCAATGCCAAAATATAGAACGGCACAGGGAAAGACCTTAGACATGTCTGCACTTGCAGCAAGAAATGAACGCACTCGTGCAGTTGGAAATATGAGTGTCAATGCCAGAGGTGATACTATTGATGCTACAGGTAAAATTATTGTTCCTGTAACTAAGAGAGTGTCGCAGGCATATCAGAAGACAGTTTCGGAGCGCGCAGTTAATAATCTTGCGAGAAATGCTGCTCCAGCTGCCCCAGATCAGGTAGAAGAAGAATTTACCTCAGATGATCTTGGGTTCGATGACGATGAATCGTTGGAAATTGAACAAATTAAAGCACAAGAAATTGCTACACCTACAAGTAAGAAAACTAAGTAACAATGGCTGAAAAACGCAACTTAACTAAAACAGTATTTAAGAAGAGTGAGTTTCGCGCACTAGGTGATCACGTCCTAGTTCACGGAATGGAGTTCAGAGAACGTCTCAGTCGCGGTGGCATCATCCTGATTGACGACGATATGAAAAGTGCAGGTATCCGTCCCCGTTGGGCACAGGTATATGCAGTAGGTCCTAAATCAAACGAAGACATAGAAGTAGGCGATTATATTATGATAGCACACGGTCGCTGGTCACGTGGTCAAACTATTGAAGACGAAGACGGCGAGAAAGTCATCCGTAAAGTAGACCCTAATGATATTTTATTAGTAAGCAAAGAAAAAGTAAACGATTATACAATGACAGGCGTAGATTATTAAGAAACTGAATAAATAGACATGATGTAGTTCACGGGAGTGCAATCCCCAACTACTCTAATGCTATTAGGAGCATCAGCATGTCTATTTATTCAAAACATACCCCGCCGATCGGTTTCTACATATATGCATATTTACGAAAGGATGGCACTCCTTATTATATTGGTAAAGGAGAGAGGGCAAGAGCCTGGTCTCATTCTAAAAAAGAACGGATCAATGTACCAGTTGATACATGTAGAATAGTAATTATGGAAAGTTGTCTTACGGAGTTAGGTGCATTTGCACTTGAGCGCAGGTATATCCGATGGTACGGAAGAAAAGATGAAAACACTGGTATTTTACAGAATCGCACTGATGGAGGAGACGGAACATCAGGAATGAAACTATCTACTGCTCAACGGAATCTGCACCGGGCGATACAAAAGAAAAAGGTTCGTGCTGGTACTCATCACCTGCTGTCGGGTGAAATACAGCGAAAGATAACAAAGGATAGGATAGAGAACGGTACGCACAATTTCTTGGGCCCAGATCAATCTAGAAAGTTGGCTGAGATCCGCATATCCAACGGAAGTCATAATTTTTTGGGTGACAGCCATCCAAATAAGAAACGAGTAATATGTAATATATGTGGAAAGGTGACATCGCCAACGGCCCTGACACGCTATCATAAACATCCACTTCCCCAAATCAGTTGACATTTGTACTTTATTCTACTATTATTTCTACATGATAAACAAATCCATCAAAAATTATATACCGTATATAGCTGTGCTTGCAGCAGTTGGAGCAGCAGCAGCAGCCGCTGCATCAATTGCATATGTTAGGACTACCAAAGCCCTTAAGGAATTGGATAATTTCAATCTTGATTTTGGCAATGATACGGGTGTATTATCAACGTTTAATAGGAAAATGAATAATGAAGAATAATCTTTGGGTTGAGCGTTACAGACCGAATAAGGTAGTCGATTATGTGTTCGTGGATGATACACAGCGTAAGCAGGTAGAACATTGGATTAAAGAAGAGTCTATTCCACACTTGCTTTTGTCTGGTGAGCCCGGTACAGGCAAGACCACTCTTGCTAAGGTTTTGATCAAGGAACTTGGCGTAGAAGAATACGATGTTCTAGAGATTAATGCGTCTCGTGAAAACGGAATCGATTTTCTGCGTGAAAAGATCAATGGCTTTGTACAAACTATGCCGTTCGGTAAGTTCAAGGTAGTTCTACTAGACGAAGCTGATTACTTGTCACAACCAGCACAGGCTGCACTTCGCAATGATATGGAAGCGTATCATCACACTGTGCGCTATATTCTGACTTGTAACTATCAGTATAAAATCATTCCGGCACTAAAGTCTCGCTGTCACGAATTCCATATCGCTAAGCCAGATATCACTGAGTTTACTACTCGTGCAGCGACTGTATTGCTCACTGAGGGTGTCGAGTTTGATCTAGATGTTTTGGATACTTACGTTCGTGGTACGTATCCTGATCTTCGAAAGTGCCTCAATCAGCTACAGAACAATTCTACTAGCGGTTCGCTTGTCGGAACGAAGACGAATAGCAACGGAGAAGATGAACTTCTAGTCGCTGCTACAGAGCTATTCAAGTCTGGAAAGATCATCGAAGGTCGTCAGCAGTTGCTACAGTATATTTCGATGTATCCAACACGCATTGAAGACTGCTATGTTTGGATGTATCAGAACCTCGATCTATGGGGCAAGACAAATGAACGCAAGGATGCTGCTATCATCATCATTCGCAACGGTCTTGCTAATCTGCCGCTCGTTGGTATTCCCGAAATTTCATTGGCAGCTACACTTGTAGAGTTGACATCATGATCCGTTTAGGGTTCAGTCTTGGCTGGCCTTTCAATGAAATCAAACAAAAAGATTATATTGAAAAGACATGGAAGCTAAGTAAGAACAAGAATCTAGAAGTCCAAATGAGTCAAGGTGGAAATAGTTTAATCGGCTTGTCACTAAACTTTTCACTATATGGGCGTGATCATGCAGGATTGATGTTTGAAATTGAACTGTTTAGGCATTTTTTCATCATCAATTTTTACGATAAACGTCATTGGGACTATGAAAACAACTGTTGGGAGGAACATTAATGAGATATCTTTTGGTAAGTTTTTTGCGAAAGACTAATGGCAGAATTGATGAAATCGTTTCTGTATCTAAAGAAGTCACGCCGCGTGACAAGGAAAATGCCAATGTCATCGTTGACTTTGGCACACAAACTATCGTTAAGTCAGTGATTGAAGGCAAGGAACAAGATACTGATTTTGGTAAGTTGCGTGACTATTATTTGAAAGTCTATCCTAATCTGATTGGGCAGCTTGATCGGGAAGCACCGATTACTATGGCTGAACAGAAAAGAGGTAGAAAGAAATGATTAACGGGGCTTTCGCCCCGTTAACTTTATGAATACATATTCAAAATGTGTTCAATGATTTCATGTCTTCTAATATCCTTTGTATCAAATTGACAAGCCTTCATTCCAGGTACATTGTACTTTTGAATCTTGTGCGTGAGGTCTAACAAGCCGTTTTCAGGTGTTTTACGATCAGTCTGTTCTACATCTCCAGTAATGACAATCTTACTGCCCTCACCAATTCTTGTCATTAGCATTTTCATCTGGCTAGGTGTAGCATTCTGTGCTTCATCTAAAATGATCCAACTGTGCTTGAAGTTGCGTCCACGGCAAAATGCGAGTGGAGCGATTTCGATAATTTGTTCTTCGACCATATGTTCAAGTTCTTTTGTATTATAGAACTCTCTCAGTACGTCGAATAGAGGTCTAACCCATGGTTCCATTTTTTGATTCAAGTCACCGGGTAGAAACCCGTGCTTTTCATCATCCACTGCAACTGCTGGTCTTGTAAGTAATATCTTATCACAGTCTCCTTGTCTCATTGCTTTAATAGCTGCTAACATAGCGAGGTATGTTTTACCTGTCCCCGCCGGTCCACTAACCACGACGATATCTGTTTCAGGGTCTGTTAATGCTATGATATATTTTTCCTGATTTATGCTCTGAGGCACTAGTTCGACTGGTTTCGTTTGTCTTTTGGGTTGGGTTTGGGTGAAGTCGATAGTCTTTGATTCCTTCATGTAATATGCCTTACCTTCGTTATCTTGATATCTTCTTCCAGAACGGGTGTCTTTCTGTCTGAGTGCGCTTGTTTTGCGTTTAGTCACATAATTCTCCTAATTTGATACACCGTTANTGAGAAGCAATTCTTGCTCTCNAAAGTACTTAGAATAGGATAATCAGTAAACTATCAGCAACAGTAAATTACTTTCCTAGACTAAATAGTAATCTACGAATCGGAGGGCACAGGATCTGAATTCTCTGGTACGATCCTAAAAAGATAAATACTTATATGAGCAGTTTACCAGCAGATCAATTCTTCAATGATGTTGACTTTGTAAGCATTATTGACACCATCAAAAACGTATATATGAGCGATGGCTCAATGTCCACACTGTTGGACTTCGAACGTGTGCTAGACGAAGCAGACTTGTATGCTTACAAGAATTGGGTGATCGGAGAACTAGTTGACGGTCCTACNGTAGGTAGATATGCGTGTAAATGCATTTTCATGTGGCCATACAAGTTGATGCCAGACCCAAGAGGTGCGTTGAGACTAACAGCAATCGGCTGCAAGGTAACTTTTGGCAAATCAGAAGTTGATGTTCCAGTTGAAATACAAGACTATGAAGACTTTGTTCCAGGAACTCGCTATCCAAAAATGAAGAAGCGTAAAGTTTGGTTTGTTGAAATCAAAATTCCTGTTGAGTTGATGAACGACATTAAGGAAGGTTCTATCGACCTCGCTGACCAATCTATCGACTTGTCAGACATCGAAGATGCATACAACGAAGACTTAGACAAGATGGATTCAAACGAGCAAGGTCCAGAAACCATGCAGGATGAAAATCAAATGGGCGGGGAAGCCGGCGGCCCTAATGCGCTAGGTCCTGGATTGCAGGTGTAACTATGACTTTTCTCACTGAAAACCTTGATTACTTAGACATGGAAGGACAGCTATCTGATAAGGTATCTGTTGACGAATACGCTGCAAAAATGGGCAGCAATGCTGCAATTGTGACTTTAGCATTCACTGTGTATTCAGAACTTGCCGCAGAAGATTTAGTAACTTGGTTCGAACGTGGTTATGATTTTGTAATGGACGCAAGTGTTAGTGACGGGGAAGTAGAGCCTGGCAAATACTTAGTGTTCGTGGAAATGGAACGTAGAACTAAAGTTCCAGAAAGAATTTGCAGAATGTTATCCGACTTAGAAACTCTAACTGGTTACAAGTTGAAAGACTGGACAGTAGATATCGACGGTGACGGATATGATGCTGACCCGGACATTATCGCTAAGAAGATGATTCTCAATCCCGGTGAATACAAAGCCGAAAATGAGAAGGAAGAAGAACTCAATGAAGTCCGCAAACGTGCTGGCATCGAACCGGTAACTGCAGGATACAACAATGATGAATATATCAAGAACTTAAAAGCAATGGCAGGAATGTAATTTATGGACGATACACAAGACGCGACACAAGGAATTCCAGGTGCAACAGACCCAACTCAGGGTGTTCCACCTCAGAGTGCTCCGATGCCAAGTCAGACAGACGGAGACGATGATGACGGTCAGCCAGATGACGATGAAGACACCACTCCTAAGCCATCGTCTGAACCTGCTGCACTAGCAACAAAAGATAATGATGAGCATATGCAAATCGTCGGTAAAACTGATGAGCATGTTGCATCACTTACTAACGATCCTGATATGTTGCAACACATGCAACAGATGAACGCAACAGCTAACCAATCGAGCGGTTTTAGCAGTAGCATGGGAAGCGGAATGTCTCTAGGTGTCGGTGTCACTCAAGGCTCAGGAATGGGCGGCATGGGAATGTCCGGTGGTATGGGCATGGGCGGCATGGGAATGTCCGGTGGTATGGGCGGTCAGATGGGCGGTCAGATGGGCGGTCAGATGGGCGGTCAGATGGGCATGGGCGTAGTCGTTCAAGGCAACATGACAAGCGCAGGAAACAATGCTGCACAGGGTGCTGATGTTCTCGTAGCTAACACTAATGAAGACTGGATCAACAAAAAGTGGCGTCCAGTTATGGGTTGGATGTACATGGCAGTTTGTGTATTCGACTTTGTTATTGCTCCTATCCTCTGGTCAATCGTGCAAGCAATCTTTCACGGTGCAGTAAATGTTCAATGGCAACCACTGACTCTTCAAGGAGCAGGCTTGTTCCACGTTGCAATGGGTGCTGTTCTCGGTATCGCTGCTTATGGTCGTACTCAAGAAAAGATTCAGGGCGTAGCTTCTAATCCAACTACCCCGGCTCCAACTGGAATCGCTCCTCCCGCAGCCCCTGCCCCAACTGGTCTAGCAAGCCCAGGTGGCATAGGAATGCCAAGTGGACTACCAGGTGCTTCTAGTCTAGGTGGATTCCACTAATATCTTGACAAGTGACTCCTAATGTGTTAGTATTTGAGAATGGATCATTATAACACATTGGGCGTTTCTCGTGATGCCTCCGCAGACGAAATCAAAAAGGCATATCGCAAACTTGCGATGCAGCATCATCCCGACAAGGGCGGTGACGTTGCTAAGTTTCAAGAAATTACTACAGCATACGAAACACTAAGCGACACTGATAAAAGGTTTCAGTACGACAATCCTCAAGCTAGACCGCAGTTCGACGGTGGCGGAATGCCAGGTGGTTTCGGCTTCAACGTAAATGGATTTGATATTGATAGTTTGTTCAATCAAGTATTCGGACAAACAATGCATCAAGCTAGACAGCCTCAGCGACCCACTTACCGAACAAGAGTATCAG
>Ga0031655_10001925_pt1 | contig 12160 bp, 12 predicted proteins | sample FrelakmetHBP12HB_FD_55187 | JGI IMG/M metagenome (GOLD analysis project Ga0031655, IMG submission 55187) | Freshwater lake sediment microbial communities from the University of Notre Dame, USA, for methane emissions studies -HBP12 HB | ecosystem: Environmental > Aquatic > Freshwater > Lake >... | reverse complement strand
TGCAATTCTTAGAGCAAAGCTCGCTGCTGAAGCTCTTAAATTCTCCCCAATGTTAGATCAAGCTCATCCCAAGGGTGGATTTACTACAGATTTAGATGTAAAGCCCGAAGATGATCTTGCTAAGGTTGAAGATTTAGAAGAAATGCATGATAAGATTTTGGATGTTGCGACTGCTCCTCCAAAGGTACGTAAAGAAGCCGAAGCAATTCATAAGCTAGTTGTTGAGGGCAAACTTGATCCAGCAGATCTAGACGCTCTTATTGCAGAAGGTCTTGATAAGGATGCAGTTGCTTATTATAAGAAATATTGGGGACAAGTTGATGGTGGATCTGAATTCGCTAGCGAACTTGTTAAAGAACATGTTAAGTCTATGGTCGAAGAAGAGCTTAATAAGTATAGAGTGAAGATTGCCCGTTCATATGAGTTAGCATATGATATGGTTGATCGTGGTTTATGTCCAAGTGACAGAGATGCTATTTCTTCACAAGTTGATGAGATAATGAAGTTTAATGATGAAAGTTTTGATTCATTAAAGAGAGTAGTTGCCAAACATAATATTATTATGAGAAAAGAAGCTGGTATTATTCCTCAAGTTGGACTAATTGGTTCTGGTGAGATTAATCCCGTGACAGAAGAGAGTTTTTCCTCACTATTAAGTGCAGCATTAAATTCTAGTACAATAAAGAGAATGTTTTAATTAAATTAAACGAGGTAATTATGTATAATAAAAGTGTATCAGATTTTGTGGCTGCAACAATGAATGCAGTTCTTAATAGTGCAGAACATAAGTCACTATTTAATAAATATGCAACTGATTTATCAGATGCTTCAGATTCAAAATCATCAGATGAATCCTGTTGTGGAGACTCACTAATGGCAGACGATCAAGAAGTTAATGATGCGGATGACCAAGATGATCAAGATGCTGATGATTCTTGTTCAAGTGATAATTGCGATAGTTGTGATGCCGATGATTGTTCTTCAGAAGAAGGAAAAACATCAGAAGCCTTCAATGTGGCAATTGATTCATTATTAACAGCTTCAGCGGCTCTTGATTCAGTTGGAATGGATAAAAGCGCTTCTTTTAGTCTTAAACTTGCTTCTCTAGTTGTTGAGGCGAAAGCCAAGGCAAAGAAAGAAGATAAGAAGAAGAGTGATAAGAAGAAGTCTGACAAGAAAGACTCAAAGAAACCCTCATCTTCATCTTCTTCTTCCAAATCTAGCAAAGATAAGAATGATGCTAGAAAAGCGAAGAAAGCTCCTCCAAAGGGATCTTCAAAGAGCACATCTTCAAAAAGCACAAGCTCTTCTTCAGGTAGCAAATCAAAGAAATAAGGTAAAAATGTTTAAACTCAGCAGCTTCGAAAACGAAATTATGAGCTCAATGCAAAAGAGCTTAGTCACCAATCAATTGGAAGATAAGCATAATTTTAATAAGTTGGTAAAAGCTGCTGAGTATTTAAACTTAGCTGCTGAAATATTTGAAAAAGCTGGAATGGAAGCTGAATCAATTGAAATAACCAAAATTCTTGAGGATTTTGTTAAGCAGATTTGAGGTTTTTATGATTAAAAAGAGTGTTTTTGAAGATCAGTTGATTTTAGGAATGCAGCAACAGCTTAAAAATTCTGAAGAAAAAATTGTTTATATCGATAAGTTAGATAAAGCAATTGATTATTTAAATTCTGCAGCTGAAATTTTTGAAGAAAATGGTTTTGTATCTAAAGCTGATCAGGTAATAAATGTTTTAGAAAAAATTGCTAAACAAAAGAAACCTGTAAGAATTGATAGACACACCCATGGATTAACGCCTGAAAAGATGTTAAAGAATTTATTAGACCATGGTCATGTAATGAATTTAGCGGATGATGGATTTGTAGATGATAAAGATCCTGAAATTTTAGAAATGGAAGAAGAAGACTTTCCAGATACAGATATTCTATTTGAGGATGAATAAGAAAATTTGAACAGTTAATAACTTTAACAAAGCCCCATATTAATCAATGTGGGGTTTTTGTTTTTGATATATATCTAAATATAGGGGCGTTTTCTCCTATAAAAATATAGACAATAATTATAAGGGTTTAAATGTTAAGAATAGTACATAACAGTAATTTGCCAGCAAGTTTTATAGCTGATCCATCCCCCGAATTTAAACCTGGACAAATAGCTGAATTAACAGTAGTTGGCAATCAAGTAATGGCAACTGTTAGCACTGGAATTGCTCCGATAGGTGTTATTGATGATATTAGAACTAAATCATTTACCAATGTATCGTGGAATGAAGTTGTAATTGTTCCTGCAACTGGAGTTCCTGGTCCTGGTGGATTAGTGACACCAATTGATATTTCTAAAGAATTAAAAAAATCTAATATAATGGCTAATTCTTTTACTTCAACTGTTGATGTTACCCTGAATCCAGTAAATGGAATAATAACATTTTTAGCTGGAACTCCATTGAATTTAGATTTAACAGGAAGCGGTCATCCAAATGCAATAAGAACTGTTGTGAGTTATACCTATTATGTTCCTAATATGCCTGGAGATGATTCAACAATGGGCTCTCAAAGAATGACAGTGTGGTATAACAGAATGTTCTTTCAAACAGATGTGTTTGAAACTAATCAGCAATATCCAGTAAGAGCCAACTTGTATGTAAGTGAGGTTGGCATATTGACCTCAAGAAAGCCTAGTTCTATTCATCCTTGTGTAGCGTTAGTGACAGCGCCTCCCTCGACGCAATCCCCTATGTTAGAGTGTCTATGGCTTTAATCGCATAAATAAAGATTAATAATAACGGTATAATTACATGAGTTTAAAACATAATGCCAATCAATCTGACCTTTTAAAAGCTTTTGAATTAGCAGCAATTGAAAAAGGATTGATCAAATATGAAATAAAGAAAGAAGCAGCAAAGAAAGAGTTAGATTTAACTCCATCTAATAATTTAACTGTTAATTTATTAAAGTTATGTTCTGGGCTAAGAAAGTCTGGAATGGAAAAATATGCTGAAGAATTGGAGAACAAATTTGTTAGTTATAAAAAGGCTGGTGGAGATGTTTATGATGTCTCGAAAGAAACCGGAGAAGATTTAATAAATTCAGCTCATCCTGATGGGAGTCATAAGATTGAGGGTGTTGAAGGCGATTCTGTAGTTGAAACTATATTAGATCAACATTTAAAGAATATGAAGATTGTTGAGAAGAAGCCTACAGGTAAATTAAGTAATGCTAATGAGATAATTGGGGCTGTAAAAAGTGTTTTAATAAAAAAAGCACAAGCGGCGGCTGTTAAACCGCCACCTCCTAAAGATATGAATTCAATAACTGAAGAGGATATTTTATCTTGGCGCAAATTCATATCAGTTAATGAATTAAATAAAATTATTGGATATTTAAATAAAGCAAAACATATATTTGATGTTGAATTAGATAATCCTGCTGTTAAAAGTATTTTTAATAAAAATTATGGAGAAATAATAAATGAGCTTTCAAAAATAAACTCTGGTAATATTTCTGTTGAATCTATAAATGAAATAATTAATGATATTGATGACATTAAAGCTGGAAAAAACACACTTTGGGTTGTTGATGTTATTTATAGCAGATCTGATTCAGAAAAGAAAGATACAGCATATGTATATGTTGAACAGGCTTTGCAAGCTGCATATTCCGCTAGAACAATTATACAAGGAAGAAATGATAATTTTGTAAAACAAAATATTATTAGCGAAGAGGAAAAAAGTCAAAAGAAAGAACAAATACCAACAGAAATATCTTCTTTTAATGAAAGTCTTAAAAAAGCTAAAAATAGAATAAATGCAGATAAAGCGGCGATAAGAACTGATATTGATTTAGATGACAATGAAAAACAAGCCCCTCTAATATGGTTAGATAAAAGATTAAATGCTATTAATGAAATTGAAAAAGAGTTTAATTCATTATCTGATGAACAGAAATTAGGCACTGTCAAATCATTATTATTAAATTTGAATAAAATAACTTCAAAATTAGATAAATTTGAACAGGAGTGGGTGTAATGGGCACTCTTAAAGATATTGTTCAAGAAATAATAAAAATTGCTGAAAGTCCTGGTGAAGGTGATGATCTGCCTCGAAGAAAAACACCAAAGAAAAGACCTGTTTCTACTGAGCCAGCAAAAAAACCTGTTCCTAGTGATATTCCTTTAAAAAAGGCTCCAACGGCAGTCGTTCCAAAACAAACTCAATCTTTTAGATCCAATGAAATAATGGAAATGCAGAATGCAATTAAAGCATTTTCAAAAGAAGTCACGAATTATAAATCTAGTCCAGTTATTGGGGCTGGTGGAAAGGTTATTTCTCCAACTCCCACTCCAGAACAACAAAAAGCCAATCCAGATCCTCAAAAAGATTTTAATGACTTCGTAACAAATACTTATCTAAATAAAGCCTCATTAAAAGGAGTTGAGATATATTCAAGTCCTTTAACCGAAAAATGGGAAGATAAAATTAAATCAGATTATGTCGATATGGATATTGTAATGAAAAACTTACAACATATCGGAGCTGGAAAATTTGAATTAAAATCAGATGGTGCCTGGGGACCAAGAACTAATAACGCTTTAAAGACTCTATACGCATTTGCCGAATCTCTAGTTAAAATACAACCAGATTTTAAAGTTAGAATGGATCCAAAATTTGTTTTTTCAAGTGCGGATTTATCAAATTTTAATTCATTATTAATTCCCGATAATCAAATAAGAAATCCAAAGCTTCAACAAATAAAAGTTAAAAATGCAACTAAATTAACTCCATTAATTGATAAATTAACGGGATTTTATAAATCATATTCAAAAACAGTTTTAGAATCTCCTAAATATAAACCCCTAATTCAAGGTACCCAGCCTTTGCATCAAATTCCACTTGGAGGAAAAGATCCCGCAAAATTTAACGCAGAAGATGAAGATATAATGCGCGATGAATCTAAAATGAAAGAAAAGGCTTTAAGAGGAATTTTGATGTCTGTAAAAGGTTCTAATTATACAGTTCCTGAAATGAATCTAGTATTTTTACAAACACCTGAATTATTTGCAAATTATATCGTTAGACATTTAGGATATACACAAGAACAAGCAAATGATCCTAAATTGCAAAGTCAAATTCTTAATTATATTTTAACACATGTAGATATTGTTATTAATCAAATAAGCTCTCAATTAAAAGGTCCGCCTAAAGGTCCTATGTCTCAACCTCATATGTAATATTAACTGTGCAAAGGTAATTATGCCTTCTATTTTTGAAGATAATGAATTAATTAAAAAACTGATTGAAGCTGAGTTAAATCAAATTAAGAGACTCGCTCAAGCAGTACCAACTCCAAATATTGCTCCATTATCCGCTGCCGATAGTGGTTGGGATTTAAGAACCTATCAATTAGCTAAAAAAATGGCTCTTCAGCTTCAAAGAAAAATTGACCCTCAAAAAGCAAAAGAAGCTAAAGATAAATTCAATCCAATCTCCGCCGCTGATAAAACAACATTAGATCCAACTTTTAAAGAAGTTAAATCTTTGGGTGATTTTTTAAATTGGATTAAATTAAAGCAAATTAACTTTGATGGTAAAAAGATTGTTTATTCAGAAGATGAGGCTAAAGGAAAAACTGATTTATATCAATTTAATGCTCCCGATTTAGATATACACACAATAAATATTGATAAGAAATATGAAAAAGAAGGAAATCCAGTAAGAAATAAAGCAACTGGTGAGACTTTTACAAAAGGTTTATTTGTTGATAAAAATGCTTTAGTTGGTCTTATTTCTTATTTAATTAATAATTATAGCGAAACTCCACTGGGTATCCCATTAAGAAAACTTGTTGATGAATTAAATGAAAAATTGCCCGAAGGTGAAAAGGTTTCTAAAGAACCTAAGAAAGAAGAAACTCCAACATCTACTTTGGATCCAAATGTTCCAATTGATACTTTTAGTAATAATATTATTGTTAAAAATCCCCTAGCATTAACAGACCCANAANATGCTCCTTTCTTTAGAGGAGCAGATAAAAGTACTCAACTATTTTTATATAATATTTCAGATACAGAAAAATTTAAGTTGTGGCTTCAAAATAAAAGAATTGATAGGGGTGGTCAATTATTTCCTGCAGCAGATAATATGTGTGAAACCGTTAATTTATTATATTTAAGATCTCAAGCTTTATCAACATATGCAACTGCATTAGTTAAAAACTATGGAGAATATGTTAAAAAATATCAAGAAGCAGTTATGGCTTTAGGTAAACAATTTAATTGTGCTATAACTTCTCCAGGATCTGCTGAACCAGGAAAAGGCGGAACTGGTGCCGCGGGACAAACAGGGAAACAAAACGAACAAGCAATTAAAACCATCTTATCAATGGCTCTTGATGCAAGTATTTTACCTCTAAGTTTGGAAAATATAAATTTTCCAAGAATTGAAAGCTTCTTAACTGTAGTTGCTCAACTAAATGATGATGAAATTAATCCAGTAATTGATGAAATAAAAGCATATATTGCTGATATTGGGCGCGATGCAACAAGCAAGATCTTCCAACTTCCCTATCGTGGTGGAGATATTGATGCTTTTAGAACAGATTTTAAACCGCGAAGTCAAATGAAACAAAATTATATACAACATTTAGGAACATTAAATATTATAGTTCAAAGAGTAAGATATATAATTAACCTTATAAGACAAAGATATGGTAATGCCATAACAACTGAAGATCAACAACAAAATATCGCCGGTCAAATAGATCATATTGCCCCTCAAAATGCAAATAATTTAAGAAGTTTAACCAGCGCAGATTCTCAATCAAAATGAAAAATCAAGATTTAGAACTGTATATGGATTATGTGATTGTTGAATCAATTCTTACAAATCCTAATCTAATTAAACAAGCCCAATTTTCAAATATTGCTCAAACTTTATTTGGCAAAATTACTGAATATGTAGGCGCTCATATAGATCCAAATAATAAAACCCATAGCGTCATCAATATTTTAGCCCCTGTTGGTATCCGTACATTGTTGGGCGCATTAGGTATGCCAACTATAGGCTTTATCCTCGCTGTCTTAACTTCAGTTTTTCATTTTGATATCGCTTCAATTTTAGAAAGTATATTCAATAAAATTAAACCCCTAATTTCTTCCGATTCTCAAATTCATCCTCAAGAAATTTCTTCAATTGTATCATCAGAAGTTAATAAATATAATACGCCCCCAACTCAAGAAGAATTCGAAAAATCTAAACAAATTCGCTCTCAATCATTTAATAAACAAATAAGAGACGCTAAACTCGTTAAACTCTCAATATCAAGCAATAATCTCACCAAAGTAGCAGGATTATTTGGAACATTAGCCTCTTATTCTACAGGCAAGCCTATGTTTGCCGGAGTTCTTATTAGAATTTTATCTTTTATATTTAAGGTTATTTTGGGCTCGGCTGGCTTTATGGTTGTCGGAGATCTCTTTAATAAAATGCGCAGCGCTCCAAATGCTTTAGATAAAACTCTAAAAGATAATAAACCAACAAATGAACCCCAGATTCAAAAGGTTCCCGAAGCTAAACAAACTAAATTCCCCATAAAATCCCATTCAAATCAAACTCACAACACCGCAACAGATTTTTGGGCTGAGGATTATTCGAATAATGAACAGGGAATTACTCAAATGTTGTTGGATTTTACCGATGAGATTTATGATAAAGTTGATAACTCCATAGTTGTTAATACNCCCTCTTTTAAAGCTCTNGTTGATGATATTGAATTTTATAATCACAATACTCCTAAAGATAAGAAAATTGTGTTTATTCCTAAAGCCTTTCATAGTAAAAAAGAAATAGTCGATCTCTTTATTGATTATGTTGCCGCTAGATCTCCATAAACACACATATTTTATATAATACCCCCAGGAACATCATAATGAGAAGAAGCGAAATCTTTGATAACTTTGTAAAAATTGCTCTAGAATCTGATCTAATCTCTCTAGATGCTCCAGATAAAGCAAAGAAAAAACTCGAGGAAAATCCAAGAGCTGATTCTCTGTCTGCTAAAGATATAGAAAAACTCTATAATACAAAACCTAATGCCCCTAAAGGTATGGAGTATAAAAAGAATATTATAGAAGATGCTCATCCAACTCCTATGGTTATTTGTCCGGCTTATGATAGAATAAATGGGCTGGTGGAAAATGAAAACGAAAGACAAAATATTATTCTAAATATTATTAATAAAACTCCCGATGGTCATCTAACTCAACATAGATATGCAGAACAAAATTTCATTCTATCTTTAGTTAAAATTGCCAACTATTTAGATAATAATGATAAAGATGATCTTAGAGTTCTTGCCGATACTTGTTTGGAACAAATTCAGTTAAAAAAAAAAGTAGCGTTTGGACCCCTGGCAATAATAGGAACAGGAGTAGCCGCAATAGCAGGAGTTCTTAGCGCCGTTTGGCTGCAACAACATGCAGGTCTTACTGAAGGAAATTTCGAGGAAACTCTTGTAAATTTAAAGAAAGAAATTGAGGATATTACTCAAGAATCTACATGGAAAACTTTGGGTCTGGAACCTGAATATAAAGAATCCCTTATTACAAATTTAAATCATTTTCTTTATTCAATGAATTCCCTTCATCAATCTTATAAAAAAGCTGAAGATGTTATTACAAAAGTTCATACCCCAAGAGATGCTAAAGAACTAATCCAATTATCAAAACAAGTGAATTTGGTCCAATCAATTAAATCTGCAAAAGATCAATTAATTAATGAGTATAAAAACATTCTACCTCAAATCAGCCAATTAGAATCAAATTTTAAATCCAATGCTTTCAAAAGACTTCAAATTAAAGATAAAGGCTGGTTTTCTTCTCTAAAAGATAAGTTACATATTTCAAATACTTTAGTCGCTGATGACTTCCAAGATATAATTAGAGCCCTTATCCCATTTAAGAAGTCAGTCGAAGATATGATTGAATTATTAAAAGAATCAGAAAATTTCCAGGAAAAAGCAAAACAGTCTTTGGAAGAAGCTCAATCTCATGTTTCTAAATTTGAAACCTCCTCTCCTTCTTCTACAGTTCCAACAAATGCTTTAGAATCTGAAGAAGATTTTGCGAAATTAGAAAAAGCATTCGAAATATAAGTTTTTTCTGTCAATAAATTCTTATATAATTATTAGTAAGTTAAAGGTGTAAGAAAGATGCCTTATTTTTATATTTAAAATGGCATTCAAGATTATAAGGAAAAATAAAATGGCTCTTAAACTTTTACAACCAGGTCAACAGCCTCTAGGTCAATTTGACGGCGTCGATTCACAAATCACAGGTCTTCTTTCCCTCAAGGGCGGAGAAGTCGTGACTTTTGTTTCAATTATAGTTCCAGGTACCGACAAAGCTGCTGCTGATGTTTTTGATGGTTATGTTAATCCCTCTGGCGTTCAGAAGCGCCCAGTGGTCACCAGGCAATTAGACGCACGTAAATATAGTCGTCCTCTAATGCTAGCTGACGAAGGTATCTCCGGTTACGGAACTTTATTTGGTTCAGTTGTTGGTGGATTTGTTGGTCAAATTACCGCAGGCGCGGTGTTAGGTCCCCACACCGCAACAGGTTCAGGCAAAGTTACTTGTTGGGAAAAACCCGGACTTTATGCCGTTTCTCTCGATGCTTGCGATACAGACGAAGTTGATGGACTTCAGCCCACTAATACTGGTCTAGATGTTGGCGCTCCTCTTTATGCAACATCTCTAGGTCTTTTAACTCCAAATTCAACTCTTTCTTTCGAAGCTGATGTTGTTGTTGGTAGATTTATTGATTTCGAAACCAATGGTTCACTTGTTACTACTCCTAATAGATTAGTCCAAGCCCTTACTGGTCCTCGTCAATTTGCTTATGCTACCTTCTACTTCAATCCTCCAGTTCTTTAATCTTATTTAAGTTCTTAAATATCCTGCCGAGGGACAGGATTAATCCTCAATTTTGAGGAATCCCTCACTGTTCTTTTTAATTTTAAACATGCTGGCGTAAGCTGGCAAACAATTCACCCCTAGGAGACATATATGAATATGTTTAATAATCAAGGTGAGATGAATGCTTCATCTCTTCGAGACCTTGCTCAAAATCTCGCAAAGTATGCTTCGATTCTCGAGAATAATACCCCATCAAATATGGGCATGGCAGGACAACCGTCATTAAGTGATGACAAAAGAGATGAGCTCATTTCCCGAGCCATTATGACTCAGGATGGAAAAATCGCCCTAGCGCAAGCTATGTCGAATCCAATTAATTAACACTGGTTGGATTAAAATTTGACCAAATGCTGGAACCTCTAAAATAATTGATTACTTTAACGTTATATAAGCTATAAAGAAAGATAGCTTGACAAATTACAGCTAAAGTGAAAATATCAATTTGATATAGAAAATCAGCAGGAAAGACTGATATGAAAAGAATTATAATAAATTCAGATGATGTTTCAAACTATAAACAAACAGGTGATGTCTTAAGAAATTTTGATAATAATATGTCAATTGTTAATATAGCAAAAGATTTTAATATAAAAATTGCACGCGTTAATGAGATTCTTATAAAGAATAATAGAAAAATATTAAAACGTGAAGAAATAAGAAATCTTGATATAACAGATATACAAAAACAAATTATTGTTGGAACAGTATTAGGAGATGGCTGCTTATATAAAAGCGGTCGTAACTTTACATTATCTTTTAGCCATTGTGAAAAGCAGAAAGAGTATTTTTATTGGAAACTTGAAATGCTCTCTCCATTTATTTCTAATTTTTCAATAAATATTGATAAAAGAGGAAATTCAATAATGCATAGTGCTACAACAGTTTCTCATAAAGGTTTAAATTTATTTGGAGAAATGTTTTATGATGAAAATAGAATAAAACATATTCCTCAAAATTTAGAAAAATATCTAACTCCAATAGCTTTGGCTACCTGGATTTTAGATGATGGAAATTTAAACGAAAAAGTAAATATGAGAATAGCATCTATGGGCTTTACAAAAGAAGAAAATTATACGCTAATAGATTATTTAAAAAGATGTTACGATCTGGACTCAAATATTAGATATTACAATAAAAAAGATAAAATATATCCTCTTATTGTTTTAAATAAAGAAAATACACAAAAATTATCTGATATTATAAGACCTTATGTAGTAAATAGTATGAAATATAAATTGATGTCAGAATCCTCAACGACTATATGTCAAACATCTTAAATGATGATGATATAGTCTGATCCACATAGAAATGTGTGGAGATGGACAGAAATGATCCATCAATTTCTTTATAAGAAATTTAACAATAAATGCCGTAAGAACCTTGATTATCACGGAATTGCTCGTAGAGCCCTTAACTTTAAACGATAGGGGCTGCTTAAAAACTTGGCTATATGCTGGAAACTCTGAACAATTATTTTTATTAACATTCAATATATTATTTATAATATCAAATAAAAGTTAATATATAATAAATAATTTGAAACAAACAGACAATCAGCAGGAAAGATGATAAAATCATATCCTCAACGACTACATGCCGAGCGCTTTTTATTAAGTGAAGATATAGTCTGAACTATATAGAGATATATAGATTAACAACAACGTATCGTAGATCCGTTAATAGCTAGCGGCTTAATTATGTAAATAATTAAGAAAATTCAACTGTATGCTTGAAACTCTGTACAGCTTTTGTTATTTAATACCCAATAATTATGGCACCGCGCCTAATTCGCACATTAATTAAATAAAAGATCAAAAGAATACACAGACAATAAGCAGGAAAGATCAAAATGAAAGATCTCCACATATCAAAAACACAATTAGAAGAGTTATACATAACTGAAAACCTAAATATACTAGATATAGCTACAATCTATAAAACTAGTAAATCTAAGATTTCTAAATTGTTAAAATCTTTCAATATTAGATTGAAGAAAATAAACCCTTCAATCCCTGTTCCTCCAAAAGAAGAACTTGAAAAACTTTATATTGATATGAATAAAACAATTAAAGAAATTGCAAAGATTTATAATGTTAATAGAAATCTTATATCTAATTGGATAGATGGATATGATATAATCAAATTACCTATAATGCCCTCTAAAGAAATATTAGAGAA